>Ga0209371_1000788_pt1 | contig 26142 bp, 25 predicted proteins | sample AgamicAtAmrz_FD_187165 | JGI IMG/M metagenome (GOLD analysis project Ga0209371, IMG submission 187165) | Agave microbial communities from Guanajuato, Mexico - At.Am.rz (SPAdes) (version 2) | ecosystem: Host-associated > Plants > Roots > Rhizosphere | place: Guanajato, Mexico | collected 2012-06-07
GTCATCGACAGCGGCTCCCGCGCTCTCGTCACGCGGCAGCAACATTGTCGCCTCTGGCGGCTGCGACGATCCGCTTTTTCCCCTGGCTTTTGCCGCCGGTTCGCCGGATCTGCGGGCTTTTCCTCACGCTATCTGGCGGCGGCTGGTGGCGCAGCGGCTGCGCCATACGCCGGAAAAAATGATGGGCTATGGCGCGCCGCAGGGGCTGGCCGATCTGCGTGAAGCGGTGGCGCGTTATCTTGCTCAGGCGCGCGGCGTGCGCTGCGATGCCGGGCAAATTATCATCCTGACCAGCTCGCAACAGGCGTTGCAGATGCTGGCGATGCTGCTGTGCGATACGGGCGATGCCGTCTGGCTGGAAGAGCCGGGCTATCGCGGCGCTTATCATGCTTTTAACAGCGCGGGCGCGACCATCGGCACGCTGGAGCTGGACGACGAGGGCGCAAAAATACCCGACCGGCCAGCGGCGAAGCTGATCTACCTGACCCCATCCCATCAGTATCCCACCGGCGCGACCATGAGCCTGACGCGTCGTCTGGCCTGGCTGGCGTACGCGCGCGCCCACGGTAGCTGGCTGATTGAGGATGACTACGACAGCGAATTTTATTACGGCGCACAGCCTGCGCCCGCGCTTCAGGGGCTGGATAAGGCCGGGCGCGTGCTCTACCTCGGCACCTTTTCCAAAACGCTGTTCCCTTCCCTGCGGCTGGCTTATCTGGCGGTGCCGCCCGCGCTGGTTGACGCCTGCTGCCGGATGCGCAGCGTGATGGACGGACACAGCGCGCAGCTGATGCAGGCGGTGACGGCGGATTTTCTCGATCGCGGCCATTTTCAGGCGCATCTGCGGCTGATGCGCAAACTTTACGGCAGCCGCCGCGAACTGCTGCTGACAGAGCTGGCGACAAAGCTGGGAGACAGGCTGCATCCGCTGAGCCACCAGCATGGGCTACAGCTGACGGCCACGCTGCCGGACGGCGGCGAAGAAAAATTAACGCGTCAGGCTTTGCAGGCAGGCCTGGTGCTGCCGCGCCTGTCGCCCCTGTATCAGGGAGATGCGCAGCAGGAAGGCTGGCTGCTGGGTTTTTCCGCCCTGGCGCCAGCAGAGATTGTCAGCGCGGTGGAGAAGCTGGCTCGTGTTTTTGCAGGCTAACGGCTTCCGCTTTCTCACGCGTTTTCTGACTGACGCGGCCTTCGCCATTCAGCCCGCGCGAAACGGTGGATGTCCCTGCGCCCTCAGCCGGGCGATATGCCTGATGGTCATCCGGCTATCAACGCTTCTGTGATTACAGCGGAGTGGGAAGGTTAACGTATTTGACGCTAACGCCTGGCCTTACGGCATGGCTGCTAACCTTTGTCCCTGGCGAGGCTTATCTTATACATCGGCATACTGCGGCCATAAAAAAAGGATGCCCTTGCGGAGCATCCTTTTTTGAAATTGCTTACTGATTACAGCTTGCGCATCACCAGCGTGGCGTTGGTGCCGCCGAAGCCGAAGCTGTTGGACATCACGGTAGTCAGCTGCTGCTCGGTTGGTTTGGTCACGATGTTCAGACCTTCCGCCGCCGGATCCAGCTCTTCAATGTTGATGCTTGGCGCGATAAAGCCGTGCTCCAGCATCAGCAGCGAGTAAATAGCTTCCTGCACGCCCGCCGCACCCAGAGAGTGGCCGGTCATGGCTTTGGTGGCCGACATCGCCGGCGTGTTGTCGCCGAAGACTTCGCGGATGGCGCCCAGCTCTTTCACATCGCCTACCGGCGTAGAGGTGCCGTGCGTGTTCAGATAGTCAATCGGCGTATCCAGGCCGTGCATAGCCAGACGCATACAGCGTGCTGCGCCCTCGCCTGATGGCGCTACCATGTCTGCGCCGTCGGAGGTGGCGCCGTAGCCAACCACTTCTGCGTAGATGTGCGCGCCGCGAGCCAGCGCGTGCTCCAGCTCTTCCACAACAACCATGCCGCCGCCGCCTGCGATAACAAAGCCGTCGCGGCTGTTGTCATAGGTACGGGACGCTTTTTCCGGCGTTTCGTTATATTTGGTGGACAGCGCACCCATCGCATCGAACTCGCAGGACATTTCCCAGCACAGCTCTTCGCCGCCGCCTGCAAATACCACATCCTGTTTGCCCAGCTGGATCTGCTCAACGGCGTTGCCGATGCAGTGTGCCGAGGTCGCGCAGGCGGAGCTGATGGAGTAGTTTACGCCGTGGATTTTGAACGGGGTCGCCAGGCAAGCGGAAACGCCGGACGCCATCGCTTTGGTCACCATATAAGGGCCGACGCCGCGCAGGCCTTTGGCGCGCATTCCGTCAACGCTGGCCACCTGGTTGATCGGCGAGCCGCCGCCGGAACCGGCCACCAGACCCACGCGCGGGTTGTTCTGGTATTGTTCAACGGTCAAACCGGAATCTTTTACCGCTTCCAGCATAGAAATATAGGCATAAATGGACGCATCACTCATAAAACGCAGGGTTTTGCGATCGATGAGGCTGGAGATTTCGTCTTTATCGAGTTTGACGTTGCCCCAGACGTGACTACGCATACCGGAATCTTTCAGCTCCTGAGAGAAGGTAATGCCGGAGCGGCCTTCACGCAGGGATGCAAGGACTTCCTGTTGGTTATTACCAATGCTGGAAACGATACCCAGGCCAGTAATCACTGCACGTTTCATTCAATACCTCGTTAACTACTTATATTAGGATTCGACACGCACTTTAGCGTACAGTTGTAAGCCGAACAAGTCCAACCAGCGCCTGATTTTTGTAAATTTGCGTAGGCGTCCCCCCAGAGTTACAATCGCCGCACCGCGAGATAACTGAGCTTTTGCCGTGAACAGCGCCCCAATAGAGTATGCAGAACTAAGCTGGAATGAACAGGGTACACCTGTATCCCGAACCTTTGGCGACGTCTATTTTTCCGACGCAAACGGCCTGGAGGAAACGCGTCACGTGTTTCTTGGCGGCAACGGCTTGCCCGACCGTTTTGCGCACCATTCTCGCGACCTGTTTATCACGGCGGAAACCGGTTTTGGCACCGGCCTGAATTTTTTAACGCTCTGGCAGGCTTTCGAGCGCTTTTGCGCCGAGCAGCCGCAGGCTCGTTTGCAGCGCCTGCACTTTATCAGCTGTGAAAAGTATCCGCTCAGCGTCAACGATCTCGCCAGCGCGCATCAAAGCTGGCCTGAACTGGCAGCATACGCACGCGCGCTGCGCGAACAGTGGCCAGCCGCCCTGCCCGGCTGTCACCGGCTGCTGCTGGCCGAGGGTCGCGTCACGCTCGATCTCTGGTTCGGCGATATTAACCAGCTGATCCCGACCTTCGATGACAGCCTCAATCATCAGGTCGACGCCTGGTTTCTGGATGGCTTTGCGCCGTCGAAAAATCCTGACATGTGGACGCCGGCACTGTTCGCCTGCATGGCGAAAATGGCGCGTCCCGGCGGCACGCTGGCCACCTTTACCTCGGCTGGCTTTGTGCGGCGCGGATTGCAGGAGGCGGGTTTTACCGTCGGCAAGCGTAAAGGCTTCGGCCCCAAACGGGAAATGCTGGCGGGCGTGCTGGAGAACGCTATCGACGCGCCAGCCGAAGCGCCGTGGTATCACCGTCCGGCGGCGGAAGGCGACGACATTGCGGTAATCGGCGGCGGCGTGGCCAGCGCGCTGCTGGCGCTGGCGCTGCTGCGTCGCGGTAAAAAAGTCACGCTCTACAGCGCCGACGGCGAACCGGCCCGGGGCGCTTCCGGCAACCGTCAGGGCGCGCTTTATCCGCTGCTGAACCATCACGATCCGGCGCTGGCGCGCTTTTTTCCGGCCGCATTTACCTTTGCCCGTCGTGTTTACGATAGCCTGCCGGTCGCGTTCGATCACGAGTGGTGTGGCGTTACCCAGCTGGGCTGGGATGAAAAAAGCGCGGACAAAATCACTAAAATGCTGACCATGCAGCTGCCGGAAACCATCGCTCGCGGTGTGGACAGGCAGGAAGCCGAAGCGCTGTGCGGGGTGGAAACCGGCTTTGGCGGCATTACCTATCCGGCTGGCGGCTGGCTCTCACCCGCCCAGCTGACGCCTGCGCTGTTTGCGCTGGCGCAGCAGCAGGGGCTGATTACGCGCTGGCATCACAGGCTGACCGCACTGACCGCAACACCGACGGGCTGGCAGCTCGATTTTGCCGATCGGCCCGCGCAGACTCACCGCAACGTGGTGCTGGCGACCGGCCACGCGCTGACCGCGCTGCCGCAGAGTGAAAAGCTGCCCGCCTATGCCGTCAGCGGCCAGGTCAGCCATATCCCGACTACGCCCGCACTGGGCCAGCTTAAACAGGTTTTATGCTACGACGGCTATCTGACGCCGGTTAATCCGCATAATCAGCAGCACTGTATCGGCGCAAGCTATCATCGCGCCGACAGCGCTACCGCCTATCGCGAAGAAGATCAGCAGGAAAACCGCGAGCGGCTGCTCCGCTGTCTGCCGGAGGCGGAATGGCCTCGCGAAGTGGACGTTAGCGCAGGCAGCGCCCGCAACGGCGTGCGCTGCGCCACCCGCGATCATCTGCCGATGATTGGCCCGCTGCCGGACTATCAGCAAACGCTGGCGCAATACGCAGATCTGGCGCAAAACAAAGCCACGGCGCAGCCGGCGCCCCTCTGGCGCGGCCTGTTTGTGCTGGGCGCGTTAGGCTCCAGGGGATTATGCAGCGCGCCGCTGGCGGCAGAAGCGCTGGCGGCGGAGCTGTGCGGCGAACCGATCCCGCTGGACAGGCAGACGCTGGCGGCCACCCATCCTAATCGCTACTGGGTGCGCAAGCTGCTGAAAGGTAAAGCGGTGAAGGCGGCAGGCTGAAAGCCGCTGCCGCCCCGCAGGGCAGACAGAAAACCGGAGACGTCGCGTAGAGCAGACAGGAAATTGGGGATGCCGCTCAGGCCAGACTGGTAGCCGGAGACGCCGCCCAGGGCAGACTGGAAACCGGAGACGCCGGACGCATCAGGCCGCTAAAATCACGGCGGCCTTGCTTGTTGCCGACGGCGCCGTCAGGGATCAGGAGGGATGGCGCGCCTGCAGGAACAAATTATCCCACATGCCCAGCACCAGCGCCTGGTCGCGCGGCGAAAGCTCACCGGCGTGGATCGCCGTCTCCAGGCTGTTCAGCACCTGGATTTGCAGCGCTTCCGGCGTGTGCTCGCCCGACTGCTCAATTTCGGCCACGGCCAGCGTCAGATGCCCGCGCAGATAGCCGCTGGCGAACAGCTCGTCATCGCTGGCGCTCTCCACCATGTTATCGATCAGGGCCAGGATACGCGCTTCAAATTCATCAATCATACAATTCCTTATTTACCATGCTGGTCAGAGATCTTCCGGCCAGGGAAACTGCGCTGCGGTCAGCGGCGGCGTTGAGTAGTAGCGACCCAGTTCGGTGATAAAACGGGCTGGCCGTGACGGAATTCCCTTTTCCAGATGAGCCATTACCTGCGCGTGTACCTTGCGCTGGAACGCAATGCGGTCCGGCTCGAAATCGCCATTGAGATTGTCACAACTTACGTTGAAGGGAAAGCCCGCCGCTACACAAAACAGCCATTCCAGCGCCTGCGGCTTGACCTCCACCGCTTCAAACTGGCCTTGCGTCATGGCGTCGCGGCCGTCGGGACAATACCAGTAGCCGAAATCCACCAGCTTGCGCCGCTCGGCTCCGGCGATACACCAGTGGGAGATTTCATGCAGCGCGCTGGCGTAATAGCCGTGGGCGAACACCACGCGGTGATAGCTGACTTCCTCATCGGCGGGCAGGTAGATGGGTTCGTCATCGCCCTTCACCAGGCGGGTCTGAAAATCGTCAAAAAAACAGCGGTCGAAAATCTCGATCAGCTGCGAATAGTCGTGAGTACGCATTGTTCTCTTCTGCAAAAATTTCACGTCTTGCGACGCGTCAACATTAAGATTCAGCTAAACAGATGGTGAAACCAGGCGGCGATCTCTGCGCCGTGGCTGTCGTAGAGCAGCTTAGCGCTCATGACAATGGAAACGGTGACCACCATCGGGCGGATCAGCTGCTGCCCCCGGCTCAGCACCAGCCGTGCGCCGAGCCGTGCGCCGCAAATGGCGCCGAGCAGCATAATCAGGCCGGTGCCCCACACCACTTTGCCGCCGAAAATAAAAAACAGCAGGCCGCCCAGGTTAGAGGTCAAATTCAGCACCTTGGCATGCGCGGTAGATTTCGCCAGGTTGAAACCGCAAAGCGTGACGAAGGCCAACGCATAGAAGGAGCCAGCGCCCGGCCCGAAAAAGCCGTCATAAAAGCCGACGCAGCCGCCCGCCACCAGCGCAAACGGCAGGCCGTGCAGGCGACGATGGCGATCTTCTTCGCCGATCTTAGGCATCAGCAGAAAATAGAGGCCTATCGAGATAATCAGCAGCGGCAGCACCTGGCGCAGCAGCCCCGGCTGAATGTGTTGGATCAGCATCGCGCCGAGAATCGAGCCGATAAACGCCATCAGGATATTCAGCCGCTGCGCTTTAAGATCCACCGCCTTGCGCCGGATAAAATAGAGGCTGGCGGAAAAAGAGCCGCCGACGGACTGAAGCTTGTTGGTCGCCAGCGCCTGCGCCGGAGAAAGCCCGGCCGCCAGCAGCGCCGGTACGGTCAGCAGCCCGCCGCCGCCGGCGATAGAATCGATAAAAGCGGCCAGCACGGCGATGCAAAACAGTAGCCCAAGCAGCAGCGGGCTGACGGCAAACCATTCCATTTTTTCTTCCTAAAGCTGATGGTTATCCAGAAGCGCCTGACAGGAAGGCGGCAACGGCGGCGGCTCGCGTTTTATCGGCGCGCCGGAAGGTTTTGGCGGCGCGAACCAGCTTGCCAGCTCTGCGCCACAGCCATCCCCTGGCGGCGGCGCGGGCTGATCCTGGCACTCCAGGCTGTCCGTAGGACAACGCAGGCGCACGTGCATATGCGCCCGATGGCCGAACCATGGGCGTACCTTGCGCAGCCAGTCGCGATCGCTGCCCGCATCGGCGCAGAGCTGTTTTTTAATCGCCGGATTCACAAAGATACGCGTGACGTCGTCATCTTTTGCCGCCAGCTTGATCAGGCTGTCGATCTGCGGCTGCCAGTGGCGCGCCACCACGTTTTTCCCGTCTGCGGCCACCAGATCCAGCGGCTGCGGCTTCAGCAGCATTTGTGAACTCCAGCGCGCCTGCGGTAACTGCAACCAAATATCGACATCCAGCCCGGTCTGGTGGCTGGCATGGCCGCTGCTGAAGCGACCGCCCGCCGCCATGCCCATATCCCCAATCAGCACTTCGCCCAGCTGCAAATTATGCACCTGAGCGCCCAGCCGCTGAATAAACAGGATCAGATCGGGATGACCATAAAAGCGACGCTGGTCCTGACGCATCACCTGATAGGTCGGATCGTTAAGCGGCAGCGCCTGCGCGCCGACGATACAGCCGTTGGCGAAAGAGCCGATAGCGTGCGGCGCGCCGCTTATTGGCTGCCGGATCGATTGCCAGGGCGTAGCCGCCAGCGTGGAAGCGCTGAGCAGCAGGCCGCAAAGCGCGAACAGCGTCTTTTTCATGGTGATTACCAGCGTGGAATGTTCGTCTGCACGTCCGCATTCTGTCCGCGATGACGCAGTAAATGATCCATCAGCACGATCGCCATCATGGCTTCCGCGATCGGCACGGCGCGGATCCCTACGCAGGGATCGTGACGGCCTTTGGTGATCATTTCAGTTTCTTCGCCCGTGCGGGTAATGGTTTTGCCCGGCACGGTAATGCTGGACGTTGGCTTCATCGCCAGCGTCGCCAGGATCGGCTGGCCGCTGCTGATGCCGCCCAGAATGCCGCCCGCGTGGTTGCTCTGAAAGCCGCCCGCGCGAATTTCATCACGATGTTCGCTGCCGCGCTGGTTGACCACGGCAAAGCCGTCGCCGATTTCCACGCCTTTCACCGCGTTAATGCTCATCAGCGCATGCGCCAGATCCGCGTCCAGACGATCGAAAACCGGCTCGCCCAGGCCAACCGGCACGTTCTCCGCCATTACGGAGACTTTAGCGCCGATAGAATCGCCCTCTTTCTTCAGCGCGCGCATCAGCTCGTCCAGCGCCTCGATTTTTGACGGATCCGGGCAGAAGAACGGGTTCTGTTCCACCTGATCCCAGTCCTTCAGCTCGCAGGCCACGTCGCCAATCTGCGCCAGATAGCCGCGCACCTTCACGCCGTGCTTCAGGGCGAGGTATTTTTTGGCGATAGCGCCCGCCGCCACACGCATAGCGGTTTCACGCGCGGAAGAGCGCCCGCCGCCGCGATAGTCGCGCAGGCCGTACTTTTGTTCATAGGTATAGTCGGCGTGGCCGGGACGGAAGACGTCTTTGATGGCGCCGTAATCCTGCGAGCGCTGGTCGGTATTTTCAATCAGCAGGCCGATGCTGGTGCCGGTGGTGACGCCTTCAAACACGCCGGAGAGGATTTTGACCTGGTCCGGCTCGCGGCGCTGGGTGGTGTAGCGTGAGGTGCCGGGACGGCGGCGATCCAGATCGTGCTGCAAATCGGCTTCCGTCAGGGGGATGCCGGGCGGCACGCCGTCGACAATACAGCCCAGCGCCAGCCCGTGCGATTCACCAAAGGTGGTGACGCGGAAAACCTGTCCAATCGTATTACCAGCCATGAAGTCCTCTGAACTTTTCAGGAGGCCATCCCGTTTGCCGCTTCCGTTCCGGCCAGCGCGAAATCCGTGCACAGGCTACGGTTTCCGCGCTGATCGGAGCAAAACCGCCTGCGCCGGGGATGCCTGTGATGTTTTTTAGTCTTTATAAATGCCGAAATGATGTTGCGCAGCAACAATTTGCTCGCGGGTCAGCATAAATACGCCGTCGCCGCCGTTGGCGAATTCCAGCCAGGTGAACGGCACGTCGGGATACTGTTCGATCATATGCACCATGCTGTTGCCCACTTCGCAGACCAGCACGCCTTCTTCGCTCAGGTAGTCCGGCGCACAGGCCAGAATGCGGCGCGCCAGCTTCAGGCCGTCGCGCCCGGCGGCCAGCCCCAGCTCCGGCTCGTGCTGATATTCCTCCGGCAGATCGCCCATATCCTCTTCATCCACGTAGGGCGGATTGGTGACGATCAGATCGTAAGGGGTCTTTGGCAGATCGCGGAACAGATCGGAGCGGATCGGCGTCACGTTATGATCCATACCGTGCGCGGTGATATTCTGCTCGGCCACGGCCAGCGCGTCCGCAGAAATATCTACAGCGTCCACTTCCGCTTCCGGGAAGGCATAGGCGCAGGCGATGGCAATGCAGCCGCTGCCGGTGCACATATCCAGAATATGGCTGGGTTCATGCGCGATAATGCCGGCGAAGCGGTCATTGATCAGTTCGCCGACCGGCGAGCGCGGCACCAGCACGCGTTCATCCACGTAAAACTCGTGGCCGCAGAACCAGGCTTTGTTGGTCAGATAGGCGACGGGAAGACGCTCGTTGATGCGGCGAATAACGCGCTCGACAATGCGGTGACGCTCGCTGGAAGTCAGGCGCGCGGTACGCATATCTTCCGGGATATCCAGCGGCAGATACAGCGTGGGCAGCACCAGCTGAACGGCTTCGTCCCAGGGGTTATCGGTGCCGTGGCCGTACCAGATCTCCGCGGCGGCAAACCGACTCACCGTCCAGCGCAGCATATCCTGGATGGTATGCAGCTCACTGACTGCCTCATCAACGAAAATTTTGTCCAAAGTGCCCTCCACAGGCCAAACTCAACTCGGCAGCTAGTTTGCCATGAAGCTGACGAGAATCCAGCGCGCAGGCGTGAAAAAACTGACATTTGTTTATTTGCAGGGATTAGACAGGGTAAACTGATGGGATTATTGTTAAAAATCCCGCCGCCGCGTGCCGCCTGAGGATCAGATGAGTAAAAAACAGCCCCTGAGCGCCGAAGATGAAGCGCTGTTCCGTGGATTAATGACCGGCACGCGTAAGCTGGCTCAGGACACGATAGTGCATAAGCCATTGCGGAAAACATTCTCGCAGGTGCCGCAAAAGCGCCTGCTGTCCGAGCAGATAGACAACAGCCACTATTTTTCCGATGAGTTTCAGCCTCTGCTGTCCGCTGAAGGGCCAGTGCGCTACGTCAGAAGCGACGTCAGCCATTACGAGCTGAAGAAGCTCAGGCGAGGCGACTATACGCCGGAGATTTTTCTGGATTTGCACGGGCTGACGCAGAAACAGGCAAAAGAGGAGTTGGGCGCGCTGATAGCCGCCTGCCGCCGCGAGCATATCTTTTGCGCCAGCGTAATGCACGGTCACGGCAAGCACGTGCTCAAGCAGCAGACGCCGCTGTGGCTGGCGCAGCATCCTATGGTGATGGCCTTTCATCAGGCGCCGAAAATGTTTGGCGGCGATGCCGCTTTGCTGGTGCTGATTGAAGTAGAAGAGTGGCAGCCGCCGGAGCTGCCTTAGTCAGGCCGCCTCCCGGCGAACAGCGTTGGGGCTGGCCGCTTTATCTTACGACGCGACGCCAGCCACGAAGCAGGCCGGTTCAACCGGCCCGGTGCGATCACATCGCTTTTGCCAGCCGTCCAGGGCTGACCTGCCATTCCAGCTTGCCGCAGCCGCTTTCGTCGTTCAGCGTGACGCTGGCGATGGCGGAAGTGGCGAACATCGGCGGCGTTTCCTGCGGGCAAAGCTCGGACACCAGATAGCCCACCAGAGGCAGATGGGAAATCACCAGCACCGCTTTGACGCCTTCCTTCGCCAACGCCTGAAGATAGCAGGCCACCAGCGCCGGATCGCCGCCCGGCGTCAGCTCCGGCAGCACTTCCTGCTCCACGGGCAGGATCAGCGCTTCACGTACCGTAGAGAGCGTCTGCTCAGCTCGCAAATAGGGACTGACCAACACCCGATCGATATCCACTTTCTGACCGTTGAGCCAGCCTGCCATCTGCCGCGACTCGTCGCAGCCGCAGTGGGTCAAAGGCCGTACCGCATCACTGGCTGCATCCAGTGCCGCATCGCCGTGACGCATAATGAAAACTTGCATATTGCACCGCTGTTATTAAACATAAACGCCGGAAAATCAGGTTTTCCGACTCTTCACTCTGTGAATGAACGCTGTGTTGTACCCTAATGCCAGAAGGCAAGTCAACCGATTGTTTACTAAATAACCGCCTGTTGACAAACGGTTATCAGCACCTTTCAGAAGCGTCCGATCTAACCCGTTGAAACAGGCTGGGTATTCGCCTTACCTGTAGTTTTGTAAAAGGTTTCTCCCGTTTGCGCCATTTTTTGCAGGCGTTCGCAGGGGGTAAAACGCGCGCCGCAGGTGCGGGAAAGCTGTTCCAGCTGCGCCACTATCTGCCCCGCGCCCAGCGCGTCCATATAGCGGAACGGGCCGCCGGTAAACGGCGGAAAACCTATCCCGAATACCGCACCAATATCGCCGTCGCGCGCGCAGCGAATCACGTTTTCATCAAAGGCTCTCGCCGCTTCATTCAGCAACATCATTACGCAGCGTCGCGCGATAAGCTCTTTGCTCAGGTGCGCTTTTGGATGAACGTTCAGTAATTTATAAATTGTCGCATCGGGCCGTTTTTTGCCGCCCCCTTTCTTGCCGTAGCGATAAAATCCCCGCCCGTTTTTGCGTCCCTTGCGGTTATCGTTCAGGACGGCGTCCAGCGCGGGCGGCGCCTGAAAGCGTTCGCCCCAGGCTGCGGCCAGCACCGGCAGGATATGGGCACCTGTATCGATGCCGACCTCATCCAATAGCTGGATCGGCCCGACGGGAAAGCCGAAGTCCGCCAGCGCCTCATCAATGTTTTCTATCGGCTCGCCTTCCAGCAGGCAGCGCAGCGCCTCGTTGATGCAGGGCGTCAGAATACGGTTAACGTAAAACCCGGCGCTGTCCGCCACCACTATCGGCGTTTTACCCTGCAATTTCGCCAGCTTTACCGTGGTAGCGAGGGTTTGCTCGCTGGTCTGCGCGTGGGGGATAACCTCCACCAGCGGCATTTTGTCGACCGGGCTGAAATAGTGCAGCCCGATAACATTCTCCGGGCGGCGGGCGTGCGCGGCGATATCGCTAATCGGCAGCGAGGAAGTATTGGAGGCGAAAATCGTGTCGGGCGACGCGTTAGCCTCCACTTCCGCCACCATTTTCTGCTTCAAAAAAAGGTCTTCAAATACCGCTTCGATCACCAGGTCACGACGCCGAAATCCCTGATAGTCCAGGCCGCCGCTAATCAGGGCCATTTGCCGCTGGCGCTGACCCGGCGTCAGCTGGCGGCGCGCGATCTTTTTCTCCAGCAGATCCCAGCTATATTTCAGCGCATGCGTAATCCCTTCCGGCCGCACATCTTTGATGCGCACCGGCAGATTTCCCCGACAGGCGGTGACGTAAGCAATGCCGCCGCCCATCAGTCCACCGCCCAGCACCGCAACGGATTTCACCTCTTGCGGCGCCGCCTGTGCCCCGCTCTCTTTCTTTATTTCCGTGGTCGCAAAGAACAGGCCGCGCAGCGCGATGGATTCCGGCGACATCGCCAGCTCGCCGAACGCTTTAGCCTCGGCGGCGTAACCGGCGCTACGGCCCTGCTGCAGGCCGGTACGCACCACCGAAAGAATTTTGCGCGTGGCCGGATAGTTACCGCGCGTTTTCGCTTCCGCCCGTCTGGTCGCCATCTTAAAGAGCAACGCGCGTCCCATGGGCGCGTTAAGCATCCGCTCGCTCAATGGCAGCACGCGGCGCGGCTGTCGGCCTCTGAGCACCATGTCCACCGCCGTTTCCAGCAGAATTGTCTGCGGCACGGCCTCTTCCACCAGGCCCAGCTTTAACGCCTGCTTTGCACGCAGCGTTTTGCCGGTCAGCATCAGATCCAGCGCGTGAGAGGCGCCAATCAGCCTGGGCAGCCGCTGCGTGCCGCCGGAGCCGGGCAAAAGGCCCAGCTGCACTTCCGGCAGGCCCAGCCGCGTTTTCTCGTCCAGCGTGCAGACGCGCTGGTGGCAGGCCAGCGCCAACTCCAGCCCGCCGCCCAGACAGGCGCCGTGAATGGCGGCCACCGCCGGAAAAGGCAAGGCGGCGATCTCTGCCATGACCTTTTGCCCCTGTCGCGCCAGCGCAGCCGCCTCTTCTGCCGAGCGGCAGGCAGCAATCATGGTGATATCCGCGCCCGCGATAAAACTGTCCGGCTTGCCGGAGATAAAAACCAGGCCAGCCAGCTCCGGCTGACGACGCGCCTGCGCAATCACTTCCCGGATCTGCCCGACGAATTCTGCCTTTAGCGTATTGAGCTTTTCACCCGGCACATCGAAAGTAATGACGCCCACGTTGTCGGCACGCAGGCTGAATGTAAATGCGGATGCCGTCATTATTCCGCCTCCAGAACCATAGCCGCACCAAGACCGCCAGCGGCGCAGGCCGTGACCAGCCCCAGGCCGCCGCCGCGACGCCGTAGCTCGTGCAGCGTCTGGGTGATCATGCGTGCGCCGGTCGCGGCAAAAGGATGTCCATAGGCGATAGAGCCGCCCAGCACGTTAAATTTTTCTTCGTCCACCTCGCCCAGCGCATGAGGCCGGTTCAGGACTTCACGAGCGAACCGCTCATCGGCGAACATGTTGAGGTTGGCCAGCGTCTGGGCCGCAAATGCCTCGTGCATATCAATAAGCGTTAAATCCTTCAGGGTAATGCCTGCTCTGTCGAGCGCCAGCGGCGATGCCCAGGCCGGGCCAAGCAGCATATCCTCCTGCACGCCGATGGCGGTGAAGGCGTAGCTGCGCAGATAGCCCAGCGGCGTAATGCCCAGCTCTCTGGCGCGCGCTTCCGTCATCAGTACTACCGCTGCCGCGCCGTCGGTGAGCGGCGTGCTGTTAGCCGCCGTTACCGTACCGTGTTTACGGTCGAAAGCGGGACGTAGCCGGGCATAATCTTTCAGGCTGGAATGCAGACGCACGTTGTTATCCTGCTGTAAAGGGCTGCGCCACGGCGGCACCCAGGCCGTCATTACCTCCTGCGCCAGCCTGTTCTCTTCCCAGGCCTTTGCCGCACGCAGGTGCGAACGATGCGCCAGCGCGTCCTGCTGCTCGCGCGTGATGCCGTAGCTTTTCGCCATCTGTTCTGCGGTATCGCCCATGCGCAGGCCGGTGGAATATTCCGCTACGGCAGGCGGCACGGGCAGCAAATCGCGCGGGCGAAGCTGGCTGAGCAGCCGTAATTTTTGTACCAGAGAGCGGGTTTTACTGAGGTCCACCAGCACGCGGCCCAGCTGTTTGCTGACGCCGATGGGCAAGACGGAAGCGGAGTCCGCGCCGCCTGCAATACCGGCCTGAATGGTGCCGGCCAGCAGGCTTTCGGCCACGTTAGCGACGGCCTGGAAACTGGTGGCGCAGGCGCGGCTTACGCTATAGGCGTCGGTATGTACACCTAAGGAAGTGCCGAGGACGATTTCGCGCGCGATATTCGGCGCTTCGGGCATCTGGATCACCTGGCCAAACACCAGCTGTTCAATAACGTCGGGCGGGATATCGCTGCGTACCAGCAGTTCGCTGACCACCATTCGCCCCAGCTCAATAGCCGGGATAGCCTGAAGCGCCGTGGCCTGGCGAGCAAAAGGGGTGCGTAAACCGTGCGTTATCGCTATGCGTTGACCCTGACGCGTCAGCAAGGGGAGCGCTTTCATTATTCACCTGTAAAAATCAGCGGCATCACTGCCAAAAGAGGTCAGACCTGTTTATTGTTAACCAGATTTTTACATTTTGCATAATGTGGAAAAGAAAAGTGCGAGGGAAACCACGGTTTTGGGAACCATGAGCGGGCGTAGCCCACTCATTTTTTTAAGAATGCCGGGCCAGGCCCGGCGGTTCCGCGTTGAACAATTAGCGCAGCGCCAGCTGAAAGATCATCGTTTCTGCCTGGCAACTAAAAGTAAAATCTGCATCCAGCTGCACGCCGTCCGGCTTCTCTTCGAAACGGCCGACGATATCGCAAGGTTCGGATTCCACCTGGCGCGCCTTGCCGATAAGCTCCTGCAGGGCGGCTTCAGCCTGCTGGCGATTTTCGTACAGGTGACGCCAGCTGGCTGTGCAGTCGGTGTTATCCATGATAGTACCGACATCCACACAGCAACAGGCGGCGGTTTCGTTGGCGCTACATTTATTGATGGCGTGGGTCATAAGATCCTCCGGTTAGCGGCCGCTCGGGGCGGACTTAAGGTCATAATGCTTTTATTCTACGCCTGCCCTTTTTTTCTGTCCGGTGATTCAGTGAATAAGCGTCATCCGGTAATGAAAATCAAAGATAAATTTGATCTGAAACAGGCTAGACTCAACGCCGCCTGTTGTGACTCGCAGGTTTTTGTTAAGCAGATCGCTTTTTATTGATCAATTTAGAAATATTTATAAAACAATATTGCAACAACTACAGGGGCCAGACCTATACTGGGGCCACTGGTCTGATTAGTTAGCCGTCTTTCAGCCCCTCTGTAGCGTCCTGCCGTTGCCTGCGTAACGGTATTAATAAAATCAGATAAAGAGGTTGTGGTCATGAACCATAAAAACCTGTTTGCGAAGTCTGCTCTTGCAGCCGCAGTGGCCATTGTTTCTTCCCATGCTTTTGCAGCCGGCTTTCAACTTCATGAATTTTCCTCTGCCGGATTAGGTCGTGCCTATTCTGGCGAAGGCGCAATGGGCGATACCGCCGCTTCCGCCAGCCGTAACCCGGCGACCATGGCGTTGATGGATCGTCCAATGTTTTCGGCAGGCGCGGTTTTTATCGATCCGGGCGTCAGTATTGACGGCACCAGCAGCCTGTCCGGCCAGAGTCTGAACGCGGACAATATCGCGCCCACGCAGTGGGTGCCCAATCTCCATTACGTGCAGCCGCTAAACGACCAGTGGTGGCTGGGCGCGTCCGCGACCGCTAATTATGGACTGGCGACGGAATTTAATAATGATTACGCCGCCGGGCCGTATGCCGGTAAAACGGATCTGCAAACCGTTAACTTTAACTTAAGCACCGCTTATCGACTGAACCAGCATTTCAGCTTTGGCGTCGGCTTTGATGCCGTCTATGCGCGCGCGAAGATTGAACGTTACGCAGGCGAAGCGGGCCGCGCGCTGGGCTTTCCAACCGATACGCAAATTGCGCACCTGAAGGGCGATGAGTGGGGCTACGGCTGGAACGCGGGCATCCTGTACGAAGTGGATGAGGATAACCGCTTCGGCTTTACTTACCGTTCCGAGGTTAAAGTCGATTTCGACGGCGACTATAAAAGCAGCATTCCGGGCGCTATCAACCCGCTTAATCAGGCGCTTAACCTGGGCCTGCCCTATGGCACCAGCGGATCGACCATTCCCGGCGCGCTGACGCTAAACCTGCCGGAAATGTGGGAAGTCTCGGGCTACCATAAAGTTGCCCCGCAGTGGGCCGTACACTACAGCCTGACCTATACCAGCTGGAGCCAGTTCCAGGAGTTGAAGGCCACCGGCAGCGGCGGTCAGACGCTGTTCTATAAGGAAGAGAGCTATAAGGATGCTTACCGCCTCGCGCTGGGCACGTCCTACTTCTACGATGATAACTGGACGTTTCGCGCCGGTATCGCGTTTGATGACAGCCCGGTACCTGCCGATCAGCGCTCCATCTCTATTCCCGATCAGGATCGCCTGTGGCTAAGCACCGGCGCGTCCTACGCCTTTAATCAGGATGCGTCCGTGGACGTGGGGCTTTCTTATATGCACGGCCAGCACGTCACGGTAGAGGAAGGCCCCTATACTTTCCGTTCCACCGGCAAAGCCTGGCTTTACGGCGCTAACTTTAACTACAAGTTCTGAGGCTTAAGCCAATAAAAAAGGCCCGATTCGGGCCTTTTTTGCAAACAGCATGCGGCAAATCAGTTGGCGTCGATATCGTCCAAATCGCCCTGAATGGCGGCGGCGTTCGGGTTTTCCTGCGGGATCAGCTTGCCGTCGCTGGCAAGGAAATCGTGGCGCTGGAAATAGGCCGCGCGGACAAAGGAATAGGGATCTTTGCTGTTGTGCAGAATAGCGTCGGAATCCAGCAGCTGCGCGCGGGTTTCCACGCCTTCCAGCGCCCACTTACCGGCGGTCATCCACCAGGTCAGCCAGCTCAGCGGTGCATAAAGATCGTCGACCATGCCGCCCACGTCTTCACGCGGCGTAAAGCTGCCGTAGCCCGGCAATTCAACATAGGTGCCATAACCCACGCCATAGTTGCCCAGCGTGCTGCCGAAACGGCGCGGCTCTTCCTTCGCCAGCGTCGGGTTGGCCATGCCGGCCACGTCGATAAAGCCGCCCAGACCCAGAATGGTATTCAGGAAGAAGCGGTTAAAGTGGATCATCGCTTTATAGGGCTTGCCCTCAATAAAGTAGTTCACCATGGTAGACGGCTCGCTCAGGTTGCCGAGAAAGTTGCTCAGGCCGCTGCGCGCGGGCACCGGCACGTAATCGCGCCAGGCGACGGCGACGGGACGAACAACATAGGGATCCAGCACGTTGTAATTAAAGTCGAACATCGTGCGGTTGAACCCTTCCAGGGGATCGGAGCGCCCCTGGGGTTCATCCGCCGTCTGCGAACTGGCGCAGCCAATCAGCAGTACGCTGGCCAACGCCACGCCCATCACGCGGTAGTTCATCTCTCTCTCCCTGTTAAATCAAGCCGACTACGGCTGCTGTTGGTTAATCTCAACGGCCAGCTGTTGATGACCATCGAAAGGCGTGACCGCGCTGGCACCGAACCAGTCGCCGGCCTGCGGATTGGCGCTGCCGTCTCGCGAGATGCGCACGCGCACCTGAACCTGATGCTGCGCCGAGAGCAGACGCTCCGGCATCATGGCGTTGCTGTCATCCAGCGTTAGCGAGAGCGGGAAATGGCTCAACGGCACTCTTTTCACCGCCACCGGCACTTTCGCCACGCCGTCGGAAACAGAAATATAGAGCACGCCGCCTTCGGGCAGCTGCTTTTCCGCGCCGGCGGCCAGCGTCACGGTCAGCGCCAGGCGGCTGGTTTGTCCGCCGGACTCGGTTTTAGCCTGCTCGATGCTGCGGCGGATCGCCGCCACCCGCTTATCGTCGGCCGGTAACAATTGTAACATCTTTTGCCAGACCGCTGTGGCCTGCGCGTAACGCTGCTGGCTAAAAGCATTAAATGCCAACAGGCTGAGCAGGCGAATATTGTCGCCGTCGCTTTTCACCATCTCGTTGAGCATAGCCGTTGCCTGGCGATTATCCTGCGGATCCTGCGAGCGCGTCAGGGCATCGGCGTAGCTTAGCTTTACTTCAGGATCCGTGGGAGCAAGCTGCATGGCGCGGCGAAAAGCCTGGGTTGCCGTAGCGGCGTTGTTCAGCACCATGCCGATACGGCCCAGCATCAGCCAGTCGCTTACGTTGCGCGGATCCTGTTGCAGCGAGGTGCGGATCCCCAGCCCAAGCCGGGCCAGCTGTTCCATCGTCAGCGGCTTTGCCTGCGGATCCATCAGCTGCGCCCGCAGCGCGGGCAGTTCGTTATTGACCTGCTGCCAGGCAAGCACCTGCGCAAAGCCGCCGGTTTTGAAATAGACGCCCAGGCTGACGACCACCAGAATCACCACGCCAGGCAACAAGACCCAGCGGCTGAGCGCACGCTCGTGGGTTGGCGCTTCCTGAGGAATGTCCAGCAGCAGCGTCTGCTGTAGCTCGCGGATCATCTCCGCGCGCTCTGCCACGACGCCCTGCGCTTCGTCCTGCTCCAGCTCCTGAAGGCGCTGATGGTAAAAAGTTTTGTTCAGCGTGTCGCGGTCTGTCGCCAGCGCCGCGCGCTTGCGGCCTCCGGCGATCAGCAGCAGCGTACTGGCGGCCACCAGTAAAGCCAGAACGGTGAGCCAGAATCCACTCATGGTTGCTTCCTGTTATTTAACAGCGCGTCAAGCCGCGCCTGCTGCTCCGCATCCAGCCCGGAACCGGTGCGTTTTCTGCTGCGTAGTACCATCACCACCGCGCCCGCGACTACAAACAGCACGGGGCCAGCCCACAGGATCAGCGTGGAGGCCATCACCGGGGGATCGTAAGTGACGAAATTACCGTAGCGCGCCACCATCCAGGCTTTGACCTGCTCCGGCGTCTGGCCGCTTTGCAGCAGCTGATAAACCTTCAGCCGCATATCGGCGGCAATCATCGCGTTTGAATCCGCAATGCTGTTGTTCTGGCATTTGGGGCAGCGCAGCGATTCCGTCAGATGCCGGTACTGCTGCTCCTGGGTTACCGATGAGAATCGGTAGGTGTCTATGTTGTCCGCCAGTACGCCGAAAGAGAAGATCAGTGCGGCGAGAAGTAAAACGCGTTTCATTGGCCTGCTTCCTTGCTGTATTTATCCCACAATGGCTTTACTTCGCTGTTCCATACCCGGTCGTTCATATCCCCGGCGTGGCGATAGCGAATAATCCCTTTGCCATCGATTAAAAAGGTTTCAGGCGCGCCGTAGACGCCCAAATCAAGCCCCAGCATACCGTCGCCATCGTAGAGACTCAACGCATAAGGATTACCCAGCGAGTTGAGCCAGTTAACGGCCTTGCTGCGATCGTCCTTGTAGTTCAGCCCCACGACGCGGATGCCCTGTACCGCCAGCGTATTGAGATACTGGTGTTCGGCGCGACAGGTAGGACACCAGGTCGCCCAGACGTTGAGCAGGATCGGTTTACCGTCATGCAGTACCGACTGGTCGTAGATTTTGCCGGGCCTGTCCAGCGATTCCAGCCGGAAAACCGGTACGGGCTTGCCTACCAGCGCCGATTCCAGCTTTGTCGGATCGTCGCCGTTGGCGTTGCGGGTGAGTTGCCACATCAGCGCGGCGGCCAGCAGCAGAAACAGCGCCAGCGGAATATAAAGGGTCTTTTTCATGCCGGCACCTTTTTACGCGAGCGATAGCGCGGATCGAGCAGGCATAATATGCCGCCGGCCGCCATAAACAGGCCACCGAACCAGATCCAGCGCACGAATGGTTTGTAATAGATACGCACCGCCCAGGAATTATCCTCCAGCTCTTCGCCCAGCGCCGCGTAGAGATCGCGCGTAAAGCCGCCGTCGATTGCCGCTTCGGTCATCATAGTGTGCGCCACGCTGTAGTAGCGCTTTTCGGCATGCAGCGTTGCTTCATGCTTGCCGTTGCGCGTTACGTCGATGATGCCCACGCCGCCGGTGTAGTTTGCGCCCTGTAGGTTACGCACATCGCGAAAGATAAAGTGATAGTTATGGATATCAACCGTATCGCCCGCACGCATACGGACATCGCGCTCCACGCTGTAGTTCTGGCTGAAAGCGATGCCGATAACGGTCACGGCGACGCCAAGATGCCCCAGCACCATGCCCCAGTGGCTGCGTGAAAGGTGACGCAGGCCGGTGAAAAAGCGATGGCGGTGGGTCGCACGCTCGTGCAGCTCCATCAGCGTCAGGAAGATAACCCACAGCGACATCAGCAATCCCACTACCGTCATCGCTTCAATGCTGTCCTGCATCAGCCACGGCAGCAAAATGGACAACGCCAGCGTGGCAACCAGCGCCAGCGCCAGCCGCTTCCACAGCTTTTGCGGCTCGTCACGACGCCAGCGCACCAGCGGCCCGATGCCCAGCAGCAGCGCCAGCGGCGCCATCAGCCAGGTGAACAGCGTATTAAAGAAAGGTTCGCCGATAGAGATGCTGCCCAGGCCCAGCTGCTTGTGCACCAAAGGCAGCAGCGTGCCGAGCAGCACCACCAGCATGGCGGCAATCAGCAGAATATTGTTGCCCAGCAGGAAGGATTCGCGCGACCAAAGCTCGTTCTGTACGCGGCCGCGCACCTTGCTGCCTTTGATGGCGTACAGCAGCAGCGAACTGCCGATAACGATCACCAGAAAAGCCAGGATAAACATGCCGCGCGCCGGATCGGAGGCGAAAGAGTGCACCGAAATCAGCACGCCCGAACGCACCAGGAACGTCCCCAGCAGGCTGAGCGAAAACGCGGTGATAGCCAGCAGCACCGTCCAGGCTTTAAAGGTGCCGCGCTTTTCCGTTACCGCCAGCGAGTGGATCAGCGCCGTACCCGCCAGCCACGGCATAAAGGAGGCGTTTTCTACCGGATCCCAGAACCACCAGCCGCCCCAGCCAAGCTCGTAATAGGCCCATGCCGAGCCGAGCACGATACCGACGGTCAGAAAAACCCAGGCCGCCGTGGTCCAGGGACGCGACCAGCGCGCCCAGGCGGTATCCAGCCTGCCCGTCATCAGCGAGGCGATGGCAAAAGCGAAAGCCACGGAGAACCCGACGTAGCCCATATAAAGCAGCGGCGGATGGAAGATCAGGCCGATATCCTGCAGCATCGGGTTAAGATCGCTGCCGTCGATCGGGAAGTCAGGCAGCGTGCGGGTAAACGGGTTTGAGGTCAGCGTGATAAACAGCAAAAAGCCAAGATTGATCATGCCCATGACGGCCAGCACGCGGGCCACGGAATCCAGCGGCATCGCGCGGCTGAACAACGCGACCGCCAGCGTCCAGGTGCTGAGCAGCAGCAGCCACAGCAGCAGCGAACCTTCGTGCGCGCCCCAGGTCGCCGCAATGCGGTAGTAGACCGGCAGTAGCGTGTTGGAGTTGGTGGCGACGTAAGCGACGCTGAAATCATTCACCACAAAGGCGTGCACCAGCACGATAAAAGCGGCGAGCACGCAGGCGAACAGCGCGTAGCTCAGCGGCCTGGCCAGCCCCATCAGCCGTCTGTCCTGACGGGAAGCGCCCCACAGGGGATAGATGCTCAGCAGCAGCGCCAGCGCCACGCCCAGTGCAAGCAGAAAACTGCCGATTTCCGGTATCATGGCTGGTTCACCGCAATCTTATGGTTCTTTTTCATTGCATCCTCAATTTCCGGCGGCGTGTATTTTTCATCATGCTTCGCCAGCACTTCTTTCGCTTCGACCAGGTTGCCCTGCTCCAGCACGCCCTGCGCGACTACGCCCTGCCCTTCCCGGAACAGATCCGGCAGGATGCCAAGATAGCTCACGCTGACCACGCCGTTAGCGTCGTAGAGTTTAAAGGAAACCTGTAACGTGTTGGGATCGCGCTTGACGCTGCCGGGCATCACCATGCCGCCGACGCGCAGACGCTGGCCCGGCGTCGGTTTTTGCTGGCTTTCGCCTTTGCCGTTCAGGATTTCGCTGGGGGTGTAGAACAGATCGATATTCGAACGTAACGCATACATAACCAGCGCGGTCGCCAGCCCGAGTCCGGCCAGGATGGCAATCGCTACGAGCAGGCGATTTTTACGACGGGTATTCACGATGATGCTCCCTGCTTTTTCATTTTTGCCGCTTTGATGCGGCGCTCCCGCGACTCGCGCTGGCGAATGTCGGCCAACAGCCGCCGACGGCTAATGATGGTGTGCAGCACCAGCGCGCCCAGCGCCATCAGCGTGCAGGCGACGGCAAGCCAGACGTAAAAGGCGTAGCCGCCCATCGCCCAGAAGGCCTGCCAGGATGAGAAAGCCGTCATTGGCGCGCTCCTTTTTCCGCCACTTCCCTTACCCAGGGACGATGGCGCTCGCTCAACAGCAGCAAATTACGCAGACGCATCAGCGTCAGCGAGATAAACAGCAGCCAGAAGCCCGCAATAGCCCAACGTAAAGGCGTGCGCATGGAAGGCGCTATCGCCTGTTGGAAGACGCCGGAAGAGCCCTGATGCAGCGTATTCCACCACTGCACCGAATAGTGGATTATCGGCAGGTTTACCACGCCCACCAGGACAAGGATGCCGGCCGCCCGGCCCGCCATACGGCGATCGTCAAAGGCGTTATAAAGCGCGATTACGCCCATATAGAGGAACAGCAGCACCAGTTCCGAGGTCAGGCGCGCATCCCAGATCCACCAGGTTCCCCACATCGGCTTCCCCCAGGCGGAGCCGGTGACCAGCGCGATAAAGGTGAACACCGCGCCGACGGGCGCCATCGCCGCAGCGGCAAGATCGGCCGTTTTCCACTGCCAGACCAGGCCGGTGAACGCGGCGATCGCCATGGCGGCGTAGATACCCATTGACCACATCGCGGCGGGAACATGAATATAAATGATGCGATAGCTGTCGCCCTGCTGATAGTCGGACGGCGCAAAACCAAATCCCCATATCCAGCCGGTGGCTAACGTAACCGTCGCGGCAACTGCAAACCAGGGCAGCAGGCGACCACATAACTGGTAAAGCCTGTCGGGCTTCCCTGACTGATGTAACCATTTCCACATTGTTAATTGCTCATCTAAAAAGAAACGCGTTTCTGTCTGTTATTGTTAGTGTACGCTAACCCGCAGTGCCGCAGCCGTAGCGAAAGGCGCCAGTGTTGCGCTGGCGACCAGCATCGCGCCGAGGATGGCCAGCTGGCCGTTTATCGCCAGGCCCATTCCCGCAGCGTCAATGGCCGCCGAGGCGAAAATCAGTACCGGCACCGCCAGCGGCAGCACCAGCAGGCTCAGTAAAACGCCGCCGCGTCGCAGCCCGACCGTTAATCCTACGCCTATCGCGCCCAGGAAACTTAACGTCGGGGTGCCCAACAGCAGAGAAAGCGCCATCGCACGCCAGGTGGCGAAATCCAGCGACAGCAGCAGCGCCACCAGCGGCGAAAGCAGCAGCAGCGGCAGGCCGGTCACCAGCCAGTGCGCGATCACTTTCCCCAATACCGTTATCGGCAGCGGCGTCGGCAACAGCAGCAGCTGTTCCAGCGAACCATCGATAAAATCATCGCGAAACAGCCTTTCCAGCGCCAGCAGCGAAGAGAGCAGCGCCGCGACCCAGACAATGCCCGGCGCGATACGCGCTAATAGCTGCGGTTCGGGACCAATCCCCAGCGGAAACAGCGTAATAACGATCAGGAAAAACCACAGCGGATTAACCACTTCCGCGCCGCTACGAAAAGCCACGCGCAGCTCCCGCATAATAATGCGTCCGATCATCATCCCGCCTCCGTGACGGAAAGCCGAATTTTGCGCACGCGCTGCGCCGATCCCGGCAGCTCCTGATGGGTGGTCAGGATCACTGAACCGCCATTATCGGCATGACGGGCAAACAGCGCCATCAGCTTTGTCACGCCTGATTTATCTATAGCGGTCAGCGGCTCATCAAGGATCCACAGCGGGGAACGGCTCAGCCAGAGCCTGGCCAGCGCAACGCGACGCTGCTGTCCCGCGGAAAGCTGCGCGACAGGCACCTCTTCATATCCCGCCAGGTCGACCTCTTCCAGCGCCTGCCACAGTTTTTCTTCCGGCTCCAGCGCATGAAAAAATTGCAGATTTTCCCGTGCGGTCAGCACCGCTTTCACGCCGGGCTGATGCCCCAGATAGAGTAACGCGCGGTGCCAGACTTCTCGCTGTTTGCGCACAGGCTGCTGCTGCCAAAGCACCTCGCCCTGCTCAGCCCGGCTTAAGCCCGCCAGAATGCGCAGCAGCGAGGTTTTTCCCGCGCCGTTGGCGCCTTCTATTTGAACGATATCGCCTGCGGAAACGGTAAAACTGAGTTCGCTGAACAGCATACGTTCATCACGAACGCAGGTCAGATTGTGGGCCTGGAGCATCAGGTGGCATCGCGCTTGTTAATAGTGCGTGAAATAGTACCACAGCTGATAATGGTATCGCAGCCTGCGCGGTATCACTGGATGCTTAAGTTGCCGCTATTATGCCCTGTGCAGGCCGCTTAATGCCGAAAAATGCCGCTTCGTTAAATCCTTGTTACGTTTATTCTGAAACGCAGTTACATTTCAGCAACGCTAAAACCCGCTACGCTTAGGCGGAGTGTCGATTACGGGAGCAGGAAGAATGAAAGAAGATAATGTGGAAGTCGAGAGTGAAGAACGTGAAGGAGAAGAGATAGAGGTGGATGAGGAAGCGCTGCCCTCGCGTGCGGCGGCTATCCATGAGGAGATACGCCAGGACGGCGAGAAAGAGCTGGAGCGCGACGGCCTGGCGCTGCTGTTTTCGGCTATCGCTGCGGGGCTTTCTATGGGCGCCTCGCTGATGGCGAAAGGGATTTTTCAGGCGCATCTTGACGGCGTGCCCGGCGCTTTTCTGTTGGAAAATCTTGGCTACACCTTTGGTTTTATCATTGTCATTATGGCGCGCCAGCAGCTGTTTACAGAGAACACCGTGACCGCCGTACTGCCGGTTATGCACAAACCAACCGGCGGCAATCTGGTCCTGCTGCTGAGGCTGTGGGCCGTAGTGCTGTTCGGCAATTTGATCGGAACGGCGCTGGCTTCGCTGGCCTTTACCCATATGCCGATCTTTGACGATGCCACGCGGCAGGCTTTTGTGGCTATCAGCCAGAAAGTGATGGAAAACACGCCGGGCGAGATGTTCGCCAATGCGGTGATCTCCGGCTGGATTATCGCTACGATGGTCTGGATGTTTCCTTCCGCCGGCAACGCGAAAATTTGGGTAATTGTGCTGATGACCTGGCTGGTGGCGCTGGGCGACCTGGCGCATATCGTGGTGGGTTCGGTAGAAGTCCTTTATCTGGTCTTTAACGGTCTTATCAGCTGGCAGGAATTTTTATGGCCTTTTGCTCTTCCTACGCTGGTCGGCAATATTATCGGCGGCACCTTTATTTTTGCACTGATTAGCCACGCGCAGATCCGCAACGATATGAGCACCCGCGCTAAAGCGGAGGCGAAAGCGAAAGCCGAAGCGAAGAAAAAGCGTGATAAGAAAGAGAAGGCTGAAGAGGGTTAACCGGCTGGCGGCAAGCCGCTAAAGTTATCGCTAAGCGGCAGTCGTCTCATAGGGGGCGCTGCCGTTATCGGCGGGCAGTTCAGAAAAAGCATCCAGCTATGGGGCGGCTTTAGCTGAACAGCGCAAAAGTGTGCATATAGAAATTGCTGGCGAAAGCGACATAGGCCAGCCAGACCAGCATGATAAGACCGAGCGACAGTTTCAGGGACATAGCGACCTCTTTTATGAGCTAAACAAACGAGTAACCTTGCTTGAATTCGCTTTACATTAGTCCTCTGTCAGATCGCAGTTCTTGATCCAGCGCAACTATCTTCCACTAATCGGCTAACGGCTTCTTTGCTCAACCTTGTTCAGATCAACGTTAATCACTCAGCGGCCAGCTTAATCAGCTACTCAGCTACTCAGCTACTCAGCTACTCAGCTACTCAGCTACTCAGCTACTCAGCTA
>Ga0209371_1000789_pt1 | contig 26142 bp, 24 predicted proteins | sample AgamicAtAmrz_FD_187165 | JGI IMG/M metagenome (GOLD analysis project Ga0209371, IMG submission 187165) | Agave microbial communities from Guanajuato, Mexico - At.Am.rz (SPAdes) (version 2) | ecosystem: Host-associated > Plants > Roots > Rhizosphere | place: Guanajato, Mexico | collected 2012-06-07
AGAGTGAATACCAGGCATCAGGCAGATCCCGGTCTGAAGTCTGAACTGGAGCTGGTGGTGGGAAAACTGATGTCCACCGTAACAGTGATAACCAATATCCATGAACTCTCCCCTTCCCCAAAGGGAGGGAATACCTGGGCCATGCTCGAGACACAGTACCTGGCGCTCCGTCAGGGCAGTTTCAGTCTACCTGCGCCGGTACGACCAAACAAACCTGAATATATACCACTTCCACCAGAACCTGATGAGCATGCCGGTCGCGGCTTCCTTGGGGGATGGTTTGAATCTGATGCAGCCCGACAGGAGCGACAGAACGAAAATCTTCGGCGGTGGCAGGTGACAGTCGCTGATATTGAACGTGAAAATGAGTTGCTGAAGCAGCGTTATGAGAAACAGCGTATAGCCTGGGCTGAGCAGTACGCAGAATGGCAGCATCAGTACCAGGAGCATGAAAAAAATCGCACGGAGTCTGTAGCTTTAGCGAAAGAGCAATTCCGATCTGACGCCCGCTTCTTTGAACATTGTCTTGAGGAAGTTTTCTCGCAAACAGAATGGCCGCGAGAAACACTGGTATCGTTTGAGGTACGACCTGAGGAATCAACAGTCTGGCTTGATGTTGATTTACCTGAGATTGAGGATATGCCTGATAAAGTGTATAGCGTGAATGCCCGGGGAACTGATATCAATGAAAAAGCCATGACGCAGAAAGCGGTCCGGGAAAGTTACGCTAAACACGTTCACGGATGCCTGCTGAGATTAGCAGCAATCGTTTTTCAGACGCTTCCGTTTGAACAGGTCGTCATTTCAGGCTTCACTCAGCGGGTAAGTAAACGTACTGGATATCTTGAAGACGAGTACATTATTTCCTGGCGTGTATGCCGCTCTGAAATCGAGCTAATCAACTTCGGGAATCTGCGTGGCCTTGACCCCATTGAAGCATTAGGTGATCGAGGTCTGATCAGGAAAATGAGTGCGACTTACATTTTTCAGCCTATAGAACCACTGACCCATATGGCAGGTACCGACTGAATATGCAATTAAACACCAGACAGGAAAGAGTATACACCCTGGCTAACATACTGGGGTCAGGGAAGCCTGTATCGGCGCAATCCATCACCGCGACGCTAGCCTGTTCTGAGCCGACTCTAAGCCGGGCGCTTAAAGAGCTGAGGGAAACCTACGCTGCTGAAATTAAATACAGTAAGGCTGGCCACTCCTATCAGATGGTAAACTCCGGATTACTGGATAAGAAAACACTCAAGAGAATGTGTGAGGCGCTGGACCTTAATACTGATTTAAAAACACATGACCAGGGGGCACGGGTGATACTGGATAAGGATATAAAAACTTCCGTTTCCCTGTCGATTAGACGCCGTATTCTCCGAAAAATAGATAAACTGGCAGAGTTGAGCGGAACATCAAGAAGCGAAGCAGTTGAAAAACTGGTCGAAATGAAGATAGATGAAATTATAAAGGTCTTGAAAAAATAATATAACATTAGTGGAGTGTTAGCACTAACTCCACTAATTTATGGTTTTAAACGTTATCTTCGGGATTTTAATGTATATTCGGTATTTCAAAAGATAGGAAATAAGTTCATAACGACTTGGTGTTTGGAAAAAAACTCATAAGAAAGAGATGAAGTAGATGGGTTAACATTTAGTCATACGAGCGGCAGTTATTTAATAATGAAGTATTCTTTATTAAATAAAAACCAACACCACTACTTTAACTAGTGATGTTGGAGAAAAACTAATCCCATTTATCAAAGCGTGTTGACAATGGGTTGTATTCTTCCATTACAATATCATCTAGTAACTTCTCTAATACACGGATTTCGTTGCTCAAAAATTTAACAACTTCCCTATCATCTAAACAATACTCACGAAGATTTCTTAGCAAACGTAGTTGTCTTCTGATGCTTTTTTTTGTTTTAAGATTTGCCATATTATATTTTTCCTTCTCATGGCTCTTAGGGTATCAGCAATTTTTTTTGGTTGCTGTCCCTAATCACATCATACTGATTGCAGATTCAGCGGTCAATCGAATTTTATGCTCAAAACAAAATGGTATTAAAGAGCTAATGTAAAAACTCGGACTTACACCCGTACTTGTCAATTATACTAATGAGGCATCTAAAACAGATTTCTTTCATAACTTCTGATATATATTTTGCTGGGTAGTAATAAATAGTTCTCTACATTGTATTACGAATTTATGGTTACAAATAATTTAAATAACAATTCTGTATGACGGTATTTGCATGAAAAGATTAAGTGGAACTTTTTCACTTGAACAATGAAAAGTTCCACACCTGGTATCTACTGGAAAAGTATCCGAAGTTCATGCAATGAGAGCGGTACAAATGATGAGGTGAAGTATCTATGAATTAGATTTTGAGAAAAAAGAATCAGAATGTAGTCTAGTTATATGACTGGCTACGGGGCATGGATTTGTATACACAATCGAGTGATGAGTATTTAACGAGTACACTTACCTTCAGTGTTAGCGTGCTAACCAACCACTAAAAATAGTGGTATTTGGTAACCCCTAAATATGAAAAAAAGTTCAAACGCACCAAGTTCAGAACACAAGGTGCAAAGCTGAACTTACATAAAACACTAGTTTTGTGACTCTTAATCGAACTAAATACCAATGTTTTTTGTAATATGTCATAAATGTAAGGAAATATTTTTTATATAATGATGAACAAGCAATGTGCTTGTACGCCAAATCGTTAAGGAATGTCAAAGATGAGAAGACTACCCGTCTATCTGCTTCTGGATACTTCAGGTTCGATGCACGGAGAACCTATAGAGGCTGTAAAAAATGGTGTTCAGACCCTTCTGACCACGTTAAAACAAGATCCATATGCATTAGAAACCGCATATGTCTCTGTCATTACCTTTGACTCAACTGCCCGTCAGACCGTTCCTCTTACGGACCTCCTCAATTTCAATTTGCCCTCCTTTTCTGCAAGCGGAACCACCGCTTTGGGCGAAGCCTTATCCCTGACTGCAAACCGAATTGATGCAGAAGTTCAGAAAACGACAGCGGAGACAAAAGGCGACTGGCGTCCACTCGTTTTCCTGATGACGGATGGTGGCCCTACTGATGACTGGCGTAAAGGACTGAATGAATTCAAAGCAGCCAAAAAAGGTGTCGTTGTTGCCTGTGCTGCCGGTCACGATGCCGACACAGGGGTACTTAAGGAGATTACAGAGATTGTTCTCCAACTGGACACGGCAGACAGTTCTTCCATCAAAGCTTTTTTCAAATGGGTGTCAGCCAGTGTTTCCGTAGGTAGCCAGAAAGTCGATGCCGGTAAAAAAGAAGTTATCGGTCTTGATGATTTGCCCCCACCGCCGCCAGAAGTAAACGTGGTTTTATAAGCAATCAACTAAAGAGAGGATCCTATGACTGTCAGCTTACGGAAAGGGCAAGGCGTCAGCCTGCGTAAAAATGAGTTCGATCTTTCCTCAGTCACGATAGGTCTTGGCTGGGACATCAATGAAGAGAAAAAAGGGTTCTTGGGCGGAATTTTTGGCAAAAAAGAGGAGGAGTATGACCTCGATGTTATTGCCTTTCTCTGCAACGCAGCCGGTAAAGTGACTGATCTTGGCAATGTTGAAAATGGTAAGCCGACACTGGTTAACGGTGATATCGTCTTCTTCAACAGTCTTCGCCATAAATCAGGGCAGATCTGGTTGACCGGCGATAACCGGACAGGTGCCGGTGACGGAGACGATGAGCAAATTATCGTAAAACTAAACAGCATCGATCCGAAGTACGAAAAAATTGTCTTTATTGTTCAGATCTACAACGGCGAAAAATTACAGCAGCACTTTGGAAAAGTGCAAAATGCATTTATCCGGGCGGTAGATGGAAAAAATGTGGAAATGGCACGCTTTGACCTCTCCGGCGGTGTAGCCTTTAATGGTCAGCGATCGATGGTCTTTGCTGAGCTTGTCCGGGAATCCAGTGGCTGGAAACTGAATGCGATAGGCGAGCCTTCCACCTCCGATTCGTTCGTAAGCCATCTGAGGAACTTTATCTAAATGCGAAGACTACCCGTATATCTGCTCATCGATACTTCCGGCTCAATGAGAGGAGAATCGATACATTCAGTGAATGTGGGTGTGCAGGCTATGCTGAGTGCCCTGAGACAGGACCCTTATGCGCTTGAAAGCGTCCATATCTCAATAATTACATACGATAATGAAGCCCGGGAGTATGTTCCCCTCACTGCCCTGGCTGACTTTCAGTTTTCTGATATAGAAGTACCAAGTGCGGGCGGCACCTTTACCGGCGCGGCGCTTGAATGTCTGATCCAGTGTGTCGACCGGGATATTCGCCGCTCTGATGGTGAACAGAAAGGCGACTGGAGACCGCTGGTGTTTCTGATGACAGATGGTACTCCGTCAGATGCCTGGGCTTATGGGGAAGCTGTGAAAGAGGTTCAGCGGCGTTCGTTTGGCTCCATTATAGCTTGTGCTGTTGGCCCTAAAGCGGGACACGAACATCTGAAACTACTGACTGACAAAGTTGTGGCTCTTGAAACACTGGATTCGACCGCATTTTCAGGCTTTTTCAAATGGGTCAGTGCCAGCGTGGCTTCAGGAAGCTCCAGTGCCGGAGTCGCTACTGATTCGGACACACTTCCACCACCACCACCCGAAATCCAGCTTGTTCTGTAACTTACGCCGGTATGGCAGGGAATAACCCTGCCGTATACCGATAAAGTCCATCTCTGCTATGGACGTCACATTTTGCTATGAGGGAGTTTCCTGTGAGACGACTTCCCGTGTTTTTTGTTCTGGACTGTTCTGAGTCCATGATTGGTGAAAACCTGAAAAGGATGAATGATGGCTTGCAGAAGATTGTGAGCGATCTGCGTAAGGACCCTCATGCTCTGGAGACTGTCTGGGTGTCAGTAATTGCCTTTGCCGGTATTGCCAGAACGATCGTCCCGTTACATGACATTGTGTCTTTTTATCCCCCTCGCCTTCCTGTCGGTGGAGGAACTAACCTCGCGACTGCCTTACGGGAACTGACAACACAAATAGATTCTCAGGTCCGAAAAACGACGCTGGAAGAAAAAGGTGACTGGAAGCCAGTTGTCTACTTACTTACTGACGGCCGACCGACAGATGACATTTCAGCTGAGGTGAAGCGCTGGAACGAATATTACGCAAAAAAAGTGAATATGATTGCTGTGGGGATCGGACCATCAGTTGATCTCAGTGTACTCAGGCAACTGACTGAAAACGTCTTATCGTTTACCGAAAATCAGGAAGGCGATTTTTCGCGGTTTATCCAGTGGATCACAGCTTCAGTCACAGCTCACAGTCGTAGTGTTGGCGAGGATTCTCAGCCGCCCCTGAAACAAACTGACTATATCGTCAAGCTTGCCAAAGATGACACAGCCCGTGCATACGATGAAAACTGTGTGGTATTAACCGGGCGTTGCAGTAAAACCCGTCGACCCTATCTGATTAAGTATGAGCGTCCGCCAGCCAGGGTATCGGGCCTCGCTTTCGATCTAAACCTTAACAGCTTTAACATTGCTGGTTGTTATCCTGTGGATGAAGATTACTTCTCATGGACGGATATGTCCGTAGCCGGGGCGCAGATAAACACCAGTGAACTCCATGGCGTACCAGGGTGTCCACACTGCGGAAACAGTAGTGCTTTTGCGATGTGTACCTGCGGAAAACTTCTCTGTATTGATGGGCCTGATGATGTGAACTGCCCATGGTGTGGGAAAGGTTTGTCCTTTCAAAGCGAGGGTGGAAATTCAGATTTTAACGTTAGCAGAGGACGCGGCTAATGAGCGAGTTCATTACACCTGAACATAAAATTATTGCTCTCATTCTGGAGGCATCAGGGGAACCGACTGATGCTGATAAAGTATGCTGTCTTGGTAACATACCTGATGTTGCCCTTGCTGTGCGGCAGCTGAGAGAAACGGTCATTCAACACTGTGCAAGAGAAGCCATACCGGCGGAGAACACTCAAACAGTTTCAGAACGTCTTACCCAGCCCTTTTCTGACAATATCCTCCCACCTCAAAACTCTGGTGAAAGCGAAGCTGATCGACCTGAGATTGAACCCGTCCATGCCGCTACTGCACTTCAGGGAAATGATAAGCAGGAAGCGCATAGTGAAATGGTGGATGATACAGTGTCAGAAGGCGTTCAGGGACACACTGAAGAAGTTCCTGATGCAACCGGTGTCTTACAGACTGAGGCTTCCGTCACGGCGCAACCAGAAGACATGAATAAAACCAGTCCGGTTGTTTCTGACAACCTTTCAGCTGACACCGCAGTCAGTGCTTTACGGCCCGGGGAAGTACCTCAGAGAGTGGAGAATAAAACATCCCCTGCCCCCGGAAAAGTGCCAGAGGTGTTTATCATGCTGCCAAATGCACGGGCAGGTGAACCCTACGATGTTCGACTGGAAATAGCGACCGATACAGGTGTTGAGGCAGAGATCACGGAGGTTAACTTCTCTCAGGACATAGGGCTGATATTTGATATCAATGAGCGACGCCTCCAGGGGACACCAGGGCAGAGCGGAGACTTTGAACTGACTGTGAAATGGTCATGCAGCTCACATCGTGATAATGAAAAAAAGTTACTTTTTGTCGTGAACCCTGATCCGAAAAGTCTCTGGAAAGTGATTGACCCGCCTTCTGATGCACCATTCTATAAGAAGAGTATCGACCACCAGAGTGTCTGTCGGTCAGGTATTCATATTGCCGGAGCAAGCCGTCGTGGACGCTCCCATGAACATGTAGGCTCTTTTCGTGACGACGATTATTACCTCAACTTCAGTGATGTATCCGGATGGAGTGTATTACTGGTAGCTGATGGCGCGGGGAGCGCTAAATATTCCCGGGAAGGCTCCCGTATCGTTTCTGAAACCGTTGGTAACTATCTCTTCAACCAGTTCAAGACTGAAAAAGGGCTTGAGATCAAAAACAGGGTCCTTCGCTGGAACAATGAAGATCAGCGAGCAGTATGGGAGTTTATGAACCACCACTTCAGACAGGCAGCGGTACTGGCCGTAAACAATATCAGCAGTGCCGCAATTTTGGCTGAAGATAAAGTAAAGTCATTCTCAACAACTTTACTCGCGACCGTCACTTTTCGCGACGGTGCCGATCTGTTTGCCGCGTCTTTCTGGTTAGGTGACGGTGCGATAGCTGCATATGGACCTGCTGGCAAAGTCAGAGTGCTTGGGACACCGGATAGCGGAGAGTATGCAGGTCAGACGCGGTTTCTGGATGCCGATGCCGTCAGTGATGCCGGATTCAGTAAACGTATCAGTATCGGTAAGTGGAACGACATATCGCATCTGGTTCTGATGACTGATGGTGTTTCCGATCCCTGGTTTGAGACGGATAACGGGCTTCAGAATCCACAAAAATGGGACAGGCTGATGGCCGAGCTCTCTCCCCTACTCACAGACCCTGAACATGCCTCGGCACAACTGGTGGAGTGGCTTAACTTTTTCTCTCCGGGAAATCACGATGATCGCACAATCATTGTGCTCTGGTGAAATTAATGTGATAGCAGGTGGCTATTCATGGCAAATATAATTACATGCAAAACTAAGGATGGGAAAACCATTCAGTATGTCGATGAAGTCATCGGCTCTGGCTCAATGAAAGACGTTTATTTTTCTCCGGATAAATCATATGTCGTAGCCTTCTACCATAAACCTCAGAATGAACAGGCCCGGGAACGTATCAACATGATCACCGGGAGGTACCGGCAGAATATTTTTGAGCAGACGGGTGGAGATTACTGGAAAGGTCTCTTCTGCTGGCCCACTGATGTGGTTGAGCACGCTGATAAGGTGGGTATTGTTGTACCTGCTTACCAGCAGCATTTCTTCTTCCGATATGGTTCCAAAAACAATGATTTCCTCGGGATCAAAGGACGTGAAAAGGAAGGGAAATGGTTTGCCAGCGCGAACAATCAGAATAAATTTCTGGATCCGCGTGAACGTGGCAATACGCTTAACTATCTAAAGGTCTGCATCCTTCTAACGCGTGCAGTCAGACGAATGCATGCTGCGGGCCTGTGTCATAGTGACCTGAGTTATAAAAATGTGCTGATAGATCCGGAACTAGGCCACGCATGCATTATCGATGTTGATGGGCTGGTGGTTCCGGGAAAATATCCTCCAGACGTGGTTGGTACACCTGATTTTATTGCCCCGGAAGTGGTGAAGACAAGCCATCTCCCCAAAGACGATCCCCGCCGCGTATTGCCGAGTATCGCTACCGACCGGCATGCACTTTCGGTACTCATTTACATGTATCTTCTTTTCCGGCACCCGTTACGGGGAGGAAAAATTCACGATATCGATGATGAGGTCAGGGATGAGGCGCTTTCCATGGGAGAGCGGGCACTTTTTATCGAACACCCGACTGACAGAAGCAATGCAGTTAAAGTTAATCAGGTCTCATCGTTTTCGCTCCCGTGGGCAGATCCTCAGAAAATCCCTTACCCCATTATGGGGCCCTACCTGAAACCTCTCTTCGACCGGGCTTTTATTGACGGGTTGCATGATCCGTCGAAGCGCCCGACAGCCGATGAATGGGAGAGCGCCCTGGTAAAAACCGTCGATCTCATCCAGCCATGCCAGAACAAGAATTGTGACCAGAAATGGTACGTTTTCAATGGCAAGACCAAACCCGTTTGTCCCTATTGCGGTACACCTTACAAAGGCAAACTCCCCATCCTGAATCTGTATTCGTCGAGAAAGGCTGGAACTTTCAGGCCAGATGATCACCGGCTTATGGTGTGGAGCGGTCAGTCATTATATGCATGGCACGTCAACCGACTGATTGCTCCTAACGAACGAACCACCGATGAGCAGAAGAAAAGGGTTGGATATTTCGTCTTCCATAATGACCAGTGGTGGCTGGTTAACGAGGGGCTAAGCGGGCTCATATCACTTCCCGATCGGAAAACGGTCGGCATTGGTGAAAAGTTGCTGCTGGAGGACAACACCCAGTTCATCCTTTCTTCAGAGGATGGTGGGCGGCTGGTAGTGGTACAACTCGTGGTGAATTAACTGATATTCATCACCAGCAAAAGGTGGAGTGAGGTAAAACGCTATCAGGCGTTTTGGTATGTAAATCAGGTAAGCTCTGCTGCCCAAGCGGGGCTTATTCCATGAATATTTGTGGGGTAATGGATGTCTTTGTCAGTATGAAATTTAGCTTTACATTAACCCTGACCTGACATTGTTGCAGCGCAGTGCTCAACTTCACCTGACAGATCACTGTGGGCCAGAAACGGAATCTTATGGCAAGGGGGCAAACCGCTGGCGCATGAACTGTGCAAATGCAGCAGAAGTCAAGGTAAAGATGAACAAATTTTTACAGGGTTCAGAGTCGCCTGAATCGGAAGAGGCTGTTTTTGAACTGCTCACCGGCGCGGGGTTTAAAGATCCCATCCATTTTTTCGCCAGTCTATTCTGGGGAGCGCGGTTAACCAGACGAAACATCTAAACGTCATATTGAAATTCATAAGGGGAACTGAAATGGCTAATAAAACTTTGGCTGACTATACAGAGCAGGAATTTATTGAGTTTATCGAAAAAATTAAAAAGGCAGACTTTGCTACTGAGTCTGAGCATGATGAGGCTATTTATGAGTTCAGCCAGTTGACTGAACATCCAGATGGTTGGGATCTTATTTATCATCCTCAAGCAGGAGCCGATAACTCTCCTGCTGGTGTTGTAAAAACAGTAAAAGAGTGGCGAGCAGCTAACGGTAAGCCAGGGTTTAAAAAATCGTGATTGAATGTGCGGGTTCAAGTGATGAATCTGCACATTGTTAACTCTGGATTTGAATAATAATTTCTAGATATCCATTTGGCTAGAATAATAAAAATATTACCGGATAAGACGCAGCAGTCGGACTGAACGGGGGGAGTGCATACAGTCCAGCCTGGAGCGAACTGCTTACCGGTTCTATCCATCTGGGATCACAAAAGCTCAGGTAGATGCAGCGCAGAATGATGCGGTGAACAAACGAAATGCTGCCACCAGTCTTGCCAGCCAGGCAACGGCCGCTGAGCAGGCCAGTCTGCAGGCATCAGCTGCCTATAATGCTGCAGAAACGCGCCGTCAGGCTGCCAAGGCTGCATTAGCGTCCGCAGAACAAGCCGCCGCTGCGGCAGAAAAAAAACGACAGGCTGATGCAGCAGCGAAAGCCGCTGAGGAGGCCAGAGCCATTGCCGAAAAAGCAAAAGCGCTGCAGGCCCGTCGTACAGCCGCAGATAAACTCAAATCTTCAGAGATTCAGGCTGTCAGGGGTATCCCGGCTACAGCTGCACCTTTTGCTATTCCTCTGACCTGGTCAACTGCGTCACGTGGAGGTTTTACTCTGGCGGCTGATGCTGCGGCCAGCCTGGGAGCTTTCATCAGCGAGGCTCTGGCGACGTTACGTGTCGCTGTGGTGGCTAACCCAGTAGCATTAACCATTGCCGGTCTTGTGTTATCGAAATCAGTTGGCATCTGTAGTGATATGGTGCCCGGTCGGGATATCAGTTCGATGATGCCTGGCGATGCGTTTGGTCTGCCTGATACCGCGGCATTGAATAAAGCAGCAGATCAGAAAACATCTGTCAGTATGCCGGTTCTTGGCCGTCTGGTTATGAATGATAGCGGCATTCTGGATGTTCAGCTGGTCAAAACCAATACTGCCGGTGCCGTGAAGGTCGCTCGTGCTGTACTGGATAAGGAAACCGGCTACTGGGGCTATACTCTTCCCGCTGTCGCAGATGTTCCGGCGCAAACGCGGACTTTTTAGAATCAGTAGGGAAACGTGTTAAAATTGAATTACACTACGAAAAAGAAATATCTCAAGGAGGGGCTGTTATGGATGTCGATAACATTAAGGCGCTAACACCTAAAAATCATATTGAGACACATAAAGGAAAATAAAATGGCTGGTAATAGAATTTCAGATTTTACGGAAGAAGAATTTACTGCTTTTGTTAGTAAAATAATCGCTGCTGATTTTCCAACTGACAAAGAGAACGATGATGCTATTTATTCGTTCGCCCAGCTAACAGAGCATCCTGCTGGTTGGAACCTCATCTTCAAGCCTAAGGTAGGCGAAGATTCTTCGGCGAAAGGAATTGTTAAAACCGTAAAGGAATGGCGAGCTGCTAACGGTAAGGCAGATTTTAAAAAATCGTGATTGAATGTGCGGGTTCAAGTGATGAATCCGCACATTTTTAACTCTGGATTTGAATAATAATTACTAGGTATCCATTTGCCTAGAATAATAAAAATAAAAGGTGATATATGAAAAAATTACTTTTCCTGGGGGTGTTACCGTTTCTGTGGTTCTGGCGGCATGTCAGGTGACACCGGAGGTGGGGCTGTTTCACCTTCACGCCTGGTATCTTTATAGTCCTGTCAGGTTTCGCCACCAATGATTTGAGCTTCAAATTCTGTGATGCTTGTCAGGGGGGCGGAGCCCTTTTAACCTCTTCCATTGCTCGATAGTCAGAGTGAACATCAGGTTAGCCGGTGTGTCCTCCGGATTGTCCACCCTTTGGGTAAACAGCAAGCCTGCTTTTTCAAGAACGCGGCGGGAGGCGATATGATTTTCGCGTGTCACTCCGACAATTTCAGGCAGTTTTAGCTCGTCGAATCCATATATCAAAGCTCGACAGGAAAGTTCAGTTGCATAACCTTTCCCCCATGATTCTGGTTCAAACCGGTAGCCCAGATTATTCGTTTGTCGGCCATTGAAATGGCTGACAAATACGCCTCCAAATCCAATGATTTTTTCTGGAGCCGCCTTTTCAGAGACCGCCCAGTCGTCAAACCCGTATAGCTCACGATCTGCAATTCGCTGAAGGATAACACTTCGGCTTTGCTCGATGTCCCGGTGTGGTCCACGTGGGTTAAACGCGTGCGTTCTTTCGTCACCGTATATGCGAAACAGTGCTTCCACGTCGGACGTAATTACTGGTCTGTAAAGTAGTCTTTCTGACTCCCAGTACATAAGCTCCTCCTTTCCATGTAAATGACATGTTAAATACATTAATCTGTAAGATACAGTCTGAGAAGGGTTTCTTTCGAGACTTTCAGGTCCATATCGGCACCATATCTCCTGACGAGTCCTGTAAGATTCGCGAAATTTGGTAGCTAATGTCCGCTTTTATCTGTGAGTTCAACCGATGGATGCAACACATTGATTGAACCGTTCTGCGGGTGATTCATAGTCTAGCGTTTTTCTCGGCCTTTCGTTGAGCTGTCTGGCAACACTGTTAAGTCTTTGCTGGCTGTGAACCGATAAGTCAGTTCCTTTTGGAAAATATTGTCTGAGCAATCTGTTCGTATTTTCATTTGAGCCACGTTGCCAGGGAGATTGAGGATCACAAAAATAAATCTGAATGTCTGTCGCTATAGTAAATCGTGTGTGGCTGGTCATTTCAGCGCCACGATCCCAAGTTAATGTTTTATAAAGCTCAGCAGGTAATTCCCGGGCTTGTTTGATGAGTGCAGATATAACCGTTATGGTCTTGTTGTCTCTGATCTTCGCCAGCATAACAAAACGAGAATGACGTTCTACGAGGGTGATGATATAGGAGTTTTTCGAGCCCTGAATCAAGTCACCTTCCCAGTGACCTGGGATGGCTCTGTCAGCCGCCTCTGGTGGCCTTTCGCTGATAGGTATCGTGTTCGGGATTGACCCTAATCCTTTCCCTTTAAGCGATGACGTTCTGGATCTACGCACTGCTCTTCCGCTTCTGAGGCATTGCTGCAGCTCTTTTTTTAATGCTCCCCGGGTTTGTATAAAAAGCGTTTTATAAATCGTTTCGTGTGACACATGCATTTCCTGATTATCCGGATAACAGCGTTCAGCCAACCGGCGATCTGTTCCGGCGACCAGTCCTGATGCATCTTCTCTGCAATGATTTTACACAATGCGGGGCTTTCAATTAGCTTGCAAGGTTTTGGTCTCAGTGCATTTTCCCACGCAGTAGCATCGGCTTTTGCTGCACGGTATTGTTTTGCACCACCGTGCCTCCTGACCTCGCGGCTAATCGTTGAGGGCGCTCTTGATAATTTGGCGGCGATAGCGTTGCATCGACCCGTTGAACTCACATCTCATAGCGGACTACACTCACTTACTGCTGAGAGCGTTACTTTGAGTTTAATGCCAGCCTGGTACAGTCAGATTGACAGTACTTGTTTCAGGCCTTCGTCATTAAAAACGATCCCGGTCTTCAGGACGCCATAACACCAATGCACCAGTTTCCGCATCAGCGTGCCAATGGCCACCATTTTAGGTTTACCCCGCAGGCACATCTCGTCGTAATAGGGGTCAGTTTGGATATCGAAAATTATTGTACGTTAAGGTTATTTTTTGACCTTCCTACTTTAGCTGGCCTCAGCCGACGAAACTTGCCGGAAGCCGGTATCCGGTTACTCTTCCAGATATAATCGCCTGTCAGATTGATGTGTTCCCAGCCTAGCGGGGACAAATGCGACAGCAGTTGCTCGTTGATCTTCACCCCTTTACGCTTCAGGGCATCGACCGCTCTTTCCATATAGACGGTATTCCACAGCGAGATAGCTGCCGTCAGCAGCGTCAGTCCACTGGCGCGGTAGCTCTGATTTTCCGGTTTTCGGTCCCTGATTTCACCCAGCCGATGCAGGAATACCGCACGCGCCAGCGCGTTACGGGCTTCTCCTTTATTCAGTCCCGCCTGTACCCGCCGACGAAGTGCCGGATCGCGGAACCAGTCGAGCATAAACAGCGTTCGTTCAATACGGCCGATTTCTCTCAGTGCTTTGGCAAGTCCGTTTTGCCTGGGGTAGCTGGCTAGCTTTTTCAGCATCAGGGATGCTGTCACGGTTCCCTGCTTTATCGAGGTTGCCAGCCGCAACACTTCACGCCAGTGAATTTCGATCTCTTTCAGATTCAGGCTGGTCGTTGATATCAGTGACTGAAGTGCCGGGTACTGGTCTACTTTCCCTTTGATAAACAGTTTCTTGTCGTGGAGATCCCTGATTCGCGGACAGAACGCAAAGCCCAGCAGATGCATCAGGGCAAAGACATGATCTGTGAAACCCGCGGTATCGGTGTAATGCTCCCTGATTTCCAGGTCGCTTTCGTGGTACAGCAAACCATCGAGAACATGGGTTGAATCCCTGACCCGACTGATTATGCAGGTGTAAAACGGGCTGTATTGATCCGAAATATGGGTATAAAACTGACGTCCAGGCTCCTGCCCATATTTCGGGTTAACCTGCCCTGCGTAGCGGCCTGAGCTGCCTGTTCTGAAATTCTGTCCATCTGATGATGACGTTGTCCCGTCTCCCCAGAATGCCGCCAGTGGTCTTTTCCCCTGCGCATTTACCAGCTCTGCAAGAGCGGCTGAATAGGTTTCATCGCGGATGTACCATGCCTGAATATCTTCGAGTGATGATTTGGTGCTCCCGGGGCAGGCTTCTGCCATTTTGGTCAGGCCAAGATTGATGCCATCCGCAAGAATGGTGGTGAGGAGCAGGCGGGTATCGGGACGGGTAATGTCATTTTTTATATGCGAAAAATGTCGGGTAAACGTCGTCCAGCTGTTTACCTCGTCGAGGATTTCCGTGATTTTAGGACGCGGTAGCATGCTGTAAACCAGTTCTGCCAGCGGTGAAACTTGCGGCGGAACACAGTTATCCAGCGGAGAGATTTTTACGCCTTTGTCGGATATTTCCACATCGGGCAGTTCACCAAGGGCAGCCATGGCATTGACCTCTTCAAGTCTGGACTGAAGCAGGGTCATACGGCTGGTAATGTAATCATGATAATCAGCAGATACGGGCAGCGGCAGTGCCGGAGTGAGGTTGTCAAAGTCCTTTTCGGGTATGAGGTAATCATTAAAATTTTTGTAGCGGCGCGAGCCTTTAACCCAGATATCCCCGGAGCGCAACGCCCCCTTAAGCTCGCTGAGCGCACAAAATTCATAGTACTGCCGGTCAATACCCGCAGGTGTAATCACCACCTTGCGCCAGCTTTCAGGGACAAACTCAAGCGGCGCTGTCGCCGGAACTTTACGTGACTGCTTCCGGTACATATCCTTGATCACAACCAGCGCATCAGCCAGAGGTTGCGCTGCCGGGGTTGCGACTAACTGTAAAGCGGACAACATGCGCGGGGCATATTTCCGTAATGTGCTGTATTTCTCAGTAATAATATGCAGCGGGTCAAAATTATTTTTTCTGGCGAGATGGCGTGTTTCCTCCAGACTGGCGACAAATTCAGGCCACGGGAGTATGTTTTCTATTGCGAGCCATGGATCGCCACCGGAATCGCGGGCATCAGACAGCGCCTGACCGACATCGATGTACTGTCTCAGTTTGGACTGGATCAGCTTTCCGGTCTGCTGAAGGCGCTCAGTCTGTGTTCTTTTGGCTTTGCTGAAAAGGCTGTTCAGCATTCGCTCATGCAGCTCAATCACTTCGTCTGTCAGTGTGACTCTTGCTTCTTCCAGCACGCACACCAGGATCGCATGACGGCGGGCTGCTGAAAATCGGGTCAAATCCCGGCTACTCATCTTTCGGCCTTCCCGCGCCAGTTTCAGCAACCGGTTCTGGTGAATGGAACGATCTATACCTTCAGGTAGTGCCAGCGATTCAATGCTGCTGAGCCGATCGAGGTGTTGCAGCACGTTCTTACCATTGATTTTACCCGGCGGTTGCAGAAGCCATGTCAGCCTGGAAGGCTGATTATCTGATGACTCAAGTAAACGATCCAGGGCATCCCTGTGCGCCGGAGTTAACGGGGCATTCAGGGTCTGAAATACGATTTTATCGCCGCCTGCCATGGCCTCCGCACAGGTACGTTCCACGACATCAATCGCGGGGATTATCACGTTGTTCTGCCGGAGCCAGACCAGTAACTCTTCGGCCAGGAGAATACCTTTATCGGTGCGCGTCGCCATCGGCAACAGGTGTGTAATACCGTCCTGCTGTATTTTACCGGTGAACGCCTTTACGCCAAGATAGCGGTACAGTTCGGTTAAATGCTCACGCCGTGTCGTATCCCTGCCGGAAAGGTAAGCAGGCCAGAGATCCCCGGTAAGTTTTAGCCTGCTGGCGATATGCTTCCGCAGCGCATCAGAGGGTGGGATTTTTTTATCCGGTGCAAAGCCGACATTTTTCAGATAGCAAAGAAGGACGGCAAAACCAAAACGGCTGGCGGGTTTACGGTGAGCACTGATAAGCGCCAGATCATGCTCACTAAAATACGCCATCCGTGTCAGCGTTAACTCATCGTCCGGTAATGCCAGTAATGATTCTCTTTCCGACAGAGAAAGAATCTACCTCCGTGCCATATAGTTTTCCTTGTAAATTATTCCGCGCGATATTTTTAACAAAATTGGTTATCGCATAAGGGTACACCCTGACGCCATAATCAAAACGTGATGGAGCACGATGAATGAGATAACCTATATGCTATAGAATAAATACAATAACCTAAATGCGATAATATGGTGGAAAAATGTTCATCAGAGCTTATTTGAGGGCATCGACGGAAGATCAGTTCGCCGACCGGGCAAAAGAGATGCTGGAGCAGTTCGTTCAGGAACGAGGGCATAAAATCGCCAGCTATTACCGGGAGAATATCAGCGGGACAAAACTTGACCGCCCGGAGCTGGGACGCTTGCTGACGGACAGTCACCGTAATGATATTTTGCTGGTCGAGCAGATAGACCGGCTGACCCGCCTGAGCAACAGCGACTGGATGACGCTGAAAAAGCAGATCGAACAACACGAACTGCGGATTGTCAGCCTTGATGTCCCCACATCATGGCAGGCACTATCAGATAAAGACCCTTCGCAGGCTGATCCGATAACCCGCGCCGTGATAAGCGCCATCAACAATATGTTGATCGACCTGATGGCCGCAATGTCGCATAAGGACTGGCTGAGCCGCCGCCAGCGGCAAAAGCAGGGAATTGAACGGGCGCATACACTGGGTAAATACCGGGGTAAGCAGGCCGATCAGGAGCGACATCAGAAAGTTCTGTACTATCGCCAGGTCAAGAAACTGAGTATCCGTGAAACTGCAGATGCAACAGGATACAGCCCTTCCCAGATCTGCCGTATCCAGGCACTGTACCGACAGCGTGCTCTTTGACGGCCGCAGCCAGAATGCCAGTAACAACGATGGCCTGGCTTAACGGCTCAGTAGAAGCCTGGCGCGTTTTTGAGAAATTTTTAGATCAGAGCAGGGTAATTTGTCCTCCAAAGTTCTTATTCATGCGAGAGCGGGATATGCGCGGAATCTGATAGCATCACACAAGCCATATGGAAGTTTTATATGAAGAAAAATCAATTTGTCATACGTGCCTGCAGTCCTTCGGATGCTGAGCAGCTCACGAAGTTAGCATTCCTTTCGAAGGCGCACTGGGGATACCCTAAAGAGTGGCTGGATTTTTGGCAAGACGACCTCACGATTACACCCGAGTTGATTGAAGATTCAATTGCCTACATCGCCGAAGCTGAACAGCAGATAATTGGGTTCTGGGTCAGGGCTGCAATTGATTCCGGCGAGCCTACCTGCGGGTGGTTATTTGTTCACCCGGATCATATGGGTAAGGGCGTCGCTCGTGCATTATGGTCCGAAGTTAAGAAAGAGGCAGAAGCAAGAGGAATTAAAAGATTCGTGATCGAAGCTGATCCCAATGCCGTGCCATTTTACCTGTCACTGGGAGCAGAAAAAATAGGCGAAAAAGAATCGACTCTTATTCCCGGAAGATTTTTCCCTATCATTCTGCTGCCTGTCGCATAGGATACGTTTATTAACGTGGATTGAACCTGCATAGTGCGGACATCAGGAATGTTAATCTGGTGCAGCCCCCGACATGGCGGATAAAGTCATCACCGCGCAGTACAAATACCAGCAAATTTCACCCTGCCCAGTGCGGCATTGGTGGTGGCTATAATCCTGATGAACACGAAGCAATTAAGTTCTGGAGGACTGTCCGAAGATCCTTCAGGGCTTAGTGGTCAACTTTTAGCCTTAACGTACAATAATTTTCGATATCCAAACTGACCCCTAATATTACGCATTCACTTATTGTAGATTTTTCCGCAAGGTGCAGACATTTAAGCTTCGCTCTCAACTGAGGTGGACCGATTTTCGACATCCGGGCCGGCTACGAACCGATGTGCCTGAGCGTTTCTCGAACGGCACCACGCCCAGAAATGCGGCAGCCTGTTCTGCTGATGCAAAGTCATGACTGCGAAGCACGACCAGCATATGCATCCCCAGCTGGGGACCAACAGTTTTAATTGAGGTCAGCAGCGTATAATCACGCCTCAGTGCAGGGCTGGCTTTGATACGCGCTTCAATCTGCCGCTCGATATTACTTACCTCCTCGCGCAGCAGATGCGCCATATGCATGCAGGAATTAATAATCTCTGCAGGTGTGTCTGTGGACAGGTATTAAACAAATAATCATCCTGAGATAGAACGTCCGTTCCTCGCTCATAGCTGCCCGTCATACCAGCTATAAAAACAGGCTTTACCTACGTTATTTTCTATGTTCTGGGAGGCCCCCTGTTACCCTTTACATTTCTCATAGAAGTTCTGGAGCTTACTCATAAAAATGAGTGATGTGACGAGGTGGACAAAACCAGGGATGGCCATGACAAGAGGTTCACTCACAGGCAACCAAAGAGCAGACGTAAGACAACATACCGTTAATGGTCTTGACCTTCAACGTGCCCGACCCGGCCCCCGCCGCGCGGACGAAAAAAAGAGAAAAAATAAAAAAAAGAAAAAAAGAATATGCCGAAAATGTGCACAGTCGCGACCCACGCAGAGCGTGGCACTCCGGAGCAAAGGCTTTGCAGGCCTATAAGGCATGTTGTCTTACGTTTTGAGCGTGATGGTTACGAGCCCACCAGCTTTCATGAATTGTCCCGCCGGGTGGCCTGCTATAAAGTGCATTCCTGCACTGCAGCCCCTGCCGGTGATAAATAATAATTCCGTCCGGCGAGTATTGAGCAAGACCTTCACTACGTATTAAAACCAGGAACTCTGGGATGACGATGTCTGAGGTGATTTACCACCGGGAGTAAAAATTCGTTTATGGCGCCAGCTGCTGGTACCTGGCAGAGTTAAGTTCTTATCGCAAAGGATAATGAAAATGAGCCATGGCAAATGTGAGCCGACAAACACGAATGCCGCCGATTACAAGCTTTACGCGCGATTCGATGCTGGTGAAACGCTTGAAAGCGTTTTAGCCTCTCCACCGACCACGAAGCACAATAAAGTAACTTCTGAAGGAAACATCAGGACAGAACACAGAATGTGGATGGCGTGGAGAAAGAAGCATCCCAGACCACTCTGATTATCAGTGACGATTAATAAGGATAAAACATGCGAACGACAAGTATCACCCTGTGTCTGGTTTTGGCGAGTTTTGGTGTATCCGCTAAAATCCTTGCAGAGCCAGACCTTACTAACCAGGCAAATAAAACGTGTGCTAAACGAGATGTACTGGAACTGAAAGTCCCTTTAGAAGCCAATAATCCCTACTCTCCCACATGGGGTTTAGACAAGGGCATGGTGCAGGCCACAATTGACGCACTGAAAGAAAATCCAGACATCGCCCCGGCTGACTCTGTAGCCTGCCAACAGGCTGCAATAAAACAGTATCGGGCTGGGCAAAAACACTACAGTAAGCTCAAGTAGCTGCCGTGATGCCCACCAGCTGAAACCTGTGTGTGGTATAAAAACCCCGTAGCGCTGGTGCAAAACAGACCAGCGCATTCCAGTTCTCAATCCCCTTCTGTGATGTAGGCCCCTGTCGCATTCAGACCTGAATAACCGTGCAGGGAAACATGTCAGTAAGCCATCTGGATACAAAAACTGGTGGTATAGCCACTTTAGCTTAAAGCTAATGTATGCGTACATTAGCTTTAAATTTTTTTTATTTACCCTTCTCCCTTCCTGGATGCCTTAACCTGGGTCTGATAGTTGCGCTTTACCCGCTCAATTTCCGCCAGAGTTGCCGCCCAGTGCAGCCTTGCGGCGTGACGATATCTGGTTGCCATTTTTTCAACGGCCTCCGGAGTGCTGTCATCGCTGCGGTGCTGCCGTCCCTTCACCCCGAAAATTTCCACTATAAGCCACTGGCTACCGGTTCTGCTGAACAAGGCCTGACACAGCCGCCTCACGGCAAGCGGGGTCAGATCCGGGTCGGGATCATACGCGATGGTTGCAAAAATAAAACGCAGCATCTCTGAGGTTTTGTAGCGTTTTACCGCTGCCGCCAGCCGGGCAGCTCTTTGCGGCACTTCCCAGCGGTCGTCGCTGTAACCTGCCACTTCAGAGAGATAGTCCTTCTCGAGTTGTTTAGCCGTGTAGCAACGTCCCCCCAAAAACATCCGCATAGCTTCTTTCGTTTCAGCTCTCACGAATCTTGTCCTCAGCCAAAGCTAATGTACGCATACATTAGCATTAAGTATCAGGTTAAACAAAAATCAGGAAACCGATCTGATTTAGTGCATGTGGCTGTCTCTTTTAAATTATAGCTTTTGCGTTCTGGTATACAGGTTACCCCTCCCCCTCTTTTCGCGCTGGTCTACTGTAGTCGACACAAAAGACAGGAACTTCGGTATGTCCTGATAATATTGTTTGAGTTTTAATCACGAAGCAGAGGGTATCGCATATAGTAGACACAACGCAGCCAGAATAACGCTCGATGCAAAATTTAGATCGTTGTCGCCTACAGTAGACATTCCTGGTATCGACGCTGGTGCTTCCAATACTGACCAGTTCCCGGGCCATGGCATAGCATCCAATAGACATAGTGATTTCCTCCACCAGCTTTCCTTAAAAAGCTTACATTTACGGATAACCTCCCCACAGCCGCATATACCAGCCAATGGCCAGTATGATAGTTGTAGCATGCAGTAGACCTTTACCCTCGAGGCTTCCCTGCTTGTCGCACACAGTAGACACATTCTGTCGACCACCAGTACAACCGGTATTATCCGGCCCCTGAACAAAAACTCGAATATAGTAGACCTTCGCCAAATATGTTGGGGTCGCACACAGTAGACATTAAAACGTGGGTTTACAGCATATCTGGCGCTTCCCGGCTACCAGGCAGAGCGTCGGATACAGTAGACCGTTACCATCTCTGCCAGGTCTCACTGGTTGTCGCATACAGTAGACATTGATTCTTAGCCACAGGCTTAACAGGGATCATCGTGACGTAAACGTCTTCAGCAAGCAGTTCGAGCATAATTCTTAAGCTCCGTCCACTAACAGCCGCCCTATCTCAAACACAGCAGCTGAACGTCCCGACTTCACGCTTCGACTTTATGATCGTCAACAAACCAATGATTACCGTCCGTTCAGACCAGCACAGCAAACGTATACCGGTGTCCGGTTGTGACGCATGTCGCATATTGTCTACAGTATGCGATCGCAAACATTAAACTGCCCCAGTTCTGTAGCCATGGCAGTATTGAAATACGATAGGCCATTATCCACCAGCTCATACCCTATAGCGTGAATGGCCGCACACAGTAGACATATGAAATACACCACCGATAAATGCGGACCTGATCGAACATTCAACCGGGTGCCGCATACAGTAGATCGTCACCCGGCAGCACACCCCAGATTGAGATACTTGTAGCGTACAATAGACATCTGTCTTTAACGGCCACCTGCTTTTACCAACAGCATTCAGATATCGCATACAGTAGACATTTGTATTCCGTAGGCTAATCGAGGTTCGCATGTCGCGTACAGTAGACTATCTACCAGACGAATTTACAAAACAGGCAACAGAAGACAAGCTCATGCATCATGGCAAAAAAGAAAAGTTACTTTCCTTCTTAGGAACCTGTGACCTGCCCCCAGCATTAGATACAACGATCAGTTAGTAATAAGAGTTGACCAGCTTCCCGTTGTTCAACACTAAGCACTGTTAGCTACTTCCGCTTTTGGCACAAAGCGGACCGCCTGGAGTGCCACAAGGTCAGCTATGAGCGAGAAGCGGAAGTTCACATTTGTCGTAACAACCGGGATCCGAGACTAACTTCAGTTCACTCAAAAAAGAGCGCATCAGGAAGCGGATATATAAAACCCGGGACATGGCCCGGGCGGATATCTTCGATTACACTGAAGTGTTCTACAACCGTACCCGACGCCACAGCCACCTCGGTGGCGTCAGCCCGGAGGCCTTCGAAAAGGCCTCACCGTGAGGACAGAAACTGTCTACCGGAGCGTGGTCACTCCAATCAGAAACTGTACTTTCCACCTAGCGTCGCGGATGTATCGCTATAGCCCTTGTCACCAAGTTCCTGAGCGACATTACCCCAAAGACCAAACTGCTTATTGAGCTGAACTTCTGCTCCCACTTTCAACTCAGCAATGTTTTTCGTACCATCCTGTTTCACCACGACACCATCCATACGACTGGCAAAGTTACGGGTGTTATGTATCCAGTTCACCTCCGCGAACGGTTGGAAGTGACTCTCCTTACTATCATCGATTTTGCGATTATTGTTAATGTACGTTTTCGCACCCAGTCTGGTCTGGACATTACCATCCCCTTCACCGACAACTTCTGTACCGTTTAGCTCTCTGTGTTTATCTGCCTTCACGCCCATCCAGGTCAACATGGCTTCAGGCTTGATGAAGTACGACTGTAGTCCGTCTGCAGTCTGACCTACACGGAACGTATAACCGCTTTCCGCTGACGCGGTAAACCCCTGTGAATCATAGGCCTCACTGTTTATCCCTTCACCACTCACTCGGTTTTTAAACCAGTTGTACTGTACCCAGGTACCTAGATACGCCCCGGTCTTGTCCACATTGTTGGCGTTCCACGTACCGTACACCCCAGTGCTGTAGCCATTGACCGAGCCATCCGCACGGTAGCCATTGATGCTCGATACGGTTTTACTTTTGCTGTTCGCGTAACCTGCCATTAAACCGAGATGGTATAGGTCATCACCGTTCGAGCTCCACTGGGCAATATCGCCCCCGATCTGCAGAACGTAGCGGTTAGCTTGCGTTTTCAGTTGACCACTGCTGTCACGTGAACGGTTATGACCTCCTTCATTACGCACCCACATGCTGGTCGCGCTCTTCTCGCCAGTCATGACGTCAGTGTACTGAGTTTTCCCGATAAGATCGTGAAGACGCGTGGTGAACAAGTTGTTGGATAACGCTAAATTGGTAGCATAAGCACCGGATTCAGGACGCAGCACTTGGGCGGTATCACCCTGATATTGCCAACTACTCAGGTACCAGTTGTTAGAGTTAATGCCTTTGCCACGCACCAATGAGTAATCGTAGGCCCCTGCTGCAATACGGCCATACTGGGTAAAGACGCCGTCGGATTCGCCGTTGACCGAAATAATCTCGATACCATTCAGGGTTTGCGCTCCGTTGCCGCCAATATTATTAACAAGCACCGAAGATATACCGGAGGTATTACCGTTAATGATCAATTTATCCGTTACCGCGTTGTCATCACCCAGCACAGTATCAAAGGTCAGTGTGCCCCCTTTACCAATGTAGTTGCCGTCAATAACAGTGGTATCGCCAGCGCGTTCGTTCGCCATGGTCAGGCTACCAGAGTTAGTGAGAGTGCCGACATTGCTAAGGGTGGTGGTCTGCACGCCGTCGCTGAATGAGCCGTTGGCTGTAATCAGAATACCTGAGTTAACAAGGGAATTAGAACCTGTACCAAAGTCGCTCATGTCGCCTGACATGTCCCATGTCCCTGCGTTGGCATTAGTGAAGGTATTACCTTCGTTTCCAAGCTGAACTTTACCGATAATGCGACCGGCATTGGTGATGGTGTTGCTTCTCCCCTTAGTCGTAATGGCGTTGCCATAGGAGGGAGCTCCAATTTCGCCGGTGTTGATGATGGAAGTCTTCCCAGCGCCATTGTTCTCAGCATAAATTCCGGTAGCCCAGCTTGAGACATCACCGCTGACATCAATCGTCATATCCGTGGCGTTACCTCCATTCACGGCATAAATTCCATGTTCCCCGGAGACAGTGCCTGATATGGTGATTTCGGTCATCCCGGTGCCATTATTCGTGGTATTAATTCCATCTCCCCCGACACCGATATTACTGCTGCTGTTAATCGTTATGTCCGTAGCAGTGGTATCGTTATTGGCATAAATCCCATGCCTGCCGCTGCTGATGTTGCCTGATGTGGAAACTATGGATCCCCCGGTGCCATTGTTCGTGGCATTAATCGCATCCACCCCGACACCAAACGTGGAATCAGTGGAAATAGTTAATCCTGTGGTGTGACTGCCATTAACGGTATTAATCCCCACGTTTCCGCTGTTGATAGTGCCTGTTGTCGTGATGGCAGTCGCCCCGGTGCCATTGTTCGTGGCATTAATCGCGTCCTTCCCAACGCCGAACTCGCTATCGGTGATAATCGTTAATCCAGTGGTGTGACTGCCATTAACGGCATTAATCCCCACGTTTCCGCTGTTGATAGTGCCTGTTGTCGTGATGACGGTCGCCCCTGAGCCACTATTTTGGATAGAAACCGCGTTGGACCCACCGTTGACATGACCAGTGGATGTAACCATCATGTTCGTGGCGCTATTATCATTAATGGCGGTAATACCGTTATCGCCACCGATAATCTGCGACTGATTCTCATCCTTTAATATCAACTCCCCCCCACTGTTGGTAAGCTTGATAGCGTTCGCCTCAGTTGTATCTATACCAAATCCCGGGGCTGTCGAGACATTCAGCGATGACCCGGCCAGGTCAATACCACTTGTTCCACGCCCGGAGCAGACATAGGTCATTGAGTCAGCTGAGTTACAGGGATCGTCCGCGTGAGCGGAGGTAATAAGTCCGGTGATAATGACAGGCGTGTAGATAACGGCAAGTCTTACAGAATTAGCTAATGCGTTAAGCTTCATAGGATAATCCACTCTAGTATGATTGTTATGGTTTACTTTCCTGCACACGCCTGGTTAATTGGTGCGGCAAGGCAGGCGAATACATTCGTCTTCATAAAGACAATTTTCTCTAAAGCTGGCCTTTGTATTGTTTAATATAATAAAAAATGAATTTCATTCTTAACAGATAATTTCATGAACTTACTCTGTTAATCGCAGTGATTTTTACGTTGCCGCATTCCATGCAGAGAATTTATGCACAACCATGCCCTGGCAGAAACTGATTACGATTTTTCTGCAGATTCTCGAGGATTTTCTCTTCAATAAAACGTTTTACAAGCATAAATTTTAAAGTCCGATTAATAACCTCCTCCCTGTATAAAGGGGCAGAACTCAAACAAGTGTGCTTACAGGAGCATTCAAGTTTAATTTCTCTCTCATTTAATTTCGTACCCGACCGTGATTTGTCTCGCAGCAATCAGTCATTATTAATAATCACGAACAGCCTAAAATATAAGCACCTTCCTCACCGGAAAGAGATCGGCCCATTGTTGCTTATAGCCCCAGCCCTTTCCATTCCTGCCAATCGAAAAGTACAGCGTCTTATTATCACGCCGGCATCGCTCCTGCGCCGACAGGATATTTGTCCACATCACCAGACTCCCCGGACTAAACGAGGATAGCTTCGGATCAAATCCGCCGTTCGGCACATCCACATACAGAAAGCTACGGCTGTCCGCGCAGAGCATCAGATCCAGAGCACACGGCTCCCCGTGATAGAAGAGCGCATTTCCGGAGACCATCTGCGGCAGCGCGCTAAGCAATGCTTCAATCCTGAATCTGTCATAGCAACGCACAGAATCCACAAACCGGGATCTGAAAAGCGCGACGTACAGGTCCGCAATCACGCCGGCGGACATCTCTGCCAGGGGGCGGATTTCCCCGCCTGCACTTATAAAGCGTTTCAGTTCACCATTTCGCTTCCGGGTCGTTTTCGTCGAAAACTTCTCTTTAATTCGGTAGACCTCAGGTGCCCGGCCAAAAGCCGGAATAGAATTGCGTACGCATCCCCTCAGGACCGACGACAGTCGGTTAGTTTTAGTCGGGAGAATCACCTTGTGATCGGGGGCCGCGGGCAGAATGATTTCGTCATAGGATATAGGATAATCCTGCCAAACATTC
>Ga0209371_1000798_pt1 | contig 26026 bp, 28 predicted proteins | sample AgamicAtAmrz_FD_187165 | JGI IMG/M metagenome (GOLD analysis project Ga0209371, IMG submission 187165) | Agave microbial communities from Guanajuato, Mexico - At.Am.rz (SPAdes) (version 2) | ecosystem: Host-associated > Plants > Roots > Rhizosphere | place: Guanajato, Mexico | collected 2012-06-07
CGCGTCAGCTGCTGTCTGAACAGCAGACGTCTGAGGAGGCCCTGACCATCAAGCGCGAGTGCGATTCGCTGGTGGATTTCTGCGGTTACCTGACGGCTTCACCGCAGTGTGACGGCATGTTTATCGGTAATGCAGAAATTGTTCCGTTCAGCCCGCGTCGCTATCTCTACCACGCCTACATGGCTTACATGCGGGCGAACGGGCTGAGCAAGCCGGTGTCGCTCATGCGGTTTGGCACAGACATGCCTGGCGCCCTTGCTGAACATGGAAAACTGTATGAGAAGAAAAGGACAAAGCAGGGCATGCGGTCAAACCTTACGCTTACACCCGAGGCTGAAGAATGGTTGCCTCATTGTATTGGTAAAACAGGAGAAAAATTAAATTAATTAAAAAAGTGTTCACCAGTGTTCACCCTGTAGAAAAATATTTATTTATCATGATTTTAAGAGGTGAATACTTTTTCTTTAAGTGTTCACCAGGTGTTCACCTGTTCACCTTTAAGCCTCCCAGGGTGACCACCAGGGTGAACACTCGGTGAATACTATTACTCAAAGCGTTCACCATTTATTTTATTGATAAGTAATATAAAAATAGCAAAGGTGAACAGGTGAACACTTAAACCACTATTCTTTTTTTTCGTGCGTTTGAAAAACGTTGCTGCTCTGAATTTTACGAATATCAGAGGCCTTAGGTGTCAGCCAGCTTAGAGACTGATGTGAACGGCAACGTCTAAAGTTTCAGGTGCCATTTCTCACCTTAAGCGTTTTAGTAAACTCAATCCTTATGACTGTCGCGTTAAAAGAGCTGCTGACCCACTGATGCCCCGCCATCGACATAGAGGGTCTGGCCGGTTATAAAGCCGGCATCCTTTGACATCAGAAAAGCAACAGTAGCCGCAATTTCGTCTGGCTTGCCAAATCGCCTCATTGGCACTCCCCTGAGATAGCGCTCTTCACCTGCGCTGCCTGGCGGGTTATTCGCCCGAAAAAGCTCCGTTTCAGTCGGCCCCGGCGCCACCGCATTCACCGTAATACCTGTCTGAGCGAGTTCCAGTGCCCAGTTACGGGTGAAGCTGATCAGAGACGCTTTTGCAGCGGCATAAGCTGTCCGTTCAACACTGCCAAGCACCGTCAGGCTGGAAATATTAATGATTCGCCCCCAGCCCCGGTCTTTCATGCCGGCGAGAATGGCCTGTGTTCCCTGCACAGCGGGATAGAGATTGACGCGTATAACGTCTTCGAAAGTCGCTAAATCTATGTCGCCGAGACGCTGAGGTTTAACCAGACCCACATTGTTGACGATCCCGTCAAATGCGAATCGCTGACTTAACTCTTCGAAAGTCTGTTGTGTCTGTCTGGCGTTGGAAAGATCTGCGCTGATTAAGGTGCCAGGGAAATCGTCCCGGGAACCTCGTGCTATACCGACCACCTCATGACCTGCCCTGGCGAGACGGCGGGCAAGCGCCAGCCCGATGCCTTTGCTGGCGCCTGTGATTAAAAATGTTCTCTTCATTTTTGACTCCTGTTAATTCGCTCCGGCATTTTTTTGCAAGAGGTCACGATGATTTCACATGCTGCGGATGCGACGCAGTGAGGGCAGCATCTCTTCCGGCTCCGGCCGGCGCGTATAGTCGGGATTCACTTCAGCATAAATAATCGTGCCTTCCTGATCGATGACATAGCGGGCAGGCATAGGAAGCGTCCAGCTCTCATCTCCGTTGAAAATAGGCAGGTCGTTCTTCAGTCCTTTGTACAGTTCAATCAGATAATCCGGCAGGTTAAAACGCAGCCCAAAGGCATCCGCCACGCTGTTGTGTGGGTCAGACAGAATCGGAAAGCTGAGGTTATTGTGACGCATGGATTTACGGCTGTTAGCCGTCGTCTGGGGGGAGAGGGCGACAAGTGCTGCGCCCAGCGCCTGAAATGCGGGAAGCGCTTGATTGAGCGCCTGCAGTTCCATATTGCAATAAGGGCACCAGACGCCACGGTAGAAACTCAGCACAAGTGGACCTTTTGACAGCAATCCGGCAGAGGAAACGGCATGGCCCTGCGGATCGTTTAACGTAAACAGAGGCGCCTTATCTCCCGCCTTAAGCGCATGCGTAGCGGCGCCGGACTGAATCAGTTCATCCGTCGCGCGGCGCATAATTTCCGCCACCGGTTGAGGGATATTATAGGGGGGCTTACCTGCTTCAAAATCCGCCTTAAAAGCGTCAAGCTTTGCCTGCAGCATCATGATGTTTTCTCTGAAAAGTTATTTAGGGTGATCTCTTAATTTCCGGGCGGCTTTACAACAGTCACTTACCGGGGGACAAGCGCGTTAATGCGTTCTGTGGCGCGCTGTACGGCGGGCCGGTTAATCATTTCATCAAACCAGCGAGCCACATTTGGTGTGTTTTCAAAACTGACCCCGGCAAACTCCCGACGCCACAGCCAGCCGAAGTGCGCAATATCAGCAATGCTGTATTCCTTTCCGGCAACAAACTGGCGGTCAGCCAGAAGGGTATCCAGCACCTTAAGGGTGCGGTCTGCTTCTGTAGTGAAACGCTGAATTGCCAGCGGCTGTGGTTCGGATGCCTGACGCTGGAAAAAACCTGCCTGACCGAAAGCCGGTCCCAGTCCTGAAGCATGAAAGAACAGCTGCTCAAATACCCGTGACCTGGCCGGGCCTGAAGCGGGTAAAAGCTTCCCCGTTTTTTCAGCAAGATAGATAAGGATGGCGGCCGACTCCGTCAGTACCAGCGGCTCAGATAAGGCGTCAGTATCAACAAGCACAGGGACTTTGCCGTTGGGGTTTAAGGCCAGAAATTCAGCTGACTTCTGTTCCCCTTTACGAACGTTCACCGGGTGTAAAACATATTCAAAACCGAGTTCTTCGAGCGCGACAGGCACCTTGATGCTGTTAGGCGTGGCGAAAGCATAAATATCAATCATGATCATTTCCTGCTGAGAGGTTTGCCGGGCCAGCCCCGGCAAGCTGAAAATGATAATGGCTGGCATGAGACAGGAATGGTAGATATGCTCAACGGATAACATCTATTCTTCAGAGGAATAAAATGGATCGCTTTCAGGCAATGGCCACTTTCATTCGGGTTGTGGATACAGGCTCCTTCTCTGCAACTGCCAGACAGCTAAACGTGGGCCAGCCTGCGGTCTCCAAAATTGTTGCTCAGCTGGAGTCGCGATTACAGACCCGTTTGCTGACCCGATCGACCCACGGCCTGACGCCCACCGAGGCCGGGCAGCGCTATTATGAGCGTGCGCGGGCCGCCCTGCAGGAAGCCGAAGAGGCTGAACTGGCCGCCCGGGGAGCAGGAAAAGGCCTGTCCGGAAAGCTGCGGATTTCAGCCGCAACCACTTTTGCACGGCTGCATATCATTCCCCGCCTTCCGGCGTTCCTTGATGAGCATCCGGAGCTGGATGTGGACGTGATCCTGGATGACCGAGTGATCGACCTGATTGCTGAAGGTATTGATATCTCACTGCGTATGGGAAATCTGCCCGACTCAGGTGTCGTCGCCAGAAAGCTGGCAACAGGACCCCGCTCAGTGATTGCCACGCCGGAATATCTCTCACAAAGGGGGGAGCCGAAAACGCCGGCTGAACTCGCAGAACATCAGGCAATTCTCTATAACCCACAGCCCAGCCTCTGGTCATTCACCCGGCAGGGTGCCGTTGTGTCCACTGCCGTGAGCGGTCGCATCCGCGTCAGCGCCGCTGAAGGACAGCGAGCTGCCGTGCTAAGCCATATGGGGTTGTGTATTGCCTCCGACTGGATGTTTGCCGAGGAATTAAGAAATGGAACCGTTCAGAAGGTGCTGACGTCATGGCAACTGCCTGACATTGACCTGTGGGCCGTATTCCCTAACGGACGACTGGCGAGTGCCAAAGCCCGGCAGTTTGCTGGTTTTGTTGAAACCATCATGGGGGAGAGTAGAACATGATATTCCATTCAGGAATAGTTGTTATCTAATCTCCGGGCGATCCCAATGTAACTGGAATGGAATAGTGTTGTTTCATGTCCAGCCACTCCGGTCTGGTAACAACAAGGATCGCCACTATGTCTACGTTTGAAACTTATCGTTATGCCTTTCCTAATGCCCGCCTGACCCGTAAACCCAATGGCGTACTGGAGGTTAAATTCCATACTGCCGGTGAAAAACTGGTTTTCGATGGCCATACCCACGAGCAGTTCGTCGAGCTCTTCCATGCCATCGGCGAAGACCGTGAAAACCGCGCAGTGATCCTGACCGGTTCGGGTGATGCCTTTATGGACGCGATCAGTCCGGAAGGATTTGATTTCTTCACCCCGGCAGGTTTCGACAAAATTCTGCGCGAAGGCAGAAAGGTGCTGAACAACATTCTGGATATCGAAGTTCCGATGATTACCGCGCTAAACGGCCCGGTGCTGCTTCACAGCGAATATGCCCTGCTGACCGATACCATTCTGGCCACCCCGGAAACCGTTTTTCAGGATAAACCGCATTTCGAATTCGGGATCGTCCCCGGTGACGGCGTGCACATTCTGTGGCCAGAAGTTATTGGATCGCTCCGGGGCCGCCACTTTTTGCTGACCCGTCAGGTGCTTGATGCGGAAACGGCGAAAGACTGGGGCGTAGTAAACGAAATTGTGCCCGCTGATAAGCTTCTGGCCCGCGCTCACGAAATTGCCGACGGGATTGCTGCACTTCCGCCACTGACCTCGCGCTACACCCGGATTGCACTGACTCAGCGTCTTAAGCGTCTGGTAGATGAGGGGCTGGGTTATGGCCTGGCGCTGGAAGGTATCAGTGCCGCGCAGGTTGCCCACACACTGGCCCGGCAGTAAGCCTGTCGGATATTGACTCAGATTATTTGGCATCACTGAATTCATTTGATATTGCGCCAGGGCCCATGTGCTCTGGCTCAACGTGAGGTAGATTTAATGAACCCTTTATTCTCACCTGTGACTGCAGGAAAACTGCATCTGAACCATCGCGTCGTTATGGCGCCCACCACGCGCATGAGGACCGAACCGGGCGGTGTTCCCGGCAAGTTGATGAAAGAATATTACCGCCAGCGAGCGAGTCTCGGAGGGCTCCTTATCGCTGAGGCCACGGCGGTTTCGCCCTATGCGAATGCCTATGAAGATGCACCGGGAATCTTTACTGACGAGCAACAGGCGGGATGGCAGCGCCTGGTGGAAGCCGTGCATGCCAGAGGCGCTCAGATTGTACTGCAGTTGTGGCACCCGGGTCGTCAGTCCCTGCCTGAACTGTCAGCGGGACGTCAGCCCGTCGCGCCTTCAGCGCTCATGGCCAGAGATACTTATGGCGTGGTGAAAAATGAACGGGGATCCTATGAGGGCAAGCTTTTTCCCGTTCCTCGCGCTCTGGAACTGGATGAAATTCATGAGCTCATGGAGGAGTTACGGCAGGCAGCCATTCGGGCCAGAAATGCAGGATTTGATGGCGTTGAGCTACATGCCGCCAACGGTTACTTACCTGAACAGTTTCTGCTGGATGGCAGCAATCAGCGCACTGACAGTTATGGCGGCTCCCTTGAAAACCGTGCGCGCTTTCTGCTTGAGTCCGTTAGCGTACTGACTGATGTCTGGGGGCCGGGGCGCGTTGCTGTGCGTATTTCTCCCAGCGGGATATACGGTGATATGCATGACAGCGATCCGACAGCCACTTTCCGTTATCTGGTCGGGCGGCTGAACCTGTTTGACCTGGCCTATCTGCATGTTATCGAACCCCGCATCGTGGGGCCGGAAGACAGGGAGGCTGGCTATTATGCGGAGCCGGTAGCCAGCCGCGATTTGCGCGCATTTTATCATGGGAAAATTATTGCGGCGGGCGGCTTTAAACCAGAGGATGCCGGAATTACGCTGCAAAAAGGTGAGGCCGACCTGATTGCTTTTGGTCGTCTCTTTACCTCCAATCCGGACCTGCCAGAGCGTATACGAAACGCGTTTCCTCTCACCGCGTACAACCGTGATGCTTTCTTTGGCGGTGACGGTCAGGGGTATACTGATTTTCCTGCCTACTCACCGGCAGACTTCAATAAACAGCGGGTCTGACTGGACTGCCTACAGGATAGACACAGACCATCTCATATCCGGGAGGGGGGATGACTTCACAACTTATCTGGCAGGGGCTTACGATTAACGTCGCGCTCACAACCCGAATGTGACACTGAGGTTTTGATCTCATGCAGATTAGTGCGGTTGAGAGAATAGGGTGTACGGTAACCCCCTCAGAGACCTGAGCAATCATGCGTCAGGTTATAGCCAAACCATGAAAGTAAGAACTGAAAGTTTGAACAGATTTGATTTCTGGACGTCCTCCCACTTAGTGCAATACGCCCTGAATCTGCGTTTTATCCTTCAGTGGCTGATGCGTCGGGAGAGCAAAAAACGGCGTAAATCACGGCAGGCGGGTTATTACGGGGTAGGAGAGGAATCATCAGAGCTGAGAGGAATACGAGCATAAATGACATGGTCGCGATTGCCAAATAACGGACATACGGCCGGTCCAGCATATAGCGAATGTCTAAACCTTAGTTACGGATTAAAACGCGTCATTTTATGTTCTGTTCCAGAAATAAAAAGCGGAAAGTATGAAAAATCGTGAATAATGGAGCGCGCTCGGCGAGCACCGGTATGGCGGCATTCAGGGGACAATACTGGATAGTTTTCATGCATGGACTATTATTCAGATACCATGCCGCAGTGATAAGCATGATGGACCTTCAGTACTCTCTTTACAGCCCGCTCAGCGCGGGTTTTTTTTTCTCGCGCGCTGTCTGTTTTTACGTTGAACATTTTCACCCCTAACAGTCACATTAAACGTCTGCTATCCGCCTCATCCCGGACAGGGGAGTCGAATAACTATGGCAACATTCACCTGTTATGCAGTTCATTCAGTCAGACGTATCCCCGTATCAACACGATGCTGTGATAATTACGGAACAGCCATAACAAAGTCCGGCTGGTGGGATATCCTCGTTTTGTCTGTGCATTTAAGAGTGTGTGTTAACCACCATCGTTCAGACAGGAGGCGGGAGGTCACCGTGACCCCCCGCAGTAAAATCAAAACGTTGTCTCGCCGTCGTGTTGCCTGTAACGTTTCGAGGGACTCTTCTGCAGAGGAACTGAGTGCCAGGTACGAATCAGTGATGTCAGTCTGACTTCAGCACATTCTTAATCTGTGGCGCAGCATCAAAAAACTGATAAGACCCATCACGACGTGCTTTCGCCTGATACATCGCGACATCGGCGTTTTCCAGTAACGTTTTGGCTGATGCCGTGCCGAATTGCGCAAGACTGATACCAATTGCGGCTCCCACGCGTACTTCCATTTTATTGATAGTGAAAGGTTCTGCCAGGCTCTCAATAATACGCTGAGCAATGGAGGATGCCGCCTTGCGGTTAGTGCACCTCGCGGCTATGACAAACTCATCGCCTCCCAGGCGCGCCACAGCGTCGCCCGGGTGCATGCATTGCTTGAGTCGCATACTGACCTGTTGCAATAACGTATCGCCCGCGGCGTGCCCCATCGTGTCATTGACTGCCTTGAACCCATTGAGATCAAGAAAAAGGACTGTTGTGTAGTCTGCATCTTCGGGCTGTGCGAGCATCTGCTCAATTCGGGTATTGATCCACGCACGATTGGGTAACCCGGTCAGCATGTCGCGGGTTGCCATTTTCTCCAGCCTTTCCATCCGCTCTTTATCGCGAGTGATATCACGTGAAACCAGCACTGCTCCGATGTTCCTTCCCGTCGACGGGTTACTGACACCGCAGGCTTTGGTGCCAAGGGTAAGATAATAACCGTCCCGATGCCGTTTTCTGACTTCCACCACATCTGGCAGGATACCTCCACTGAAGATGTGCTCCAGCGCTTCTGTCGCGGGGCCCCGATCGTCAGGATGCAGAAAATCAATTACCCGCTGCCCGGTCATTTCATCTGCTGACCAGCCCATCATTGCGCTGTATGACGGTGAGACAGATACGTACCTGCCGCTGGCATCGCAATGGGCAATAAGGTCAGTGCTGTTTTCAATTAACAGGCGGTATTCTGCTGCCGTGCGCAGTGCGTCCTCAAGCGCTTTGCGCTGACCGGTTATATCCAGAATAAACCCCTGATAATGAGAGTAATCAGGCGAAGGCTGACAATGTGGAAGGCCAGAAAAAATCACCCGTCGCATTTTTCCGTCGAGACAACGGATCGGTACTTCAATATGAAACGGGGCAACGCCTTCAAGCGCAGCCGTTAATTGCTGTGCAATTTTTGCATCATCGTCTGCCTGCGCAAACTTCAGCCATGCGCTGAGCGTGACACCTTTCAATGCGGGTATCAGACCTTCAGGGTATTCCTGGCTGGTAATGCAAACACCTTGGTCGTCCGTGGTCCAAACAGCGGAAAAAGTTGATGTGATAACAGTGTCCAGGATGATCGTCTCCGATGTTTGTTGACGAAACTAAACGCGCTCAATTTCCGTCAGTGCCGCCGTCGGTAACCCGCATTGCTGCCCCGAAAACCAGATGGGAAGAGCGGGAGAATTTTGGTTATGTGACGCTCCGGCAGGAGCAATGACGTATTCTGCATTCTGTTTGCTCACTCTTGCAGCCGTAAATTCTACCCGCAGTGATGAGTGAGAGTGAGTTGTAGCACGCTATACGTTCAGGTGATGTGACTTACATTATCGGCGCAAGTGGAAACAACCTTTAACGGCACGACCGTAGACTATAACCGGACTCTCAGGAGATAGATATTCACCCCCATGGTTAATTATCATTAGGGTGATCGTCGTACAATATCTGGCTAATTCGTGAATGACTGGCTGGCTGCACCATTAAGGCACTGTTCTTGAGCCCCGTTAATAAGCGGGAGCCCATCAACGGGGTGCCCGCGGGAAGGGACGGATCCCTATGACATAACTGTTGGAAAGACCTTTTACATTCATTAGGGCCTGTGCGATACCGTCATTATTATCACGCATGTGCTAACGCCTGTGTTAGCAATGCTGTGGAAATCCGCATCGATTTGCACCCGGTGTCATCATCAGACAGCAGTGCTTCAGTCCTGTTCGAATCAGCAACGTGCGTCTGATTTTTGACTTTCGCGGGAGGGGGGATGGGGTGATTTTATTCCAGGGAGTCGATACCATAAACCCAGTACATGTGATTCAAAACAGTGACGCTTGCAGGTATGGCCATCGCCATCAGGCCAATTGTCCGACCGTCAACCGGAGCAACCGTTGTGGTTATGAACAAACCTATCCAGACGCGCCCTAAGTACCAGTATCGCTTTCTGGCTGTCTCACGCGAGGACCGGTCCGCTCTCCCGTTCCGTCTTTGTATTGATGCGGATTCAGAACAGGAAGCCCGCCGCATTCTGGCCCCATACTTTATCCTTTCTTTGTTGGGGCAGCAGCCTGCAGATGAAGGGGAAATGTGTAAGTCCATGAATTCCTGATTTGTCATCCATTTTCTGCGCGACCTTATGGTTGTACGTTAGGTGTCCATAATTATTTCAGTTATGACCGGATATCGAAAAGGGAAAAATCAGCTGCTGCAAAAGAACGGCAGTGGCGCGAGGCGCTTTTGTGTTAATTCAATTTATTCAAATTCGTCGGTTTACTGATGACGCTTGCGGGAACTCGTCAACGGGCACCCGCACGTCTGTTTTACCATGATACTGACGGCGTACCAACGCGGGCAGAGAAGGCCTGCGGGTTGCCCTCATCGTCCAGTGCCGTGTAATCCAGAAGGATATGACTCGCCGGCAGAGGCGATTTTCCAATAAGGGGATAATCTTTACTGGAAAACGGGGCGAGCGTCTTATCACCATCCAGATAAACGGGGTAACGTTTTCCTCCCACTGCTATAGTCATTTCGCCTGGGGTGAAAAAATAGCGGCTGCCATTAGTGGCATGAATGAACGCCTGCCCCTGCTTTTCTCTGATCAAAAAGGTCACCGCGTTGACACGTGCCGCAAATGGCATCACTTCCCTGAACGGTCGGTTAATTACCTTGAGTTGGGTATTCAGCGCCATGCTGATCTTATCGTTGCCCTGCTGTACCGTTCTTTTTTTTACGGCGCTGATTTCGTAAAGATTGAGCCAGTAAAGAGATTCACGATCGTTTGGCAGGTGTGCGGCCAGTTCGGTACGTAGCACCGCAATCTGTTTTTTTTCGTTTTTGTTCAGCGTAAAAACGCCAGGAAGTGCAACAAAGGGAAAAGCTTTACTGCCGGGCGATTTTTCCGGTGAACCTCCATCAACCCAGGTCTGTATGAGAACGGGTGCATCGCCGCTGTTGATCAGCAGTAACGGAATTTTCACCTCGCCCGGGTAGAAGAACAGTCGGCTTTGCTGCGGAATCACCGCAGCCTGGGCGTTAATCGCAAGGCACACAAATAACCCAAAGAGCGTTTTCATATTATTGCAGCCGAATCAGGATGGATGCTGTTGCATCAACCTGGCCAGCCGTAACGGTCTGACCGGGAAGCTTTGTAAGACGGGCACTGAACCTGCGCTGATAGAGCTTTTCGTCACTCTGCTGGCTGCCGCTGATAGCCTGCGCATCCTCCAGCACCGGTCGCCAGCCCGCATTACCGCTAAAGCTGCTCCAGCTTAAAAAGGACACTGGCTGACCACTCGATGTTTGTAATTGAATACCGACGCCTTTCGCCAGCGAAGGTTGGCTGTCATAGTGATCGGACACCAGGTAGCGCGAAAGTCCGTCTCCTGACGTCAACCCCAACTGCTGGACCTGCAGCCACGCGGCGTAGCTTGGCTGAAAGCCCAGAGAGAGCTGGCCTGTGTTGATACCAGACAAATTTTCGGTTTCACTCGCACAGGCCAGAGTAATGGTAAGCGGTGCCGTCACAGCATGACCTTCATTGAGAGCATTGATGCTGATGCCAGGAAAAATGACGTTTGCGGTATAATTTTCTACCCGGCAGCCCTGCGTCATGTTTTGTGTCAGGGTTGCGACCGGCGCGGTATTCATTCCAAAGGCCATGTAGCGACCTGTTCCCCATGTATCGTAATGATTCCAGCTGTCCTGGCCTGCTTCGGGGACATTCATGCCTGGCCCCATAAACACTACATAGCCATTCGGCTGGTTACAATTATACGCGCCAGTGTAGTTATCTGCGGCAGCACTGGAACATCCAAAGGTGTTATAACCGGGCGAGCGGTTATTTTTATCTGTACGAATGAGTTCCGCACTGATGGGGCTGAAGTCGCGTCCCCTGATCTCGATTTTATTGCCCTTTATTTCATACTGTGTGAGCGGCACCTTTTGCCAGATACGGGTAAAAGGCTTACCGCTGCGCACGTGAACCAGTTTTAATGCGGTATAAGGAAAGTAGGTCTGGAAATAGCCGTTGCCCATGTCCCAGGCACCGCCAACGTTACTGTCACCATTGGTGGCGAAGACCTCAAACAGCTGATCTTTATCCGCCAGATCACACTCGTACAAAACGCGATCCGGATCGGCATTTTTGACAGCCGGTACCACCTGAAAGACTGAGCGGGCCAGCACCGTACCTGCAGGCTGATAACGCAGATTCATCAATCCGATATTCCCGAGGTTTAGTGGCGCACCGCAGGAATCGCAGCCATGATCCACCGGCTTTATCCGAGTGCATGTCGCAAAAGCCGGGAATCCTGCCGCCAGAAAAAATAATATGATTGCTGCTAAATAGCGCTTCATTGATAACACCTCTGTGTTTAAAAACGACAAACGGCATCCGCATACGTCATCACCGCATCGGGTTTCGGTTGAGGTATGCTGTAATTCATCAAGCAGGACGATTCCGCATTGTCACCCCAGACGGCTTTCAGCCGACCGTGCGTTTTCACCACACGTAAATAGGCATTGCCACCCTGACCAAACGTACCCACGCGATTGCCCGCTTCGTCCAGCAGATCCGCACCAACCGGCACTGTGTCATTACGATTAGTACGGGTCTTTAGCATCACGGGATAACCGCGCAATGTCCGGAAGGTCACTTTCACCATTGCGCCGGCATAGGGCGCGATACTTTTTTCGCTATCCTGAACCTCAACATTGCCGTCGCTGCTGCTGGCACTTAGCGTAATGGTGTTGTAGTGGTACGGGTTGAGCGAAGGGACCAGCGCATAACCAAAGCGATCGATTTCACTTCTCTGGTTGTTCAGGATGCGTGTCCCCCTGGCTCCTTTCGCCTCGACGAGGGCGAATGTATCGCCCAGATAATTGCCTAACGTCACGCCACCGCTATGGATCACCGCCGCGCCCATCGCATTGACGGACATTTGATTAAACCGTGAAGAGGTCGACGCTGTGCCAGTCACGCTGGCTTCTGAGAAAGTTTTGCCCAGGCTGCCACTGAGGGTCGTATCACGTTGCTGCTGATCGCGATTTATATTCACGCTGTAGCTGGTGCCACTCTCACCGCTCAGCCCGCTGAGCGAGGCCGTGTAGTTACTGCCGTTCTGGCTTCCCCGAATCCCGCTAAGTGCCAGATAGGGTGAGGTGGCATCCGAGCCCAACGGTACAGAGACACTGACCTGCAGTTGGGTATCTTTATAAAAAGTCTCGTCTGCATAGTGGGTCATGACGGCCCTCCGCGGCTCACGGGGGGACGATCTGCGCGAATACTGGCGAGACAGGGAAACATTCAGTGCAATGTTATTGGGCAATACCGTGCCATAGCCGACCTGAAACTGGGTCGTGTGCGAGCGGCTGTCATAATAATTTTGTTTCGAGCCAGAGACATAGATATTGCCCGCCTTTCCCAGCGTCTGATTAAGCGTCATCTGCACTCGGTTACGCTGCATATACTCGCTGGTGATACTGTTGAGACCCGGTGTTTTTGCATTATTCAACGCAATTACGTCATTCAGATCCCGGTATCCCTGTGTGGAATACTGGTAGCCGGCAAACGTCAATGTCGTATTCGTGGGCTGGAAGGTTCGACTGTAACTCAGAGCATAGCGCCATCCCTGAGTCGACTCGCCGCCATTCAGAATTGCGTCAGAGTATGCGCTGTTAAATCCCACCGCGCCCAGGTCTGAGGCCCAGACGCCACCAGCCAGAATGGCATGATAGCGTTCACCCAACCTGACGCCGCCATTAAGCGTGATGGCGTTCGTCAGGCCGTGCTTCATGGTCAGCTCGGTAAATGCGTTGTCTTTGCTGTAATCCCTGACTTTACCGACCGCAAAGTTGTAATCTGTCCGGCCCGGACGCAGTGACTGCGGTAAGACCGCATACGGCACGCTAAAGCGATGCAGACTACCATCAGACTCCTGAACCTCTACGCTCAGATCGCCGCCATAGCTAACCGGGCTCAGGTCATTAATCGTAAACGGCCCCGGCGGCACGGTTGTCTCATATATCCGTTGTTTGTCCTGCCAGACCGTCACGCGGGCATTGCTGTTCGCCACACCGCGCACCAGCGGCGCATAACCGCGAACAGAATCCGGCAGCATACGTTCATCAGAGTCCAGACTGACACCGTTGAAACTCACCGCAGTAAACAGGTCACCGTTACTGAAAAGCTCGCCTATGCCCGCCTCACTTCGTAATGACGGCAACGCACGTTGAACCCATGCCCGGGCGCTTTGCCAGCGATTGCCGGTATCATCATGACTAAAGTTTCCCTGTTGACGAAAACGCCACATGCCCGCATTGATGCCACTGTTGATGCCCAGATAGGTGGATTCAAAACGCTGCGCGTTTTTATAATCGGAGTAAAACTGGTTCAGATTGTAATTTGCGAACGCCATGGTCGTGCCCGCTGTCAGGTTTTCGGGCGCGATATAGCCGACGGGCCGGTGAATCAGCATCGCCTGTGGGATGGTAACGTCTACACGCAGGCTACCCGTATTCACACTAACTGACGCGCCCATTAAAAGTGTATCGGGCCTGGCACAGCCTTTCTCGCTGAGCGCAGTCAGATAGTGCGCCTTAACGCCAAACGCGTGATAAAAGGACAGGGGAAGACAAACGGATAGCTGCCCGTCGGCACGTATGATTTCAACTGGCGTGGACTGCTGAAATTTACCATTCAGGTAAAGCTCAATATCATAACGGCCGGCTTGAAACCAGGCATCCTGCGCATTGTCAGGCATCGCAATCTGTCCAGGCATCACTTCGCGCACCAAAGCAGGATCAAAGACATAGTCATCCTGACCCGCATCCGCCTGACTCTCCCGTGAGGGAATGAGACTCAAAGCGAACAATAAGAATAAGGAGGCTTTATTCATTTCTACGATTTTTCGTTCACGTTTATTTTTTCATCGGCGCCAAAATCATTTATCAGGACGGCGTCAAGCGCGTATCCGGAGAGTGATGAGCGGCTTTGCAACGTGATGCGCTGCTCACTAAATGGTGCCAGCGTGACAGCATCGTTCCAGGGAAGGGTGCTATTCCCTTTAAACAACGTAAACGCGCGAATATTGGCGTAAAAAGGTGAGGCATTTCTGAAGACAATGTCCCGTCCCTGAAAGTGGTATGACAGCGCGTTTTTCAGTTTATCCATGGAGAAGTTGAGGCCCGTTGGGCGAACGATAACCTTTACTCTGTTTTTAATTATCAAATAGAGTTTGTTCTTATCTTCCAGCCCTTTTTTTAACGACGGGATCTCGGTGTAGTCCATATAAAAGAGTGACTCTCGATCCTGAGGGAGATTATTATTGGTCACGTTGAGCTTCACGGTTTGACCCGCTTCAGGGGCGATCCTGAAAATTTGCGGCAACGCCACAAATGGAGTGATAGAGTGATTATTGAAATCGATCGCCTGAATCTGAACCAGTGTTGGATGATCTCCAGCATTAGTAAATTGAAGTGTTTTTTCGTTTTTCGTGCCGTCTACAATGACGCGCGTGCCATTCAACACGACGCTTGCCTGACAAAACGTGGCAGAACACGTCACGAATAGAAAAAAAAGAGGCTTAAACACAGGTTTCTCCTGCCCCCCTAAAATAAGGGGGGCTGAAAATTATGGATAGCTGACAGAATATTGAACGCTGCTTAAAACCGTACCGGCGCCCGCGTTTCCTGAGTCGCTGTAATATTCAACGGAGAAATCCTGCGATGCGCTGGTGCTTCCGCTGGCCAGTTTCATACCTGTTACTGTCGCAGAGCCGCCTGATAAATTGATCGCTTTGTCACCGCTGTCCAGCAAACGTAGTGTGACATTTTTGGCGGTCCCGGTATTCAGTAAATCGCCAGTTGAAGAGATGTTGTTACCAACCAGATTGATATTAATTGCCTGCGTTGATCCGGACGTCGGTGCGACACAACCGGTTAAATTAATCGTAAAAGGGGTTTTTCCGGCAGTTGATTTCGCCGTACTCAGCGCAGCCGTTGAAACCGTAGGCAGAAGGATAATCGTACTGCCTGTTGCATCATTAACATTTACGTTACAGGTTTGCGCATTCACTTCGCCCTGAAAGCGAATTGTATTTTGTGATGCTGCAAATGTATTAAAAGTAATGACGCTCGCACTGCACAAAGCAAGTGTCATATAACGTGATAAAGAACTGGCTTTCATTGATTCCCTCTTATGAATCTGGTTAATAAACATGCTCATTGGTGGCGGGAATTATAGGGGTAAGAGGAAGGAACCATGTGTGAAGTGTTCTGACCTTATCTGAATAAGGGGTAGGGAGGTAAAAAAATCATTTTATTTCAATGGGATGGGGCTTGTCCTTTTTTGCTGCGAAAGAGCATTCCTGAGATAATGACAGGTCAGGAGTGCCATGCTATGGCGGCATTTTTTGCTTTTAAATAATTATTTTTCACAAAGATATAGGGGGACCGGGCCTGAATAAAAAGCCCACGTACCAATGCCGTTTTTTTTAATAATAAATGGAAGTGTTGCCCCTACATCAATGAAAAAGTCGGGCAACCACTTTTTTTGTACGTACTGAGACATTTGATTATCCGGTGAGGACTCTATGAATATTGATTTTGCTAAATATAAATCCCCCTCACGATGGTAAGTAAAGCGGATAATTTTACTCAGGCTAATCATATTATGCTCGGAATCAACCAGACGCCCCGTCAGGGAGATTACACCCTGACCATCATGCATATCGTGAGAGGCGATTACTGAAAAAGTATCACTGCTTCTGATGTAATTAATATTCGCAATGCAATGGATCGAATCCTGTCGAAAAATAAACACACCAATGCATGTTGCTGTCATTATCATTACTGCTAATAAAAACATTAACCTCACCACTTTCTCCTTATGTAATAATACGAAATGCAGTCCGGGGAACCTAAAAGAGATAGGGGGGTCTTACACTGTAAGACTGAAATGCGCTCACCATTAGTAAACGCTGTGATGAAAACATTTCGCCGCTCACTACATTCCGTATGAATACCTTTAGCAACACGCACGATCAGGCTGTTGTCCGCTTTTTTACTACCATATATTTCGCATCCATTCATATCAAATCGTTTAACAAAATCCATTTTTTGGCGATAAAGTGAAAAGGTCATAATAGAAAAGCCGCAAACCAGAACCGTCATCATTGCCAATCCTGTGTTAAAAAAATGGCGCAGAGAAATCGTATGGCGCTTAACACCTTTTTTGAGAGTCAATACAGGAGGCTCAAGATTACCGCTGGTGATTTTAGATTCTTTTTCAGAATGCTGCTTGTTACTAATCAGGGTATCTGTAATCTCATCAGTGTTATGAGTTTCTGGATCCTTATTCTTTTTTGAAAGCACGTTTTTATTGGCGGAATCTATGGCGGAACTGCATTTTTCGTTTCTCTGTTCGCCTTCTCCAGTCGCTCTTTCTTCATCCGAAACCGACTCTTCAGGTGTAATTGCAGACTCTTCAATGAGAATGGCATTGGAAAGCATAAAACCGCGGCGTGGAATTGTCCTGATTACATCCTGACAAATGTCGCATGCCAGCAGAGCTTTTCTGATTAGAGAAATACTTTGATATAACGCATTGGCGCTGACCTCCATCCCAAACCGACGCCAGGCGTACTGATAAAACGCTTCATGATCGACAATTTCACCCTGCCGCGCGATCAATAATTCAAAACAATATGAGGCTGAAGAGTGCAGCTTTAGATTTGTGTTGTGACTTTTAATTTCCCTTTTCCCAGGATAAAAAACCACACCATTACCAATAATAATTTTTTTCATCTTGTCGCATCCGGTTGTATCGATGTTTTTATTTTATAAGAACCTTCTTAAGGTGGACCATTAAATATTGTTGAACTTACACTGAGCATAAACATAAAGAAGAAATGAGATAATTTCAGTTCTTAAATGACTTTTTAATAATGTGAACTTTTCCGTATTCTGTTTCAGAACATCATACTCCTGAACATTTCGGGATATGACGTAGCAAACTAAGTTCAAATTCCCACGTCTGAAAGGACAGGTCAGTGAAGAGACGTAGGCACGCTGGATTAAAGAGGAGAATCCGGGGCCGGCTTCCAAAGCCCGCCCGTATCCGTCTTTTCGGCTGGTCATACCTTATAGCGCGTTATGATCCCCTATAACGCCTGCGGGTTAGTATGCGTGGCCTGAGCCAGGCCATTTTTTTGCCATCTCCTCCATCTCGTGTTCCAGCTCTGTAAGCCAGTCATTATCCTGTTCAACGTGCTGCATGTCTGTTCTGTTACTGTTATGGGTGCGTGCGGGTTTTCCAGGTAATTCACCGTCTTTCTCATCACACTTCATCTGTGCTCCCCTCTCTTTAAAAGGATTTTCGGCAGAGAAAGAAATGTGTGCAGTGAATATACAAATCTTTTCGCATAACCCGACATTACGGCTGGCGGAACCTTACCTGTTCAGTCAGGTTTAGATGCAATTCTGACGTCTGCACGCCTTACTCAGACCGCGTGAATCTATCTGAGCTGTCTCAGCTAACGTTGAGATGATCCGGGATAAGTTTGTTATGGCTTCGGGATATACGCACTTGCTGGTGTTTGCTGTCAGGGTCAGCCTTTGGGCTCAATGCCCTGTCGCTTCAATTCTTTCCTTGCCAGTTCTTTAAACCAGTTCCCCAGGCTTGTTCCATCTTTTGCAGCGGCAGCCTCAAACTGTTCTTTTAGTTCCGGATTAATTCGCATATGGAATGGAGGTGACTTTCCGTTACCTCTGGACTGGCTATCTCGTGTTGACATGTGCACACCTATGAATGTAGGTTCTCTTTTAGGTGTACACACTAACATGTGTGCACCTATTGAGACAACGCCCCGGACTGTTGGAGCAGTACCGAGGCGTCTGACCAAACCGTTAATAGAGGTAACAGTTATGGCTATGAACAAGCATACCCAAACTCGCCCCAGCCGTCAGTACCGCCTCCCCGCCATTTCCCGTCAGGACCGGTCTGCACCCCCGTTCCGTCTCTGCACCGGCGCCGGCTCAGAGCAGAATATCCGCTGCCTTACCCTCTCTCCCGCGAACCCGCTGCCCGTTCAGGAGGCCCAAAATGCGTGAGCCCATGGACCTGGATCAGGCTGAATTCCAGGCCGAGATGGCCACCTCGCTGTTTGAGGTGATTATGGACAAGGCCTGCCAGGAGTGTTCCCCCCAGCTGCGGCACCTCATCAGCCTGGCGTGCGACATCAACTTTGAGATCTACCGCGCGCTCAGGGCTGACGGAGGAAAGCACCATGATCAGTAACGTGAAGTTTAACGAGCTGGCCGGCCGGGTGGAGGCGCTCACTGCGCGCGTCGGGGACCTGGAGGCCAGCCTGAACGCGCTGGTGGATTCACAGGGCTGCACCATTCCGCCCGGCATGGCGCCGGTCAGCACGCTGGCGGCGGAGTTTGGCATCTCGACCAAAAAGGCGGAGGAGCTGGCAAAAAACGCCGGCGTGATGCTGGTGCGGCACAGGGCCGGAGGCTACCTGGTGCCGGACGAGAAGTTTCGTGAGGCGGCCCGTCTGGTGCTGCGTGCGGCCAAACGGAAGTACGGCTCGGCGTACTGGTACCACCCGCTGATTGGCAAATTCCAGATGAGCGGAGGGATACCGAAATGAGCGTGACGGAAACGGAGACGGAAACCCTGTCTGACGCGCTGTTCACCTGCATCTACCTGTGGGTGAATGGCCATCCCGTTGATAAAAAAGCGGCCCGTGAGGCCGCCTCACGGCACCGCGATAAACATTCCTGCTACGGCCGGCTGGCGCAGAAAATGAAAGACTTTGTGCCGGGCAGCGGCATGAGCTATGAAGCCCTGTGTGAGGCAGGCTTCTGCCAGACAGACGAAAGGAAGCAGCGTCAGACGCGGATGAACCTGATTGCCGGTTACACCGGCGGGGAGGCCGTTAAGGCGCTGCTGTGTGATTCAGAACGTATCAACCGCCTTTTTCCCGCCGGTAAAGAGCAGCCGGCAGCTCCCCGGCAGGCGGGGCTGTCCCTTTCCCAGATGGGGCCCAGCCAGCGCGGCGGGGTGCTTCTTGAGCATTACAGCGGGCAGCTGGCGCTGGATGCTGATTCAGACGTGGTGCATCACTATAACGGCATCGTCTGGCAGCCGCTGAGCGACCGGGCGCTGGCGCGCCAGATGGCGGCCATTTTTATTGACAGCGAAACGGCCTACTCCATGCCGGCCATGAAGAATGCCGTCGACGCCATGAAGCTGAGCCTGCCGGTGATGGGCGTGACGTCCCGCCATCTTATCGGTTTCCGTAACGGGGTGTTTGACACCCGGCAGGGGATTTTCCGTCCGCACGACCCCGGTGACTGGCTGCTTATCGCCAGCGACGTCACCTTCACGGCGGCGGTGCAGAACGAGACGCTGGCCGGGCACGCGCCTGTTTTTCAGCAGTGGCTGAACGGGTGCGCCGGGCATCATCCGCGCAAGGCCGACCGGATACTGGCCGCCCTCTATATGGTGATGGCCAACCGCTACGACTGGCAGCTTTTCCTTGAGGTCACGGGGGCGGGGGGAAGCGGGAAAAGCGTGATGGCCGAAATCTGCACCATGCTGGCGGGTAAGGGCAACACCGTCTCAGCCAGCATGGCCGCGCTGGAGAACCCGCGTGAGCGCGCGCTCATCGTGGGGTACTCGCTCATCATCATGCCGGACATGACCCGCTATGCCGGTGACGGTGCCGGCATCAAGGCCATTACCGGCGGGGACAAGGTGGCGATCGACCCCAAGCATAAGCCACCGTACTCCACGCGCATCCCGGCCGTCATTCTGGCCGTCAACAATAACGCCATGACCTTCAGCGATCGCAGCGGGGGCATATCGCGGCGCCGGGTCATTTTTAACTTTTCACGGGTCATCCCGGAAGACGAACGCGATCCGCTGATGACGGCAAAGATAGAGGCTGAGCTGCCGGTCATCATCCGCCACCTTCTTACCCGCTTTACGAACCAGCAGGAGGCGCGTCAGCTGCTGTCTGAACAGCAGACGTCTGAGGAGGCCCTGACCATCAAGCGCGAGTGCGATTCGCTGGTGGATTTCTGCGGTTACCTGACGGCTTCACCGCAGTGTGACGGCATGTTTATCGGCAACGCAGAAATTGTTCCGTTCAGTCCGCGTCGCTATCTCTACCACGCCTACATGGCTTACATGCGGGCGAACGGGCTGAGCAAGCCGGTATCGCTGACGCGCTTCGGCACGGACATGCCCGGCGCCATGGCTGAGTATGGTAAAGCGTATCTTCGCAGGAAAAGTACCAAGGGCCATATGCGCTCTAACCTCACGCTCAGCCGGGATGCTGAAGCGTGGTTACCTTTTGCTGCTGGAGAACAGGAAAAATAAATAAATTAAAAAAGTGTCCACTACTCTCCACTCTTAGTGATTTTCACTTTTATAACAATAACTTAATGGGTGGACAGTTAATTATTAACTCTCCACCCATTATTTATATATTTATTTTAAGACAAAGAGTTAAGGGGTGGAGAGTCAGAGTGGACAGTCTCCACCTTCCTTCTAAAAAGCAGAAAGAACAGGTGGAGAGTCTGAGGAATGGGTGGAGAGTAGTGGACACTTGAATAACAACCCTCCACCCGTTAACCATATGAAAATAAAGTAAAAAAAGCAAAAAGTGGAGAGGTGGAGAGTTAAAGTACTATTCTTTTTTTTCGTGCGTTTAAAAACAGAGTTGCTGCTCTTTGTGTGTCCGATAATTAAGAAGTTGAACAAATAGCCATGATGCGATCCCGCACGAAAATGAAGGATGCCAAGGTGCTGGGCGTACGACCTGCAGCCGGTCAGGCTGTATACGGACGAAGAGGGAGAGGAAATCCATTCACTGGCCGTGCGGGATGTCGCCCGGGAGGCTGATGAGCGCGAACCCGAACTGGCCGGCGTGCCGAAAATTACAGGAAATCATATGGCACTCTGGCAGGCTATTCGCAGTCGTATTGCCAGCCAGGAGGCATGTACAAAAATGATTGTACGCGACGACCTTAAAGCAATGGGGATTAATACCAAACACTTTACCCGCTGGCTGCAGAAGCTGACTGATGATGATCTGATTATCCAGAACGGTGATCACCTTACGCTCCATTCACATCATAAAAGTGGGTAAAAAAATGGGGAGGCGGTGGGGAAGGTGGGGAGCGTGCCCCCGGATTCCCCACTTTTTCCCTGTATATATGCGGAAAGTGGGGAGAACCCCTGAAACCCGCATCAATACTGGGCTGAGCAGGTTTTTGAAAAAAACAGGTGGGGAGCAAGTGGGGAACTGAAAAAGTGGGTAGCAAGTGGGGAGAGGCAAGAGAGGTTTAAATGGTCGTGCTTATACACTGCTGACCTGACATTAAGGCTCACTAAGGAAAGCTCGGGCAGAATATCCGCTTTGTGCCAGAAGTGGACGTTGCCAATACTCAGGTACGTTAGCGTCACCTACGTTATGACAAGCCGTAGCCATTTTTCGTGAGTTCGCAGCAGGATTAAAGAAGGTCAGTGCGATCCCCTCGTGTCGTGGGATGCGAAATCACAATAAATTCCACGGGAGACTCCGTGTCGTTTCTGGCTTGATGTTTTGCCCCCGGGGGAATCTCTAATCCTTGCAGGGGCTTAATATCGTGCATTTCACCCTCTAACTCCATAGATAAAACACCATTGAGGACAAAGAAAAACTGTCTTGAGATGGAGTGCCAGTGTCGGTTTTCAGCAGTACCCGACGGCATTTTTTCATGAATGACCAACATGTCTTGTCGGTTTACCAGATACCAACCGTCGCAATCCTCGCCTCAGACATGATGCTCTGCATTTTCTTTTGAAATCTTCATACCTCTCCTATTTATGCGACTTTTCCAATAATTTAATAATGTTTTACTCGGGTATCACATTGATTGTAAATATCTTTTTTATGATTTAGTGCATTAGTACGCTGAGTTGCCTGTTTCAATATACTGGATAGCCATGGATTAATGGGCTCAGGAGTTTATAGACAGGATCGTGAGGTCCGCTCCTCGCTCAAAGCAGACACTGGCGCATATCATTCCTTTTATTAATATAATGCCATTCAATTTTTTCGCAGCGGTTAAGCACCAGGCCGGCATTAAGTTATCCCATTTGGGGTAATTCGACTGTAGATAGCAAGCGTTGACTCATGACTAATGGAATATGCAGCGGCTAAAACCACCTCGCCATCGACTTGACTGACATGTTAGAAACCCGTTTATAAATGTCGACGACCGCCTTCGTGAACCAGCTTTGTTTAAGCCGTGCACGGAGAGAGAAGTCCCGTCCTCGCATGCAAGGCCATCCTTAACGATAAAAACGCCAGACTATTAAAACTGATGATGTGCCTGCCTTCACATAACCTGAGCGACACAAGTGTCATGCTGTCACGATATGAAGGAGATCATCATGATAAAGAAGCCATAGCTTATGTGAGATTTTCAAATGCTTCCCAGCAGTACGGTGACTCCCTGCGGCGTCAGAACGCACTCATTTCTGAGTGGTTGTCCCAGCATCCGGATTATGAGCTCGATGACACAACCTACCAGGATCTGGGTCTCAGTGCTTACAGCGGTATGAACGCCACCCGCGGCGCGCTTTACGACTTTCTGGACGCTGTAGAGCACGGCTACATTGCTGCAGGAACCGTTCTTCTGGTAGAGAGCCTGGACAGGCTTTCACGTGAAAAAATCAGCGATGCCACCGAGCGGCTGAAGAGCATCCTGCGGTCCGGCGTCGAAGTAGTCACGCTGTGCGATCATACCCACTACAGCATCGACTCGCTTGATGACCCCTATGTCCTTATTAAAGCTATCCTCATCGCACAACGTGCGAATGAAGAGAGCGAGACGAAGTCACGACGCATGCGTGCGGCCTGGCAGAAAAAACGGGAAGATGCGGCGGCAACCGGAAAGCTCATTACGCGCAGCTGCCCGCGCTGGCTGACTGTTTCGCCTGACGGTGAGAAGTTTGAGCTGATTGAAGAACATGCCAGAACCATTAATGTGATATTCAGGCTCAGGCTTAAAGGCTCCTCACTCAATGGCATCACGAAAACGCTCAATGAACGCGGCGTTCCAACCTTGACGGGGGAAATCGGGCGATGGAATCCCAGCACCATTGAAAGTCTGCTTGGCAATAAGGCCCTGACAGGCACGTTTACTCCGTCTTATCAGACGATGGCAAAAGGAGTAAGCGAAATCAGCGGGTATTTTCCTCAGGTGGTTCCGGACAAACTCTTCCACGACGTGCAGGGCGTCCGTCTAGCCCGATTCGGTAACCCTGGCGTCAGCGACAATCCTTACCTCATTAATATTTTCAGATCGCTGATGTACTGCGGAACGTGCGGGCACTCCATCATTTTGACCAGCGTCGACAAAAAGGGCCGGGGCTATTACGCCTGTCCAATGAGGCGCCTGAAACGCTGCAACGAACCGGCCATACGCCGTGATCACGTTGATGCTGCCCTAGTGGACGTCCTGCTGTGCAGCATGGATATGCTGCAGGCAAACGGAACCGTCGTGGGCACCGCCAGTCGGCTAGAAAACCGTCTGGTCGAACTCAACTTTAGCATCAACCGGCTTATCGCCGCGCTCCAGATTGCTCCGGACGTTCCGGAGCTGGCAATGAAAGTGCGGGAACTGAGCAAAGAGCTACGGGCGGGTGAACTGAAGCTGCGCGCCCTCAGAAGCAGAGGTGTAGCAGGTTCTAAAGATTGGATCGCCGCACTGAACCTCGCCGACAGGCGCAACCGTGAACGATGCCGTGACTACGCCGCCCGACACATAGATAAGCTGTTTCTGCATACCGCAGAAGGGCGTTGCGACGTGCACCTTCTTAATGGGATCAAGCTAATCAACTTCCCGCTAAAGAAAAAACTTCCCGTTTCATCCTTCATCAGCAGTCTTGCCTACATGTGCGGAGACACGCTGATATTCTGATCCGCCCCCCCTCTACGGACTGGCGAGTATCGGTCCGCTTTGTGCCAAAAGCAGACATTCAAGCAGCTATCAGCTGTGCCAATCTTTGCATGATGAAACTGATGACAAATCATGTTTTATTTACGTAAGGTAAATGCAGGTTTCACCACCAGAGAAAGGGAGTGAGCGTGGGCAGATTTAAGGGCAAGCGGATACTAATTACTGGAGGCACGAGTGGCATGGGGCTGGCAGGCGCTCAGCGTATTGTTGCGGAAGGTGGCCATGTAGCCCTTACCGGTCTTAATGAAGAAAGACTGGAGCGTGCACGCAGTCTGCTTCCTGCAGCTTCGCTTATTCTGAAAAGCGATGCTGCAAGCGAAGCTGATATACATGGGCTTGGTGAGGCTATTAACGACTGGGGTTCACTTGATGGATTATGGCTAAATGGCGGTTATGCTGAAGTAGGCTCCCCGGAATCTGTAACGGCAGATTCTTTCAATCGTATGATGAACGTTAATGTGCGAGGCCCAATGCTACAGCTGGCAGCCCTGTCCGAATCGCTCAATTCAGGCGCGTCCATTTTGGTAACTTCTTCCTCCTCTGTCTATGAAGGTGCGGCGATGACAAGTCTGTATGCAGCGACGAAAGGTGCCATTATCGCTATGGTCAAAAGCTGGGCATCAGCGCTGGCTGAACGCGGTATCCGCGCTAACACATTGGTGCCGGGTCCGATTGAAACCAACTTCAGGCACTTTATGCCAGAAGAGTCACGTCAGCAGTTTGAAGATTTTGTGGTAAGCCAGGTTCCTTTAGGCCGAACCGGAACAGCAGAAGAGGCCGCTGCAGTTGCACTTTTCCTGCTGTCCGATGACGCATCCTATGTTACCGGCAGCCAGTATGCTGTAGATGGCGGGCTGGCTCATTACTGAAGTTTTTTAAGGAGAGTAAATTCATATGCGCATTCCGGATTACCCTTCACAAGATTCCGATAAATGGGCCCAGGTAGATGCCTGGTTTTCTGAAAAGCTAGCCCCTGAAGATTCAGATTTAAAATACGCTCTCGCTAATAACTCAGCTCACGGTTTGCCGACACATGACGTATCCTCTTTGCAGGGAAAAATGCTGGCTATTTTCATGCAAATGTCACGTGCCGTTCGTGTTCTTGAAATAGGCACGCTTGGGGGGTATAGCACCATATGGATGGCCAAAGCTCTTCCACCCCATGGAAGCATAACGACAATTGAATTCAACGAGCATCATGCAGAAGTGGCCAGCCAGAACATCAATAAAGCGGGGCTGGCTGAGCGCGTCACGTTGCACAGGGGAGTTGCGCTTGAGGTCTTACCCACGCTTGATGCGCCTTTTGACCTGATTTTTATCGATGCCGATAAAGTGAATAACCCCCACTACCTTGAATGGGCTATCAGATTGTCGAAACCAGGCACTGTTATCGTAGGAGATAACACCGTGCGCGGTGGCAATGTCATCGAATCTGGTAGTGAAGATCCGAACGTTATAGGCCTGCGAAAATTTGTCGAAATGCTTTCTGAGGATGAGCGCCTTGAAGCGACGGCAGTTCAGACTGTGGGTGAAAAGGGATGGGATGGTTTCGTTCTGGCTATCGTTAAAACCCAATGATGCTATTTATCATTCAGGAAAACGCACTTATCTTCAGTGTTTATTCACAATTTCTGAATTATAAACACAAAGCATT
>Ga0209371_1000802_pt1 | contig 25942 bp, 20 predicted proteins | sample AgamicAtAmrz_FD_187165 | JGI IMG/M metagenome (GOLD analysis project Ga0209371, IMG submission 187165) | Agave microbial communities from Guanajuato, Mexico - At.Am.rz (SPAdes) (version 2) | ecosystem: Host-associated > Plants > Roots > Rhizosphere | place: Guanajato, Mexico | collected 2012-06-07
GATAACCTTCATCATCGATAACGCCGATCACCGGCACGCCCGCCTGCATTCGCCCATAAAAAGCGGGACCGGTCTTGTCACCATCGCGACGGCGAAGCATGCCGAGGCCGGACGCCTTGTTCCCCGGACATGCGCCGGTCCAATATGTAGGACCCACCGTTAGCGACACTGGTGAAACGAATTCGCAATGGCTGGCGGGATCCCTGATCCAGGTCAATCCACTCGCCGGTTCCTGCGCATGGGCGCCGGATGCGCCGACCATCCACGCCACAATTGCGGCCTTCAGCAGTTTCGAGTGCTGCAACGCCATTTCTTGTCTCCAGCCCGATACACGTCCGTTTTTTTAAAGGTTTTAGCCGAGCCGTGTGACGAACAACAGTCGCATTTTTCTGAGATTGAGGACCGAAGACGTTCGGCCCATGCACGGATAAGGGAACCATTCGTCCCGCTCTGCAATCTTATCCCTGAGGGAGCAGCTCAATGGACACGCGCGTCGCACATCGCAAAATCTCCGTTGCCGGAATAGAGACTTTCTACAGGGAGGCTGGCTCGCAGGATGCGCCGGTCATTCTGCTGCCGCACGGCTATCCCTGCTCGTCCTTCGAGTTCCGAAACCTCATGCCCAGATTGGCCGACAGATGGCGACTGATCGCACCGGATTTTCCGGGATTCGGCTATAGCGGCAATCCCGAAACCTTTTCCTATAGCTTTGACGGTTATGCCGCCTGGCTCAATGCCTTTGTTGAAGCCCTGGGTCTCGACCGTTTTGTTCTCTACCTGCACGACTTTGGCTCTCCCATCGGCGCAAGGCTTGCCATCATGAAGCCGGACCGCATCGTGGGACAGATCATCCAGAATGGCGATATTCCCTATGAAGACGCGCTGGGCCCGAAATATGCCGATATCGAAAAGTTCTGGTCGCTGCCTGTAGACCGGATGCGCGCCGCGTTTCGCGATGCCGTCACCGAAGAGAATTTTCGTGACGAGTTTCTGAATAATGTCCGGCCAGAGCTTACCGCACTCATTCCTCCCGACCTCTGGCAATTGCACTGGAGCCTTGTGACCGAAAGGAGGAAGGACATCGCCGCAGAACTGCTTTCCGACCTGAAGGAAAATCGCGACTGGTTTCCGATCCACCGCCGCTACCTGCAAAGCTGTCGGCCGCCGACCGTCATCATCTGGGGACCGCAGGATCACTACATGCCCGAGCGCTCCGCCCGCGCCTATCTCCGTGATCTGCCGGATGCCGAGCTTCATCTGCTGGACGGAGGACACTGGCTCCTGGAGACAAATCTGGAGGAAGTCATCCCCCTGATCAGGAGCTTCCTTGATCGCATCCACCACTGACGGGACCACCCGCTTTCATCGTGCCATCATACAGGCACGTCTCCGCCCAATGGCATCCGCCTCATGCCAATGGCGTGATCGAATGTTGTGCGATGCACAAATTTCGGAGGAATAGGCATGAAATTCGGATTTTTAGATACATATCATCCGGAAAAAACCGTCTAAAACTCTCTCAACTCAAGGAGAGACGTCATGACGGACACGACATCGCAGTTTGATGGGGTAGCTATCCCCCTGGAGACCACCGAACAACCCGCATGGACGGCCGCGACCTGGTTCGCTGTTCTTTCCATGGCGGCGACCAGCTTTGCGCTGGTATCGGCCGAGTTCCTGCCGGCGGGCCTGTTGACGCCCATGGCGCGCGATCTTGGCATCACCGAAGGCACAGCCGGGCAGGTCGTCACCGCCACCGCCTCCGTGGGCGCGGTGACGGCCCTGTTGAGCAATGTTCTGATCGGCAAACTGAACCGCAAGACCGTGCTTGTCGGTCTTAGCGCGCTGGCAATCGCCTCCAACGTTCTGGCATCTGTTGCGGCCGATTTCTGGCTGTTGCTGTTGGGTCGGGCGGGGCTGGGTATTGCGCTCAGCGGTTTCTGGGCGCTGTCGGTTGCCGTTGTGGCGCGGCTTGTCGGCGCAAATTCGACCGGGCGCGGCATGGCTATCGTCACCCTCGGCGTTTCACTCGCCACCATCGCCGCTCCTTCGATGGGCGCCCTGATCAGCGACTGGCTGGGATGGCGCATCGCCATGTCGATGACGGCGGGACTTGCCGTCATTGCCATGTTGTTGCAGGTGCTCAGCCTGCCGTCGCTGCCGGCAAGTACAAGCAACAGTCTTTCCGATGTTCTGCGGCTGACGCGGCGGCGTAGCATTCAACTGGGGATGCTTGCAATCCTGCTGCTCATGACGGGCCATTTCGCCGGCTCGGTCTATGTCCGCCCGTTCCTCGAACAGGTGACGCAGCTTGGGACGAAGCCGATTGCACTCGCCCTGCTCGGGTTTGGCGTCGCCTCCGTGATCGGCAATGTCGCGGGGGGCCGAATGGCCGACACCAGTATCCGCCTCGCACTCGTCGTCACCGCCGCGCTGATGGCATTTGCGACAATCGCCCTCGTTGTCTGGGGTGTTCATACCGGCGCCGCATTTGCTCTCGTCGCCCTCTGGGGCCTTGCCTTCGGCATGGCCCCCGTGGTGCTGCCGACCAATCTTTCCCGCGGTGCTCCCGATGCTCTGGAGGCGGCAGGCAGCCTGATGGTCGTTTCCTTTCAGGTGGCCATCAGCATCGGTGCGGTTTTCGGCGGCTACATCGTCGACTCCTACGGCGCCACCGCTCCCTTGGCCCTGACCGCAATCCTGGCTGCATCCACGGTCGCTCTCGCCTTGCTGCAGCGTCCCGATTGATCCCTGCCTATTCCGAGGCCGCAGGTGAGACAATTGCCTGCGGCAATCGGGTGGGCGGCGGCTTGCCGAAACCTGCAACCGAACACGGGTCAAAAATCAGGGATTGTCCTGCCTTGCGTCACTCCACCTTTGCGCTACGCTTGAGAACAGGGATTTCTCAATGGAGGGACTGAGGCATGTGCAACAACTGCGTGATCGAGAACGTAAAACGGAACATGCTGTCACGACGCCTGCTGTTCAAGGGCGCCGCGGCCGGTTTAACGGCCATGACGGCGGGCAGCCTGGCGGCCCCTGTGCTGGCGCAATCGCCCCGGCAGGTCATTGATCTCACCCACACCTATGATTCCTCATTTCCCACATTCGATGGCAAACCGGGCATAGAATATGAGTGGGCGGCGGAGATCGCCAGGGACGGCTATCAGCTCCACAAACTCACCATCTACGAACATACCGGCACCCATATCGATGCGCCTTTCCACTTCAGCGCGGATGGCGCGAGCGTCGACCAGCTGGAGCCGCAGAAACTTGTCGCGCCGCTTGTCATCGTCGACATCACCGACCGCGCCAAAGAGGATGCCAACTCCACCGTTGAAGCCGAGGATATCGAACGCTGGATATCTGCGAATGGCGACATCCCGGCAGGTGCAATCGTGGCTCTGCGCTCCGGCTGGGCAACCAAAGTGAAGAGCCCCTCTTTCCGCAATGACGACGCCGGAAAATTCGCCTTCCCCGGGTTCGGCAAATCGGCGACCGATCTTCTGCTCAAGCTCGACACCGTCGCCATTGGCGTCGACACGCTTTCGCTGGATCCGGGCGACTCCGCAGATTTTGCGGTTCACAATTCCTGGCTGCCGGCAGGACGCTACGGCATCGAAGGGCTGAACAACCTCGAGGCGCTGCCGGTCAAGGGAGCAACCATAATCGTCGGCGCGCCGGCCCACCGCGGCGGAACGGGCGGTCCGGCCCGAATTCTGGCCCTGGTCTGAAGCGGACTCCGCGGCAATGGCGCCGGGAGTCTCCTGCAGCAAGCGCTCCAAGGATTCGGCCGATGATGATCGCCTGCAGCGTGATATTATCCCTATTTACCAATATCCTCGGGGTATGTTTTAATCTCGCCATGTTGGAGAAACCAAGGGTACCCACCCTTAAGGCGTTGTGCCTTTTGCTGAGTGTTTCTGCCTGTCTTCTCCAGGCCTCTTGTGCGCGGCCAGGCCAGGCGAGTTTGCAGGTGGTGCAGCCGGCAGGAGGCGCGACGCAGCAGACAATTCTGGTCGTAACGACGCGTGAACCGGATAAATTGGGCAATAACGGCTTCTCCAGCGAGAGAGCGCAATATCCGACCTATCTCCGCATGGTCGTTTCGGTTCCACCGGGACACAGACCGGGGACGATCGAATGGCCACGCGGGACGCCTGATGCCGCATCCTCCTTTGCGGTAATCGAAAGCAACGTTATCTCTCATGAGAAATTCGTCGATATGGCTGCTGCCGGGCGTTCTGCCTTGGTCTTCGTTCACGGCTACAACAACAATTTCCAGGAAAGCCTGTTCCGGCTCGTCCAGATATCGTCCGACGCCGACGCCAAAAGCACACCAATATTGTTTGCGTGGCCATCCCGGGGAAGTTTCTCGAGCTATCTCGCTGACAGGGATTCAAGCAATTTCTCCCGTGACGAACTCGTGCAAACCCTGGACGATCTCGGCACCAGGAAAGTCGAGACGAAAATTCTGGCACACAGCATGGGCAGTTGGTTGACCGTCGAGACATTGCGGCAACTGCGGCTTCAGTCAAAAAGGCTTTCCCTTGGCCAGATCGATCAGGTGATACTTGCCGCGCCTGATATCGACATCGATATCTTCCGCAAGCAGCTGAAAGTCGTCGGCAACCTGAAAAAACCAATCATCGTATTGTCCACAAGGGACGATCTCGCTCTCGCGACATCACGATGGCTTTCAGGTGCATCAGCCAAAGCCGGGGCGCTCGATATCGATGATCCCCGCACCGTCGCCCTGGCTGAAGAACGCAATCTCCAGATCATCGATATTAGCGATGTGAGGGCGCCGACGAGGATCAGACACGACAGATTCGTCACACTGGCGACCATGCTGCCCCGGATCCCCTTGAAGGCCCTGACGGCGGGAACGGTGGGAACGGGCACGCTTTCCGTCGCGCCCGCCAACTCCGAGGATGAACGTATTCTCAGGGAGGCCGCCGAACTTCTGGGAGAAGACAACCATCCGGCATTGCCAGGTCAATCCGCCGGTCCAATGTAATAACGCGAGAGGTGAGTGAAATGGAAAGACATCGCAGATTGTTTCTTCAGCTCATTGGAGCCTTGATACTGGCGCCGGGGGCAGCATCCTCGGAAACGGTGGGTCCTCGTACTCCCGTGGGCAGACGCCCGCCGCCACCGCCGAAACGGGAAGAACCCACTCCTCCTCCACGAAAAGGCCATCGATGGATTGAGGGAAGATGGGTATGGAATGTCCGGCGGAGCAGATATGTCTGGGTGGCCGGACGGTTTCAACGCCGTCGGTCATAGGACGAAATCAGGCTATAGCCGCTGATGATCCTGGTCGTCCTGCGCCCAGACTTTCACAACGACATTCTGTGCCGCCGGAAAATCCATTTCATGGTGTGGAAGATGCTGCCCCCAGGCAGGTTGCATCATCTATGGCCGGTGGACATTGCTGCGCTTTATCCTGGCTTCGGCGTCGCGGCGAGTCACCGCACCGAAGAGCGGAAGGAGTTGCCAGAGAGCGGAAACTCCGATCAACGCGTAGACGATACGCGCAAGGATGGCGCCGGGGCCTCCCAACAGAAGCCCTATGGGATCGAACTGGAACAGGCCGATGAGAAGCCAGTCAAGCCCGCCAATAACGATAAGAAGCAATGTAATCGTGTTCAGTGTACGCATCTTGCCGCTCCTACCCATCTGCACTTGCAGTTTCGCTGTCTGAAAGGATGGTGGCGATCCACGTGGTAGAGGCGACCATCGAACAGAAGACGATGAATGTGATCAATATCGGAACCCCGATGAAGGCTCCGGCCAGCCCCCACATGAAACTCCAGAAGAATACCGAAAAGATGACCGCAAAAGGCGATATGGCCAGTGATGCTCCCGCCAGCCTCGGTTCGAGGTAACTGCCGATGACGAACTGTATAAGGTTGAGGCTCGCAAATATAAGCAATGCAGGCTGCCAGCTATCGAACTGGGCAATGGCGAAGAGGGTCGGCAGGGTCGTCGCCACCAACGGCCCCAGAAACGGAATGTAGTTAAAGGCAAACGCGATGACGCCCCAGGCCGCAGCCAGTTCCAATCCCGCGCCGATGGACAGCAGCCATACCAGCAATCCCGTGAGAATGCTGGCGAAGGTGCGCACAAGCATGAAACGGCGAAATTTCATTGCAATGATGCGGCTCGCCGCAAGGATGATCTGGCCGTGAGGCTGCGCAGCCGGCAACCCCAAGCGACCGGCGAAATCCTCGACCTCCAGAAGCCCCAGCATGACGAAGATCAGCACCAGCAGCGTAAACCCGCCGAAGCTGTTCAGGCGCCCCGCCGTGCTCTGCAGAACCGACAGCAGTCTGGTGACATCGAACCAATCGCCAATCGGCCCGGCTATGGCTATGCCATGCTGTTCCAGCCAATCCACGACCGCCGAATAAGCGGCTTGCAGGCGGTCGGCGTTCATGAACAGCCACTGGCCGAGCCTGCCTAACCCCCAGGCTAGCGACGAACCGAGTGCGACGATGAAGCCGATCGTGATGACCAACGTAATCAGCAGCGCCAGAAGACGCGGAAGCCTTGTCTGCAAGGCAACCTGACAGGGCCACACGATGGCGATGATGAAGAGAGCGAAGAATAAGGGCGCAAAAACCGCTTGCGCTGAGAACAGGAGAGCCAAAACGAGAATCCCGGAAACGAGCATGCCTGTCATCGGTCTGCGAGGTGCTTCCGGCATTTTCCGCTCCTGACAGCTGCCAAATCGGGCGTGCTCGCTTGTCTCGTGGCCCAAAGCGCTAAAGCTGGCCTTCAGCGGCCGCCGTAGAGCCCGGATGGATTGACTTCAAAGAATGTTTTTATGGATACGGCCATCCTTCATGATGACGGAAAGGTTTTTCTGAGGATTTTCCATGAGGCTGATGTCATCGATCGGATTCCCGTCAACGACAATAATATCCGCCAGTGCATCGGCTTCGATCACACCGAGCTTGCCGGGATAGGGATTGCGGAAACTGGAAAGTGCCAGCAATTCCGCATTACCGGACGTTGCCATCTGCAGGGTTTCTGCATTCGTGTACCAGTGACGCAGATGCGTCAGCATGAAATTCTGGCGCGGACCGAGCTGTGGCGAAAACAGGACATCCGACCCCCAGGCCGTCTTGATCCCGTACTTCTTAGCAAACTCATAGATTCTGGGCGTGCCGGCGAAGAGTTGCTGGATACGCTCCAGACCCGGCCCGCTCTGCGATGCCGCGTCCTCCATCGTCAGGAAGGGCTGCATGCTGAGCCATGCCCCCTTGTCGGCGATCATTCCCGCCGTTTCCTCATCGATCAGATGGGCGTGTTCGATACACGTGACACCCGCTGCCAGCGCCCGTTGCACCGCGCGAGGTGTATAGGCATGGGTTGCGACATAGGTGTTCCAGTCCCGCGCCACCTCGACGGCTGCCCGCAGCTCTTCCTCACTGAATGTCGTCATGTCGAGCGGACTTCGCGGAGACGACACGCCCCCGCTTCCGACGATCTTGATCTGCGATGCTCCCTGAAGCAATTGCTCCCGAACACGCAATCTCATCTCGCCTATGCTATCGACAATTGCCGCTCCCCCCATCAACTCGCTTGAGCTCAACCTCCCTCCATCTCTCGGAATTTCCGTCGGCAAACGTAAATCGCCGTGACCACCTGACGTCGTTATCATCGCCCCGCAAGGGAATATGCGTGGCCCGGGTATCATCCCTCCGTCCACGGCCTGCTTGAATGAAAATACAGGTCCTCCAAGATCGCGCACCGTTGTGAAGCCGCGCATGAGCGTCCGCTCGGCTTCGGCAGTCGAGGCAGCAAAAATGATACCGGGGTCTCCCGCCAGGAGAATATTAAGGGGAACGGCCGCAAAAATCGTATGCCAGTGAGCATCGATCAAACCCGGCAGCAGAACACCATTGCGGCAGTTTATGACGGTCGCGTCTGCGGGGACCGGATTGTTGGCCGGGTCAACAGCGATGATTTTCCCGTTTTCTACAAGAACCTGCACACCCGTTTGCACCGTGCCTGATTTACCGTCGAAAAGACGCACCTCGCGGAATACGGTTTTCGACTGGGCTTCCTGGGCAGCGGAGAGCTTCGGCATTCCGGTCGAAAGCGCGGCGGCTCCAAGACCCGCCAGGAATCTCCGTCTCGACAGGGATTCCAGCCGACGCGAAACGGCCTGCAGCGAAGGATTGAAGCAGCCGCAGCTCGAATTATGGACCAGATGGCTATATTTCCGTCCGAAACTTTGCATGAGGCGTGATCTCCTCAACAGGGGGCTGCCTGTGGCGGCATCCCGTTACGGCAAGACAGGGAGCGCGCGTGTCAGGTGCGCGCTCCATGCGGTTTCGTGAATACTTCAATAGTCAACGGCATCGCGGACAATCGGGCACGTCATGCAATGGCCGCCGCCGCGGCCGCGCCCAAGCTCCGCGCCCGTGATCGTAATGACCTCGATGCCCTCCTTGCGAAGCAGGGTATTGGTATAGGTGTTTCGGTCATAGGCATAGACGACGCCGGGTGAGGCACAGACGAGGTTCGCGCCGCTGTCCCATTGGGTTCGCTCGCGCATATAGTCGTTGCCGCCGGTCTCCACGACGCGCATCTTTTTCAGGCCGAGGGAATCCCTGACGGTCTCAACAAAACTACCCTTGTCCTTGTGCAGCTCGACCCCTCCATTGCCGTTCGGGCGGAAAGAAAATGCCTCGATACCGTTGACGATATCCGGATAGAGCAGGACGCAGTCACGGTCGGCGAAGGTGAAGACCGTATCGAGATGCATGGCTGCGCGCAGCTTGGGCATGGCCGCGACAATCACCCGTTCCGCCGCTCCCTTCTCGAACAAGGCGGCCGCGACCTGGCTGATTGCCTGGCGGGACGTTCGTTCGCTCATGCCGATCAGGACATTGCCTTTGCCGATCGGCATAACGTCACCGCCTTCCAGCGTTGCAAGGCCCCAGTCCCTGGTCGGGTCGCCCCACCAGACGTTGACCTTGCCCGCAAAGTCCGGATGAAACTTGTAGATGGCCGTAGTGAGGATCGTCTCCTCATGACGCGCCGGCCAATAAAGCGAGTTGAGGGTCACGCCGCCATAAATCCAGCATGTCGTGTCCCGCGTGTAGAGCGTATTTGGCAGAGGTGGCAGGAGATATTCATTGACCCCCGCTGCGTCGCGTATCAGAGCGAGTTGCTCTCCCCCGATACTGTCCGGAAACTCAAAGGTCGACAAGCCGCCGATCAGCGTTTCGGCGAGTTCCCGATCTCCCAATCCTTCGAGATAGGACCTGACCTCATTGAGAAGACCCAGCCCGATCTGGTTGGGCACGACCTGTTGATCGAGAATCCAGGTCCTGGCTTCCGGTATGGCTACTGTTTGCGCCAGAAGATTGTGCATCTCCAGGACCTCGATTCCGCGATCCCGCATTTTCGTCATGAAGTCGAAATGATCGCGCTTGGCGTTATCCACCCACAGGACATCGTCAAAGAGAAGCGCGTCACAATTGCTTGGTGTCAGTCGCTGGTGCGCTCGCCCGGGCGCGCAGACCATGACCTTGCGCAGTTGCCCAACTTCGGAATGAACGCCAAAAGGTGTTGTTTGTGTCATGACCTTCGCCTCTCAGTTTAGGGTGTGATGAGACCTGTAAGCAATCCGTAGGCCCCAACCAGACCTCCGATAATCGTCACTGCGAACACGATGAGTTCGGCCGGTGTGAACAATGTGAGTTTCTGTTCGCGCCGTGCCCAGAAGTAGAGAATGGTGCCCGGCACGAACAGCACTGCGACAAGCAGGACATATTTCAAACCGGCTGCGGCAAACATGAAGAGCGTGTAGACGACCGCAACCCAGGCGAAGAACTGATCGCGCCCCCTTTGTTCCGGTGTGGTCTCATAACCCTCACCCCGGCGCGCCACCAGCACGCCGTAACCGGCAACGAGAAGATAGGGCAAGAGCGCCGTCACACTTGTCATGTCCAGCATGAAGTTGAATGCGTCTCGCGACCAGTAGGTCGAAATGACGAAAAGCGAGACAACGATATTGGTCAACCAGAGCGCATTTGCGGGCACCCTGTTGCCATTCTGCGCTGCAAACAATTTCGGCATGTCCTGCGACTTGGCTGCGGCAAAAAGCACTTCAGCACAAATGAGAGACCACGCCAGATACGCGCCGAGAACCGAAATCAGGACACCGATGGATATGAACACGGCACCCCAATGCCCAACGACCGCTTCGAGAACACTGGCTATGGATGGCTGTTGAACCGCCGCAATGGCGGATTGGGGCAAAACCGCATACGGCAGCAATGTTACGGCGACCATGAGGCCCGTAACGCCAACGAAACCGAGTATCGTGGCAGAGCCGACGTCAGATCGTTTCTGGGCGAAGCGGGAATAAACGCTCGCCCCTTCGATGCCGAGGAACACGAAAACGGTGATGAGCATCGTATCCCGCACCTGTGAGACAAGCGACTTTGCGGGCATGTCGGCGCCACCGAAAAAGTTTTCGGAAAACTGCGTGTAGTTGAAGAATATGATCAACGCCACAATGAAGACCAGGATCGGAACGATCTTGGCAATGGTGACGATGGTATTGACGAAAGCCGCCTGCTCCACGCCGCGCAAAATCATGAAATGAAACGCCCATATGCCGACGAGTGATACGATGATCGCCGTCGCGCTGCTTCCGTCCCCGAAGACGGCCGGGAAAAAGCGACCGAGGGTCGAGCCGATCAGAACCCAGTAAAAAACGTTGCCAAGGCAACTGCCGAGCCAATAACCGAAGGCGGAAAGGAAACCCATGTAGTTTCCAAAACCTTCCTTGGCGTAGGCGAAAACACCTGAATCTATATCCGGCTTCTTCTCCGCGAGAGCCTGGAAGACGCGCGCGAGCATATACATGCCCGTGCCGGCGATAACCCAGGCGATGATCGCGCCAAAGGGTCCCGTGGCAGATCCGAAGCGGCCCGGAAGGTTGAAAATACCCGCCCCCACCATGGAGCCGACAACCATTGCCGTCAGCGAAAATAACGTGAGTTTCTGTTGCGACGTTGCCATAAACATACCTCTCCCATTAAAGTATAAATTCCGCTCCAAGCTCACAAAAGCGAGCAACAACCTCTACGCCAATCGCAAAAACTAAATAACCAGATAACCGCTCATAATACTGAAAACGACCACACAAAACCCGACGCCCAGAATTGTAAAGATAATCCACTCCAGACGGTTAAATAGATTCATACTTTGCTCAGTCCTCGCCATGAAGAAAAGCAAAGTACCGGGAGCATAGATCAAGGTTGTCAGGAGGAGATATTTCACTCCGGCCGCATAGATAAGTCCGGCGGTGTAGATCAGTGCGACGAGTGACTGTATCGTTTCCGTCCGATTGAGCTTGCCTTCGATCAGCGCGCCATTGCGCTGCAAGTTCGTTTTCACGCCGAATGCCGCGACAAGCAGGTACGGCACAAGGATCATGGAGCTCGTCATCGCGACGGCGAGCATGAACGCATAGTTCGAAAACATCGAGACGATCAGAAACACCTGGACAATGATGTTCGTCAGCCAGAGCGCATTGGCCGGAACGCCAGACCTGTTTTCCCTGGCGAGAAACTTCGGCATGGTCTTGTTTGTCGCTGCGGAATAGAGGATTTCCGCCGCCAGAAGCACCCAGGCGATATAAGCGCCGGCGACAGATATGACGAGACCGATACTGACGAAGACCGCTCCCCACGGTCCCGTGGCCGCTGCCAGCACCCCAGCCATTGACGGATTGCGCAACCGCGCAAGCTCTTCCTTGGGCATGATCCCATATGAGAGCAGTGTGACGGCCAGCATCAGAGCAAGAACGAACAGAAAGCCGGCGACCGTGGCGGTTCCGACATCGGCGCGCTTTCGAGCGTATCTCGAATAAACGCTCGCGCCCTCTATCCCGACAAATACGAAAACGGTGACCAGCATCGTATTTCTGACCTGACTCGCAAGTGGCCCCAGTCCGGCCTCGCTGGCGCCCCAGAAATTCTCCCGAAAGGTCTCCCAGTCAAACGCCATCAGGACCAGCAGGAGAAACGCGAAGATCGGCAGGAGCTTGGCAATTGTCACCACGGTATTGAGCGCCGCCGCCTGCCGGATACCTCGAAGGATCAGGCTGTGAAACACCCACAGCAATACGGACGATGTCGCAACCGCAATCAACGTGTTGCCATCCCCAAAGGCTGGAAAAAACAGACCGAGCGTCGATTTCACCAGAATGAAATAGGTCACGTTTCCGAGAAGAGCCGCTGCCCAGTAGCCAAGCGCCGAGAGAAAGCCGAGATAATCTCCAAAGCCTTCCTTCGCATACATGAAGATGCCCGCATCCAGGTCGGGGCGCCGCTGTGCCAGGGCTTGGAAAACGAACGCCACCATGAGCATGCCAATTCCGGCGATGGTCCAGGCGATAATCGCGCCAAACGGTCCGCTCGCCTTTCCGAATGCCTGCGGCAGCGAAAATATCCCGGCGCCGACCATGGAGCCGACAACCATGCCCGTCAACGTTACCACCGACAGCTTTGCGTCATCTTTTCCGGACATGGTTCAGTCCCCCTCGCCTGCCATCGGTTGCCGGGGTTGCGCGTGCCTGCCAGACCAGGACGACTTGATCCTTTCCCGCGTGGTCTGAACGAGGACGTATAGAAGTGGAATGATCAGAATTCCGACCAGAGTACCGACCAGCAGACCACCAAAGATCGAGACGCCGATCGCCTGTCGGCTTGCCGCACCGGCCCCCGTCGCAAAAACCAGTGGCAGCACGCCGAGCACGGACGCCATCGCCGTCATGAAGACGGGCCGGAAACGCTGGAATGTGGCCAGCCGTGCAGCCTCGGTAATCTCAAGGCCCGCCTCCCGCCGGTCCTTGGCAAATTCGACAATCAGAATTGCGTTCTTGGCGGCAAGCCCTATCAGGAGAACCAGTCCGATCTGGGCATAGACATTCAGATCCAGACCCGTAATCAGGAGACTGCACAGCGCGCCGGCGGCAGCAGCAACTACGGAAAATATGACGGCTAACGGCACCGACCAGCTCTCATATTGGGCGACGAGGAACAGGTAGGTGAAAACAACGCCCATGATGAGCAGCACGGCGGTTTGCGCACCGGCCTGCCGTTCCTGCAACGCCAGCCCGGTCCATTCGAAACCAAATCCCACAGGAAGCGCCTCAGCGGCGACATTCTCCATCGCGACGAGCGCTTCTCCCGTGCTTACGCCCGGACCCGGCTGGCCGTTGATCGCGGCCGCGGGAAAAAGATTGTACCGGTTGATCGAACTGGGGCCGTATATCGTGGAAACAGACGCTACGGCCTGTATCGGCACGAGCGCACCGTTTGAAGACCGCACTCTGAGACGCTGGATGTCCTCGACACGAGAACGGAATTGAGTGTCGTTTTGCAACCGCACCTGAAAGACGCGGGAGGAAAGATTGAAATCATCGATATAGGCGGAGCCGAGTTGCGCCTGCGCGGCACTGAAAATGGCCGCCGGCGATACGCCATAGAGTTCCGCCCGGTTTCGGTCGATATCCATGAACAATTGCGGCGAATCCGCCGAGAATGTGCTGAACACCCCAGCAAGATCGGGGCTCTGATTTGCCTTGCCGATAAGGCCGCGCATGACCTGGCCAAGCTCGGCTGGCTGCTGCCCGTTGCGCGCCTGGAGCCGGAAATCGAACCCGCCGGTGGTGCCCAGCCCGGGTATGGCGGGCGGATTGAAAGCGACGACGGAGGCGTTGGAAAATACCGTGAAGTCGCCTCTGAGTTTCCGCAGGATAGCGTCGGCGCTTTCGTCCGGGCCACGCTCGCTCCACGGCTTCAGCGCAGCGATCACCATCCCGGCGTTCGATCCACCTCCTCCAATGAGGCTCATGCCTGAAATGCCGATGACGTTTTCAACGCCGGGCGTGTTGCGCAGAATTGTCTGAACCTGCGCCACAGTCTGTTCCGTGCGCCCGATCGCCGCGGCATTCGGGAGCTGGACGTTTGTGAAAAGATAGCCCTGATCCTCCGAAGGGATGAAGCCCGTCGGCAGCATACGCGCCAGTGCATAGGTCCCGGCAAAAATTCCAAGGATGACCAGGATCGACACGACAAAACGCGTCGACAGTGCAAGGAGCATCCGGATGTAGAAATCCCTGATCCAGCCCAATGAAGAATTGAATTTTTCAAAGACCTTCGCCCGCTTCGCCGGCGGCGGCTTCAACAGCATGGCACACAGCGCGGGGCTGAGAGTGAGGGCGTTGATCGTCGAAAAGCTGATCGTCACCAGTATCGTGACGGCAAACTGCCGATAGAGCTGTCCGGTTATTCCCGGCAGAAAGGACACGGGAACAAACAATGCAGCAAGCACAAGCGTCGTTGCGATGATCGGACCCGTAACCTGTTCCATTGTCCTGAGTGTCGCGTCGGTAATCGACAGTCCTTCTTCCTGCATGACGCGCTGCGCATTTTCCGCAACGATGATCGCGTCATCCACGACAAGGCTGATCGCCAGAACCATTGCGAACAACGTGATCGTGTTTGCAGAGTAGCCAATGAAATAGAGAACGGTAAAAGCGCCGATCAACGAAACCGGGATAGTGAGCGTCGGGAGGATTGTGGCCCGCCAATCCTGCAGGAAAACATAGACAACCGCGACCACCAGAACGAATGTTATGGCAAGGGTTATGATGATTTCCTGGATCGTCGCGTTGAGAAAGCTCGTTGTGTCGAAGACAACGGTATAAGCGATGTCTTCAGGGAACTGCTGCTGCAAACGCTCCAGTTCGGCTCTCGCGGCCTGAGAGACCGACAGGGCATTGGCATCGGCCGATTGATAAAGAACAATCGTCGCGCTCGGCCTTCCGTTGAAAGTCGATACGGTGTCATAGGACTGAGCACCAAGCTCAACCCTCGCCACGTCACGCAATCTCACGATCGCACCGTCGCTGTTGGTGCGGACAACGATGTTGCCGAATTCCGAGGGGTCGCTCAGCCTGCCCTTTGCAAGTATGGTGAGCTGCAACTGTTGTCCGTCCGAGATTGGCGGCGAGCCAATCTGGCCAGCGGATGCCTGGGCGTTCTGGGCTTGAATTACAGCGCCGAGATCAGCCGCGGTAACACCCAGCGCCTCCATGCGGTCGGGGTTCATCCAGATACGCATGCTGTAGGCGGGGCCAAAGACGCCGGCATCGCCAACACCCGAAATGCGGGCCAACGCATCCCTGATGTTGATAGAGGCATAATTGCTGACAAAGAGCGCATCCTTGGTGCCCTTCGGCGAATAAACCGCGACCCCCATCAACATGCTTGAGGATCGGCTTCTGACCGTGACGCCGGTTTGCGAAACGACCGCCGGCAAACGCGGCGTCGCCGTCGCCACCCTGTTTTGCACGTTGATCTGCGCAATTTCGGGATCCGTCCCGACGGCGAATGTAACGGTGAGCGAATAGGTACCGTTGTTGGTGCTGGATGAAGACATGTAGAGCATGCCTTCAACGCCGTTCACCTGTTCCTCTATCAGCGCGCCCACGCTCTCCGCCATGACATTGGCGTTGGCGCCAGGATAGCTTGCAGAAACCTGTATCTCAGGAGGTGTGATCGGCGGAAATTGCGTAACCGGAATCTGCGTCATCGCCAGGGCGCCGGCAATCACCATGACGATCGCGATCACCATCGCAAAGCGGGGAAGCCGGATGAAGCTTCCGGGGCCGATCATGGTTTTGTTCCCGTGCCGCCGGTATCCCCAGGCATCACTTTAAGCGGCATGCCTTCGGCAACACTCTGGATGTTGCCCGTAATAAGCCGCTCGCCGCCGACGAGACCTTCCTCCACGATCCAGTTGCCGGATATTTCGCTGTCAGCCTTGATGCGGTGCAATTCCGCGCGATCCCCTGCACCGGCAACGAGCACATATTTCCCCTCTTGATCCTGCCGTACGACTTCCTGCGGAACCACCGGTTTCATCACGGGCGCTCCCTCGGTCACAACAACAGTCACGAACTGGTTGGGTACGAGCAAAGCATCCGGATTGGCAAACAACGCCCGTACGGCAAGCGTGCCGGTCTGCATATCAACCTGATTGTCGAGGAACTCGATCTCGCCCGTCTGAATGTAAATCTGGCCATTGGACAAACGCAGGCTGGTCTTGAAGTGCTTGGCAAGTTCTTCCTTGGAAACCCCGCCGGCGGCGGCACGCAGGTCGAGGATAGAGCGATCACTTATCGAAAAAACCACCCGAATTGGATCCATCTGGACCACGCGGGCAAGCACGGTCGTGGCGTTGGCCACGAAGCTGCCAACGGAAACGTGCGAAACACCTATTCTCCCCTGGATCGGAGAGGAGATTTTTGTGTAGCTGAGGTTCAGCCTGGCTTGGCTGACCTTCACATCGGCAGAACGAAGGCTGGCGGCTGCGGAATCGCGTGCGGCCTGACTTTGCTCGAGAACCGCCTGGGAAACGCTGCCTCTGGCGAGTGAAAGGTTCCGGCTAAGGCTTTGTTCGGCGTTCACGAGGCTGGATTGCGCGGCGTCCCGCGTAGCCTGCGCATCGTCCAGCGCCAGTTGATAGCCGTCCTGCTCGATCACATACAAGGGCTGGCCAACAGTGACCATCTGCCCTTCCTGAAACGTTCGTTGCTGGATAAATCCCGGCACCCGCGCGAGGATGTCCACCGAATTCGCCGCTTCTACCCGGCCAACGAATTCATACTTTGGAGAGACATTCATCAATAGTACTGGAACAACCTCTACGCTCTGAAGTGGCTGCGCGTTGAGATCGAAAGAAATCGCCGAGAATAACAGGGCTGCACACAGCCATCTCAATCCTGGTATATTGATGAAGTTACGCTGGCGCATTCAACTCACACTCCATCTTTAGCTGACAGGAAACTGCCGACTATCGATCTTGGCTATAGAGTTATTGCGGTAAGCCGCAGATGCACGTTTAAAACTAAAGAATGCAGGTACTTAGAACTGCATCCACTCACAATTTCATCTACCGGATACTAGCTGTAACGCAAAAAAAATATGACACAACTACAAGAAGTAGTGAGTTAGTCGTCTCTCGCAGGAGAACGGTTGAGGTCGCTGGTCTCCGCTACATGGCGCGAAGAGCCGTGTGTGGTCGCGATGATCTTCATGGCAGCCGCGAGGAGAAGGATGGAAACCGGCAACACCAGTGCATTCCAATCGGGCATCTCCTCCAGTTCCGCGACCAGCGTCACGAAATGCACCACGAGATAGAGAATGATCATCTGAAAAAAGAGATTCTTGAGTTCGGCGACACCTTCTATCATCATCCAGCGAGGGAGTTGCGCTCTCCAGTTCGCGGTTGCACTGACAACGAAACCGACCGTAATTGCACAGCCGAAAATGACGAGAACAACCGCGAAGAGCAATTTGTCGACGCCCTGCAATACCGCTGCGACAATGACCTGATCCGGGTTCGTCCGAACCTGGATGAAGGCCTTGCCGATGGCCGACAAACCTTCCCAAAACATAAGCAAAGAGGCTGCAATCACGCCGACAGACGCAAGGGCCATGACGTATCGAAGGCTTAGCAGAAGTGTCAACATGCCCCATCCCTCCGCAAGTGCGCCGGACTTCCAACTTCCTGCATGCTTTTCAGACACTGTGCCTCAACACTGATCGGTACTGCAAGAATGCTGCAGCACCCAATGTAATTCATGAAATCTTGGGGTCGACTTCTTCAATTTCATAAGTGTTTCTATGCTGGACGCATTCGGAAAATCTGGAGTTTAGACTTGTAACGTGTAAAAAAATCAGCGGGTGGCGCACTTGATCAATGACCTCATCCCTTGGCTCCATGACACGTTGTCCATTTCGGTTCGCCTGATTGCAGCCGTTGTGTTCGGAACGATAATCGGTCTCGAGCGACAATGGCGACAAGGCATGACCGGGCTGACGACACATGCACTTGTCGCCTTTGGCGCCGCAGCCTATTGCGCGTTGCCTGCAATACTCAACGTCAACGAAGACATCAGAATGGGTGGCCAGGTCGTCACGGGAATAGGTTTTCTCGGTGCCGGCTTGATCATGCGCGACGGGCATAACATCCGCGGACTCAGCACCTCGGCAACCGTCTGGGCAACCGGAGCGATCGGTGTTTTAGCCGGCTACGGAGAGTTGTTCGAGGCGGCCGAAGCTACGCTCCTGATCTTGCTGATCAATATTACGTCTCCCAAATTGGTGCGGCTGGTTGCAAGGGTCGTCCCGCATGGCCCGGTCACAGCACAACAGCATACGATCGAGGTTCGCACGGCTACCGAAAACGAGGCCGAGGTCCGGGCGCGCCTGATGGCGCAAATCGGAGATCACCAGCTATCGGTTAAATCGCTTGCACGGCGCATCAACTCGCTTGATCAGACGATTACCATCGAGATCGTTATTTCAGGCGACGTGATAGATACCGAAGTCGTCAGCGCGCTCGTTCAATCACTCAGCCTTTCCCCAACAGTACTTTACTGCGCCTACAGATAACGCATTCAATCCACGTATAGAGAACGTACAGGAGTTTCGGCGTCTGCGGTATCGACGCCGACGCCGGTGGCCGATGCAAACGGCGCGGGGACAGTGACTTCCCGCGCCGGAAGGAGGAGCACCGAAATGCTGCTTCCTATTCCACCTTTTCGAGCGCCGTCAGAATCTCATATGCCGCGGAAACCCGCTCCTCATTGGGATAGTTTTTATTGGCCAGAATGACGATGCCCAGTTTCTGCTTTGGTATGAACGCCACGTAAGCGCCAAAACCATTGGTGGAGCCGGTCTTGTTGATGAAGACATCCTGACGCGGTTTCATGGGTGGTGAAATTTCAGAGACCGGGACGGTCTTGAGCAGGGCGCCGGAATTCAGTTCTCGCAATGTCTTCAGCGGTGCTGGATGGGCATATTGCTCCCAGACCATGTCCTGCGTCATGGCGCCGACGCTGAAATATCCCGTATGGGTATTGGTGAGCGCCTGCTGGATTTTTCCGTCCAGCTTTTCCAGTCCCATATTCGCATTGACGAAACGGATCATATCCTCCGCTGTCGATCTGACGCCGTAGGCTTCCGAGGAGAGAACGGCCGGTGTCACGCGGACGGGCTCGCCCGTTCGCTTGTAGCCCTGCGCGTAATCGGCCATCTTTGCCTCAGGCACCACGGTAAAGGTGTTCTTCAAGCCCAGAGCGGAAAAGAGCGTATCTTTCATGGCGTCATCGAAGCTTTGGCCCATGGCCTTTGCGGTGATGTATCCGAGCATTCCGATGCTGGGATTGGCATAAGTTCTGTGTGTTCCGGGCTTGTATGAGGGTTTCCAGGCCTTGAGATAGGCCAGCAACTGCTGTTCCGTCTTGACGTTATCCGGCACCTGCAACGGAAAGCCGCCGGCGGTGTGGGTGCCGAGTTGCATCAGCGTAACATCACCGAAGGGCTTGCCCTTCATGGAGGGAAGATAATTTTCCACCTTGCTCGAGAGCGAAAGCTGGCCATTCATTTCGGCATAAGTGCTGAGGGTGACCGTGAAAGTCTTGGAGATGGAGCCGAGTTCGAAAAGCGTCTGCGCCGTCACCGGCTGGCCCGAGCTTTTGGACATGACGCCATAGGTGAAGATGTGGCTTTCACCATCGACACTGATACCAACGGCAAGGCCCGGAATGCCGTTTTTCTCCATGACCGGTTTGATCGCGGCATCCGTTATCGCCTTCAGCTTCGCATCATCTGCGGCGAAGGTCTGCGTGAACAGGCTCGTCGAGAGCAATGCGGCCAGTGCGACGTGTCTGCGATTAAGTTTCATCTTTCGCGTTCTCCAAAACCTTGGGTGGATTTTCAGCCCGTGGGCCGTCCCCAGCGAAAGACGTTTAACCGGGCTACATTGCACGAACAAATCATGATATCTCGGAGGAGACACAAGAAAATCTAGGTCTTGAATGGTTCGGCAATTTCTTCCCCTGAACGGCTTACGGGCTTTTGAGGCATCGGCGCGGCACCTGAGTTTCACCCGCGCGGCCATCGAATTGTGTGTGACGCAGGCGGCTGTGAGCCAGCAGGTGAAAGGGCTGGAAAAGCGGCTTGGCGTTTCGCTTTTTCAGCGGCTTCCGCGCGGCCTGAAGATTACCGCCGAAGGCGAGGCCCTGCTGCCGACGGTGACCAGTTCCTTCGACCAGATGGCGACGACGCTCGACCGGATCGAGGCCGGGCAGGTGCGCGAATTGCTGTTTCTGGGTGTCGTGGGAACCTTTGCGGTGGGCTGGCTGCTGCCCCGCCTGAATGCCTTTCAGAAGCAGCATCCCTTCATCGATGTCAGGGTTTCCACCAATAATAACCGGGTGGATATGGCGGCTGAAGGGCTGGATTTCGCCATTCGTTTCGGCCAGGGTTCCTGGCATGGCACGGATGCCTTTCGTTTATTCGAGGCGCCTCTCTCCCCGCTCTGCACGCCGAAACTGGCGGAGACGCTGAAAACGCCCGCTGATCTGATGGAAGCGACGCTGCTGCGCAGCTACAGGGCAGATGAATGGAGCAACTGGTTTGCCGCGGCCGGCGTGACGCCCGCGGCGCAGGTGAATGCCGGCATTGTTTTCGATACGTCCCTGGGAATGATGGAGGCGGCCCTGCAGGGGCTGGGGGTGGCGCTGGCGCCGCCATCGATGTTTTCGCGGCATCTGGCCTCCGGCGCGATCATCCAGCCTTTTCCGGTTACCATTTCGCTCGGGAGCTATTGGCTGACCCGGCTGCAATCGAAACCGCCGACACCCGCCATGCAGGCCTTTTCCGACTGGATGTTCGACAGCATCGGCGCTGCGGGATAAGGCTTATGCCAGGGTGAGCAGAACGCCGCCGGCCGCGCAGAGGACCACCACGGCCCATGGCGGGGTTTTCCAGATCGTCAACAGGATGAAGCCAGTGAGCGCCAGGGTGAAATCCTTCGGGGTGAAGATGGCGCTTGTCCAGACCGGATCATAAAGTGCCGCGCCCAGAATGCCGACGACGGCGGCATTTGCGCCGCGCATGGCGGCCTGCGCCAGAAGGTGTTTGCGGAATCCTTCCCAGAAGGGCAGTGCGCCGACGAGCAGCAACATGCCGGGCAGGAAGATCGCGACAAGGGCGATCGCCGCACCCGCAACGCCGTTTGGCTGCGGCCCCACCACCGCGCCCAGATAGGCGGCGAAGGTGAAAAGCGGGCCGGGCACGGCCTGGGTTGCGCCATAACCGGCGATGAAGGCATCTTCCGTGACCCACCCCGTGGCGACGACTTCCGATTGCAGCAGCGGCAGCACCACATGGCCGCCGCCAAAAACGAGCGCGCCGGCGCGATAAAAGGCATCGAACAGGGAAAGGCCCTGTGACGCCGCGACCGCTGCAAGCAGCGGCAGGAGGCCCAGAAGCAGGGCAAAGGTGGCGAGCGTAATGTATCCGGCGCTTTTCGGCACCCGGAAGGCGAGATGGGTGGCCTGACGCGCGGCATCGGCGCGACAGAAGACAAGCCCGACGAGCGCGCCGACGGCAAGCGCCAGGATCTGCCCGAAGGCGCCGGCGACAAACACGACGCAGACGATGCCGGCAAGCGCGATGCTGGCCCGCTCACGATCCGGCGCAAGGCTTTTTGCCATGCCCCAGACCGCCTGCGCCACGACGGCGACGGCGACGATTTTCAGCCCATGCAGGAGGCCGGTGCCGACTGGCCCTTCGATGGAGGCGGCGACCATGGCGAAGAAAAAGAGGAGAATGGCGGATGGCAGGGTAAACGCCGTCCAGGCCGCCAGCGCACCGAGCGGGCCTGCCCGCAGCAGCCCGAGCGCAAACCCCACCTGACTGGAGGCCGGGCCGGGAAGAAACTGGCACAGCGCCACGAGATCGGCATAACCGGCCTCGTCGATCCATTTGCGCCGCACGACCAGCTCATCGCGAAAATAACCGAGATGGGCGATGGGACCGCCGAAGGAGGTGACGCCAAGCTTCAGGAAGGCCGCGAAAACCTCGCCGGGCGTGCCGTGTCTCTGGCCGTGCACTTCGGTCTCCATGCTTCGCGTTGACGATTTCACCAAAGAACTCCCTGCGTGCAACGGCTAGTCGTCAACACATATCAGCCTCAAGACGGTTTCGGTATCAGATACCATTATGACAGGCATATGAAGGGGCTGACGGCGTTGACGCCGGAACGTTGCGATAACGTTCCGGCGTCGTTTGGCGATTATCCGGCGAAGGGCCTATCGCTCGGTCGGCAACAGGTCGGCGAAGTGGGAAATCCAGCCATTTTCATCCGTGCCGCCGGAAAAACCCGTTGCCTCCCAGATGATGTGATGCCTGTTACTGCCGTTGTGAATAGTCACCGCGGCGGCAATGGGGGTCGGGGATCGCCACGAAAAGTTGCGGTTCGCCCCGGGCTCGAGATGGCTGAGGGATTCGAGCTGAACATCGTCGAGGAAAAGCACCGTGCTCATCTGGGTCTCATACAGGTACTCCCATCGGGCCTGCGCCAGCGCATTCGCTGCCGCAACGAGAAGATTGCTCTCACCGACGGGATCGGCCAGGGCAGCCAGGCGCCAGGCGGCGAAGATATTGGCGATATCCCCCGTGCTGAGCCCGAGGCTTGAGAGGAATTCGATGGTCTGCGCATTGCCGAAAGCATCATAGCCCGCTTCACCGAAGGGCCGGATATGCTTGACCACGAAATTGCTGAGAATTGGCATGTGTGTCTCCTTTTTTGGATATGAGCCACCTGTTCCCGGACGTAGACGTGCGGAATCGCATGGGGGGACCTGTGGGTTGATTGGGTGCCGGATATCTCCGGCAATCGAGGGGAATGCGGTCGGCTTGCCGGCTTAACCGAAGGCGATGGCGACGCGGGCCGGCATGCCCAGAAATTCCTGCAGGCCGATGCGGGTTCTGGCTCCGCCCCGCCCGGCCGGCCATGGATCGAGGATATGAAGTTCGAGATCCTTGCCGTTCACGGTGTAGCCGTAGACGAGGTAATAGTGGTACTCCGTTCCGATCACGAAGACGCGGTTGTTATCGATCTCGTTTCTGACGATATCGGCCGTCAGGCCATTGACGAAGTGGCCGCCCGTCGTGGTGTGATCGAAGGCGTTCCACTGGCTGGAAACCAGCTTGACGACGTTGCTGTTCGCATTGGCGCCGCCCTGTTCATCGATGCCGGCGGATTGATCCAGAACCTGCGCCAGCTCCCAGCGTTCCTGAACCTGCGGATCGACGGTCGCAAGCGCTTCGGTGTTGCGCCTGGCAATCTCGTATTGGGTGGCCGCGGGAAGCCCGTAATAGGCCCGCACCATCTGCTCGACGGCGGCAAAGCACCAGGCGGGGGTGTCCTGAGGCACCAAAATGGGAGGGTTGTTGACTGTCGGCATGGTCTTCTCCTTTCTGAAAATGACGTGGCATGGGGCGCTTCGATGGCGGCCGGATGCCTGTCGTTGATTTGGTGAATGTCGAAGTTTCGGCGGCCGTCCTGCCGGCATCTGCGCCGGCAGGACATTGCCCATGATCCCATGCCCGAGAGGACGTGTTCGGCCGGGACCATGGAAACGCTTCCTGCCGGGCCGGGACAGGAGCGGCAGGCTCCCACGGGATCAGGTGGTCTTGCCCAGATCCTGACGATAGGCCTGCAACGACGCGATTTTTGCGTCCGCAGCGGCCTCGCGTTCGGCGACGATGGCGGTGAGCTTCTCCGCGATCCCTGCCAGATAGCCCGGCAGCGCTTCGCTAGGGATATAGGTGCCCTGCAACTTGTTCAGCTTCGACCATCCTTCGGCAAAGCTGCGGTTGAAACGGTCGGAGACGATCAGCACCGCATGCCACTGGGCGGTTTGCCGGACGAAGAACTCGTCGACGGAGCGGATGAGCTGCGCGAAGCGGTTCTTTCGCAGCGTCTCCTGCCCGGCGACATTTTCGATGCCGGTGATCTGATGCTGGGCATCATCTGCAACCGCCTGCATGAAATCGGCGAAGCCCTTGAAGAAGAAGGCGATTTCTTCAACGATTTCCTTCATGCGTTTCAGCGCCGAAATGCTGACATTGAGCGATTGCACCGCAAGCTTGATCTTGTCATCCTCGGCCTGCTTTCCCTTCAGGAGGGCGTTGATCCTGATGAGTTCGGCCGCCTGGGTACGGCGTTCCTTCTCATAGGCCTCCGCCTTGTCGATCATCTGCATCTGGATTTCGCGCAGGCTCGACGCCTGCTGCTGCTGCTCTTCGGTAAGCTTGCCCAGCCCCTGGGTTAAGGCATCGAGCGAGGCCTGCAGGCTGGAAATCAGGGTTTGCTGCGTGGCGACCTTTTCCTCCTGCGCTTTCAGCTCCGCTGCGCGGGCGGTCAGACGTTTGTCGAGTTCGGCAAGCTCGACGGCCTTGCTCGATTTGGGATCCGCGCTCTCCGCGTCCTCCGCAAGCTTCGCCTTGGCGTCCTCGAGCGACTTGACGTCCCCCTTCAAAGCGTCGCGTTTTTCCTCGCTCTTGCGAAGCTCGGCTCTCTTTTCGGAAAGCTCGCTCTGTTTGGCGGCCGCATCCGCCTTGCTTCCGCCGCCGGACGGGGTGCGGGAGCCGCCGCCCTGCCCCTGCCCGTCGGCATCCTGCCCGGCCTTGGACTGTCCAGAAAGCGCGCCGCCAACCGACGAGGCCAGCATGGAGGCGGGACCGCCCGCCACCATGGCGATGGCGGGAATTGCGCTCGAAATCATCTGCGCGCCGACACGGACGATCGACATGACAAAAGCACGCTGCTCGGCCGTATTGGCCCGCTGCTCATATTCCCGGGCCTTCTTTTCGAATGCCGCAACCTGTTCCTTGAGATCATTGACGAGCGATTCAAGCTGTTCCCGCCGCGCGTCCGCCTCCCGGATTTCCCGTTCCATCACCGCTTTATCGGCGAGGCGTTTGCTCAAGGCCGTTTCGCTCATATCCGTGGTTTGCGCCGTGTCCCTGATGATCGCGTCATAGGTCGCAGCAAGGGCAAGAAGCTCGTCTCGAACGCCGAGCGCCCTATCCCGGATACTCGTTGCGAGCTTTATCAGATCGTTGGAGACGAATGCCTTGATTTCGGTCTGATCGTTTTCTTCCCTGACGTCGAGCCAGTCCGGGAAAAGATCGGCGATGGACAGGCCGATGCGGGTGGCCGCCGCCATCGCGTTCTTCATGACTATTTCGCTTTTCTGCTGCGACGTGATCAGCCTGTTCATGATCGCGCTGATGCGGACGCGAATATCGCCGTTTTCCTGCGGCGTCGTGTTATAGGCGATGTAAAGCAGGTCGATCGCATTGTCGGTGTCGCGCTTGGCACGCTCGACATCATAGGTTCCCTGGATCTTATCGACATAGGACCGGACAAGCGCCGTATCAGACTTGGGAAGACTGAAATTCGGCTGCGAAACGATCGCATCGACGCCGGCGTCGATTGCGCTGTTGATCTGGGCGGTCCGGCTTTCGAAAGTCACGACATTGTTCATTTTCATGCTCCTGTTGATGGGTGGTTACGGAGAGTCATTTTTTTGGGGGGTGATCGTTCACGATCCGCATTGTTTCTTCGCGTCATCCGGCAGTCCGGCCTCGGTGGAGGAAATGAACTGCGGCACGTCTTTGGTCAGGCCGTCGATCTCGGTGGACAGCCGCGTAACCTGACGTATTTTCGCGTCGTCAGGATTGACCTCGCTCGCTTCCTTCAGAGCGCTGGTGAAGTTGCCGACCTGAATGTTGAAGTCCTGAACCTTGACGTTGATGGTGGAGATCGCCGCTTTGAGCCTGGTGATCTGCTCCTCCAGAGTTTTCACTGCCTTCTGGTTTTCCGCGTGGCTCTGCTGTGCCGCCGCAAGCTGGCGGCGATTGTTTTCGAGCTGGTTGCGAACGCCTTCAAGAGCCGCCCGGGCATTTTCCAGACGTGGCTGCGCGGTGCGGTATTCCCGCTCCGCATCGTTCATCCAGCCCAGCGCCTTCAC
>Ga0209371_1000806_pt1 | contig 25867 bp, 25 predicted proteins | sample AgamicAtAmrz_FD_187165 | JGI IMG/M metagenome (GOLD analysis project Ga0209371, IMG submission 187165) | Agave microbial communities from Guanajuato, Mexico - At.Am.rz (SPAdes) (version 2) | ecosystem: Host-associated > Plants > Roots > Rhizosphere | place: Guanajato, Mexico | collected 2012-06-07
AAAGGTAAAGTATGGAAGGTATCAGTATTGCCAAACTGCTGATCATCGGTGCGCTCATCGTACTGCTTTTTGGCACCAACAAGTTACGTTCACTGGGTGGCGATCTGGGCTCCGCAATCAAAGGCTTCAAAAAAGCCATGAAAGATGAAGAACCCACCGCAACCAAAACGACAGCTGAAGATATTCCGGCAGAGCGCGTCACCCATAAAGAGTGATACGTCATCGCCAGAGAGTAGATGTAACTATTTATTTCTCACGCATATAAAAAAACCAGACTTTTAGCGTCTGGTTTTTTATTGTCTGGATGCATCCAGGCTTATTTCACTTCCAGCCCTTTTGCCTGCATATCCGCGTGGTAGGAGGAACGAACAAAAGGACCACAGGCGGCATGGGTAAAGCCCATCGCCAGCGCTTCTTCTTTCATCTCATCAAACTCAGCAGGGCTAACGTAACGCTGAACCGGCAGGTGATGGCGGCTCGGTTGCAGATACTGCCCCAGCGTCAGCATCGTCACGCCGTGGCGACGCAGGTCACGCATCACCTCAACAATTTCTGCGTTAGTTTCGCCCAGGCCCACCATCAGGCCCGATTTAGTCGGGATCTCCGGATGCGCTTCTTTGAAACGCTCCAGCAGCTTCAGCGACCACTCGTAGTTTGCGCCCGGACGCACCTGGCGGTAGACGCGCGGCACGTTTTCCAGGTTGTGGTTGAAGACGTCCGGCGGCGTAGCATTGAGGATCTCTAACGCACGATCCATACGGCCACGGAAATCAGGCACCAGCGTTTCGATCTTAATGGACGGGCTTTTTTCGCGGATAGCGGTAATGCAGTCAGCAAAGTGCTGGGCGCCGCCGTCGCGCAGATCGTCGCGGTCAACGGAAGTGATGACAACATAGCGCAGCGCCATATCGGCAATGGTCTGCGCCAGCTTCAGCGGCTCACCGGCATCCGGCGCGTTAGGGCGACCGTGCGCCACGTCGCAAAACGGGCAGCGGCGCGTACAGATAGCGCCAAGGATCATAAAGGTGGCGGTACCGTGGTTAAAACATTCCGCCAGGTTAGGGCAGGAAGCCTCTTCGCATACGGAATGCAGGCCGTTTTTACGCATCGCCGCCTTGATGCCCTGGATTCGGCTGGAATCTGCAGGCAGCTTGATTTTCATCCATTCGGGCTTGCGTAACAGTTCCTGACGTTCAGTGACCACGGTTTTCACCGGGATAAGCGCCATTTTATCTGCGTCACGATATTTGACGCCGCGTTCCATCTGAATTGGTTTACTCATAAGTCTGCAGGTTCCGGTCGGATTGCGTGGTGAGAGCTTTCGCCTTCAGGCCAGCGGTTAAGCTTTCAACTTTATTTGATAAAATTTCAAAAATTATATCAGTTCCGCCTGTCAGAAGCAGCCGTGCGGCGACGGTAAAAGTTACAATTTTGTAAATTCGCATGCACGGTTAAGGCAGCGGCTGGGTTTCTGCGGCCAGCCATTCGACCTCGGCAAAGCCCAGCAGGCGCGCAAAGGCGGACACCAGTAGCGGCTGCACATCGGCAAGGCTGACGCCAGGCTGAAAGGTGCTTAGCTGCGTCATGCGCATCCCGGCATAGCCGCAGGGGTTGATACGTAAAAAAGGCGTGAGATCCATCGCCACGTTCAGCGCCAGGCCATGAAAAGAGCAGCCTTTACGGATGCGCAGACCAAGCGAGCAAATTTTCTCTTCGCCGACATAAACGCCCGGCGCGTCAGGACGCGCGCGCGACTCAACGCCGAAATGTGCCAGCGTCGCGATCACCGTCTCTTCCAGTGCAGTGACCAGCTGGCGCACGCCAGTCTTGCGGCGTTTCACGTCAACCAGCACATACATCACCTGCTGCCCTGGACCGTGATAGGTCACCTGGCCACCGCGATCGCTTTGTACGACAGGAATATCCCCTGGCATCAACAGGTGTTCAGCCTTACCGGCCTGGCCCTGGGTGAAAACGGCGTGATGCTCCACCAGCCAGACTTCGTCGCGGCTGTCGCTGTTACGGCGATCGGTAAACTGATGCATGGCATCGGAGACGGGCTGCCAGTCGCGCTGGCCGAGCTGGCGGATAAGAAGCGTATCTACTGACAAAACGGCGGTCCGGTTAAGGAGGAAAGGCTGAGTATAACGTCGGCAAAGGGCAAGACCAAGACCCTTTGCCGATACGGGTGCTTACAGCACCATACGCACGATCTCAATGTTGCCCAGCTCTTCATACAGGGTTTCAACCTGTTCGATATGCGTGGCAGTAATGGTGATCGACACCGAGTGGTAGTTGCCTTTGCTGCTGGGCTTTACGTCAGGAGAGTAGTCGCCTGGCGCATGGCGTTGCACCACTTCAACCACTTGATCAACCAGCTCCGGTTGCGCCAGACCCATCACTTTATAGGTAAAAGGGGTAGGGAATTCGAGCAGTTCATTCAGTTTGGTTTTCATATTCACTCCGGTGCATAAAAAACAGGCTCCCGCCGAAGCGGGAGCATTATCATAACGTAGATATGGTGACGACGTGGTGATTTTTCAACCGCCAGGTCGATTAGCCGAACCAGTGATGGAACATCAGCTTGATGTAATCAATGATGCGGCTGAAGAAACCGCCTTCCTGCACTTCGTTCAGCACCACCAGCGGGCGCTGTTCTACGGTTTTACCGTCGAGCTGGAAGTTGATGCTGCCCACCACCTGATTTTTCTGCAGCGGAGCGTGCAGTTCGGTGTTGTTCAGGACGTAGCTGGCTTTCAGATCTTTCATGCGGCCGCGCGGAATCGTCAGGTAAGCGTCTTTTTCCACACCCAGCTGTACGCGATCGCTGTTGCCGAACCAGACCGGCTCAGAGGCGAACTCTTTGCCTGCCTTCAGCGGCGCCACGGTTTCAAAGAAACGGAAGCCCCAGGTCAGCAGTTTTTTACTTTCGACTTCACGGCCCTTGAAGGTACGGCCGCCCAGCACCGCAGAGATCAGACGCATCTGGCCTTCGGTGGCAGAGGAGACAATGTTATAGCCTGCTGATGCCGTATGGCCGGTTTTGATGCCGTCTACGTTGAGGCTGGTATCCCACAGCAGACCGTTGCGGTTGGTCTGGCGGATATTGTTAAAGGTGAACTCTTTCTCTTTATAAACCGAATACTCGTCCGGCACATCGCGGATCAAAGCCTGGCCAATCAGCGCCATATCGCGCGCCGAGCTGAACTGGCCTTCTGCATCCAGGCCATGTACCGTCTGGAAATGGGTATTTTGCAGGCCCAGCGCCTTCACGTAGTTGTTCATCAGACCAACAAACGCGTCCTGGCTACCGGCAACATAGTCTGCCATTGCCACACAGGCATCGTTGCCCGACTGCAACACGATGCCGCGCGTCAGCTGCGAAACCGGCACGCGGTCACCCGGCTTCAGGAACATCAGCGAGGAGCCTTTAAACACCGGGTTGCCGGTAGCCCAGGCATCTTTGCCAACGGTAACGACGTCATCCTGATGGATTTTGCCTGCTTTCACCGCCTGACCGATAACATAGCTGGTCATCATTTTGGTCAGGCTGGCGGGATCGCGGCGTGCGTCGGCGTTCTTCTCGGCCAGCACTTTACCGGAGTTGTAGTCGATCAGGACATAGGCTTCGGCGTCAATGTCCGGTACGCCCGGGATCATGGTTTTGAGGTTGACGTCATCAGCAAGTGCAACGTGGCTGAGCGAAAAAGCGATCAGTGAGCCCACTGTCAGGCGTTTCAGAAAACGAGAAGATTTCAGCGTGTTCATGTATGGACTACAACATCCGTGGGTTAAGGTTAAAAAAAGTGGCTCATCATAGCAAATGCCTGTTTTGCAGGCATCTTGCTTTGTCATTCTGTTGTTAGCAGAGATTAACGACGCGCGTTGGTAATAAATGAGGCCTGGCCATCTGCACTCAGACGCTGCTGTAGCGCAGCGGCATCGGCGCGATTGTTAAAACCGCCGAGCTGAATACGATAGACATTATTGCCAGCATTCTCGACGGAGCCGGGAACGCCATATTTTTGTCCCAGACTCTGCGCCAGCTGTTGAGCGCGCGCAGCGTCATTGATTGCGCCAACCTGCACCACAAAACCGCCAGCCGCCGGTGCAGCCGAATGACTGGCAGCAGACGGGGTCGCAGCAGGTGCGGCTATTGGGGCGACAGCAGGCTGAGGTTCTGGCTCGCTGCCCTCCAGTACCCCGTTGGCTAAGGGCTGTGGTGCACCAAGAAAGCCGCTGCTGCTGACAGGTGCGCCCATATCGCCATTGCTTTGTAGCGTACTGTTGTCGACGGCGCGAATATCCTGCGCCGGTACGGGAGCCGCAACAGGGGCGCTGCTACCGTTCATCACGCCGTTACTGCCGAGGTCGGGACGCGCGGGCAGGGCATAGCTCTGTTTCGCCACCGTCGTGCCGATGGTGCCCGGACCAGAAAGCGTGCCGTCTGGTGCAACCTGGATATAGTCAACGCGTACGCGCGTATTGTTGGAGATGTTGAGGCGATCGCCCGCCGCGCGCGACAGATCGATGATGCGTCCCGGCGTATAAGGGCCGCGATCGTTAACGCGCACCACAATCTGGCGGCCGTTGGCGATGTTGGTCACCCGCACGTAGCTGGGCAGCGGCAGCGTCGGATGCGCCGCCGTCAGGGCGTCAGGATCGTAGCTTTCGCCGATAGCAGTGCGCTTGCCCTGCGCCTCGTCGCCGTACCAGGCTGCTAAGCCGACTTCACTGAAGTTCGACGGATCTTTTACGATGCGATAAGACTTGCCGTTGGCGCTGTAATCCTGGCTGGTGCCGGGATTGATGGGCTCATATTTCGGCTCGACACCTGGAATTTCTACTACCGGACCGTTATAAGCCGGTTGCGGCGGTGCGGTGTTTTGCGGTTCCGATGGGGTAGTACAGGCAGTCAAAACCAGCAGTGCCAGAGCAACGACAGGCCATTCCTTACGCATGTGCAGCCTCTTAAACGCTTTTAGATAACATTTTTCTGTGAGTATGGATCGACATCACAATGCCGAATCCCGCCATAAGCACGATCAACGCTGAACCGCCATAGCTGACCAGCGGCAGCGGCACGCCAACTACCGGTAAGATACCACTTACCATGCCAATGTTAACGAAAACATAGACAAACAAAATCAACATTAATCCGCCCGCCATAACGCGCCCGAAGGTGGTCTGGGCACGAGCGGCGATCATCAGCCCACGCAGGATCAGCAGCAGATAGAGCACCAGCAGGATCAGCACGCCGACCAGCCCCAGCTCCTCGGCCAGTACGGCGAAGATAAAATCGGTGTGGCGTTCTGGCAAAAACTCCAGCTGCGACTGGGTGCCGTGCAGCCAGCCTTTACCACGCAGCCCTCCGGAGCCGATAGCAATTTTTGACTGAATGATATGGTAGCCCGCGCCGAGTGGATCGCTCTCAGGATCGAGCAGCATCATGACGCGGTCGCGCTGATAGTCGTGCATCAGGAAGAACCACAGGATCGGAATAAAGGCCGCAACCAGCAGCACGGCAACGCCGATCAGCTTCCAGCTCATGCCTGACAGGAACAGCACGAAGAGTCCCGATGCGGCAATCAGAATCGAGGTGCCGAGATCGGGCTGCGCCGCCACCAGCAGCGTTGGCATAAAGATCAGGATCAGCGCGATACCGGTATTTTTCAGCGTGGGCGGACAGACGTCGCGGTTAATAAAGCGCGCCACCATCAGCGGCACCGCAATTTTTGCGATCTCCGACGGTTGGAAGCGCACCACGCCGAGATCCAGCCAGCGCTGCGCGCCTTTACTGATATGGCCAAAGGCGTCCACCGCCACCAGCAATATCACGCAGATAATATAGAGATAGGGCGCCCAGCCTTCATAGACGCGCGGCGGAACCTGCGCCAGCACCAGCATAATCACCAGGCCCATCGCGATCTGGCCAATCTTGCGCTCCATCATGCCTGGGTCTTGCCCGCTGGCACTCCAGATGACAATGGCGCTGTAAGCCAGCAGCGCCAGGATCACCAGCATAAACAGCGGGTCGATGTGGATACGCGTCCAGATCGATCTTTTTTGCGGACTATCGTTCATCGACATCTTTATTCACCTTCATAGCCAGGCGGCGTCGGGGCCGCATCCGGCAGAGCCGTATTGTTATCGCCCAGCATAATGTGGTCGAGAATCTGTCGCATCACCGTGCCCACTGCTGGACCGGCGCCGCCGTTTTCCAGAATCATGGTGACGGCGACGCGCGGTTTGTCATACGGCGCAAATGCGGTCATCAGTTTGTGGTCGCGCAGTCGTTCGGCAATTTTGTGTGCGTTATAGGTTTCGTTCTCTTTCAGACCAAAAACCTGCGCAGTACCGGACTTCGCGGCGATTTTATAGGGTGCGTCGGCAAAGCTTTTGTGCGCCGTGCCGTTCGCGCGGTTCGCCACGCCATACATGCCGTCTTTGGCAATTTCCCAGTAGCCGGAATGGATGTCGCCAATCGGCTCGCCCGGCGGCTGACGCCACGGCACGACCGTGCGGCCCTCGCGGGTCGCGCGCAGCAGGTGCGGCACTTTCACCACGCCGTCGTTAATCAGGATCATCAGCGCTTTGTTCATCTGTAGCGGCGTTGCCGTCCAGTAGCCCTGTCCGATGCCGACCGGGATGGTATCGCCCTGATACCACGGCTTTTTAAAACGTTTCTGTTTCCATTCGCGCGTCGGCATGTTGCCTGCGCTCTCCTGCGGCAGATCGATGCCGGTGCGGTGGCCATAGCCGAACTTGTTCATCCACTCTGACAGGCGGTCAATGCCCATGTCATAGGCCACCTGATAGAAGAAGGTATCAGCCGACTCCTCCAGCGATCGGGTCACGTTCAGTCGCCCGTGCCCCCACTTTTTCCAGTCGCGGTAGCGCTTTTCCGAGCCAGGCAGCTGCCACCAGCCGGGATCGAACAGGCTGGTATTACGGTTGATAACGCCGGCGCTCAGTGCGGAAACCGCCACATAAGGTTTCACCGTAGAGGCCGGTGGATAGGAGGCCTGGATTGCACGGTTATAAAGCGGACGGTTCTCGTCGTTAAGCAACCCGCGATAATCTTTACCTGAAATGCCATCGACAAACAGGTTCGGATCGTAACTGGGTGTGGAAACCATCGCCAGTATCTCACCGGTACGCGGATCGCTGACGACCACGGCGGCGCGGCTGCCGGTGAGCAGGGTTTCGATATATTGCTGGAGCTTGAGATCGATGGTCAGCCAGATGTCGCGCCCCGCCTGCGGCGACTGCTCGTGTAGCTGGCGGATGACGCGGCCACGGTTGTTGACCTCAACCTCTTCATAGCCAGTTATGCCGTGCAGGACATCTTCGTAATAGTTTTCAATACCCAGCTTGCCGATGTCATGCGTCGCGGCGTAGTTCGGCCATTTGCCCTCTTTGTCGAGGCGCGCCACGTCACGGTCGTTGATTTTTGAGACGTAGCCGACGACGTGCGTCAGGGTAGGGCCGTAAGGATAGTAGCGACGCTGGTAGCCTTTAACTTCCACACCGGGAAAGCGGTACTGGTTGACGGCGAAGCGCGCCACCTGCACATCGTTAAGGCCGACTTTCACCGGGATGGAGGTAAAGCGGCGCGAGCGCTTGCGCTCTTTATCGAAGGCGTCGAGATCCTCGTCGGTAATGTCGAGCACCGGGCGCAGGTCTTCGAGTGTTTGCTTTAGATTGTCGACTTTTTCTGGCACCAGCTCGGCCTGGTAAATGGTGCGGTTAAGCGCCAGCGCCGTGCCGTTACGGTCGTAGATAATGCCGCGGCTCGGTGCCACCGGCACCAGCTTGATGCGGTTTTCGTTAGAGCGGGTACTGTAATCTTCAAAGCGCAGAATCTGCAGATGGTAAAGATTGACCACCAGCACGCTGGATAGCACCAGAATTCCGAAGAAAGCAATTAATGCCCGACGGACAAAAAGTTTCTGCTCGGCAGTGTAATCGCGAAAGGCGTTGCTTTGTAATTTCATCCGCTACTTAAAATGTCGGGGTTGGCCTTACCGTTTATTCACGATGATAAGGATGATTGGCGGTGATGCTCCAGGCGCGATAGAGGCTCTCGGCGACCAGCACGCGCACCAGCGGATGAGGTAGCGTCAACGCCGAAAGTGACCAGCTCTGCTCAGCCGCGGCTTTGCAGGCAGGTGACAAACCTTCCGGACCGCCAATCAGCAGGCTGACGTCGCGCCCGTCCAGCTTCCAGCGCTCCATCTGCTGGGCAAGCTGCGGCGTTTCCCACGGTTGTCCTGGAATATCCAGCGTGACAATGCGGTTGCCTTTGCCCGTTGCCGCCAGCATCGCTTCGCCTTCTTTTTCCAGAATGCGTTTGATGTCGGCGTTTTTGCCGCGTTTTCCAGCGGGGACTTCCACCAGCTCCAGCGGCATATCTTTAGGAAAACGACGCAGATATTCGGTAAAACCGGTTTGTACCCAGTCGGGCATTTTCGTGCCTACGGCCACAAGCTGCAGTTTCACTCATCAGCCCCAGAGCTTTTCCAGCTCATACAGCTGGCGGCTCTCTTCCTGCATGACGTGTACGATGACATCGCCCAGATCGACAACCACCCAGTCTGCGGCGTTTTTACCTTCTACGCCCAGCGGGATAAGGCCTGCGGCGCGGGATTCCTGCACCACATGATCCGCAATCGAGGATACATGGCGCGTAGAGGTGCCGGTGCAGATAATCATGCAGTCAGTGATGCTGGATTTACCTTGAACGTTAAGTGCGACGATATCCTGACCTTTAAGGTCATCAATCTTATCGATAACGAACTCTTGGAGTGCTTTGCCTTGCAAAAGGTTCCCCTTTAATACAGATAGTGACGGGCCGGCTGCGGCGCTGAATGACGCAGCCAAAAATTGAGCCGCGCAGTATAGCACGCCTTCACGCGCGCAATATACGCCCGAATGGTGGTTATTTCAGGTAGAGGCCGGTACGGTCGATGTAGTCGATCACGGCGGGCGGCAGCAGATCGTCACATGGCAACTTCTGGTGACGGCGCTGACGGATTTCCGTGGCGGAGATAGCCACCAGCGGCGTGTCGGCCAGCCAGATAAAGCCAGCGGGCTGCTGATGCAGCTGTTGCGGACGGGTGGCCAGATTCTCTTCTAGCCAGCGCTGCATTTCCGGCGAGCCCATTTCTGCTGGATAGCCCGGACGTTTGCACACCAGTAAATGGCATAGCGACAAAAGCTCTTGCCAGCGGTGCCAGCCTGATAGCGCCAGCAGCGAGTCCTGCCCGATAATAAAGCCCAGCGGCTGCTGCGGGCCGCGCTCGGCGCGCAGTTCCTCCAGCGTCGCGACTGTCCAGGAGGGCGTTTCGCGCATAAGCTCGCGCGTATCAATATCAAACAGCGGCCGATCGCGTATGGCGCAGCGCAACATGTCGACGCGCTGCATCGGGCTGGCTTCGGGCTGTGGGCGATGCGGCGGCACGTTATTTGGCAGCAGCAGCACGCGCGCCAGCCCGAGCTGCTCTGCCAGCGCTTCGGCTGGGCGCAGATGGCCAAAGTGCACTGGATCGAAAGTGCCGCCAAGGAGGGCATGGAGTTCAGACATAAGCAAAACTCGTTGGGAAGTGTCGATGGCACAGCATGAGCGACAGCGTCTCCAGCTGCGGCCAGATGCTCTGTCCGTAGTCCTGTTTTAAGGTCAACTCAATTTGCGCCAGCAGGCGGATAGCGCGTTGCAGGCGTGCGGCGTCGACCCTTTGCAACGCCTCAGTAAACAGCGCGCGACGGTTCTGCCAGATGCGCTGCTGATCCATTAGCGTACGCAGCGGCTGCTGCGCCTGATGGCGTTGCAAATGCAGCAGCGTCATCAGATCGCGCTGCAGTGTGCGCAGCAGGATCACCGGCTCGCTATCCTCTTTTTCCAGCTGATGGAGGATATGCAGGGCGCGTTTGCTTTTGCCCGCCAGCAGCGCATCAACCCAGTGAAACGGGGTAAAGTGTGCAGCGTCGCTGACCGCTTCTTCTACGCGCGGCAGTGTAAGTTTTCCATCTGGCCACAGCAGCGACAGCCGCTCCAGCGCCTGCGCCAGCGCCAGCAGGTTGCCTTCATAGCAGTAGCAAAGCAGCTGGATGGCCGCATCGTCTACCGATAACTTCATGCTTTTGGCGCGTGCCGCCACCCAGCGCGGCAGCTGTGCCTGTTCCGGCGTCTGGCACGGCACCAGTACGCCATGTGCGGAGAGCGCTTTAAACCAGGCGCTGTTTTCCTGGGCTTTAGTGAGCTTTGCCATACGGCAAACCAGCAGAATATCGCTGTGCAGCAGGCTTGCCAGCTTGTTCAGCTGTTCAGCCATCGCGGCATTGGGGCCGTTTTCCGGAAAAAGCAGGGTAATGGTTTGACGCTGAGCAAACAGGCTGAGCGACTGGCAGCTGGCGAACAGGCTATCCCAGTCGGTCTGGGCATCAAGCGTAAAACTGAAATGTTCTTCAAATCCTTGTGCGGTTGCGGCGGAGCGCACCGCATCGACGCTCTCCTGCAACAGCAGCGGTTCGTTTCCAGCCAGCAGATAGCAGGCGCGCAGCCCCTCGCGGAGCTGCGCGCCGAGTTGTTCAGGATAGATCCTGATCATTGCAGGCTGGTAGCGGAAGAGGAGGAGGCTTCCGCAGGCACCACAGATTCGCTGGCCGTGGCCGGCAGCGTCTCTTTATTGTTCATCTGCGCAGCATGAACGGTCAGCAGTTTACGCACCAGCTGCTCAGCGGCGCGCTGGCGCATCTCCTGTACGATCATGTCCTGCTCAGCATCCTTCGCCAGCGCCGCGTTCGGGTTATCGAAGAACGAACGATAAACTGCGGTATTAATCGGGTAGATGCCTTTGCCCGGCAGCAGAACCTGTGCCGACACATTCATTACCAGCGAATATTCCGCTGTCGTACCGCTGATAAACACCGACGCGGTATCACGGCCCTGTACTTCCCCACCAAGGCGCAGCGTCGGAATGTCGGTACGGTTCTGCTTCGTATCTTCAACGATGGTGACGTTGTTAAGACGCAGCTGCTGACGCACCGTACGGGCCAGCGGGCCGTAAGGATCGCTGCTGGTAACAATCAGGGTTTTCAGCTCACTGGGCACCTGGGTGGTGCCGCGTGGATGGAAACCACAGCCAGCGGTGATCATCACCGCCAGCAGGACAAACAGCCTGATAATCAGATGTCGCACAGTTCCTCCTGAACTTAACCTACGACCAGGTTAAGCAGTTTGCCGGGTACATAAATCACTTTGCGGACAGTGACGCCGTCAAGGTACTTCGCCACCAGGTGCTCCTGTGCCGCACGAGCCTGAACCTGCTCCTGCGTCGCGTCGGCAGCCACGGTAATTTTACCACGCACTTTGCCGTTTACCTGTACCACCACCAGCAGCGAGTCTTCGACCATCGCCGCGTCGTCTGCAACCGGCCAGTCAGCATTGTCTACGCTGCCTTCGCCGCCCAGTTCCTGCCACAGCACGTAGCTGGCGTGCGGGGTGAACGGGTAGAGCATACGCACGACGGCCAGCAGCGCTTCCTGCATCAGCGCGCGATCCTGCTCGCTCTCTTGCGGTGCACGTGCCAGCTTGTTCATCAGCTCCATGATCGCCGCGATAGCGGTGTTGAAGGTCTGACGACGGCCGATATCATCGGAAACTTTCGCGATCGTTTTGTGCAGATCGCGACGCAGCGCTTTCTGGTCATCGTTAAGGCTGTCAACATTCAGCGCGACCGTCGCGCCTTTCGCCGTGTGCTCATAAGCGAGTTTCCACACGCGCTTCAGGAAGCGGTTCGCACCTTCAACGCCTGATTCCTGCCACTCCAGCGTCATCTCCGCCGGTGAAGCAAACATCATAAACAGACGGACCGTATCTGCGCCGTAGCGCTCGACCATCAGCTGTGGGTCGATGCCGTTGTTTTTCGACTTCGACATTTTGCTCATGCCAGCGTAGATCACTTCGCGGCCCTGCGTGTCGGTCGCTTTAACGATGCGGCCTTTCTCATCGCGCTCAACGGTAACGTCAACCGGAGAGACCCAGTTACGCTCGCCGTTTGCGCCGAGGTAGTAGAACGCATCGGCCAGTACCATGCCCTGACACAGCAGACGTTTCGCCGGTTCGTTAGAGTTCACCAGGCCCGCGTCGCGCAGCAGCTTGTGATAGAAGCGGAAATACATCAGGTGCATGATGGCGTGTTCAATGCCGCCGACATACTGATCGACCGGCAGCCAGTAGTTGGCCGCTGCCGGATCCAGCATGCCTTCATCATAGTTGGCGCAGGTGTAACGCGCGTAGTACCAGGATGACTCCATAAAGGTATCGAACGTGTCGGTTTCACGCAGCGCAGGCTGGCCGTTTACGGTGGTTTTTGCCCACTCCGGGTCAGCTTTAATTGGGCTGGTAATGCCATCCATTACCACATCTTCCGGCAGGATCACCGGCAGCTGATCTTCTGGCGTTGGCATCACGGTGCCATCTTCCAGCGTCACCATAGGAATCGGCGCGCCCCAGTAACGCTGACGGGAAACGCCCCAGTCGCGCAGGCGATAGTTCACCTTACGCACGCCCACGCCTTTCGCGGCCAGCGCATCGGCGATAGCGTTGAAGCCTGCTTCATGGCTCAAGCCGCTGAATTCACCCGAGTTGAACAGCGTGCCTTTCTCGGTCATCGCCGCCGCGCTGACGTCCGGTTCGCTGCCGTCAAGATTCAGCACCACCGGTTTGATCGGCAGATCGTATTTAGTCGCAAATTCCCAGTCGCGCTGGTCGTGGCCTGGAACGGCCATCACCGCGCCAGTACCGTACTCCATCAGGACGAAGTTAGCGACCCAGACCGGAACCTTGTCGCCGGTCAGCGGATGAATGGCGAACAGACCGGTCGCCATGCCTTTTTTCTCCATGGTCGCCATATCAGCTTCGGCCACTTTGGTGTTGCGGCATTCGGCGATAAAGTCGGCCAGCACCGGGTTACCCATCGCGGCCTGAAGCGCCAGCGGATGACCCGCAGCGACGGCAACATAGGTGGCGCCGAGGAAGGTGTCAGGACGCGTGGTGTAGACGGTGACTTTCTCTTCACTGTCGGCCACGTCAAATGTGATCTCTACACCTTCTGAACGACCAATCCAGTTACGCTGCATGGTTTTGACCTGCTCTGGCCAGTCTTCCAGCGTGTCGAGGTCGTTAAGCAGCTCATCCGCGTAGTCAGTGATTTTGACAAACCACTGCGGGATCTCTTTACGCTCGACTTTGGTGTCGCAGCGCCAGCAGCAGCCGTCGATAACCTGTTCGTTCGCCAGCACCGTCTGATCGTTCGGGCACCAGTTCACCGCTGAGGTTTTTTTATAAACCAGGCCTTTTTCATACAGCTTCGTGAAGAACCACTGTTCCCAGCGGTAGTACTCTGGTTTACAGGTCGCCAGTTCACGGCTCCAGTCATAGCCAAAGCCCAGCAGTTTAAGCTGGTTCTTCATGTATTCGATATTGTCGTAGGTCCAGGGCGCGGGCGCGGTGTTGTTTTTTACCGCAGCACCTTCAGCGGGCAGGCCGAACGCATCCCAGCCAATCGGCTGCAGGACGTTTTTGCCGAGCATACGCTGGTAACGGGCAATCACATCGCCGATGGTGTAGTTGCGTACGTGGCCCATATGTAGGCGGCCGGAAGGATAGGGCAGCATGGAGAGGCAGTAATATTTCTCTTTGCTCTCATCTTCGGTCACTTTGAACGTTTGGTTTTCGTCCCAGTGTTGCTGGACGCGGGATTCTATCTCTTCCGGGCGGTATTGCTCTTGCATGGCAGCCTGTGGTCCTTAATGAATAACGCTTAGCTTACTTTAAGATCCGCATAGCATACCCATATGGCTGCCCGTCAACAACACTTCACCGCCCTGTTGCCGCGATTTCTCGCGCAACGCCGCATCCCGCTGCGCTATTCCGATCCTCTTTCCTAAACAGCACGGCAAACGGCACAAAGCGGCTAAACTTAAAGCTGGCTTACCCGCGCAGAAAGGAGAATAAAATGAATAAAGTGGCGCAAATTTATCGCGAATCCCTGGCCGTGCTCACCGAGCGTCTGCGCCATGGCGATCGGGATATTAATGCACTGGTGGCATCGCGACGTCAGGAGCTGATGGCCAGCGAGTCCGCGACGCCAGGCCAGATCGATCAGGCGTTGACCGCGGTCCGACGCGATTTAGAGGAGTTTGCACGCAGCTATCAGGAGGTTCATCAGCCCGAGAGCGTTAATGATTCACTGTTTATGCGCATTATTCGTGAGAGTTTGTGGAAGGAGCTGGCGGATATCACGGACAAGAGCCAGCTGGAGTGGCGCGAGGTGTTCCAGGATCTGCACCATCATGGCGTTTACCAGAGCGGCGAGGTGGTTGGATTAGGGAATCTGGTGTGCGAGAAGTGTCACTTTACGCGTGCTATCTATACGCCAGAGACGTTAACGCGCTGCCCGGAATGCGGTCACGATCAGTTCCAGCGACAGCCGTTTGAGCCGTAAGAAGGTGCGAGCGGGACGATTGTGCTAACGCGGATGAGATGGCCCGATTGCAAAGGCGCTTTGCTCTTCGGGCCATCCTATCCGCTTGCCAGGCGAATGCGCCGTCGTTCAGTTCTTAATGAAGCGCACCGGATTGATTAGTGCAGAATCTTCGCCAGGAACTCTTTCGCGCGATCCGACTGCGGATTATTAAAGAAGTCGTCTTTGCGGGTATCCTCAATAATCTTCCCCTCATCCATAAAGATGACGCGGTTCGCCACTTTGCGGGCAAAGCCCATTTCGTGCGTGACCACCATCATCGTCATGCCCTCATTCGCCAGCTCTACCATGACGTCGAGCACTTCGTTGATCATCTCTGGATCGAGCGCTGAGGTCGGTTCGTCGAACAGCATGGCGATTGGGTCCATACAGAGCGCACGGGCAATCGCCACACGCTGCTGCTGGCCACCCGACAGCTGGCCGGGAAACTTCTGCGCATGCGCAGAAAGCCCAACGCGGTTCAGCAGCTTCAGGCCTTTTTCCCGCGCGGCGGCTTTATCACGCTTCAACACTTTTACCTGCGCCAGCACCAGGTTATCCACGATGCTGAGGTGCGGGAACAATTCGAAATGCTGAAACACCATGCCGACCTTGCTACGCAACTGGGCCAGATTGGTTTTTTTATTGTTCACTTCGGTGCCGTTCACCAGAATGCTGCCCTGCTGAATCGGCTCCAGGCCGTTGACGGTCTTGATCAGGGTCGATTTGCCGGAGCCAGACGGCCCGCACACTACCACCACTTCCCCTTTCTGGACTTCGGTCGTGCAGTCGGTCAGCACCTGAAAGTGACCATACCACTTAGAAACGTTTTTCAGGTTAATCATTTAAACCGTCCTTTTTCTTTTTAGATAGCTGACCAACAGCGAAGCGCTCAGGCTGATCGCGAAATAGACCAGACCGGCGAAGAGAACCATTTCAACCTGCGTACCGTCACGCTCGCCAATAGTTGAGGCGGTGCGGAAAAAGTCGGCCAGGCTCAGCACGTAAACCAGCGAGGTATCCTGAAACAGCACAATGCCCTGCGTCAGCAGCAGCGGCACCATAGCGCGGAACGCCTGCGGCAGAATAATCAGCTTCATCGACTGCCAGTGCGTCATACCCAGCGCCAGCGCGGCGTTACCCTGTCCACGTGAGATACTGATGATGCCGGCACGAATAATTTCTGAGTAGTAGGCCGCTTCGAACAGCGAAAAAGCGACCATGGCTGAAATCAGTCGGATATCGGTTTTGGGCGACAGGCCCAGCACCTGCTGCAGAAAACTCGGCACCACCAGATAAAACCACAGCAGCACCATCACCAGCGGCACCGAGCGGAACAGGTTGACATACAGCCGGGCGAACCAGCTGATCGGCTTAAAGGACGACAGGCGCATCACCGCCAGCAAGGTGCCCCAGATAATGCCGAACACCACCGCCGTCACGGTGATCTTCAGCGTAATCACCAGACCGTTGAGCAGGTAGGGCAGGCTGGGAGGAATAGAACTCCAGTCAAACTCGTACATCATTTGCCTCCCAGGTTACCCGGCAGACGCACCTTGCGCTCTACCAGACTCATTATCAGCATGATCACCAGGTTAATGGCGATATAGGCCAGCGTAATGGCCGTGAAAGACTCGTAGGCGTGCGCTGAATAGTCGAGCAGCTTGCCCGCCTGCGCCGCCATATCCACCAGCCCGATGGTCGAGGCGATGGCAGAGTTCTTCACCAGGTTGAGCATTTCCGAGGTCATCGGCGGCACGATTACGCGGTAGGCGTTAGGCAGCAGTACGTAGCGGTAAGTCTGCGCCAGCGTTAAGCCCATCGCCAGACCCGCATTTTTCTGCCCGCGCGGCAGTGACTGAATGGCCGCACGCACCTGCTCGCAGACGCGTGCGGCGGTAAACAGGCCAAGACAGATCACCGAGGCGGTAAAGAACTGGATATTGGGGTCCAGCTCCGATTTAAACCACATGCCGAGCTTTTCTCCCACCAGTTCCGGGGCGACCAGATACCAGAAGAAGAACTGCACGATCAGCGGGATGTTGCGGAACAGCTCCACGTAGCAGGTGCCGATCGTCGAAAGCAGACGGTTAGGCACAGTACGCAGAATGCCGAATAAGGATCCTACAAGGAAGGCGATAATCCAGGCGCAGCAGGAGACCGCAACGGTCACCTGAAATCCGGACCACAGCCAGCCGAGGTAAGTCGTGTTGCCGAACGGGGCCTGTTCAAGAAAGATGCCCCAGTTCCAGTCGATACCCATAACGAGCTCCGGTAAAAAAGGGTAGCTAAGCTACCCTGAAGATTGATGAACGGCGTCTGTGTGGCCTGCTTCAGGGGAACGACCTGAGCAGTTTGTCTGTCCGCGCCGGGTTTTCAGCAATCGAGAGGGCAGCGAGGCCGCCCTTGTTGTCGTTGTTAGTTAAGTGCTTTGTCGTTCGGCGATTTAAACAGCGCCTGCATGTCAGCTGACAGGTCGAAATTCAGGTTCAGGTTCTTCGGCGGAATCGGCTGTTTGAACCAGGTGTCGAACCACTTCGCAGCTTCGCCCGAGGTCTGCGCTTTAGCGATAGTGTCATCTACCACGGTTTTGAACTGCGCATCGTCTTTGCGCAGCATACAGCCGTAGGCTTCCTGCGACTGCGGTGTGCCGACGATTTCCCAGTTGTCAGGTTTCTTCGCCTTGGCGCGTTCACCTGCCAGCAGGGCATCATCCATCATAAAGGCAACGGCACGGCCGGTTTCCAGCGTGCGGAACGAATCGCCGTGGTCTTTCGCGCTGATAATGCGCATCTCCATTTTTTTCTCGTCGTTCAGCTTATGCAGCAGCACTTCAGAGGTGGTACCTGAGGTCACCACAACGGTTTTGCCTTTCAGGTCGGCGAAATCTTTGATGTCGCCGCCTTTTTTCACCAGCAAACGCGTGCCGATAACGAAAATGGTATCGGAGAAGGCAGCCTGCTTCTGACGTTCAACGTTATTGGTCGTTGAGCCGCACTCGAAGTCGTAAGTACCGTTCTGCAACAGCGGAATACGGTTCTGCGACGTAATCGGGATCATTTTGACCTGCAGATCCGGCTTGTTCAGCTTCGCTTTAATGGCTTCTACGATGGCGTTGGAGTAAGCCTGTGAATAGCCCACGACTTTTTGCTGGTTGTCGTAATAAGAAAAAGGAACAGATGACTCGCGATGCCCTACAACAATGACGCCATTGTCGTTGATTTTTTTCAGGGTGCCGCTGAGATCTTCCGCCTGGGCCGCGCCCGCTGCTGCTACGCCTGCCAGCAAAAGCGATAATGCCACTTTGCGAATCTGCATGGTCCAACTCCTTCAAGAGATGTTGCACAGAATATAAACTGCGCAGATGTGTGATGTTGTGTGTATTTCCTGCTGCTTTTTTTGTTTTCCCACCGCACGAAGGCGCTAAGAATATTCACTAACATAGCGGATTGTTAACGTTATGAAACGAAAAAGTTTCTTTTTTTGCGAAGTGTTCCGCACCAAATTGAGGCGTATTTCGAGCGTTGCGCGCTAAAGGTGCGCCGCATTGCCTTTTAACGGTGCAGGCCAGTTCGTTTTATTACGTCAGACCGCCAGGTTTACCGGAAACCGGGTTACTGGTAGCAAGCATCGTGCCAGGTCGCAGCTTCAGCAGAAAATCGGGGAAGAGAGGATAAAACTGAGCGGAAAATGGGGATGAGAGGGCGGCGAGCAAGATGCTCGCCACCAGCAAGTGCGTTACGCTTTGCGACGCCACAGCGCCAGCAGCGTGGCGCACAGCGTCAGTAGCCAGACCGGCCACAGGCCAGCATGGGCATACGGGGTTTCGCCCGTGGTGGGCGTCACCTTGTCCTGTAGGACGCCGCGGGTAAACTGCGGCAGGATCTTCTCGATGTCGCCCTGCGCATTCACTACGGCGGTCACGCCATTGTTGGTACCTCGCAGCAGCGGACGGCCTAACTCCAGCGCGCGCATCCGCGCCATCTGGAAGTGCTGCCAGGGTCCAATCGAGTGGCCGAACCAGGCGTCGTTGGAGACGGTCAGCAGGAAGTCGGTGTCCGGATGGAAGTTAGCGCGCACCTGCTCGCCCAGCACAATCTCATAGCAGATGGCGCTGGTAAGGTTATAGCCTGCTGCGCGCAGTTGCGGTTGCAGGTAGTCACCGCGGCTGAATGACGACATCGGCAGATCAAAGAAAGGGGCCAGGGGACGCAGCAAACTTTCCAGCGGCACGAACTCGCCAAATGGCACCAGGTGGTTTTTCTGATAGCGGTTCATGCTCTGGTAGCTGTAAGGCGCGTCGCCGCCGAGCACGATCACCGAGTTGTAATCGTGATAGCGGTTTTGCTCCAGACGGGAATCGACGATGCCAGTGATCAGCGCGCTGCCGCGCTCACGCAGCAAGGTATCCAGCGAACGCAAGAAGGGTTGCTGATTACTTTCAAGATCGGTAATCGCCGATTCTGGCCAGATAATCAGCGGTGCTTTGCCCATCAACGGCTGGCTCAGCCCGGTATAGGCGCGTAGCGTGGTGAGTAACTGCTGCGGATCCCACTTCATTGATTGCGGGATATTGCCCTGCACCAGCGCGACGTCAACGCTGCGCGCCGGCTGCGGTTGGGTCCAGTGGATATAACGCAGCGGCCAGGGCAGCGCCAGCAATAGCAGCGCGGCGATAGCACTCTTCACGTTGCGCAGGCGGATAGCGTAGGCGAGCAAACCCGCAACGATCATCAATATAAACGTCAGGGTTTCTACGCCCGCCAGCGGCGCTAAGCCCTTCAGCGGACCGTCAATCTGGCTGTAGCCGAACTGGAGCCACGGAAAGCCGGTCAGCACCCAGCCGCGCAGGAATTCACTGACTTGCCATAGCGCAGGGGCCGCCAGCGCCATGCGCCACAAGGTGGCGCGTGGCCAGAAGCGGTTAAGAACGCCAGCGAATAGCGCCGGATAGAGCGACAGGTAGGCCGCCAGCAGAATGACCAGAAAGACGTTAATCGGGCCGGGCATGCCGCCAAAGGTGGCGATACTGACGTAGACCCAGTTAATGCCACTGCCAAACAGGCCGAAGCCCCAGGCGAAGCCAATGGCAGTGGCCTGTCCGTTACGACGATCCAGCGTCAGCAGCTGCAAACCGGCCAGCGAGAGCAGCGCGGCGGGCCAGAAATCGTAGGGGGAAAAGGCGAGGGTGCCAAGCGCACCCGTTAATAATGCCAGCAACAAACGTACCCGCTGGCGCGGGTAAAGTGAGGCAAAAGACATAGTGTTATTCGTCATCCAGCTGGGGTAACGGTGAGTTTTCCGGAATCTTCACATGCACCTGGATGATACGACGGCTGTCGGCCATAGCGACCTTGAAATGATAACCGTCGATGTCAATGCTCTCTCCCCGTCCGGGAAGGTGGCCAAATCCCTGCATGACCAGTCCGCCAATCGTGTCCACTTCTTCGTCGCTGAACTGCGTGCCAAACACCTCGTTGAAATCTTCAATCGGGGTCAGGGCGCGCACCGTATAGGTCTGACGGTTCAGCTGACGGATATCGCGATCTTCTTCATCATCATATTCGTCTTCAATCTCGCCAACGATCAGCTCAAGGATATCCTCGATAGTGACCAGGCCAGAGACGCCGCCGAACTCATCAATGACGATAGCCATGTGATAGCGCTGAGAACGAAACTCTTTCAGCATGCGGTCAACGCGCTTGCTCTCCGGCACTACCACCGCCGGACGCAGCACTTTCTCCATGCTGAACGGCTCAGATTCGCTGCTCATAAACGGCAGCAGATCTTTCGCCATCAAAATGCCTTCAACGTGATCTTTATCTTCGCTGATCACCGGGAAGCGTGAGTGCGCCGACTCGATAATGACATCCAGACACTCATCCAGCGTCTGGTTGCGCTTCAGGGTAATCATTTGCGAGCGCGGGATCATGATGTCGCGCACGCGCTGATCGGCAATATCCATCACCCCTTCGAGCATGTCACGGGTATCTTCGTCAATCAGATCTTTTTGCTCGGAGTCGCGGATCAGCTCCAGTAGTTCGTCACGGTTTTGCGGTTCGCCGTGAAACAGTTGGTTGATAAGCAGGGAAAAAAATCCCTTTTTACTACTGGGTGCATCGCTGTTTTGAGAATGGTCGTCGCTCATGGCGTTTTTTTACAGATCTCTCTTTTAGGGAGTGGTCGCTGTCGGCGTCCTCGCCGACAGCAGGATAAGCTGAGCCAGCAGCTCAGGCGTCTTCTTTTTCCGAAATGTACGGATCGGGATAGCCAAGAGCAAGCATTATCTCTGTCTCTAATGCTTCCATCTCTTCGGCTTCCTCGTCTTCAATGTGGTCGTAACCCAGCAGGTGCAGCGTGCCGTGTACCACCATATGCGCCCAGTGCGCCTCAACGCTTTTCCCTTGCTCATCCGCCTCTTGCTCAACGACCTGACGACAAATAATCAGGTCGCCCAGCAGCGGCAACTCAATGCCTGGCGGTGCTTCAAAAGGAAATGACAGCACGTTGGTTGGCTTATCTTTGCCACGATAAGTCAGATTAAGCTCATGGCTCTCGGCCTCGTCCACCAGGCGAATAGTAACTTCGCTTTCGGGTTGAAACGGGGTGACCGCCGCTTCCAGCCAGCGCTGGAAAGCGGCCTCGTCAGGCAGGCCGCTGGTCTGTTCGCAGGCCAGCTGCAGGTCAAGAATTACCGCGCTCATTTACTCTCCTGCGCCTCGATTTGTGCTGCCAGTGCTTCGCGCTTTCGCTCTTCCGCCAGTTTATCGCGGCGCTTTTGATCCGCTTCTTCCCAGGCTTCATAGGCGGTCACAATGCGTGCCACCACCGGGTGGCGCACCACGTCTTCGCTCTGGAAAAAATTAAAGCTCAGCTCATCGACTTCTGAGAGCACTTCAATCGCATGGCGCAGACCCGATTTGGTGCTGCGCGGCAGGTCGATCTGCGTCACGTCGCCGGTGATCACCGCTTTCGAGTTGAAGCCGATACGCGTCAGGAACATTTTCATCTGTTCGATGGTGGTGTTCTGGCTCTCATCAAGAATGATAAAGGCGTCATTCAGCGTACGGCCACGCATATAGGCGAGCGGTGCCACCTCAATCACGTTGCGCTCCATCAGCTTTTCGACGCGCTCAAAGCCAAGCATTTCAAACAGCGCGTCGTAGAGCGGACGCAGGTAGGGATCAACTTTCTGGCTCAGATCGCCTGGCAGGAAGCCGAGCTTTTCGCCTGCTTCAACTGCCGGACGCGTCAGCAGAATACGGCGAATTTCCTGGCGCTCCAGCGCATCTACCGCAGCGGCGACCGCCAGATAGGTTTTACCCGTACCGGCTGGGCCGATGCCGAAGGTGATGTCGTGGTCAAGGATATTAGCGATGTACTGCGCCTGGTTTGGCGTACGTGGTTTGATCACACCGCGCTTGGTCTGGATATGCACGGCCTTGCCGTAATCCGGCACGCTGTCCGCAGTTTGCTCCAGTACGCGGCTCTCTTTGATGGCCAGGTGAATTTGCTCTGGCTCAATATCGGGAATAGTACCGCGCACCGGTGCTGTATCGACATAGAGCGTTCGCAGAATGTCTTCTGCGGCATTCACGCAGAGCGCGCGGCCAACCAGCTTGAAGTTATTATCGCGGCGGTTGATTTCAATGCCCAGACGACGCTCAAGCTGTTTCACGTTGTCGTCAAACGGACCGCACAGGCTCATCAGACGGCGGTTATCAGCCGGTTCAAGGGCGATTTCACGAGTTTCGATATTCAAACGAATCCTTTGGGTCACTCAGGGCCAGTTGGAATGTGTGTCCGATGCCGGGTTGGCTAACGACGGCACTTTTAAGCATTATTTATGGCATGTCGCCAGGGCGCAAGCGTAGCCAGGGATATTTGGGCAGCGCGTCCAGAAACCAAGGGCAGGGAGAGAAAAGAGCGACAGCGTGCGCTGCCGCTTTTTAGAGGCAATATCAAGGCTGGAAAGTACCGACGCCGATTTCGTTCTCTTTGCGCGTGCGCGCAATGACCGATGCCGGGCTTTCAACAATGCGCAGGCCCATCTCATCTTCGGTGCGGACCACTTTGCCGCGTAATGAGTTGGTGTAGACGTCGACAATTTCGACGTCAACGAACTTACCGATCATCTCTGGCGAACCTTCGAAGTTCACTACGCGGTTGGTCTCGGTGCGGCCAGACAGTTCCATAACGTTTTTACGTGAGGTGCCTTCCACCAGAATACGCTGCACGCTACCGAGCATACGGCGGCTCCACGCCATCGCCTGCTGGTTGATGCGGTCCTGCAGGATATAGAGACGCTGCTTTTTCTCCTCTTCCGACACATCATCCGGCAGATCGGCCGCTGGCGTACCGGGACGCGCAGAGTAGATAAAGCTGAAGCTCATATCGAAATTAACGTCGGCGATCAGCTTCATGGTCTGTTCAAAGTCCTGCTGAGTTTCCCCAGGGAAACCGATGATAAAGTCAGAGCTGATCTGAATATCCGGGCGTGCAGCGCGCAGTTTGCGGATGATCGCTTTGTACTCCAGCGCGGTATGGGCGCGCTTCATCAGCGTCAGGATACGGTCAGCGCCGCTCTGAACCGGCAGGTGCAGGAAGCTCACCAGCTCGGGCGTGTCGCGGTAGACTTCAATAATGTCGTCGGTAAACTCAATCGGGTGGCTGGTGGTGAAGCGAATGCGGTCGATGCCGTCAATCGCCGCCACCAGACGCAGCAGCTCGGCAAAGGTGCAGATTTCGCCGTCAAAGGTTGCACCGCGATAGGCGTTGACGTTCTGACCCAGCAGGTTGACTTCACGCACGCCCTGCGCCGCCAGCTGGGCAATTTCCAGCAGGATGTCGTCACACGGTCGGCTGACCTCTTCACCGCGCGTGTAGGGCACGACGCAGAACGTACAGTATTTGTTGCAGCCTTCCATGATAGAGACAAAGGCGGTCGGGCCTTCAGCACGCGGCTCCGGCAGGCGGTCAAATTTTTCAATTTCCGGGAAGCTGATATCGACAATCGGGCTTTTGCTGCCGCGCACGCTGTTGATCATTTCCGGCAGGCGATGCAGGGTCTGCGGGCCGAATACGATATCAACATAGCTGGCGCGCTGACGAATATGATCCCCTTCCTGCGACGCCACGCAGCCGCCGACACCGATAATCAAATCAGGGTTGCGCTCTTTTAACGTTTTCCAGCGGCCGAGCTGATGGAAAACTTTCTCCTGTGCCTTCTCACGAATGGAACAGGTGTTGAGCAGCAGAACGTCTGCCTCGTCAGCTTCCTCGGTCAGCGTATAGCCATGAGTGCTGTTCAGCAGGTCAGCCATCTTGGATGAATCGTACTCATTCATCTGACAGCCCCAGGTTTTGATATGCAGTTTTTTCATTGTCGAACTAGCCATTGATTCAGTGCAGTGAAGTGCAGGGCGCGTATTGTAATGCTTTGACGCTGTTGTGACCAGCGCGTAGCCGCCATACTTCCCCAGATGATCTGTAGAGTCCGGCTATTCTCGCACGCTTTGCCGGGCTTTTCTGCCGGTCAGGCGTTTTTCCGGTACACTTTGCGCCAGTCAATCCGCCTCTGACGGCGGATAAAGAACAGAAGGAGATAAGCAATGCAGGATAACCGCTTTGATGTAGTTGTGGTAGGCGGCGGCATGGTCGGCGCAGCGCTGGCATGTAGCCTTGCGCTCCAGCAGTTTCGCGTTGCGGTGGTGGAGCGCGCAGAACCTGCACCTTTTGACGCCGCCAGCGATCCCGACGTGCGTATCTCTGCGATTGGCAGTGCGTCGGTAGGGCTGCTGAAGCAGCTCGACGTCTGGTCGCGCGTTGAGGCGATGCGCTGTGCGCCTTATCGTAAGCTGGAAACCTGGGAGTGGCAGACGGCGCATGTCAGCTTTGACGCTGCGTCGCTGGGTTTGCCTGAACTGGGCTTTATGGTTGAGAACAATGTCTTGCAGCGGGCGCTGTGGGAGCGGATGCAGCAGCTTAATATTCATTTGTGCTGTCCAGCGACGCTGGCGAATCTTCAGCAGGAGAATGGCGGCTGGCGTCTCGATCTCAGCGAAGGCGGCTCGCTGCATACGCGGCTGGTGGCAGGCGCTGACGGCGCGAATTCGCAGGTGCGGCAGATGGCGGGTATTGGTATTCACGGCTGGAGCTATGCGCAATCCTGTTTGCTCATCAGCGTGACCTGTGAACACCCGGCGGGCGATTCAACCTGGCAGCAGTTTACGCCGCACGGGCCGCGTGCCTTTTTGCCGCTGTATGATAATCGCGCCTCGCTGGTGTGGTATGACGCCCCGGCGCGCATCCGCCAGCTACAGGCGATGCCGCTGCCGCAGCTCGAAAAAGAGATTGCTGCGACTTTTCCGGCGCGGCTGGGGCGGTTTAAAGCGCACGCGGCAGGCGGTTTCCCGCTGGTGCGCCGTCATGCGCAGCACTATGTGTTGCCCGGTCTGGCGTTGATCGGCGATGCGGCGCACACCATTAATCCGCTGGCGGGGCAGGGCGTTAACCTTGGCTATCGCGACGTTGATGCGCTGGTAGAGGTGCTGGTTGAGGCGCGCAGTCATGCGCAGGAGTGGGCGTCTGAGAGCGTGCTGCGCCGTTATCAGTCGCAGCGTCGCCGGGATAATCTGCTGATGCAGAGCGGCATGGATCTGTTCTATTTTGCCTTCAGCAACCGTCTGCCGCCGTTGAAGTTTGCGCGTAACCTGGGGCTGATGGCCGCTGAGCGTTCGGGCGTATTGAAGCGCAAGGTGTTGCGGTACGCGCTGGGGTTGTAGTGAAGGGTTTAGGTGCGACTGCGGCGTTTGAGAGTCAGCGTGGCTGCGGCGTCTGTGCGCGGCCACAGAGAGGCTCCCCGATCGCAAAGCCGCTTTTCGTCATCCATGACCGCTCGTCCAGCGTAGATACGCACCTCATCCCTGAAGTGCGCCCGTAAACGGGCCAACGCGCTGCGTTGTTCAAAAACGCCTCGGCGTTTTTGTCCTTGTCGCGGGACGCTTTGCGCTTCGGGAAGCGCCTCTGTGACCGGAATTAGCAACAGCGTTGCTATTTAAAAAATAACTAAACGACAAAAACAACAAAGCCCGCAAAAGCGGGCCTGTTGTCAATTTGGCTGGGGTGCAGGGATTCGAACCCCGGAATGCTGGTATCAGAAACCAGTGCCTTACCGCTTGGCGACACCCCAATAGTGTCTTTTCAAATTGTTTTGTATGGCTGGGGTACGAGGATTCGAACCTCGGAATGCCGGAATCAGAATCCGGTGCCTTACCGCTTGGCGATACCCCAATAATTTGGTGGCTACGACGGGATTTGAACCTGTGACCCCATCATTA
>Ga0209371_1000807_pt1 | contig 25842 bp, 22 predicted proteins | sample AgamicAtAmrz_FD_187165 | JGI IMG/M metagenome (GOLD analysis project Ga0209371, IMG submission 187165) | Agave microbial communities from Guanajuato, Mexico - At.Am.rz (SPAdes) (version 2) | ecosystem: Host-associated > Plants > Roots > Rhizosphere | place: Guanajato, Mexico | collected 2012-06-07
TAGGTACAATTCCCTGGGCAGCACGCTCGGCAACGTGCTTACGGTATTCTTCTAGCACGACGTTATCCTCGCTCTCATTATGTAGGGCTTTCCGACCACCTTGCTCACTTATGGAGAACACACTTCCTTTTCTCGTCCAGGTTGAGGTGCCCGGTTTCGCGGAGGGCAGAATAGCAGGATTCCGGCTGTTTGTTAATCTGTTTACAAAAATACAACATAATCTCCTGTGTCCATTCTGCCCTTCTCTCCTCATCGTATCTGCCCGGCAGGCCTGCTGAAACGCTTCCGGCGCACTGTGGCACACAGTACAGCATTCGCCAGTTACGCATGTCCGCCAGAGTGGCGTTTTAGTGAGGATATTCAGTGAAATAGATAACCTGCCGGAATAGAAAGCCACCTGCGCAGCATTGATGGCAAAGGTGAGTACTGACAGATATGCGCAGCGGAAATTACCCGATGATGACAGCGCCAGCTTCGTTTACCGGGGTGGTTTCCGGCCAGCGGCAGCGCACTTTCAGACTTCGCGCAGTGCGCCGGAACCGGTTTTGCAGACAGCGCAGAACGTTCCACTGAACGAATAAACAGAAGAGGCCATTCAGGCCGCTTACGGATGATTAGTCTTTCAGGCTGGCGGGCCAGTCGGCTGGCAGCTGGTCAGGCGGGCAGTCCACCACGCTTTCGTTGTTTTCACCCACATCGCGGATCAGGGTCAGCGTCGCAAACTCATCAATGATTTCGGTCGGATACGCCGGGCCCGCTTCGCGGAATGCTGCCATCTCCTCCAGATGATCGTTCTGGAAGCAGACTGTTTTTTCAGGATGATTCATTACCCAGCGCGGGAAGAAGATGGTGCCATGGAAAATTCTGTCGGTCAGGTTAACGGCCAGGCTGACATCTGTACCGGTTGGCTCAGTCCAGGAAACTTTGTAGACATCCTGCGCCAGACGCACAACATAGACATGCTGATTTTTAACCCAGCGGTTACCCACCATGCCGCTGTGAATCCGGTAATCGATGGTGCTGGCGTTTTTAACGTAAAGCTCATAGTTCCAGCCATTATCATAGGTATAAACCAGATGTTTGCCGACAATGCCTGACAGGTCATGTTTATCAAATGTGCTCATGATTAATTCCTTATCTGCTTTTGTTGTGAAGATTATTACGCGTTGCAAAATCGATTAATAACGCTATTTTTAGCGTAAAATCATTCATTGTTTAGATGAGTTTACATGCATAAAACGACACTCGAACAGTGGGCTTTGCTCGACGCGGTGGTGAATGAAGGCAGCTTTGCGCTGGCCGCGGAGAAGAATTATCGCAGTCAGTCATCGCTAAGCTATCAGCTTAGCCTGCTTCAGCAGCGGCTGGGGATAACACTGTTAGAACAGCAGGGCCGTCGCGCTGTGCTGAGCGCGGAGGGACATCAGCTGCTTGCTCAGGTTCGTCCGCTGCTGCAGGGATTCAGCGCGCTGGAGGCCAAAGCGGATGCACTGCAACGCGGCGAGCGTTCGCGCATCGATCTGATGGTCGACGCCACCCTGCCCAAGCCCCTGCTGTTTGATGTGCTCCGGGCCTTTCAGCAGCGCTATCCGCACGTCCGCATCTGGTTCAGTGAAATCGTCCGCAGCGAGACGCCGGACAGGCTGGCAGAATCTCAGGCCGATCTCTGGCTGGTCGCGCAGTATGGCGCCGAGCCGTTAGCAGGTGAAAGCCTGATGAGCGTCGATTTCATCGCCGTCGCCCATCGGGATCATCCGCTGCACCGCGAACCGGTCCCGCTGAATGCGGCCACGCTGGCACGCTGGCCCTGCGTAACCATCCTGGATCGCCAGCAACAGCAGCAGTCAGAGGTGAATGGCGAGCAGGCGGAGAACTGGTCATTCACCACGCTGTCGGCAGCGATTGAAGCGGTCCAGCATCAGTTAGGCTATGGCTGGCTGCCGGAACAGACTATTGCGGCCCTGCTGGAGAGCGGTGAACTTCGTCCTCTGCCGCTGCGTCAGGGCCGCCGGCGCAGCAGTACGCTGGTGATGTACATGAATGAAGAGAGACTGCCCGGCAACAGCGCCATTGCTGCGCTGGCACAGATGTTTATTGAGCGTGTGGCGCAGGAGAAGCAAAACGTTAAGATCTGAATAGTCGCCGTTTTTCTTTAAGCAATGCCGGAGTAGGCTGCCGGGGGTGACTTAATGGTTACTGCTCATTCTTCTTAGCCGCTTATCCAGACGGACGGCCTCCCCCTGCCCCGCGCGCTGTGCCGTCGGACAGAAACAGCGTGACAGGCCCCGCAAACTTGACCATCTGCTATCCCTGCCTTTTCAGCCGCAGTGCGGAATTACTTTTCAGGCCTGCTGGCCTGAGCCGTAATGCGCTCAAGCGCAACCTGTGCTAAAAAGCCTGAACGACTTTTGTATTCGGGTTGCGAGGCGACGCAACGGTCGATTCTGTCGATCAGGGATTTAGGCAGGGTAACGTTAATTTTTTCAGAACCGCCTAGCAGTCGAATCACATCGATATCCACCAGCGCCCAGATATAACCCTGATAGTCGGGGTGCGTTGCCAGCGCCTCAATCGTCGAGACGGCAGGGATAGCATGGCCAAGCTCGACGCATAATTCGATATGCCCGGTAATCGCCTCTTTTGCATTTTTTATCGCTTCGTCCAGCGTCTCGCCAGCGGAGAAGCATCCGGGTAAATCAGGAACAATGACGCCATAGGCATGTTCGTCATCGCCAGCTTCAATTGCAATCGGATAAAACATATCAACCTCTTCGCGCAAGCGGGATTAAATCTTCGCCTGTCTTCTGATGCTTTTTACCGTACCGATCGGTAAGTCCTTTTTAGGGTGAGGCACCGTAACCAGCCCCGGCTTAACCGGGTGAGTGAAATGGTGATGGCTACCGTTTATCCTTATCAGCACCCAGCCATCAGCCCTGATTTCCGCAATTAATCTGCTACTATCCATAGCGACGTCCTGTCCTGTACCCGTCAGAACAAAATAACCCCAATAACCCCTCCGGACAATCCTTTTATCGGGGCTGGATTGCCTTCTGTCTGGCCTGATAAATTCCGGACATCCCGCACGGCATTCGTCGCAAAAAAAAAGCCCCCGTCACGGGAGCTTTCGCTTTCACTGCGGCAGAAACTTACTTCTTCTTCGCTTTCGCGTTAGGCAGGTCGGTAATGCTGCCTTCGAAGATCTCTGCTGCCAGACCGACGGACTCATGCAGGGTCGGGTGAGCGTGGATGGTCAGCGCGATATCTTCCGCATCACAACCCATCTCAATCGCCAGACCGATCTCACCTAACAGCTCGCCGCCATTAGTACCGACAATCGCACCACCAATGACACGATGCGTCTCTTTGTCGAAGATCAGTTTGGTCATGCCTTCTGCACAATCGGAGGCGATTGCACGGCCAGAGGCCGCCCATGGGAAGGTCGCTGTCTCATAGCTGATGCCCTTCTCTTTCGCTTCTTTCTCGGTCAGACCGACCCAGGCAACTTCTGGCTCAGTATAGGCAATTGACGGGATCACTTTTGGATCGAAGTAGTGCTTCAGACCGGAGATCACTTCTGCTGCCACGTGGCCTTCGTGCACACCTTTGTGCGCCAGCATTGGCTGACCAACGATGTCGCCGATAGCGTAGATGTGTGGCACGTTGGTACGCATCTGCTTGTCGACGCGGATGAAACCACGGTCGTCCACTTCCACGCCCGCTTTACCGGCATCCAGACCTTTACCATTCGGTACGCGACCGATCGCCACCAGCACGGCGTCATAACGCTGCGCTTCGCCTGGTGCTTTTTTACCTTCCATCGAAACGTAAATGCCATCGTCTTTTGCTTCAACGGCGGTCACTTTGGTTTCCAGCATCAGGTTGAATTTCTTGCTGATCTTCTTGGTAAAGACTTTGACCACGTCTTTATCCGCAGCCGGGATAACCTGGTCAAACATCTCGACCACGTCGATCTCTGAACCCAGCGCGTGATACACGGTCGCCATTTCCAGACCGATGATGCCGCCACCCATAACCAGCAGGCGCTTTGGCACTTCTTTCAGTTCCAGTGCATCGGTAGAGTCCCAGACGCGTGGATCTTCATGTGGGATGAAAGGCAGTTCGATAGGGCGTGAACCCGCAGCGATAATGGCATTGTCGAAGTTGATGGTGGTCGCGCCGCCTTCTCCTTCAACCACCAGGGTATTAGCACCGGTGAATTTGCCCAGGCCGTTAACCACGGTGACTTTACGCCCTTTTGCCATACCTGACAGGCCGCCAGTCAACTGGTTGATAACCTTCTCTTTCCAGCTGCGAATCTTGTTAATATCAGTAGAGGGCTGACCAAACACAATGCCGTGCTCTTCAAGGGCTTTCGCCTCTTCAATCACTTTGGCAACGTGCAGCAGCGCCTTAGAGGGGATACAACCGACGTTCAGACAAACACCGCCCAGGGTGCTGTAACGCTCAACCAGTACGGTTTCCAGACCTAAATCCGCACAACGGAAGGCTGCAGAGTAGCCTGCAGGACCTGCCCCAAGTACTACGACCTGGGTTTTAATCTCTGTACTCATCATGACCTCTTAATTGATATCCGGCGGGTCAGACGTTCTTATAATGCCCTTGTTCCACCGGGACTTTCACCGCAAGAGTTTACAGAATTGTTAACAAACTGCCAACCGCGGCGCGACGAATCGTTAAAGGAAGGCCGGCATCCGCCGGCCTTCTTTACTTTTACATAACTAAACGACGAATGTCGGAGAGCATATTGCCAATAATGGTGATGAATCTTGCACCATCGGCTCCGTCGATCACGCGGTGGTCGAAGGAGAGAGAAATCGGCATCATCAGACGCGGCATAAACTCTTTGCCGTTCCATACCGGTTCCATCGCCGACTTAGAGACACCCAGGATAGCCACTTCCGGCGCGTTCACGATCGGCGCGAAGTGTGTGGTGCCCAGGCCACCCAGGCTGGAGATGGTGAAACATCCGCCCTGCATGTCGCCCGCTGTCAGTTTACCGTCACGCGCTTTCTTCGAAATCGCCATCAGCTCACGGGACAGCTCGGTGATGCCCTTCTTGTTCACGTCTTTAAAGACCGGAACCACCAGGCCGTTTGGCGTATCAACCGCCACACCGATGTTGATATATTTTTTCAGCGTCAGTTTCTGCGCATCTTCAGAGAGTGAGCTGTTGAAGCGTGGCATCTGCTCCAGCGCCGCTGCCACGGCCTTCATGATGAACACGACAGGCGTGTACTTCACGTCCAGCTTGCGCTTTTCCGCTTCCGCATTCTGCTGCTTACGGAAGGCTTCCAGCTCGGTGATGTCGGTTTTGTCGAAATGCGTAACGTGCGGGATCATCACCCAGTTACGGCTCAGGTTCGCGCCAGAAATTTTCTGGATACGACCCAGTTCGACTTCTTCCACTTCACCAAACTTGCTGAAGTCCACTTTTGGCCACGGCAGCATGCCTGGCAGGCCGCCGCCGCTGGCAGCCGCTGGTGCTGCTTCAGCGCGCTTCACAGCCTCTTTCACGTAAGTCTGCACGTCTTCTTTCAGAATGCGACCTTTACGACCGGTGCCTTTGACTTTCGCCAGGTTCACACCGAATTCACGCGCCAGGCGACGGATCACCGGGGTGGCGTGAACGTAAGCGTCATTCTCTGCGAACTCACCTTTGCTGTCCGCTTTCGCTGCGGCTGGCGCAGGCGCTGCAGCTTTCGCTTCAGATTTAGCAGCCGGTGCCGGCGCCGCATCCTGTTTCGCCGCCGCAGGTGTCGCTGGCGCAGCGCCTTCGACTTCGAACACCATGATCAGTGAGCCGGTGCTGACTTTATCGCCGGTTGAAACTTTCAGCTCTTTGACCGTACCCGCAAACGGCGCAGGCACTTCCATTGAGGCTTTGTCGCCTTCCACCACGATCAGTGATTGTTCGGCGTCGACTTTGTCGCCGACTTTCACCAGAACCTCGGTGACTTCAACTTCATCACCGCCGATGTCCGGGACCTTAACGTCTTTCGCGCCCGCGGCAGCAGCAGGTGTCGATGCAGCTTCTTCTTTCATGGCTGGCTTCGCGTCAGAGGCCGGTGCGGCGCCTTCTGCTTCAAAGACCATGATGGCTGAACCGGTGCTGACTTTGTCGCCAGTCGCGATGGTGATTTCTTTAACCACACCCGCGAACGGTGCCGGGACTTCCATTGAAGCTTTGTCGCCTTCCACTACGATCAGTGACTGCTCGGCTTCCACTTTATCGCCGACCTTCACCAGAATCTCAGTGACTTCCACTTCGTCGCCACCGATATCCGGCACGGCCACTTCTTTGCTGGCCGTGGCCGCAGCCGCAGCTGGAGCAGGCGCCGCATCCGCTTTTTTCTCTTCAGCAGCGGCCGGGGCAGCTTCCGCAGCACCCTCTGCTTCAAACATCATGATCAGTGAGCCGGTTTCAACTTTGTCACCGGTAGAGATCTTAATCTCTTTCACTACGCCAGCCTGTGGCGACGGCACTTCCATTGAGGCTTTGTCGCCTTCCACGGTGATCAGCGACTGCTCGGCTTCCACCTTGTCGCCAACTTTCACCAGAATCTCGGTGACTTCAACTTCGTCAGACCCGATATCCGGTACCTTAATTTCGATAGCCATTACTCTCTTACCTCTTAAGCCAGACGCGGGTTAACTTTATCGGCATCGATATTGAATTTGGTGATCGCGTCGGCCACCACTTTCTTCTCGATCTCGCCACGTTTAGCCAGCTCACCCAGCGCGGCAACCACCACATAAGATGCATCAACTTCAAAGTGATGACGCAGATTCTCACGGCTGTCAGAGCGACCAAAACCATCTGTACCCAGTACGCGATAATCGCTGGAAGGCACATAGCTACGAACCTGCTCAGCGAACAGTTTCATGTAGTCGGTTGAGGCGACTGCTGGCGCGTCGTTCATCACCTGAGCGATGTAAGGTACGCGCGCTTCTTCTGTCGGATGCAGCATGTTCCAGCGCTCACAATCCTGGCCATCACGCGCCAGTTCGGTGAACGAGGTCACGCTGTAGACATCGGAGCCGATACCGTAATCTTTCGCCAGGATCTGCGCCGCTTCACGCACGTGACGCAGGATAGAACCTGAGCCCAGCAGCTGCACTTTACCTTTGCTGCCGTCTACCGTTTCCAGCTTGTAGATACCCTTACGGATACCCTCTTCCGCGCCCTGCGGCATGGCTGGCATGTGGTAGTTTTCGTTCAGCGTGGTGATGTAGTAGTAAATATTCTCCTGCGCTTCGCCATACATACGCACCAGACCGTCGTGCATGATAACAGCGACTTCATAGGCGTAAGATGGATCGTAAGAGATACAGTTCGGGATAGTCAGCGACTGAATGTGGCTGTGACCATCTTCGTGCTGCAGACCTTCACCGTTCAGGGTTGTACGACCCGAGGTACCGCCGACCAGGAAGCCGCGCGCCTGCTGATCGCCAGCCAGCCACATCAGATCGCCGATACGCTGGAAGCCGAACATCGAGTAGTAGATGTAGAACGGAATCATCGGCAGGTTGTTGGTGCTGTATGAGGTCGCCGCCGCCAGCCAGGATGAACCTGCGCCCAGCTCGTTGATCCCTTCCTGCAGAATCTGGCCTTTCTCATCTTCTTTATAGTATGCAACCTGCTCACGGTCCTGCGGCGTATACTGCTGGCCGTTCGGGCTGTAGATACCAATCTGACGGAACAGACCTTCCATACCAAAGGTACGCGCTTCATCCGCGAGGATCGGAACCAGACGATCTTTGATCGACTTGTTCTTCAGCATCACGTTCAGGGCACGCACAAAGGCGATGGTGGTGGAGATCTCTTTGTTCTGCTCTTCCAGCAGCGCACCAAACTCTTCCAGCGCAGGCATTTCCAGCTTTTCACTGAACTTCGGCTGACGCGTTGGCAGGTAGCCACCCAGCTTCTCACGCTGCGCATGCAGGTAAGTGTGCTCTTCTGAGCCTTTTTCGAAGGTTACGTACGGCAGCTCTTCGATTTTATCGTCAGCAACCGGCACGTTAAAACGATCACGGATATAGCGTACGCCATCCATGTTCATCTTCTTCACCTGGTGAGCAATGTTTTTGCCTTCCGCGGTGTCGCCCATACCATAGCCTTTGATGGTATGCGCCAGGATCAGCACAGGCTTGCCTTTGGTGTCCTGCGCTTTTTTCAGCGCCGCGTAGATTTTCTTCGGATCGTGACCGCCACGGTTCAGTGACCAGATCTCATCGTCGGACATATCTTTAACCAGCGCAGCGGTTTCCGGATATTTACCGAAGAAGTGCTCACGCACGTAGGCACCATCACGGGATTTGAAGGTCTGGTAGTCACCGTCGACGGTTTCGTTCATCAGCTGAATCAGCTTGCCGCTGGTATCTTTGCGCAGCAGCTCATCCCAGCGGCCGCCCCAGATGACCTTGATCACTTCCCAGCCAGCACCGGCAAAGATGCCTTCCAGCTCGTTGATGATCTTGCCATTACCGGTGACCGGGCCATCCAGACGCTGCAGGTTGCAGTTAATGATGAAGACCAGGTTATCCAGTTTTTCACGGGTGGCGATGGTGATCGCACCTTTTGATTCTGGCTCATCCATCTCGCCGTCACCCAGGAAGGCGTAAACGGTCTGTGCCGAGGTATCTTTCAGACCACGGTGTTCCAGATATTTCAGGAACTTCGCCTGATAGATAGCAGACAGCGGGCCCAGGCCCATAGAGACCGTCGGGAACTGCCAGAATTCCGGCATCAGTTTCGGATGCGGATAAGAAGAGAGGCCTTTGCCGTCTACTTCCTGACGGAAGTTATTCATCTGCTCTTCGGTCAGGCGACCTTCAAGGAACGCACGGGCATAGATGCCCGGAGAGATGTGGCCCTGGAAATAGACCAGATCGCCGCCATCCTTGTCACTGCGCGCACGGAAGAAGTGGTTGAAACAGACTTCATAGATCGTGGCAGAAGACTGGAAGGAGGACATGTGACCACCCAGTTCCAGATCTTTCTTGGAGGCGCGCAACACCGACATGATGGCGTTCCAGCGAATTGCGGAACGGATACGACGTTCAAGAGAGGTGTTACCCGGATAGTCGGGTTCATCTTCAACGGCAATAGAGTTGATGTAGTTGCTGATTGCAGACGAACCTGCAGCCACATTGACGCCGCCTTTGCGGGCTGCACCCAGTACCTGATCAATCAGATACTGCGCACGTTCAACACCTTCTTCACGGATGACCGATTCGATCGCCTGTAGCCAGTCACGAGTTTCGATCGGATCCACGTCATTGTGTAAACGTTCTGACATGGGTGTGTTCCTTATCTGTGTCTAATACGTTGAATAATCGGGAGCCTGTTAAAGCAGATGCCGGCAGACTCGTCTGAAGTCCGTACGATCTTTGTCGCACGTTATTCCTTACGTTGCTGTAAACGACGCAGGGAGCGTTCACGACGGCTCTGCTCCCGACTTCTGTCCAGCAAGATTTCCTCTATGAACGCCAGGTGACGGTGTGAAGCCTCGCGCGCTTTTTCTGGCTCACGGGCCACAATCGCCTCAAAGATTCTGGCGCGGTGACCGCTCACTTTTGCCAGCATTTCCCGGCGCGAGTAGAGCAATTCGAAATTCTGACGGACGTTTTGTTCCAGCATAGGGCCCATTGAGCGTAGCAAATGCAAAAGCACAACATTATGGGCTGCTTCTGTGACAGCGATCTGATACTGCATCACTGCGTCCGCTTCGGCGTCTAAGTCGCCGCTGTCCTGCGCCTGCTGAATGTGGAGATGACAGTCGCGAATACGCAACAGGTCCTCTTCCGTGCCGCGCAGTGCCGCGTAATAAGCGGCGATACCCTCCAGGGCATGGCGCGTTTCCAGCAGATCAAACTGTGATTCCGGATGGTCGGCGAGAAGCTCAACGAGTGGGTCGCTCATGCTTTGCCAGAGATTCTCCTGAACAAATGTTCCGCCACCCTGTCGGCGTAGCAATAATCCTTTGGCTTCCAGGCGCTGGATTGCTTCACGAAGAGATGGACGTGAGACATCGAATTGTTTAGCGAGTTCGCGCTCAGGGAGCAGCTTCTCTCCCGGACGCAGGGTCCCTTCCATGATCAGGGATTCGAGCTGATGCTCAATTGCGTCAGAGAGCTTGGGTTGGCGTATTTTACTGTAAGCCATCATCCCTTCTTATCAGACCAATCGTCCGGAGTAAATTGGTAATACCAATTGCCATAAGGCGCCCGTAAAGTAACAAAGTATTCACCTTGTGTCTATATGGTGTCAGCGACAATCCCTTCTCCCCAGGCCCTGTGCTGGCGCTAACGTACGGTAAAAAAGATGAAAATTCACTGTTACCGAAAATGTTAAATAAATGCACTTTTACCAAACCTTACACCCGGTTAGCCGTCAGGCGCAGCGGCAGCTATAAGTGAAAGCTATTCGTCATGCGCGAAATTTCATGGCAAAAATTTTTCTGGCCGGACGTGACGGGGATGGCGTTTTTTCAGTCAACTCTCAGCACAAAAGGCGAAAGCAGGTGCAAAGCGATTCGCTTATCACTATTCTTGTCGCCAGGGTAGCGCATGGCAGCATTCGGCAGGCCAGATACCGTAAAATTATCAATACGTTATTGTAACCACTTCATTACAGCGAACAGCGCTGCGAACGAAGAATAAAAACATCACGAGGTTTGTATGGAACAACAGCAAGGCGAAGCGCTGAAGCGTGGTCTAAAGAACCGCCATATTCAGCTCATCGCGCTGGGTGGTGCAGTGGGAACCGGGCTGTTTCTGGGCAGCGCATCGGTTATTGAATCCGCCGGACCGGCCGTTATTCTGGGCTATGCGGTTGCCGGTTTTATTGCCTTTTTAATCATGCGCCAGCTGGGTGAAATGGTGGTGGAAGAGCCGGTCGCCGGCAGCTTCAGCCACTTTGCTTATAAATACTGGGGTAACTTTGCAGGCTTTGCCTCGGGCTGGAACTACTGGGTTCTTTACGTGCTGGTTGCGATGGCGGAACTGACCGCCGTGGGCAAATATATCCAGTTCTGGTGGCCCGATTTTCCGACCTGGGCCTCAGCCGCTATCTTCTTCGTAATGATTAACGCCATCAACCTGACCAACGTTAAAGTATTTGGTGAGATGGAGTTCTGGTTTGCCATCATTAAAGTGCTGGCCGTGATTGGCATGATCCTGTTCGGTGGCTGGCTGCTGTTTGGCGGTCATGCAGGTCCGCAGGCCACCGTCCGCAACCTCTGGGAACAGGGCGGCTTCTTCCCGCACGGCATCGGCGGGCTGGTCGCCGTCATGGCGATTATCATGTTCTCATTTGGCGGGCTGGAGCTGGTCGGTATTACTGCGGCCGAAGCTGACAATCCGGAAGTGAGTATCCCAAAAGCAACCAACCAGGTACTGTGGCGTATCCTGATCTTCTACATTGGTTCGCTGGCCGTGCTGCTCTCTCTGATGCCGTGGAATCGCGTCACCTCTGAAGTCAGCCCGTTCGTCTTTATTTTCCATGAGCTGGGCGATGCGATGGTGGCGAATGCGCTGAACATCGTGATCCTGACGGCCGCCCTGTCGGTCTACAACAGCTGCGTCTACTGCAACAGCCGTATGCTGTTTGGTCTGGCTCAGCAGGGCAACGCCCCCAAATCGCTACTGAAAGTCGATCGTCGTGGCGTTCCGGTGTTAACGATTCTGGTTTCGGCCGTGGCCACTGCGCTCTGCGTGCTGATCAACTATCTGATGCCGGGTGAAGCCTTTGGTCTGCTGATGTCGCTGGTGGTTTCTGCGCTGGTGATTAACTGGGCGATGATCAGCCTGGCGCACCTGAAGTTCCGCCGTAAGAAAGATCAGCAGGGTGTGACCACCCGCTTCAGAGCCCTGCTCTATCCGGCAGGAAACTGGATTTGCCTGATCTTCATGGCGGCGATTCTGGTGCTGATGGCCACCACGCCAGGCATGGCGATCTCGGTCTGGCTGATTCCGGTCTGGCTGGTGATTCTGGCCGTGGGTTACTTCGTTAAGAACAAAACACAGAAAGCCTGATGCGCTTTTCCGGGCGGTGATCTCTCTGAGAGGTTGCCGCCTGCCTCCTCGCCGCTCTATCGTTCTGCTCTGGCCTGATCAAGCTCACATTTCTTTCTCCGCACCTGTTTAGTCCATCTCCATGACGAATTACTCCGGTTTGTTCTGCTGACTTAATGCCAATAATTCCTGTTCACACTGATGCGCAGGAGAAAACCATGAAAGGTGCAGCCCTCTCGTTTCGGGAAAAGCTGGGATATGGCATGGGCGATGCCGGGTGCAACATGATTGGCGGGGCCATTATGCTGTTCCTGAACTACTTCTATACCGATGTATTTGGTCTCGCCCCGGCGCTGGTAGGCATCCTGCTGCTGTCGGTCAGGGTACTGGATGCCGTCACCGACCCGATTATGGGCGCGATCGCTGACCGCACTAAAAGCCGCTGGGGTCGCTTTCGCCCCTGGCTGCTATGGGTTTCTGTGCCCTATGTGCTGTTCAGCATCCTGATGTTTACTACCCCCGACTGGACATATCACAGCAAGGTCATCTGGGCCTTCGTCACCTATTTCCTGATGTCGCTGACCTATACCGCCATTAACATCCCCTATTGCTCTCTGGGTGGTGTGATTACCAACGATCCCGGCGAGCGCGTCTCCTGTCAGTCTTACCGCTTTGTGATGGTCGGCATCGCCACGCTGATTCTCTCTATGTCACTGCTGCCGATGGCGGAATGGTTCGGCGGCGCAGACAAAGCCCGTGGTTATCAGATGGCGATGACGGTCCTCGCCACCATCGGCCTGGCAATGTTCCTGTTCTGCTTTGCGACGGTACGCGAACGTATCCATCCTGCTGTACCGAGTAACGATGACCTGAAAAAAGATCTGCGTGATGTCTGGAAGAATGACCAGTGGGTTCGCATTCTGCTGCTGACCTTCTGTAATGTCTGTCCCGGCTTTATCCGCATGGCGGCCACTATGTATTACGTGACCTGGGTGATGGGTCAGTCAACGCACTTTGCCACACTGTTTATCAGTCTGGGCGTGATTGGCATGATGTTCGGCAGCACGCTGGCGAAACTGCTCACCGACCGCTGGTGCAAACTCAAAGTCTTTTTCTGGACCAATATCGCGCTGGCTCTCTTCTCCAGCGGTTTTTACTGGCTCGATCCGCACGCCACGGTGATGATTGTTATCGCCTATTTTGTGCTGAATATTCTGCATCAGATCCCGTCACCGCTGCACTGGTCACTGATGGCTGATGTGGACGACTACGGCGAATGGAAAACCGGCAAACGCATCACCGGCATCAGCTTCTCCGGCAACCTCTTCTTCCTCAAAGTCGGGCTGGCCGTGGCCGGTGCCATGGTCGGTTTTCTGCTGTCGTTCTATGGCTACAATGCCGGAGCTAAACAGCAATCGCCGGAGGCAATTAACGGTATCATGCTGCTGTTTACCATCATTCCGGGTGTCGGTTATCTGATTACCGCTGGCGTGGTCAGACTGCTGAAGGTTGACCGCAACATGATGCTCACCATTCAGCAGGATCTCGCGCTGCGTCGCCAGAACTTCCGTGAGTTACACCCTGTTCACCTGCGCGACGATACGGCTACCCCAACCGGAGAGGTAAAATGATGACAGCCTGGCCAAATCCTTTTATTACACAGCGGGCCGACCCCTTTATCCTGCAGCACGACCAGCACTACTATTTCGTCGCCTCAGTGCCGGAGTATGACCGGCTTGAGATCCGCCGCGCCACAACGCTGGCAGGCCTGCGCAACGCCGCGGCGGTGGAGGTCTGGCACAAGCCGGAGAGCGGCCCCTGCAGCGAATTAATCTGGGCGCCCGAGCTGCATCATATTGAGGGGCAGTGGGTGATCTATTTCGCTGCAGCACCGACACGCGACATTAAAGAGGGCCTGTTTCAACATCGGATGTATGCGCTGGTCTGTGACGCGGACGATCCCCTGCTGGGGCCCTGGCAGCCCTGCCGCCGGGTCTTCAGCCAGTTTGACAGCTTCTCGCTGGATGCCACGCACTTCGTTCATCAGGGGAAAAACTGGTATCTCTGGGCGCAGAAGGATCCGTCCATTCCCGGTAACTCCAACCTCTATCTGGCCGAGTTACTCAATCCCTGGACGCTGAAAGGCACCCCGGTCATGCTGAGCCGGCCGGAATATGAGTGGGAATGCGCCGGGTTTAGCGTCAACGAAGGGCCGGCGGTAATCCGTCACGGGAATCGGCTATTTGTGACCTACTCCGCCAGCGCCACCGATGAGAATTACTGTCTGGGTATTCTGTCCATTGCCGCTGATGCAGACCCGCTGGATACTTCTGCCTGGCAGAAATCTGCCCGGCCGGTCTTTGTCTCCAGCTGGGACAACCATCAGTATGGGCCGGGTCACAACAGCTTCACCCGCGATGAAGAGGGACGTGATGTGCTGGTTTACCACGCACGCAATTACACTGAAATTGAGGGCGATCCGCTCTGGGATCCGAACCGCCATACCCGCCTGAAATACTTTAGCTGGCGGGAGGATGGCACACCCGATTTTGGTGTGCCACCTGCCGATTACACCAGCGTGCCGTAAATCGTCAGCAACGCGACGGCGACCACCAGCACCAGTGAGGTCCGCTTCGCTAACGCCACGGCAACCCGTGGCGTTTCAACTTTATCGGTATGGGGATCGCGAGACAGAGAGAACTGGGCCAGCGTCGTCAGCACCTGATACTGAGAGCGGCGCCGGTCGGTCAGCGAGGCAAACCAGGCAGGCAGGGCTTTCTCACCATGGCCCAGCAGCGCGTAGGCCACGCCTGCCAGCCGCACCGGGATCCAGTCGAGCAGATGCAGAATCGCATCCACGCCCGATTGCGCGCGCGCCATAGGCGTTTCCCGCTTTGCCAGCCAGCTTTGCCAGGCGCGCAGGAACGCGTAGCCCACCAGCAGCACCGGCCCCCAGGAGCCCCCCACCACCAGCCAGAACATCGGCGCCAGATAGAAGCGAAAGTTTATCCAGATCAGGGCATTCTGCAGTTCACGCAGAAATTCGCGCTCGCTGCACTCCACCGGTACACCGTGAATGAGCGTCAACTCGGCCGCCATCGCCTGATGCGCCGCCTCGTCATCATGACTGGCCGCTTTCAGATAGTGATGATAGTGCTGACGCACCGAACCGGCACCAATACAGAGCAGACCGGTCAGGATCCAGAACAGCAGTTGCAGCACGCCAAACAGCAGCCCTTTCAGGCTCCAGATCACCAGCGCGGTCAGCGCCATCGCCAGCACGGTCATCAGCACTGTTCGCACCAGTGAGAAATGACGGCGATGGCGAAAAACCGGCTCCAGCCGATGGTCGAGCTGCCAGTGCTCGCCCAGCTTAAACAGGCGCTCCCAGCCTAAAACCAATAACAAGGTAAACAACGTCATACTGACCCCGCAAAAATCAGGATGTGGGCTGCGTTAACAGCTGTCTGTAGTAGTCCCAGTCAAAAGCAGGCCCGGGATCGGTTTTACGTACCGGCGCGATATCGCTATGCCCCGTGATACGCGAAGGTGTTAATGGATAGTGTTGCAGCAGCAGCTGTGTCACCTGCTGCAGGGCCAGATATTGCGCGCCGGTGTAAGGCTCACTGTCTGTCCCTTCCAGCTCAATACCGATGGAGAAGTCGTTACAGTTTTCCCGTCCTCCAAACTGTGACACACCCGCATGCCAGGCGCGCTTGTCAAAAGAGACATACTGCACAATCTCCCCGTCGCGACGAATCAGGCAGTGTGCCGCCACTTTCAGCGCGGCGATATCCGCAAAATAGGGATGAGCCTCAGGCGGCAGCGTGCCGGTAAAGAGTTTATCGATCCAGGGTCCACCAAATTCACCCGGTGGCAGGCTGATATTGTGGATCACCAGCAGTGAAGGCGCCTCATCGTCGGGGCGTTCGTTGTAATGTGTTGATGGCACGTGACGCACACCGGTCAGCCAGCCCTGTTTGATTTTCATACCGGATTCCTTGTTCTGCCTGGCTGAGAATAGCATGAATAATAAAGGATTCTTGCCTCTTAGTGTGTCCGGGGCGCAACGAAAAAGCGCCGCATGTTAAGGATACTAAACAAAATCGCCGTCAGCACTGGTACAGCGTAACGGTTCAGGCTATTGTGACCGCCTCTGTTGCTGCACTTTTATGAGGTAAAACGACTATGTCATCTCGTGGTTACGATGCGGACAGCCGCCGTCAGGTCTTGATTAAACGCGTTGAAAGTGACATTCCGGATGCGGTTGCGCTGGCGTTAAAAGAGGATCTCGGCGGCGAGATTGACGCTGACCGTGACATTACCGCTCAGCTGTTGCCAGCCGATACGCAGGCCCATGCGCAGGTGATCACCCGCGAAAACGGTGTTTTCTGTGGTAAACGCTGGGTGGAAGAGGTCTTTATCCAGCTCGGTGCCCACGCGACCCTGAACTGGCATGCAGAAGATGGCGATAAGGTGAAAGCCGGTCAGCTGCTGTTTGAGATCGCCGGTCCGGCCCGGCTGCTGCTGACCGCAGAGCGTACGGCGCTTAACTTCGTGCAGACGCTTTCAGGCGTGGCAACGGAAGTGAGCCGCTATGTGGCCCTGCTGGCGGGCAGCCAGACGCAGTTACTCGACACGCGCAAAACCCTGCCCGGTCTCCGTACCGCGCTGAAATATGCCGTACTGTGCGGCGGCGGGCAGAACCATCGGCTGGGCCTCGCCGATGCTTACCTCATCAAAGAGAATCATATTATCGCCAGTGGTTCGATCCAGCAGGCGGTGGAAAGAGCGCAATGGCTACAGCCCGACGTGCCGGTCGAGGTCGAGGTGGAGTCGCTGGAGGAGCTTCAGCAGGCGCTGGAGGCCGGTGCCGATATCGTTATGCTGGACAACTTCAGCCTGGACGACATGCGTGCCGCCGTTGCGCTCAATCAGGGGCGTACACTGCTGGAAGTTTCCGGCAACGTGACAGAAACCACCCTGCCACAGATTGCTCTGACTGGCGTGGATTACGTGTCGGTTGGCGCACTGACCAAACATGTGCGGGCGCTGGACCTCTCCATGCGTTTTAAACAGCAGTAATCCGCCCCGCCGTCATCCGTGACGGCAATTTTGCGACCCTGCTTCCGGCGCAGTTTCGGCTGCGCTGCAATGCTGAAATCTCCCTGCAGCCCGCTTTCCGGTTCGCTTCTCGCGGACTGTCTTTCACCACTCACGATTTTTACCCTGTCGGCTTCTTAATCAGGAGACGATGTGATGACGAATCAACGTGGATTTACACTGGTGGAATTAATGATTGTGGTGGGGATCGTGGCGATCTTAAGCGCCATCGGCCTGCCCGCTTATCAGAACTATCTGCAGCGTGCAGCCCTGACCAACATGCTGCAAACGATGGTGCCCTACAAAACTGCGGTAGAGCTCTGTGCAATGGAACGCGGCGGGCCTGCGCAGTGCCAGGCTGGAGAAGCGGGCATTCCTGCCGCCCGCGGCTCGCGTTATGTCTCCACGCTCAGCGTGACTGCCGGAGTAATCACTCTGACCGGTCAGGAGAGTCTGAATGGCCTGCGTGTTGAAATGGTGCCGATCTGGGAGAGCAGCGAAGGTGGCATCAGCTGGCAACGCAGCTGCACCAGCAGCAACAGCAGCCTCCGTGACAATTGTCTGGCGCAGTTCCGCTTTGCGGATAAAGGTGGCAGCGATGGAGAAGCCTGATGCCGCCATTGCGGCACTCTGTCAGCGTTATCGCGCCGTGGTTCTGCACCATGATGCCACTCAGCTGCGCGTGGCCGTGGCGGAGAGCGCGCCGCCGGGCCTGGCTGAGGCGCTCCATTTTGCCAGCCAGTGCCAGATTGAGATCGAGTGCTGGCCGCAGGCCCGGCTTGATCAGCGTCAGCATGCTGACACCCCTCTGGTCGCGCGCGAAACGTCCCCCGCTGAATCGGCGGTTGAGGCGACACACTTGATCCTGCGTCAGGCCCTGGAGCGTCGTGCCTCGGATGTCCACATTGAACCCGATCGGGGAGGCATGCGGATACGACTGCGCATCGACGGCGTTCTGCATCCGCTCTCCGCTCTGCCCGCCACTCAGCCTGCGGCGTTGCTGGCACGCCTGAAGATCCTCGCCGGCCTGGATATCGCCGAACGCCGGTTGCCGCAGGATGGTCAGTTCAGTCTGGAGATCGCCGGGAAACCGGCCTCCTTTCGCCTGGCGACGCTACCCGTCTGCGGCGGTGAAAAAGCCGTGGTAAGGCTGTTACAGAGTGAAAGCGCAGCCCTGTCGCTGGATAAGCTTGGGCTTCCCGCGCCCCAGCTGCGGCTGCTCTGCGCCGCGCTGGCCCAGCCGCAGGGGCTGATCCTGGTGACCGGCCCCACCGGCAGCGGCAAGACGTTTACGCTCTACAGCGGCCTCAGCGCCCTGAATACACCGGAAAGGAATCTGTGCAGTGTGGAGGACCCTATCGAGATTCCGTTACCCGGCATTAACCAGACGCAGATCCATACCAAAAAGGGTCTCGATTTTAATCGCGTGCTGCGGGCGCTGCTGAGACAGGACCCGGACGTGATTATGGTGGGCGAAATCCGGGATGCGGAAACGGCAGAGATTGCGGTGAAAGCCGCGCAGACCGGCCATCTCGTCCTGTCGACGCTACATACCAACTCCACTGCCGAAACCCTGACGCGACTGCGCCAGATGGGGATTCCTGGCTATCTTCTGGGCCAGGCGCTGAAACTGATTGTGGCTCAGCGTCTGGTCCGGCGCCTCTGTCCGCACTGCCGCCAGCCTGCTCAGGCCGTTGCACACTACCCTGCCGAACTCTGGCCCGGTACGCTGCAAACCTGGCGTGCGCCCGGCTGCGATCACTGTTTTTCCGGCTATTTTGGCCGGCTGGCGCTGTTTGAGCTGCTGCCCGTCAATGCCCGGCTGCAAAATGCAATTGCCGCCGATATGCCGCTGGAAAATCTGCTTACGCTGGCGAAGCAGCAAGGCCTGCGTACTCTGCTGGCTTCCGGCCTGGAAGCGGTGAGCCGGGGCGATACCTCGCTGGAAGAGATGCAGCGTGTGATGGGACTGGACGATGGATAACACCTGTTTATTTCGCTGGCAGGCGGTCGATAGCCAGGGGCAGTTATGCAGTGGAGAACTGCTGGCAATCGACAGTGACAATCTGCTGCTGATGCTGGCCCAGCGTAATCTTCTGCCGGTGAGCTGGAAGAGAGAGAAGGTCTGGCCTCAGAAGGCGTGGAAATGGCAGCACAGGATTGACCTGTTCAGGCAGCTGGCCACCCTGCTTAAAGCCGGGCTGCCACTGGCAGAAAGTCTCACGTTACTGGCTGAAGGCCATCCGCATCCCGGCTGGCAGGCACTGATGCGCGCGCTGCATCATCGGGTACTTAGCGGCGCGCCTTTTTCGCAGGCGTTGCGGGAATGGCCGCAAATCTTTCCGGCACTCTATCCGGCGCTGATGGAGATCGGCGAACTGACCGGTCAGCTGGATGTCTGCTGCAGCGAACTGGCCCGGCAGCAGAGCCGGCAGCAACAGTTACGCCTTCAGGTCAAAAAGGCGCTGCGCTATCCCCTGTTTATCCTGCTGGTGGCCCTGGCCGTCTCCTGCGGCATGCTGCTGTTTGTCCTGCCGGAGTTTGTTGCCGTCTATGACTCTTTCGATGCGCCGCTGCCTGCCTTTACGGCCGCTGTCATGCAGCTATCTGCGGGACTTCAGGCGTGGGGCTCGGTGGCAGCTTTCTTTATCCTGCTGTTGCTGACAGTCTGGCATCAACTGCGACAGCACTCGGCGGCCTGGCAGCGCCGTGAACAGGCTATCTTCCTGCGTATTCCACTGCTGTCCGGGCTGTGGCGGGGCGCGCAACTGACGCAAATCTACAGCCTCCTTAACCTGATGCAGCGCGCAGGCTTAACGCTGTTACAGGGCCTGACTGCCGTTGAAGTGACGCTCTCCTCACTGCTATGGCGAGAGGCGATCGCTGGATTGCAGCAGCATATTGCTCAGGGGAACCCGCTGCATCAGGCGCTGATTCATCATCCCCTGTTTACGCCCTTATGCAGTCAGCTGATACGGGTGGGCGAAGAGGCCGGTGCACTGGATCTGATGCTGGCCCGTCTGGCGGAGTGGCACGAGACGGAAACCCGCGAGCGCGCAGATACGCTGGCGGCTTCACTGGAACCGATGATGATGATAGTGATTGGTGGCATTGTCGGTACGCTGGTAATTGCGATGTACCTGCCGGTCTTTGGACTGGGCGATGTGATGCATTAAGGGGCGTCGCGTGCGCGCCCCTGATTGCTATCGGTTAAAGACGCGGTTTTCCTGCTCGTTCACGCGGATAAAGGTGGTGCGCTTGGTCAGCTCTTTCAGCCGTTCCGCCCCGACGTATGTACAGGCGGAACGCAGCCCACCCAGAATGTCGCGGGCGGTGTCATCCACAGCCCCCCGCAACGGCAGCTTCACCGTTTTGCCTTCCGCTGCGCGATACTGCGCGACACCGCCGACGTGACGCTTCATCGCGGATTCAGAACTCATGCCGTAGAAGAGCATAAAGCGTTCGCCATTTTCTTCGACGATCTGCCCTTCACATTCATCATGCGCCGCCAGCATTCCCCCCAGCATTACGAAGTCTGCTCCGCCGCCAAACGCCTTGGCGATATCGCCAGGCACAGAACAGCCGCCATCACTGACGATCTGCCCGCTTAAGCCATGCGCCGCATCGGCACACTCAATAACCGCTGAAAGCTGCGGATAACCGACGCCGGTCTTCACGCGGGTGGTGCAGACCGAGCCGGGCCCGATGCCGACCTTAACGATATCCGCGCCAGACAGAATCAGTTCTTCCACCATTTCGCCCGTGACTACGTTACCGGCACAGATCGTTTTAGTCGGGAACCGTTCACGCGCCCGCTGCAGAAAATCGACAAAATGTTGCGAATAGCCGTTGGCTACGTCAATGCAGATAAACTGCAAATCCGGCGACAGCGCCATGATCGCGACCAGCTTACTCAGATCCGCTTCGGAGGTGCCGGTTGACACCATGACCTGCTTCAGTACCGCTGCCGGCACGCGCTGAATAAAGGCGCGCCACGCATCGACGCTGTAATGTTTGTGAACTGCCGTAAGGAGATTGAAGCTGGCCAGCGCCTCGGCCATCGAAAAGGTGCCGACAGTATCCATGTTGGCGGCAATAACCGGCACGCCGCTCCAGCGCAGTCCCGAATGGCGGAAGGTAAAGCTGCGTTCCAGCTCAACCTGCGAACGGCTTTTCAGCGTGGAGCGTTTGGGGCGGATTAATACATCTTTAAAGCCCAGTTTCAGATCTTCTTCAATACGCATAAACAGTGTCCTGGTAAGTGGCAATGAATCGTTCTTCACGAAAAAAGCACAGCTCCAGTGACCTTATGATACGCGCCTCCGGCTTTGCGACAAGACTGCGAATTTCACTTTATTTACGCTACAATCCGTTAAATTTAGTTGTGTTTTATCGGTGTGATCTGACGCCCACTTTTGCGTTTTTTTGTCAGATCGTTACCCTGAAACCCGGCCCGGATAAGAAATCAGGTGAAAAACATGCCCTATATCGTCGCGCTTACCGGGGGAATCGGCAGTGGAAAAAGTACGATTGCCCAGGCATTTGCCGCGTCTGGCGTGGACATTATTGACGCGGATTTGATTGCCCGTGAAGTGGTTGAGCCGGGTACACCCGCTCTGCAGGCTATTCAGGCGCGCTATGGTTCATCGATCGTCACGCAACAGGGCGGGCTTGATCGCGCCCGGCTTCGCGAGATTATTTTTCAGCAGCCGGAAGAGAAAAGCTGGTTAAACGCGCTACTCCACCCACTGATCAATGCCCGGACGCGCCAGCTGATCGCGCAGGCCACCTCACCTTATGTGCTCTGGGTCGTGCCGCTACTGGTGGAAAACCAGTTACAGCGCCAGGCTGACAGAGTGCTGGTGGTGGATGTCGATGAGGCGACACAGTTAGCGCGCACGCAGCAGCGTGATGGCCTCTCCGTCGCCCAGGCTCAACGAATTCTTGCGGCACAGGCCACACGCCAGCAGCGCCTCGCCTGTGCCGATGACATTATTGATAACAGTGGCAAGCCCGATGACGCCTTGCCACAGGTTGCCGGACTTCATGAGCGCTACCTCAGGCTGGCGGCAACGAAACAGGATTAATACCATGAACACACCCGTTCTGTTCGAACACCCACTGAATGAAAAAATGCGGACCTGGTTACGGGTTGAATTTCTGATTAATCAGTTAGATGAAACCACGCCGCTGGATAAGACAGTCAATGCGCTGACCTTTTTCCGTGTGATTGCCGAACTGCTCGACATCTTCGAGCGGGGAGACATGCGTACAGAACTGCTGAAGGAGCTGGAGCGCCAGCAGCAGAAGCTGCGTGCCTGGGCTGATGTACCCGGTGTCGATATGACACTGGTTAACGCGCTCAGCGATAAACTCCGGATTCAATCAACCCAGCTGATGAATGCGCCGCGGATGGGCCAGCAGCTGCGCGAGGATCGGCTTATTGCCCTTGTGCGCCAGCGGCTCAGCATCCCTGGCGGCTGCTGCAGCTTTGATTTACCCGGCCTGCACATCTGGCTCCATCTGCCTCAGGAGACCCGCGATGCCCAGGTTGAAGCCTGGATGCAGACGCTGGCGCCGCTGCATCATGCACTGGCGATGGTACTGGATCTGATTCGCCAGTCCGGTACTTTCCATCTGCAGACCAGCCTCAATGGCTTTTATCAGGACAATGCCGAAGGGGCCGATCTGCTGCGGTTGCAACTGTCACTGGACGATGCGCTTTATCCACAGGTATCCGGCCACAAGAGCCGTTACGCCATCCGTTTTATGCCATTTGATAGCGAGCACGGTGAAGTCCCGGCCCGCCTTAATTTTCAACTGGCCTGTTGTTAGAGGTAACCATGCAGCAAGATGTAATGACCGTTTCCTGTCCGCAGTGCGGCAAAGATGTGATCTGGGATGAGCTGAGCCCCTGGCGTCCCTTCTGCAGTAAGCGCTGCCAGCTTATTGATTTAGGCGAATGGGCCGCAGAAGAGAAACGGATCCCCAGCAGCGATGATATGAATGACAGTGACAGCTGGAGTGAGCAGGATCACTGATTAAAGGATGGGGCGCACGGCCCCACTCCCTCAGAGCTCGCCTGCCACCAGGCGCGCAATCAGCGGGTGATTGGCTGGCGGGAACTCGTCTGCCACCAGCGCCTGCTGATCGACCCAACGCTGTGGCTGCCCCTCTTTGCCCCACGGCTCGCCTTTCCACCCTTCCACCAGGAAAAAGTGCAGCGTCACACGCAGATCGTCATAGGTATGATCTGCATGACCAATCGGATGCGCTTCGGTGACCTCAATGCCCGTCTCTTCGTGCAGCTCCCTGATCAATCCCTGTTCGGCACTTTCGCCCGCTTCGATCTTACCGCCAGGAAACTCCCATTTGTTCGCCATGTAAGAACTCGCCGCACGCTGGGCAAGGAAAATCTGTTTATTGGCATTGCGAATGATGCCAACTGCAACCTGCAGGTGCTTCATGAAGACTATCCGATTGTAATTGATGAATGAGTGATGATTTTAGAGCATGCCTCTGCGGAAGTTAACCGCTTTAGCCCGGTGCGGCCGTGTCCGCTCAGGCAGTGCCGGGTGCTGCAGGAAGGCATAAAAAAAGGAGCCAGAGGCTCCTTTTTATTCAGCGTTTAGTCTCAGGCGATACGGCCATGACACTGCTTGTACTTTTTACCGGAACCGCATGGGCAGGGATCGTTGCGGCCCACTTTGCGTTCGCCGCTTTGCTGCTGCTCCGGCTCTGCCAGCAGATCTTCTTCAACATGGCTCAGCTGCTGCTGCTGTGCCAGACGCTCGGCTTCTTCGCGACGCTGCTGCTCCATCGCTTCCACTTCTTCCGGCATACGCACCTGAACTTTGCTCAGCGTACTGATCACTTCATACTTCAGTGACTCCAGCATCGCTGCAAACATGGCGAAGGATTCACGCTTGTACTCCTGCTTCGGATCTTTCTGCGCATAGCCACGCAGATGGATACCCTGACGCAGATAGTCCATCGCGGCCAGATGCTCTTTCCACAGCGAATCCAGCGTCTGAAGCATTACGCCTTTTTCGAAGTTACGCATCATCTCTGCGCCCACGATCTCCTCTTTCTCAGCATAGCTCTCGGTCGCGCGGGCCATGATGCGTTCACGCAGCACTTCCTCATGCAGATCCGGCTCTTTATCCAGCCACTCCGCAATCGGCAGGTCGAGATCGAAGTCGGCACGCAGACGCTCTTCCAGCCCTGGCACATCCCACATCTCCTCCAGCGACTGCGGCGGAATATAGGTGTCGATGGTCACTTTATAGACATCGTGGCGAATGCTGTTAATGGTTTCGCTCACGTCGGAGACATCCAGCAACTCATTACGCTGACTGTAGATTGCACGACGCTGGTCGTTCGCTACATCATCATATTCCAGCAGCTGCTTACGAATATCGAAGTTACGGCTTTCAACTTTGCGCTGGGCATTGGCAATCGCTTTGGTGACCCACGGATGCTCAATCGCTTCGCCCGGCTTCATGCCCAGTTTACGCATCATATTAGAGACGCGATCCGAGGCAAAGATACGCATCAGCGCATCTTCCATCGACAGATAGAAGCGTGATGAGCCAGCGTCACCCTGACGGCCTGCACGACCGCGCAGCTGGTTATCGATACGACGCGATTCGTGACGCTCGGTTCCCACGATGTGCAGACCGCCCGACGCCAGAACCGCATCGTGGCGGATTTTCCACGCCGCTTTGATCTCTTCAATCTGCGCTTCGGTCGGATTCTCCAGCGCCGCGACATCGGCATGCCAGCTACCGCCCAGCATGATATCTGTACCACGCCCCGCCATGTTGGTGGCGATTGTAACCGCACCCGGCTGACCCGCCTGCGCCACGATATCCGCTTCGCGGGCGTGGAACTTGGCGTTCAGCACGTTGTGTTTGATACCCGCACGGGTCAGTTCGTTGGAGACCACTTCCGATTTTTCAATCGAGATTGTCCCCACCAGCACCGGCTGACCGTTAGCAGTGCGCTCACGGATATCTTCAATGATGGCGTCGATCTTCTCTTTCTCAGTCATGTAGACCAGGTCAGCCAGATCTTTACGCACCATCGGACGGTTGGTCGGCACGACAATCGTGTCGAGCTTATAGATGGAGCTGAATTCAAACGCTTCAGTGTCTGCAGTACCGGTCATACCGGCCAGCTTCTCGTAAATACGGAAGTAGTTCTGGAAAGTGATAGAGGCCAGCGTCTGGTTCTCGTTCTGAATCTCTACCCCTTCTTTCGCTTCAATCGCCTGATGCAGACCATCGGACCAGCGACGACCCTGCATGGTACGGCCGGTGTGTTCATCAACAATCACGACCTCGCCATCTTTGACGATATAGTCCACGTCGCGGGTAAAGAGCGCGTGCGCACGCAGCGCCGCCGTAACGTGATGCATCAGCATGATGTTGGTCGGTGAATAGAGTGACTCACCCGCTTCCATGATGCCCTGGCTGACCAGCAGCTCTTCCACCTTAACCAGACCGCGCTCGGACATGTGAGCCTGACGCGCTTTCTCATCGACCCAGAAGTCACCTTCACCCTGATGAGTTTCGTTATCTTCCTTATCCTGACGAACCAGATGAGGGATGATTTTGTTCACTTTGGTGTAGAGGTCAGAACTGTCTTCTGCCGGACCGGAGATAATCAGCGGCGTACGCGCTTCATCGATCAGGATGGAGT
>Ga0209371_1000809_pt1 | contig 25834 bp, 27 predicted proteins | sample AgamicAtAmrz_FD_187165 | JGI IMG/M metagenome (GOLD analysis project Ga0209371, IMG submission 187165) | Agave microbial communities from Guanajuato, Mexico - At.Am.rz (SPAdes) (version 2) | ecosystem: Host-associated > Plants > Roots > Rhizosphere | place: Guanajato, Mexico | collected 2012-06-07
GGCGCCGGAAGAACAGCGGGCGCGTCGCGCCGGTCGGGAAAACGGCAATAAAATTTTCAACAAGTCGCGCGGCTTGCTGAATATGACGCTAAAAATCCCAACGCCCGATAACTGAGTGACCGTCAGGCAGCATTCAGGGTCGGTTTTACCGGCCTTTTTTGCTCTTTCAGCCGGTAACGGCGGCAATTCCCCGTTTTCTCACTTTTTTGCCTCGCTAACATTGCGCTAACGTTTTGTCGTCTACATATAGTTACAACATACTGAAAGCCCGTAAAGAATGTCAATCTGAGCAGCCAGTAGCGCATCAGCACGGCTTTTTCAGGCGGGGCGTCCTGCTGCCTTCCGGCTCCCCAACGCGATACGCACAGTATTAAAATGGCTATTACAGCGATTTCTGTCACAAACTTGATAAAAAGAAGACTGTCGTATAGAGTAAATTCCCGTAAAGAAACGTTTTTAAGCGCCGTACTTTTAATCTTCGCTGCTTTATAGCTTTCATTCCCTTCTTTCTCTACAGGCTCCACCGGCAACGAAAGCTATGATGCTGCCAGTCATTCTCATTAAGGGGACTGCATGAGCACGCACTCAGAAAACAGACATAAAAAGCACTTCTGGCAGAAAAAACAGAAAGAACTCACCGTAGACGATATCACCATCGTGGATAACGACATGCTGAAGCGTGCCGTCGGCGCAGCCGCGCTCGGTAACGCGATGGAATGGTTCGACTTCGGCGTCTACAGCTATCTGGCCGTGACTATTGGTAAGGTCTTCTTCCCCGGCGGCAGTTCGGCGGCCCAGCTGCTTGCCGCCTTTGGTGCCTTTGCGGCAGCCTTTGTGGTGCGTCCTATCGGCGGGCTGGTGTTCGGGCCGCTGGGCGATAAAGTTGGACGGCAGAAAGTGCTGGCCGTCACCATGATTATGATGGCTATCGGTACCTTCTGTATCGGCCTGATCCCCAGCTATGACAGCATCGGTATTCTTGCGCCAATTCTGCTGCTGGTCGCTCGCCTGGTGCAGGGCTTCTCCACCGGCGGTGAATATGGCGGCGCGGCGACTTTTATCGCCGAATACTCTACCGATAACCGTCGCGGCTTTATGGGTAGCTTCCTGGAGTTCGGCACGTTAGGCGGCTATCTGCTCGGCGCAGGGCTGGTCACCGGCCTGACGGCGGCGATGCCGGAGGCGACGCTACTGGACTGGGGCTGGCGTATTCCGTTCTTTATCGCCGCGCCGCTGGGGCTGTTTGGTCTTTATGTCCGTCTGAAGCTGGAAGAAACTCCGGCGTTCCAGAAGCATATGGAAAAGCAGGACGCGCTGGAACACAGCAAGCCACGTCTGACGCTGCTGCAAATGCTGAGCAAATATCGCGCCCAGATGCTGAAATGTATTGGCCTGGTGCTGCTGTTTAACGTCTCCAACTACATGCTGACCTCCTATATGCCAAGCTACCTGACCGGTATCCTCGGCCTGAGCGAGATGAGCAGCCTGCTGCTGATCCTGGTGGTGATGTTTGTGATGATGCCGCTGACGCTGTTTTCCGGGCACTGGAACGATCGCCTGGGCCGTCGTCCGGTTATTTTAAGCGGCGCTATCGGCCTGATTGTGCTGGCTATCCCAAGCATGATGCTGATTGGTTCCGGTAATATGTGGCTGGTGTTTGCCGGGCTGATCATCCTTGGCGTGCTGCACACCTGCTTTAGCGGCTCGATGCCGGCCACGCTGCCTGCGCTGTTTGCCACGGATATTCGCTATAGCGCGCTGGCGATCGGCTTTAACCTGTCCGTTTCGCTGTTTGGCGGCACCACGCCGCTGATCACTACCTGGCTGGTGGAAACGACGCATAACCTGATGATGCCGGCTTACTATCTGATGGGCGCTGGCGCAATCGGCGTGATCACCGTCTTTACCATGCGTGAAACGGCACGTAAGCCGCTGACCGGTTCAGCGCCTGCGGTTGGCAGCGAAGCGGAAGCGCACAAGCTGGTGAAAAAACTCCGTCTGCGTCAGCAAAAGAAAGATGCGGCGGCGTCGGTTAAATAATATTTCTCGCCGTTATCAGATGACGGCTGGAAATAATTAGCGTTATGGAAAGGCGGCATTTAACGATGCCGCCTTTTTTATTTATAAGCGGGAAAGTGAGAAGGGCGTTAAATCAAATTCTGCGGTTTTTCCCTGAGCAAATTGCGCGGCGATTTCACCCAATACCGTGGCGAATTTAAATCCGTGTCCGCTTAGCCCGCTAATAATCAACCTGTCTGCTCCCAGCGTATCGATAATAAAATCTTCGTCCGCCGTATTATCGTAGGTACAGGCTTCACCACGCAGGCAAACGCCTACACCAGGTAAAAACTGCCGTAAAAATCCGAAGAGTTCGCTGCCGTCTTCAGCAACGGCGCCAAAAGGCTTACGTTGTTCCGGCGCGCTAATCGGCTGACCGCCGTTGTGCTTGCCGATTTTGATCGCGTTGTTTTCAGCAGGAAATCCATAAAAATGGGTGCCGTCCGGCATTTCCACGGCAAACGCGGGAAACTTATTATTTTCACTGTAGCGGCCGTCCGCCTGATGCCAGGCAAAGACTTTTCTGACAGGGGTGACAGGCAGTTCCGGCAGCAGCGTTTTGATCCAGGTTCCGGCGCTCAGCAGCAGCTTTTTGCCCCGGAAGGCGCCTTCCGGGGTCTGGACGACTTGCAGGCCGTCACGCTCCTCCAGCCCGGTGACCGCGCAGTTAAACAGCTGCGCGCAGCCCGCTTCTTTGCACAGGCGGATCAGGTGACGAATAGCCAGTTCGGATTTCAGATAGCCGGACTGCGGCTCGTAAATCCCCGTATAGTTTTCAGGGACGGCCAGCTGCGGCCAGCGCCGCATGGCATCTTTACCGCTGAAGATCTCCACCGGCAGGCTATAGGTTTCGGCGCTCTGCCGCACGTTGCGGATAAATTCGGAACGATCAGGCGCAAGATTCAGCACGCCGCTGCGCTGCATAATTCGCTCGCCGCACTGCTGCTCCAGCTCGTCCCACAGCTGCTGAGCGCGCAATACCATCGGCACGTAGCGGGCGCCTTCGCCGTAAGCGTGGCGAATTAAACGCGTGTCTCCATGATGGCTGCCTTCGCGATGGGGCGGATGCGCCCGATCGATCATCAGGACATTCAGTCCCGCCTGGGTGGCGTACCAGCCGGCCGCTGCACCTACCGAGCCGCTGCCCACCACAATTAAGTCATAAACCATCAGTACCTGGCTCCATCGGTTATACAGGCAGGCAGAATAGCAAAATGCGGCTGGAATGAAAAAAAATGCGGCAGAAATGAAAAAGGCACCCATTTGGGTGCCTTCAGGCCAACGCGGACGAAATTAGTGCTTTTTGTAGTCGCGATCCTGATATTCAGTAGCTTCTATCTTCGCTATGCCAGCTTCGAGAATGGAGATAAATTGTCTGGCAACATCGGTGGTCAGCCAGTAGGTCTGGCCCACTTCAGCTTCATCGTCTGGCTGTTCATTTGATGAAAGTGAATGCAGACGGATCATCATAGCATCGTAGCTGTCTACGGTACTGATATCCCACCCAACGAGGGGATGTGTCTGGATAACCTCTTTGTTTCTGTCCATTATAACCCCCTTATTACTCGTGTTAACAATGACAACGAAGTGATTTATCGAGGTTCAATGCGGCTTTTTTTCATAGAACAGGAAAATTATAACAGAAATTCCAATGTTCGCAGAATGAAATGTCGATCTGAGCCGATTGCCTTTAATTGTTACGGGATTGCGTACGCAGAAACTAAGAGCGGGTGCTCCCGATATAATAAATATCGGCAGCGAAATAACAATACTTGAGTAAATATTATTCACCCGGCTCGTTTGGCTAACTCATCGGCCAGCGCGGCGAAGTGCTGCCGCTTATTTTCATCATAATCTGAACGGGTCGCTTCCAGACGAAGCTTGTCGACCAGCCGCAGCGCGGCCTGTTCATCCAGGCACAAAGAGAGAGAGGAGAAAGCAACTTCCAGCACGCTCAGGCGGCGCTGTTGATCGGCGATCAGCGCCAGCAGCTCGCCAAACGTCATCGCTTCTTCAGGATTTTCAACATTCATGGCAGACCTCTTAGCCAGCGGCAGCAACGCATATTTGGTCACTCTACTATAGCCAGATTCCGTCAGGAGCAAAGAGGGGAGAAAAGAAAAAAGCCGGACGGCGAAGCCCGGCAAAAAACGGAAAGACCACGGGACGTCGATCAGTCGGTGATAAACCAGTCGTCGGCGCTTTCCCAGGTTTCCTGCAGGATATCGGTAATCTGGTCTTTTGCCTCTTTACCGCCGCCCATCACCGTCAGATTATTGGCTGCGGCGTAGCGTACCGAAACGCTGTGGGCGGATTCAGGAAATTGTTTGTCGATTCGCTTGCTCAGCTCGGCGCTCAGCGCATCGATGGCGCCAGCGGGCAGCGAGGTGGTTCTTGCTACAGTGACTTCAATACGCATAAAAGCCTCCGATGAATTCACTGTGAATATATACAGTAAGATCGGCGGAAGCAATCATTTTGTCTGAATTACAGCTCGACGCGCCAGTTCAGCGTTTCGCCAGCCAGGAACGGCACCAGCGTGTCTTCGCCCAGCGTGACGCTCTCCGGCACCGTCCACGGCTGACGCACCAGCTTCAGCGTGCCTTCATTCAGCGGCAGGCCGTAGAAGCGCGGGCCGTTCTCGGAACAGAACGCGGCGAAATGCGCCAGCGCGCCCAGCTCTTCAAACACGGTGGCGTAGGCGGGCAGGGAAGAAGGGGCATTAAAGACGCCTGCACAGCCGCAGCTGGCCTCCTTACGATGACGCAGGTGCGGCGCGGTGTCCGTTCCCAAAAAGAAGCGTTCGTGGCCGCTGGCGACCACTTTGCGCAGTGCTTCCTGATGCACGTTGCGCTTCAGGATGGGCAGACAGTAAAGATGCGGACGCACGCCGCCCACCAGCATATGGTTACGGTTGAACATCAGGTGCTGCGGGGTGATGGTAGCACCAAGCAGATGATTGCCTTCCTGCACGTACTCAGCGGCTTCTTTGGTGGTGATATGCTCAAAAACCACTTTCAGCGCCGGATAGCGTTTGCGCAACGGCTCCATCACGGTTTCGATAAAGCGTGCCTCGCGATCGAAAATATCGATGTGCGCATCGGTCACTTCGCCGTGGATCAACAGCGGCATGCCGATTTTCTGCATCCGCTCCAGCACGGTGGCGATGGCATCGATATTGGTCACGCCGTGGCTGGAATTGGTGGTCGCATGGGCGGGATAAAGTTTGGCAGCGGTAAACACGCCTTCGCTAAAGCCTTTCTCGACCTCGTCCGCAGCCAGCGAATCGGTCAGATAACAGGTCATCAGCGGCGTAAAACGGTGGCCTTCCGGCACGGCGGCCAGGATGCGATCGCGATAGGCCACGGCGGCGGCTACGCTAACAATCGGCGGCACCAGATTAGGCATAACGATTGCCCGACCGTTGACCTCGCTGGTGAAGGGCAGCACGGTTTTCAGCATCTCATCGTCTCGCAGATGGATATGCCAGTCGTCAGGGCGGCGGATAATAAGTTGCTGAGGGTGTGCAGTCATGAACAGGCTCCGGCAGAAGTGAAATCGTATGGCGCGATTTGGCCGGGTATCAAGGATAAAGGGAAAGCCAAACGTTTGCACCTGCTTTATGAGGGCGGCAGCGAAATGGGCCAGGGTTTCCCATAGCGTTTGCACCTGCTTTATGAAGGCGGCGGAGAAATAAATCAGGGTTTCCCGCAGCAGTCGGGAAACCCTGAGGTGTTAATCAGTAAATGGGATCACCAGCTCGCCAGGCTTCACTACCAGACCTTTAGCGAAACGCTTCGCCATCGACTCCGCCTTGCTGCGATCGGTGCTGAGCAGGTAAGCCGGCTTCTGATTGAAATACTCTTTCAGCGACTGATTCAGGTAGGGCGTCAGCGTATTCAGCACGCCCTGCATTTTCGCGGGCTGCGCCTGGACGTCGGTCAGCTGCATGTCTTTCAGGAAGATTGCCCCCTTTTCCTTATCGAAAACAGGCTGCGCCTTCATGGTCAGCAGCATTTCCGCGTGCTGTGGGCCGAACAGCGAGCTGATGTCCACGGTAGCTTTACCGGTCAGCGTGACTTTGTCCGCCTCTTCGCGCCCAATTTTGCTGTTGAGATCGGTCAGGACAATATGGGCATCGACCAGCCCGGCCACGCCAATCTGCTTTTCATAATTATTATGCTTTTGCAGCGCCTGGTTTACTTCCTGCTCGCTGACGGAATATTGAGTCAGCTTGTTGCAGCCCGCCAGGCTCAGCGCCAGCATCAGGGCCATCGCGCCCCGCATAAGATTGTTCATAGTGCTCCTCGTCACGTTATGACGTCAGTTACCCCTTCTGACGCGCAGCGATAGCTTGCCCGACAAATGACAAAGAGTCACCCGGCTGGTGGGAAAAGTTGTGACGAAATAAGGCGGGGCCGTGAAAACGGCCCCGGAAGATCAGGCAGCCACGGAAGAAAGCAGATTGATCTGCGTCTGTTTCGCCATATTGTCGCGATAGTCAGCCACGCGGCTGGGATAGTCGACGCCCGCTACCAGGGTCAGGGAACGCAGCACCGGGAAAAGGTGGATATCATCCAGCGACAGCTCGCCGTTCACCGCGTTGGGCTTCACAATCAGCTTGTCGAGCTTGCGCAGATCGTCATTGATATTTTTAATAAAGCCTGCGGAATGCTGCCTCAGCTCGTCAAAGCTGCCGACGCTGGCTTCTTTTTTCTCCGTGAAGTAGCGGCGCGCTTCGGGCGTGGCGAACTCGGCAAAGGATGCCGTGGCGATGCGAGGCAGCAGCAGCTTGTTCAGATAGCTGTTAACGTGACGCAGCCAGTCGCTGATCGCGGGATTAGGACGGCCCGTCAGCAGCGGCTCGCCGTCGCTTTTATCAACAAAGGCGACGATATCCAGGCTTTCCGGCATGCAGCTGCCGTCTTCTTTCATCAGGATCGGCGCCATTTTTTGTCCGATCAGCTTCTTCGGCGTTTCTTCATCGTCATTCAGCATCACCACCAGTTCGACCGGCAGGTTTTTCAGGCCAAAGATCATGCGTGCCTTTACGCAGAACGGACAGTGTTCGTAAATAAACAGTTTCAAAAGTGCCTCCTTACAGCGATAAAGGTAACGGCAAATACCATTAACCTTCTTAATGTATGCAGGGAGTATGGAAGAGAACGGCTGACAGGGCAAACCGGTGCGCCAGCTATCGTGCGTTTCAGCCGTTTCCGCCATTCACAACGGGAATATTTCCCGGCATTATTTTACCCGACTGCAATCAGGCGGTTATAGTAAAAAGACGTGCCGTCGACGCAACGCGGCGCTTTTATTTATGATCGGCTGAATTCAGGAGAGAAGATGTTTGGCTATCGTTCCGCAGCCCCTAAAGTGCGCCTGACTACCGACAGGCTGGTCGTGCGCCTGGTACACGAGAGAGACGCCTGGCGTCTGGCGGATTACTATGCGGAAAACCGGGCATTTCTTAAGCCCTGGGAGCCGATTCGGGATGAAAGCCACTGCTATCCTTCCGGCTGGCAGGCGCGGCTGGGGCTGATCACCGATATGCATAAGCAGGGCAACGCCTACTATTTTGCGGTGATGGATCCGGACGAAAACGAAGTGCGCGGCGTGGCCAACTTCAGTAACGTGGTGCGCGGCTCGTTTCACGCCTGCTATCTGGGCTATTCGCTGGGGCAGAAATGGCAGGGACAGGGCATGATGTTCGAGGCGCTCCAGTCGGCTATTCGTTATATGCAGCGCCAGCAACATATGCACAGAATTATGGCGAACTACATGCCGCATAATCAGCGCAGCGGCAACTTACTGGCCCGGCTCGGCTTTGAAAAAGAGGGCTATGCCAAAGACTATCTGCTGATAGACGGACGCTGGCAGGATCACGTGCTGACCGCGCTGACCGCCAGAGAATGGACACCCGAACGACGTGGACCTCTTTGATGAAAATTCTTCTTTCGCCCGTTGAGGCGCGCATTATTGGCTGCCTGCTGGAAAAGCAGGTGACGACGCCCGATCAGTATCCCATGTCGTTGAACGGCGTGGTCACGGCCTGTAACCAGAAATCGAACCGCGAACCCGTGATGACGCTGGCTGAAACCGGCGTGCAGGATGCGCTGGACATGCTGGCGAAAAAGCATTTGGTTACCTCGTTTAGCGGATCCGGCCAGAGAGTGGTGAAATATGAGCACCGCTTCTGCAACAGCGAGTTCGGCCAGCTCAAATTTTCTGCCGCAGAGCTGGCGCTGGTGGCTACTTTGCTGCTGCGCGGCCCGCAAACGCCGGGCGAACTGCGCACGCGCAGCGCACGGCTGCATGAATTTGCCGATATGGCTGAGCTTGAGCGGACGCTGGAAAATCTTGCCGCGCGCGAGGACGGCCCCTTTGTCGTCCGGCTGGCGCGTGAGCCAGGCAAGCGGGAAAGCCGCTATATGCACCTGTTCAGCGGCGAGGTGGATGAGGCCGCATTGCCCGCCTCTTCAGACGCACCAGAAAGCGGCGATTTGACAGAAAGAGTGGCGGAACTCGAGCGCCAGATGGCGGAAATGCAGCGGCAGCTGGCTCAATTGCTGAAAGGATCCTGATATGACGTTGCGTATAGGTATGGTGGGGCTGGGCAATATTGCGCAGAAAGCCTGGCTTCCGGTGCTGGCTGACGCGCAGGGCTGGCGGCTGGCGGGCGCGTTTTCCCCTAATCAGCAGAAGGCCCGCCCGATTTGCGACAGCTGGCGTATTCCTCTTTATGCCACGCTGGATGGATTGATTAACGACTGTGACGCGATCTTTGTGCATACCTCAACCGCCACGCACTTCAGCATCGTTAAACAGCTGCTGCTGGCGGGCAAGGATGTCTGCGTCGATAAACCGCTGGCGGCAACGCTTGCCGAAGCCGAACAGCTGGTGGCGCTGGCGCAGCAGCGTGGCCGCAAGCTGATGGTGGCGTTCAACCGCCGCTTTGCGCCTCGCTATCTGCAGCTAAAAGCGCTGGGCGGTCTGGCCTCGCTGCGCATGGACAAACACCGCAGCGACAGCGTCGGCCCGCGCGATCTCTTTTTTACGCTGCTGGACGATTATCTGCACGTCGTGGATACCGCGCTGTGGCTCGGTGGCGGCGGGGCGACACTGCAAAGCGGTACGCTGCTGACCAATGACGACGGCGAAATGCTCTATGCCGAGCACCATTTTCAGGTCGACAAGCTGCAAATCACCACCAGTATGCACCGTCGGGCGGGCACCCAGCGCGAATCGGTGATGGCGATAGCGGACGGCAGCGTCTGGCAGGTTGACGATATGCGGGAGCTACGGCAGGAAACGGCCGGTCGCCTCGTTATCGATCCCGTTCCAGGCTGGCAGAGCACGCTGGAGCAGCGTGGGTTTGCTGGCGCGGCGCGCCATTTTATCGACTGCGCGCAAAATCAGACTATGCCGCAAACCTCCGGCGAGCAGGCGCTGGCGGCGCAGCGCGTCATTGAAAAGCTCTGGCGCGACAGCGACAGGGAATAATGCTGTAACAATAGGATGTGGTTATTTCACGGCATATCAGTAGACTATGCCAGCTTTCGCGCCGTCTGAAGCGGCCGGATGATAACCGTGGCGCGCCACCTCCTTTAAAAGAATCGAAGATCATGAACCTGTTGAAATCCCTGGCAGCGGTCAGCTCGATGACCCTGTTTTCTCGCGTGCTGGGCTTTGCGCGCGATGCCATCGTGGCAAGAGTGTTCGGCGCGGGAATGGCAACCGACGCCTTCTTTGTCGCCTTTAAACTGCCGAACCTGCTGCGCCGCATCTTTGCCGAAGGCGCCTTTTCTCAGGCCTTTGTGCCGATCCTTGCGGAGTACAAAAGCAAGCAGGGCGAGGAGGCGACGCGGGTGTTTATCGCCTACGTCTCGGGGCTGTTAACGCTGGCGCTGGCGATTATTACCGTGGCCGGGATGTTTGCCGCGCCCTGGGTGATTTTAGTGACCGCGCCCGGCTTTGCCGATACGGCCGACAAGTTTGCGCTGACTTCAGCGCTGCTGCGCGTCACCTTTCCCTATATCATGCTGATTTCGCTGGCCTCACTGACGGGCGCGATCCTGAATACCTGGAACCGCTTTTCCGTGCCGGCCTTTGCGCCGACGCTGCTGAACATCAGCATGATCGGCTTTGCGCTGTTCGCGGCCCCGCATTTCCACCCGCCGGTGATGGCGCTGGCCTGGGCCGTGGTGGTCGGCGGCGTCTTACAGCTGGGCTATCAGCTGCCGCATTTAAAGAAAATTGGCATGCTGGTGCTGCCGCGCCTTAACCTGAAGGATGCGGGCGTCTGGCGGGTGATGCGCCAGATGGGGCCAGCGATCCTGGGCGTGTCCGTCAGCCAGATTTCCTTGATTATCAACACTATTTTCGCTTCATTTCTGGTTTCCGGTTCCGTTTCCTGGATGTACTACGCCGACCGCCTGATGGAGTTTCCTTCCGGAGTGCTGGGCGTGGCGCTGGGCACCATTTTGCTGCCCTCGCTGGCCAAAAGCTTCGCCAGCAATAATCACGATGAATATAACCGTCTGATGGACTGGGGACTGCGCCTCTGCTTCGTGCTGGCGCTGCCAAGCGCGGTTGCACTGGGGATCCTCGCTAAGCCGCTGACCGTCGCGCTGTTTCAGTATGGGAAATTCTCCGCGTTTGACGCGGCCATGACCCAGCGCGCGCTGGTCGCCTATTCGGTCGGACTGATGGGGCTGATCGTGGTGAAAATCCTGGCACCGGGCTTTTATTCGCGGCAGGACATCAAAACGCCGGTCAAAATCGCCATCGTGACGCTGATTATGACGCAGGTAATGAACCTAGCCTTTATCGGCCCGCTGAAACATGCCGGTTTGTCGCTGTCGATTGGTCTGGCGGCCTGTCTGAACGCCGCGCTGCTTTACTGGCAGCTGCGCAAACAGAAAATATTTCTGCCACAGCCTGGCTGGTTCAGCTTTTTGCTGCGTTTGGTTATCGCGGTTATCGCTATGGCGGCCGCGCTGGCAGGGATGATGTGGGTCATGCCGGAATGGGCGCAGGGCAATATGCTGATGCGTTTGCTGCGTCTGGCGGCGGTCTGCGCCGTTGGCGGCGGCGTCTACTTTGCGGTGCTGGCGCTGCTGGGCTTCCGCGTTAAGGATTTCGCCCGCACTACGGCCATATAAAGCAAAACCCCGTTGCAAAACGGGGTTTTTAGCTTCTGCACTCACTAAAACGCAAACCCCGGCGCAGGCCGGGGTAGTGACGGCGCTTTATACCTTACGGCTGATAAAGCCGCTTGAAGTTGCCTGGCCGTTCGGGCCATAAAACTTCTGGGTCTGATAGGGCTTTAATACCTCAATCGCCTTTTCCGTAAAGGTGATTTGATGGTTAAGCAACATCCCGTTATGCAAATTAGTATCGCGCAGTTTTACCGTCTGCTCCTGTAGCGCAGCCCAGCGACGAGCCATTTCCGGCTGACCGCTGTAGGGCGCGTGGAAGCCCGCTTCTTTCTCCGCATCGCGGCGCAGCTGCTCAAGGAAATTGAGCGTGGCCAGCAGCGAACTTTTATCTTCCGTAATACGTTGCAGCAGGCTGCTGTTGATCTGACCGCTCGAGAGCTGTTGTTGCTCTGCCGCCATTACGTCAGACAGACTTTTCAGGACTTCCAGCATTTTATCGAGCGCGTTCAACAGTTTAGTCATTTACCTGATTAACCTTTTAAAGAGTCTTTGGCTTGCTGGATCAGGGCGTCGGCGATTTTGCCGGTGTCCATTTTCAGTTCGCCGTTACGGATGGCGGTCTTCAGCTGCTCAACGCGCGCGGTATTAATATCCTGCGAGCTGGATTTGGTCAGCTGTGACTGTGCGCCGCTCAGTACCACCTGGGTACCTGATTCGGTTGTTTTTGTCTCTACCTTCTGCGCCTTCGGCGTAGCCATTTCAGGAAGATCGCGAGGCTGCACGGTACTGGCCGGCTTCATAGGTTGAGTTCTGTCAATGCTCATAATCTGGCTCCAGTTTGCTCAGGCAAATAGCGGCCTGAATTGCTCAAGTGTATTACGTCTGTTATTTACACTATCGGCAGAGATGAAGCCATCTTTAACGCTTTACAACGATATAAGAATATTCCCATCGGAGCCGACTTTCCCGCTCACAATCTGCCCTGAATTCATGCGTACTCTGACCGGCTGCGCCGCCGTGGCGTTGTTCATGGCGCGGCCCTCGCTGGCGACGTTAAAACCGTCTCCGCTGGCGATAACATTGACGTTGTCGCCGGCCTTCACGCGCCACGGCTGGCGCACCATCATCATCGTCAGCGGCTGGCCGGGCACGATGTCCCGCAGCGCGACAGCGTCGGCCACGTCGGCCATATTGATCACCGCACGCGCCGGCAGCGTATCCAGACGGCCATGCACCACTTTTAAATCGTCCGCGGTCAGCGCGGTACCGCGCACGACCTGACGAGCCGCCACCAGATAATCGCCTTCAACCTGCACCTGTACCTGTAGATAGCGCCGGTTCTGGCCACAGTTGGCGGCCACGCTCATGTTGCCCCACATCCGGCTATTGCCCGGTAAGGAAAATTGCGGTGCATCACAGGCGGGCCACTGCCCCTGCGGCGTTTTCACTACCACGCTCAGGGTATCGGCACCCTGGCCGGTTTCCCCATAGCGGGCTTTAAAAAATTGATTGAGCTGGGCCGTCAGGTCGGCGGCGCTGGCGCTAACCGTTGCCAGACTCAGACTCATCAGGAAGAGAGTCAACACACGCATATTTTTCATCCTCGCTGCAACATGGCGACGATTCTACGCACGGGGCCGCAAAGTCAAGGCGCAAATTAACGACGCTTTTTAGCGCTATTCTGCCGATCGGATTAATCCTAACCCGCTTATTCTCTCCCCACTGAATTTTCAATTGCGGAGGAAACATGCTCGACAAACTCGACGCAGCCCTACGGTTTAACACTGAAGCACTTAACCTGCGTGCACAGCGGCAGGAAATCCTGGCATCCAATATCGCTAACGCGGACACGCCAGGCTATCAGGCGCGCGATATCGATTTCGCCAGCCAGCTGAGCAAAGTGATGGAGCAGGGGCGAGCGCAGGGAACGGGCATGTCGCTGGCGGTCACCTCGTCACGCCATATTGCTGCGCAGTCTTCTGCACCGGCATCGATGGATCTGATGTACCGCGTGCCGTCCCAGCCCTCGCTGGATGGCAACACGGTGGATATGGACCGCGAACGTACCGAATTTGCCGATAACAGCCTGAAGTATCAAACGGATCTGACTCTTATCAGCGGCCAGATCAAAGGCATGATGTCCGTATTACAGGGGCAATAATAAATGGCTTTACTGAACATTTTTAATATCGCCGGATCGGCAATGGCTGCCCAGTCGCAGCGTCTGAACGTCAGCGCCAGTAACCTGGCCAACGCCGACAGCGTAACCGGGCCGGACGGTCAGCCTTACGTGGCGAAGCAGGTGGTTTTCCAGACCGATGCGGCGCCAGGCGCAGCGACCGGCGGCGTACGCGTCGCGCAGGTAGTGGACGATCCTACGCCAGCGAAGCTGGTTTACGAACCGGGCAACCCAATGGCCGACGCGAAAGGTTACGTCAAGATGCCAAACGTGGACGTGGTCGGGGAAACGGTTAACACCATGTCGGCGTCGCGCAGTTACCAGGCCAACGTTGAAGTGCTGAACACCGTTAAACAAATGATGATGAAAACCCTGACGATGGGTCAATAAGGAACAGACAGATGGGCATTACCGTTGGCGTTAATGAGTCACTTGACAACACAGCTATTACTTCTTCGTCGTCGACTACCGATAAAACGGCAGCCGACCTGCAAAGTAACTTCCTGACCCTGCTGGTCACGCAGTTAAAAAACCAGGATCCGACGAATCCAATGGATAACGGCCAGCTGACTACACAGCTGGCACAGATCAATACCCTGAGCGGCATTGAAAAACTGAACACCACGCTGGGATCGATTTCCGGCCAGATTAACAGCGGACAGTCTTTGCAGGCTTCCACCCTGATCGGCAAAGGCGTGATGGTCAACGGCTCGCAGGTGCTGGTCGGCAGCGGTCAGACCACGCCGTTTGGCGTTAGCCTGGAACAGGCTTCAACGGCGACCACCGCCACCATTACCAATCCTTCTGGCAAGGTAGTGCAAACCATTAACCTGGGTGCGCTCAGCGCCGGCGTCCACACCTTCTCCTGGGATGGTTCGTCAGCAGACGGCACCACCGCAGGCGACGGCAAATATAACGTGGCCATCAGCGCCAGCAACGCTACCGGACAGCTGGTCGCGCAGCCGCTGAATTATGCATTAGTCAATGGGGTTACTAACGACACCAGCGGTGCCGTTCTCGACCTCGGCACGATGGGTAAGACCACCATCGCGAATGTTCGTCAGATTATTTAACTTAACCCCGATTCAGGAATACACACATGGCATTTTCTCAGGCAGTCAGCGGTTTAAACGCAGCATCCAGCAACCTGGACGTTATCGGCAACAACATCGCCAACTCCGCAACGGTGGGTTTTAAATCCGCTACCGTTTCCTTCGCTGATATGTTCGCCGATTCTAAAGTCGGTCTGGGCGTAAAAGTAGCTGCGGTAACCCAGGACTTTAACGACGGTACGACCACTTCTACCAGCCGTGGCCTGGACGTGGCAATCAGCCAGGCCGGCTTCTTCCGTATGGCTGACGCCAGCGGCGCGGTTTACTACAGCCGTAACGGCCAGTTCACGCTGGACGCTAACCGTAACATCGTTAACGCCAACGGCCTGCAGCTGACCGGTTATCCGGCAACCGGCACGCCGCCAACCGTGCAGACCGGTGCTAACCCGGTTGCGCTGAGCGTACCAACCACGGCGATGGCAGCGAAATCCACCAGCGCAGCGGCACTGGTAGCTAACCTGAACTCAACCGACAGCGTGCCGACGACCACGCCGCTGGATATTAACAACACCAGCTCTTACAACAGCAAAGCGTCAATGACCACCTATGACTCGCTGGGTAACGAGCACAACCTGAACCTGTACTTCACCAAAACGGCTGACAACGCCTGGACGGTGAACGTGAAGGACGGCAGCTCGGCGAACCCAACCGCTGACGTGGGCACGTTCAACATGACTTTTGATACCAGCGGCCAGATGACGTCCACCGCGACGCAGGCGATTACGCTGGCGGGCCTGAACGGTTCTGCTGCCACTAACTTCACGCTGAACATGGCGGGCAGCCAGCAGCAGAACACCGGCACCAGCACCTTCGGCAACCCAACGCAGGATGGTTACAAGCCGGGCGAACTGACCAGCTACCAGATCAACAACGACGGCACGGTAGTAGGTAACTACTCCAACGAGAAAACCCAGACCCTGGGTCAGATCGCCCTGGCTAACTTTGCTAACCCGGAAGGCCTGAAGTCTGAAGGCAACAACGTGTGGTCAGCAACGGCTTCTTCTGGTCAGGCGCTGGTTGGCCTGGCGGGCACCGGTAACCTGGGTACGCTGACCGCAGGCGCGCTGGAGTCTTCCAACGTCGACCTGAGTAAAGAACTGGTCAACATGATTGTGGCACAGCGTAACTATCAGTCTAACGCCCAGACCATTAAAACACAGGACCAGATCCTCAACACCCTGGTCAACCTGCGTTAATTCGGCTAACAGGGGAGTCAAATGGATCACGCGATATATACCGCAATGGGGGCTGCCAGTCAGACCCTCCAACAGCAGGCAGTCACGGCGAACAACCTGGCCAACGCCTCCACGCCTGGCTTCCGTGCGCAGCTGAACGCGCTGCGCGCCGTGCCGGTGCAGGGCGAGTCACTGCCGACCCGTACGCTGGTGACGGCTTCGACGCCGGGCTCAGATATGACCCCGGGCGCGATGGACTACACGGGACGTTCGCTGGACGTCGCCGTTCGTCAGGATGGCTGGCTGGCCGTACAGGCTCAGGATGGCGCTGAGGCTTACACCCGCAACGGCAACATGGAGCTGAACCCGGCCGGACAGCTCACCATCCAGGGCAAACTGGTGATGGGCGACGGCGGACCGATTGCCGTACCGCAAGGCTCGGAAATCACCATTGCCGCTGACGGTACGATTACCGCGCTGAACCCTGGCGATCCGCCGAACGCCACTGTCCAGCTGGGACGTCTGAAGCTGGTAAAAGCCACCAGCTCGGAAGTCACTCGCGGCGACGACGGCCTGTTCCGTCCGACCGGCGCAGCGCAAACCCTGCAGGCCGATGCGACCATTCAGGTGATGCCTGGGGTACTGGAGGGCAGCAACGTCAGCTCCAGCCAGACCATGGTCGATATGATCGCCAACGCACGCCGCTTTGAGATGCAAATGAAAGTCATCTCCAGCGTCGATGAAAACGAACAACGCGCTAACCAGCTGCTGTCAATGAGCTAAGAGCAGAGGAACTAACATGATTAACTCTTTATGGATTGCCAAAACCGGTCTTGATGCTCAGCAGACCAATATGGACGTTATCTCGAACAACCTGGCGAACGTCAGCACCAACGGCTTTAAACGCCAGCGTGCCGTGTTTGAAGATCTGATGTATCAGACCATTCGTCAGCCTGGCGCGCAGTCTTCTGAACAGACTTCTCTGCCTTCCGGGATGCAGCTGGGTACCGGTACTCGTCCGGTAGCGACCGAGCGTCTGCACACTCAGGGCAACCTGAACAAAACCGACTCATCGAAAGATGTGGCGATCAGCGGGCAGGGTTATTTCCAGGTACAGATGCCGGACGGCACGCTGGCCTATACCCGCGACGGCTCTTTCCAGACTGACCAGAACGGCCAGCTGGTGACCAACGCCGGTTTCCCGGTGCAGCCGGCGATCACTATCCCGGCCAACGCCCTGAACATGACTATCGGCCGTGACGGCGTGGTCAGCGTGACGGTGCAGGGTCAGACCCAGCCTACGCAGGTCGGCCAGCTGACGCTGAGCACCTTTATTAACGATGCTGGCCTGGAAAGCAAAGGTGAAAACCTGTACCAGGAAACGCAGTCATCGGGCGCGCCGACCGACAGCACGCCGGGCAACAACGGCGCGGGCCTGCTCTATCAGGGCTACGTTGAAACCTCCAACGTAAACGTTGCCGAGGAGCTGGTCAGCATGATCCAGACTCAGCGCGCCTATGAGATCAACAGTAAGGCAATCAGCACGTCCGATCAGATGCTGGCCAAACTGACTCAGCTGTAAGTAAGACCGTGCCGGGTTCGCCCGGCGCTTAATAAAAGTTTTCTCTAATGATTAAAGGTTAATTCCATGGCGAAGCAAATTTCAGTGCCTGGACGCTTGTTAGTAGCCTTAGCGCTTCTGACGCTTAACGGTTGTGCTTTAGTTCCACGTCAGCCCCTGGTTGAAGGTTCGACAACGGCCCAGCCGCTGGCCGCTTCGCCGCCTGTGGTTAACGGCTCCATTTTTCAGGGCGTGATGCCGATGAACTACGGCTACCAGCCGCTGTTCGAGGATCGTCGTCCACGTAATATCGGCGATACGCTGACCATTACCCTGCAGGAAAACGTCAGTGCGAGCAAAAGCTCCACGGCCTCCGCAGGACGTGACGGTAGCGCATCCCTTGGTCTGACGGCGCTGCCTTCCGCGCTGACCGGCCTGCTGGGCGGCGAAAAAACCAATATCGACGCCAACGGCAAGAGCGACTTTGCAGGTAAAGGCGGCGCAACGGCGAACAACACCTTTATCGGCGTCATCACCGTGACCGTGAATCAGGTGCTGCCGAACGGCAACCTGAAAGTGGTTGGTGAGAAACAGATTGAGATTAACCAGGGTACGGAATTTATCCGCTTCTCGGGCGTGGTTAACCCACGCACCATCAGCGGCAGCAACAGCGTAGTTTCGACCCAGGTGGCGGATGCCCGCATTGAGTACGTCGGCAACGGCTATATCAATGAGGCACAGACGATGGGCTGGCTGCAACGGTTCTTCCTGAACCTGTCACCATTCTAAGAGGTTAAAATGCGTAAGATTATTCGATTCACCCTGCTGCTGCTGACTGCGGTCAGCGCTTTTGCCCACGCCGATCGCATTCGCGATTTGACCACGGTTGGCGGCGTGCGCGACAACTCCCTGATCGGTTACGGTCTGGTTGTCGGGCTGGATGGATCCGGTGACCAGACTACCCAGACGCCGTTTACCACGCAAAGTCTGAACAACATGCTGTCGCAGCTGGGCATTACCGTGCCCAGCGGCACCAACATGCAGCTGAAAAACGTCGCGGCGGTGATGGTCACCGGCAAGCTGCCTGCCTTTGGCCGTCAGGGCCAGGTGATTGACGTGGTGGTTTCTTCTATGGGTAACGCCAAAAGCCTGCGCGGCGGCACGCTGCTGATGACCCCGCTGAAAGGTGTGGATAACCAGGTTTATGCGCTGGCGCAGGGCAACATCCTGGTGGGCGGCGCGGGCGCTTCTGCCGGCGGCAGCAGCGTCACCGTTAACCAGGTGAACGGCGGCCGTATTACCGGCGGCGCGACCATCGAGCGTGAGCTACCGAACAGCTTCGGCGCGTCTAACGTGATCAATCTGTTCCTGAATGAAGAAGACTTCAGCATGGCGCAGCGTATTGCTGACGCGATTAACGGTCGCTACGGCTCTGCTCAGGCGCTGGATGGCCGTACCGTGCAGGTGCAGGTTTCCGCTAACGGCACCTCTCAGGTTCGCCTGCTGGCTGATATCCAGAACATCGATGTTTCCGTGCCGATTCAGGATGCAAAAGTGATTATCAACTCGCGCACCGGCTCGGTGGTAATGAATCGCGAAGTGATGCTCAGCTCCTGCGCTATCGCTCAGGGCAACCTGTCGGTCACGGTTAACCAGCAGCAGAACGTCAGCCAGCCGAACACGCCGTTCGCAGGCGGCCAGACCACGGTCACGCCGCAAACGCAGATCGACCTGCGCCAGAGCGGCGGCGCGCTGCAAAGCGTAAACGCCAGTGCCAACCTGAACAGCGTTGTTCGTGCCCTGAACGCCTTAGGCGCCACGCCGATCGACCTGATGTCCATCCTGCAATCAATGCAGAGCGCGGGCTGTCTGCACGCCAAACTGGAAATTATCTGATGAGCAACGCCCAGTCTCTGATGGGAGCCGCCTACGACAGCGGCTCACTGAACAACCTGAAACGCCAGGCCAGCAACGACCCGAAAGCGCATGCGCGGGAAGTCGCCAAACAGGTAGAAGGGATGTTTGTGCAAATGATGTTGAAAAGTATGCGCCAGGCGCTGCCGCAGGATGGTCTGCTGAGCACCGAACAGACGCGTCTTTATACCTCAATGTACGATCAGCAGATTGGGCAGGAAATCGCCTCGAAAGGGCTTGGCCTGGCCGACATGATGGTCAAGCAGATGGAGCAGGCGCAGGCGCCCGATGAGAAAGCGGGCACCGTGCCGATGAGGCTGGATAAAGACTTTATCAACACGCTGCCGCCGCTGGCGATGGCGATGGAAACAGAGCAGGAGCGGATCGTCCGTCGCGCCGTGCCGCGCCTGCCTGCTTCGCCGGACAGGCCGCTCAGCGGCGACAGCGCTGACTTTATTGCCAAACTGTCGCAGCCGGCGAAAGAAGTCAGCGCCGGTACCGGTATTCCTCATCACCTGATCCTGGCGCAGGCCGCGCTGGAGTCTGGCTGGGGCCAGCGGCAGATCATGACCGCAGAAGGCAAGCCAAGCTTTAACCTTTTCGGCATTAAGGCGACGGGCAGCTGGCAGGGCAAAACCACCGAAATCACCACCACCGAATATGAACACGGCGAAGCGAAAAAGGTGAAAGCCAAATTCCGCGTTTATGACTCCTATTTCGATGCGCTGAGCGACTATGTGAAGCTGATTGCCAACAACCCGCGCTACCAGGCGGTGACCACGGCGGCAACGCCGGAGCAGGGCGCGCAGGCGCTTCAGGCGGCAGGCTACGCCACCGATCCGAAGTATGCGCAGAAGCTGGTGGGAATGATCCAACAATTCAAGAACATGGGCGAGAAAGTAGTGAAAGCCTATAGCCAGGATATCGGCGATTTGTTCTGATTTTCCGCTCAAGTTTGCCTTATTTTTGCCGATAACGTTTAAAAGCCGGTTCCGCATCAGCGCATGCCGGCAACCGATTGTAATGCCGGCCCGTGCTGGAGCAATAAGGAACCGACATGTCTAACTTAATTAACACCGCTATGACCGGTATCAACGCCGCTTCGGCCGCGCTGAGCACCACCAGTAACAACATCAGCAATTACAACGTTGCTGGCTATTCACGTCAGACCACGGTTCTTGCCCAGGCAAGCAGCACGCTGAACGGCACGCAGTATTATGGCAACGGCGTGGCGGTGGCCAGCGTCAACCGCGAATACGATGCCTTTATTACCAATCAGCTGCGCAGCGCCAGCACCCAGTCCAGCGCGCTGACCACGCAGTACAGCCAGCTGTCCAACATTGACGATATGTTTTCCAGCACCACCAATACGCTGTCGACCACCGTGCAGGATTTCTTCTCTTCGCTGCAAACGCTGGTCAGCAACGCCTCCGACTCGTCTTCGCGTCAGGCGGTATTGGGTAAGGCCGACGGTCTGGTTAACCAGTTCAGGGTTACGGATACTTATTTACGTAACGTAGACAGCAGCCTGAGCACCTCGATCACCTCCAGCGTCGATCAGATCAACGGCTACGCTAAGCAGATCGCCAATATCAACCAGCAGATCACCAAGCTGAAAGGCGCGGGCGCGGGCAACGAGCCTAACGATCTGATGGATCAGCGCGATCAGCTGGTCAGCGATCTGAACAAAATTGTCGGCGTAACCGTCAGCCAGCAGGACGGCGGCAGCTATAACATCAGCATCGGCAACGGTATTTCGCTGGTGCAGGGCGACAGCTACAGCAAGCTGGCCTCCGTTTCTGCCAGCAGCGATCCGAGCCGTAAAACTATCGCTATGGTGGATAATACCAGCGGTAAGGCGACGGAAATCCCGGAAAGCCTGGTGACCACCGGCTCGCTGGGCGGCCTGCTGGCTTTCCGCACCGATCTGGATAATACCCGTAACCAGCTTGGCCAGATGGCGATGGCGCTGGGCGACAGCTTCAATACCCAGCACAAAGCGGGCTATGACAGCAACGGCGACGCGGGCGAGGCCTTCTTTAACCTCGGCGGCCCGTCGGTGACGTCCAACACCAATAACAGCAAGACGGCTTCGCTTTCGGCAGCCTGGACCGATACCAGCGCGGTAAAAGCGTCTGATTATAAGGTGAGCTACGACACCAACGGCTGGAGCGTAAAGCGTCTTTCCGACAATGCCAGCGTGTCCGCGAACCCGTCTACGGACGCCAGCGGCAACACCACGCTGAACTTTGATGGCCTGCAGCTGACGGTGTCCGGTACGCCAACGGCGAAGGACAGCTTCCTGGTGAAGCCGGTTGCCAACGTTATCACCAATATGAGCGTCAATATCACCGACGAAGCTAAAGTCGCCGCTGGCGATGCCGATAATGGTGTGAGCAACAACAAAAATGCTCAGTCGCTGCTGGATTTGCAGACCAAAAAAGTGATCGGCGGCAGCAGCACGGTGACGCAGGGCTACGCCAGCATGGTTGCCTCTATCGGTAACAAAACCAGCAACCTGCAAACGACCAGCACCACGCAGGGCAACGTGGTGACGCAGCTGACCAATCAGCAGCAGTCCGTTTCCGGTGTGAACCTGGATGAAGAATACGGCAACCTGACGCGCTATCAGCAGTATTACACGGCCAATGCGCAGATTTTGCAGACCGCCACGACCATATTTAACGCGCTGATTGGCGCCGTAAGCTGATTCCTCAGAAGGATAAAATCATGCGTTTAAGCACCACAATGATTTATGACCAGCAAATGCGCGGCATTTCTGATTCGCAGGCCAGCTGGCTGAAGTCAGGCGAACAGTTATCGACCGGCAAACGCGTGGTCAGGCCCTCGGACGATCCGGTCGCGGCGGCCCAGGCCGTTGTGCTGTCTCAGGCTCAGGCCGAGACCAGCCAGTACAAAACGGCGCGTAACTTCGCCACCAGCAGCCTGTCGCAGGAAGCCACCAATCTGTCTCAGGTGACCAGCGTGATCACCCAGGCGCAAACGGCGGTAGTGGCGGCTTCAACCGGCACACTGTCGGACGAAGACCGCTCGACTTATGCAACCACGCTCACCAGCCTGCGCGATCAGCTGATGAACCTGGCGAACTCTACGGACGGTAACGGCCGCTATATTTTTGCTGGTTACAAGTCCGATACGGCACCTTTCACTCAGGATGCCAGCGGCAACGTCGCCTACAGCGGCGGCGATACCGCCATCAGCCAGAAAGTGGATGCCAGCCGCACCATGACCACCAGCCACACCGGCAGCCAGGTCTTTACCTCGCTGACCAGCAATGCGGTGGCGGAGCCGGACGGCAGCGCCAGTGAAAGCAACATCTTCACCACGCTGAACACGGCGATTAACTCGCTGAAGCAGCCGCTGGCGAATGCGGACGGCGCGACCAAAGATGCGGCGGCAGCGGATATGGCTAAGGCCAACCGTGGCCTGCGTAACTCCATGAACAACGTGCTGAAAGTTCAGTCCGAAGTGGGTACGCAGCTGAGCGAGCTGGACAGCATTGAAGCGAAATCTGACGATACCGCGCTGAGCCAGGCGACCCAGATGAGTAATCTGGTAGATGCCGATTACACCAGCACGATTTCGTCTTACACCATGAAGCAGGCTGCGCTACAGGCGTCTTATAAAGTGTTCAGCTCCATGTCGCAGATGTCGCTGTTTAAAATGAATTCTTAGGTTTACCCATTTTGGACGCGCTTAAACCGGGTGCGTCCGTTTTTTCCCCGTCTTCAGATTAACCTCCTGACGACGGGTTTTTTTTGCCTGTTGTTTGCTTATTCCACCACCAGCGACGTGCCGGTAGTATAGAAATGTTTGCCGGCAATATAGTGCAGGCTGCGCCACTCATCGCCCGCTTCTTCAAAGTGCCAGTGACCTTCTCTGAACACCCGGCTGTCAGCCCACACGCTTTTAATTTCCCCGATAAATAAATCATGATCCTGCTGATTTTGTTCAAGCGGGATAAGATGACAAAAAAGCCAGGCGGCACAGCCTGCCACCAGCGGCGGCGCAACTTCCGGCACGGAGAAAAGATCCACGCCCGATTTCAACAGTTTATCCTGCTCTTGATGGCGTGAATGGGTGCCCAGGTAATGCACAAGGTCGGCCTGCGCGGCGGTGGGAACCTGGATAACAAACTGACCGCTGGCTTCAATCAGGCGGCGGGTAAAGGCGCTTTTATCAAGCACCACCGTTAATTTTGCCGGTTTGAAATCCAGTCCGCACGCCCAGGCGGCGGACATCACGTTTTCGACGCCTTCATGTGTTGCCGACACCAGGATTGTTGGGCCGTGATTGATCAGCCGATAAGCTTTTTCGAGTTCAACAGGTTGAAAAAAAGCATCCATAAATAGCCTCCTTTGAAATGGATAAATAAAGCTAAGCGTGGCGGCGGGATATGACAATGCCGGATGGCATCCCTTCACCGGAGTAACCGCTTCCGGTAACGAAACCACGTGTAAAACAGTCGCTTCTGCATGTCATTTGCTGACAATCTGCACTGCCCGTACCAAAAGGAAGCGACACGCCGGGTAAACCGGTTATGTTAAGCGGCACCGTCGCCCCTTGCAGACAGGTTGCGTCAACGCTTTGCCCCGCAATAGTAAACTGTTCAACGCCATGTTTATGAGCAGGAACTGGCAGCACTTACGTAATCAGCACGTCATAGCGTGAAAAATAATCGGCAACGCCATCGCGTAGCCGCCTGGCCGGCCTGATCCCGACCAAGGCCGGAAATCGAGCGTTTGGCGCGGATGATTACTATCAAAAATAATGATTAATAGCGGAGAAGCGGCGCATATCGCGCAGCCAGCATAGTATTGCGCCAGCTCAGGCAAAAAAAAACCCCGGTCAGTGACCGGGGCTTTTTATCAGCCTTGCTGCTTACTCAGGGCGGGTAGCCGGAGCCGTCGCCTGATGAGTGGCGGCATGACCACCTGCGGAACCTTTGCCTTCAAAGTTGAAGGAAGGACGCACCCAGTCGCTGTTGCGAGCAGGTTCTGCCTGGTACTCAGGCGCTGGCGCTTTGGTCATCGGTGCCGTGGCATGATGTTTAAAGGCCGGCGCGGCAACTTCAGGCTGCGCTTTTTCAGCAACGGCTGTTGTTGACGCCGGTGCTGCCTGAGCCTGTGGAGCGGCTTCAGCAGGTGCCTGAGGACGCGCTGGCGCAGCGGAAGCAACACGCGGTGCTTCAGCCTGGGCTGCTGGCGCTGCTGCTTCAGCCGGAGCATCAGTCTGCGCTGCTGGTGCTGCTGCTTCAGCCTGAGCCTGAGCTACTGGCGCTGCGGCTTCAGCCTGAGCCGGAGCCTCGGCCTGCGCTGCTGGCGCTGCTGCTTCAGCCTGGGCCTCGGCCTGCGCTGCTGGCGCTGCTGCTTCAGCCTGTGCTGCTGGCGCTGCGGCTTCAGCCTGAGCCGGAGCCTGCGCTGCTGGCGCTGCTGCTTCAGCCTGGGCCGGAGCCTCAGTCTGCGCTACTGGCGCTGCGGCTTCAGCCTGTGCGGACGCAGAAGCAGGCTCGTCGCGACCGGCAACCGGCGCGTGCGGCTCGGAAGCCACTACGGGTGCTTTGACTTCTGGCGCGTTAAGCACTTCGGCTACCTGCTGCTCTGTTTGCTCGCTGACGTCGGCGGCGAAAGCCCGATCGGCAGCTTCGCTTTCTGCGGGTTCCGCAGCCGGGAAGGCGGCCTGTGCAACCTCTTGTGCGACTTCTTCGTCAGCGGCGGAGATAACGGCAGGTTCTTCATTCACCGGCGCAGCAATCGCAGCGTTGTCGGTTACGGCTGTTGGCGCTACGGCAGCAGCGATTTCAGCCGATGTTGTTGGCTCGACAGAGTCTGGCTCAGCGATATGTACCGGCTGCGCTTCGTCCTGTACGTCCTGCGGCAGGCTTTCAGCGGCCGCCACGGCAACGGCTGCGGCCGTCTCTTCGTGACCGTAATCCGGCACTACCGACTGCTCAATCTCATGGTTATCAGAGATATGGGCTACCGGATAGGAGACCCACACTTTACCTGAAGCCATTTCCGGGGAAGCGGCGGCAAAGGTCAGCGGCATCGGCGACTGGTTCGGATAACGCTCGTCACGATAGCGACGACGACGCTGGCCGCTAACGCGCAGATGACGTGGCGAACGACGTGAACGACGCGGCATGCTGTTGGTGTCGCGCTCTTCCTCGTCAGCTTCCACGATATCCACCGCTTCGGTCAGGGCTGGCTGCTGTTCTTCAGCTGGCGCGGCTTCTTCCGGCGCGAAAGAGCGGGCTGCGGTCTGCTCAGCCGTCTCGATACGCACTTTCTGGCTCAGCTGGCGCGGCTTACGACGCGGCATTACCTGAACCTGCTCTTCACCCTGTTCAACAGCGACAGCCGCTTCTTCTTCTGGCAGTGCGCTTTCAACTTTTTCTTCCTGAGCGGCCAGACGTTTTTCTTCCTGACGGCGTTTGCGCTCGGCGCGCTGTTCGCGGCGTTGCTGCTGCTGCTCTTCACGCTGCTGGTTGCGAACTTCTTCACTGACCGGCGCATCATCCTGCGGCGTGACGTTGCGTTTGTTGCGACGATTCTCTTCGCGTGCTTCCGCCTGCGGATCGCTGTCACGCACCATGCGCTCGTTACGATTGCTGTTGCGATTGTTGTTACGCTCGCCGCTGCGGTCGTTACGTT
>Ga0209371_1000811_pt1 | contig 25762 bp, 16 predicted proteins | sample AgamicAtAmrz_FD_187165 | JGI IMG/M metagenome (GOLD analysis project Ga0209371, IMG submission 187165) | Agave microbial communities from Guanajuato, Mexico - At.Am.rz (SPAdes) (version 2) | ecosystem: Host-associated > Plants > Roots > Rhizosphere | place: Guanajato, Mexico | collected 2012-06-07
GCCCGGTCCAGCAGTGCCGATCCAACCGGCATGTTGAGGAAGATCGACTGGCCGAGATCGCCCTTCAGCAACTGGCCGATATAATAGACATATTGCACGCCAAGCGACTGATCGAGACCGAGCCGGGTGCGCAACTCGGCAATATCCTGCGCCGAGGCATCCGGCCCCAGCATCACGGCGGCCGGATCTCCGGGAGTGACGCGCAGGATGACGAAAACGATGGTGACGACGAGGAACATCACCACGATCATTCCTGCAAGTCTTTGGAAAATATACCGTATCACGTATGAAGGCTCCAAGGCGCGTGATTGCCGCTATCAGGCGACGGTTGAACCGAGTTGCTTAAAGATCGACTGCTCACTTGCGTCATGCCGGATTAGATCCGGCATCCAGCCACCACGCGTCCGCGTGGTGAAAAGGTCTCATGCGATCAAGGACTTGATCGCGCTGGACCCCGGCTCAAGGCCGGGGTGACGGCATGCGGTGCCGGTCTTATTTCGTAACCGAAGCGTTCCAGAAGTAAGGCCATGGAGCCGGATCGACGCCTTCCAGCTTGTTGGACTTGGCCGCCACGGCATTGAAGTCGCCGATCTTGATGAGCGGCAGCTCGGCATAGATCGTTTTCTGCACATTGGCCCAGAGCGCGATACGCTTGTCCGGATCGGCTTCCGAGGTGAAGGCGTCAACCGCCGCCTTGCGCGCCGGCGTATCCCACCAGCCCGGCGAGCCGGTGGAGAGCGCGCCGATGAGCGCCGGCTCCGGCAGGAAGGGGCTGTGGGTGATGTAGATATCCCAGAGCTTCGGGTCGGCGCGGCGCTGCGTCAGCGTCGCCCAGTCCACCACCTGCATATCCACCTTGAAACCGGCAAGCTTCAGATATTCTGCAGCGACCTGCGCCATCTTGTAATGGAACTCATACTGGCGGCTGGTGAGGATGCGCAGCGGCTCACCGTTGTAGCCAGCCGCCTTCAGCTTTTCGGCGGCGGCTTCCGGATTGCCGAGATTATAATTGCCCTCGACGCCCTCTTCCGAATGCCAGGAGAAATTATCGGGATAATAGGCGCCATCGAGCGCATAGAAATCCGTACTGCCGAAAGCGGCTGCCAGCATGTCTTCCATGTTCAGCGCTTCGGTCACCGCCTTGCGGACCTCCAGCTTGGAAGAAAGCCCCTCCTTCGTGTTGAATACGAAGACCGGATAACCGAAAGGCTTCAGCATCAAAGGCTGCGAGGCAGACGACGACTTCACCTTGTCGAAGGATTCCACCGGAATGGAATCGACATAGTCATATTGTCCGGAAACAGCGGCTTCCACGCGGGTATTTGGATCGGGCACCGGAACGAAACGGATTTCATCGAGATATTGATGGCGTGCACCACCATAACCATCGCTTTCACCGTCACGGGATTTGTAGCCATCGAACCGCACGAGCTGGATATATTGGTCCGCCTTGCGTTCCTTCAGCATATAGGGGCCGGTGCCGATGAATTCGGCCATCGGCTCCGCCTGCTTTTCGGCCGGCAGGATGATGGCTGCGGAATTGTTGAAGGCGAGCAGCGAAGCGAGCGGCGCATAGGGCTGCTTGAGGGCGATCGTCACCGTTCCGGCATCCGGCGCGGAGATATTGTCGATAAAGCCGGCTGCCTGCTTGCCGCGCGAGGCGACCTTCATCCAGCGGCCGAGCGAGGCGACGACATCTTCCGAGGTCATGTCGCTACCGTCATGGAACTTGATGCCCTGCCTGAGCTTGATCGTGTAAGTTTTGCCATCCGCACTGATCTCGGGCAGGCTTTCCGCCAGAAGCGGCGTCACCTTCCAGCCCTTGTCGAAGGTATAGAGCGTTTCGAAAATATGCTGCGTGACGATGCCGACGAGATCGGCGGTAGACGCCATGGGATCGAGCGTCGGCGGCTCGCCGATCGTGGCGACGTTGATGACGCCGCCCTTCTCCGCAGCCATCATTACACCGGGCGCCAATATCAAAGCGGCGGTGGCGAGAAATGCAAGTTTACGTCTCATGGTCAAGCTCCCAGCTTTTATGTGTTCCATTATTATGTTATATGCATCTTTATAACAGAATATCTCGATAAGACGCCTTGTCAATGACAATGCGGCACGATGATGGGTTTCCATGATCGGCGAAACGCAAGACAGGTCTTTGCGAAAGAAGGCGGCATCGTTTAAGGCAATGAAAAAACGCGAGTTTCGCCGAAAATACGGCGCGCCGTGACATCCATCTCTTCCGGCTGGGAGAGAGGGAATGACGACCGGATTTTGACTGCAAGGGAAGAAAAGGAATTAAGAAGGTTGGATATTTCGCATTTGCGAACAAAGTGCTATTAAAGAGCGACTAACGCTAGGCCACCACAGACATACCCGCATATTCTTATTAATCGTTACGTTATTTGACGCCGCCAGCCGTGTTTTCAAGGGCTGCAGACAGACCTGATATTCTACACCGCCAAACTTTATTCCATGGCGGAACATTAATTTTTATTACGTTGAAATTATTGAGGAAATTATGAAGACGGCAATCGTGCATGACTGGCTCACCGACAGAGGCGGGGCCGAAAAAGTGCTTCACAACCTTCTTGAGATTTATCCTCACGCGGATCTGTACTGCCTTGTCGATTTCATGAGCGAGCGCGACCGGGGTTTTCTCGGTGGCCGTCCCGTCAACACCTCCTTCATCCAGAAGCTGCCTTTCGCCCGGAAAAAATATCGCTCCTATCTGCCGCTGATGCCGCTCGCCATCGAACAGTTCGATCTGAGCGGCTACGACCTCGTTATTTCCTCGAGCTATGCGGTCGCCAAGGGCGTCATCACCGGCCCGGGCCAGTTTCACGTCTCCTATATCCATAGCCCCATCCGCTACGCCTGGGACCTGCAACACCAGTATCTCAAGGAAACCAGACTGACGCGCGGCTTCACCTCATGGGTCGCACGCGCCATTCTTCACTATATCCGCATGTGGGACATCCGCACCGCCAACGGCGTCGACCTGATGACGGTCAACTCCAAATTCATCCGTAACCGGGTGCGCAAGTGTTATGGCCGCGATTCCACCGTGATCTATCCGCCGGTGGACACCTCCCATCTTTCCCCGTCCGAGCTTAAGGGTGACTATTTCGTCACGGCGTCGCGGCTCGTGCCCTACAAGAAAGTGCACCTGATCGTGGAAGCCTTTGCAAAGATGCCCGACAAACGGCTGGTCGTCATCGGCGACGGGCCGGACATGAAACGCATCCGCGAAATCGCCACGCCGAATGTCGAAATCCTTGGTTTCGTTGGCAATGACGAGCTGCACAAATACATGGCCGAGGCCAAGGCCTTCGTTTTTGCGGCAGAAGACGATTTCGGCATCGTGCCCGTCGAATCCCAGGCGCTCGGCACACCGGTCATCGCCTATGGCAAGGGCGGCGTGCTGGAAACCGTCGTTCCGCTCGGCGCCTCCAACCATCCGACCGGCCTTTATTTCGGTGAGCAGACACCGGAGGCGATCTGCGCCGCCGTACAGGAGTTCGTCGACAATTCCGACCGCTTCGACAAGAACGCCTGCATCAACAATGCCGCCCGCTTCTCACGCGAGCGTTTCCTGCGGGAATTCGCGGATACCGTGAATTTCGCACTGGCTGAGCGGGCATGACGGGCACATAAAAACATTCATAAAACAATTGATTAGTCTTCACCTAAGCCAGCAGCAAAAGAAACCGCGCAAGCGTGACAAAACTGCACTAGCGCAATGCAGCAATCAAAGAGATTATGGCAGCCAACTGAATATTGAAGCGTAACAATACTGACACCGTCAGGGGACTTGAACATCGTGCCGCGCCCGGAATTTTTCGGCGCAGTTGAGCGATGATGAACTTGAAGCATCGTCTGAAATTGGGCATATGCCTGATAGGGGACGTAAACATCCCGGGATGCGATTCCGCTGAACGGATGTAATGCCGGTTTGGATTTCCTTTACCGGTGTCATTTATGAAGTGCTTATTTTTAAAAACTTATACGATGTCCGGATTATTTCTGCTTTTCGGACGGAATTCATTTCGAGGACCAAATGCGTTTATTGAATGTTTCGATTCTGCTTGCCTCTGCAGCACTGGCGGGTTGCACCGTTACTGCGGCCTCCGGCCCAGATGCAGCTTCGATCGAATCTAACGCTTCCGTGAAATTCGCCTCCAAGGACAAGCAGAAAACCGCCGGTGTCGACTACGCGCTGCTCGACATCAACAGCTCCGTCCTCAATTACGTCGGCGACACCACAACCACCACCCTGCTCGGCAGTTTCGGCGGCGGCAAGGGCGGTGTTCCGGCGTTGCCGATGGGTGTCGGCGACGTGGTGCAGGTCGCGATCTTTGAAAGCCAGGCCGGCGGCCTGTTCATTCCGAACGACGCGGGCAGCCGTCCCGGCAACTTCATCAGCCTGCCGAACCAGACCGTGGACCGGGAAGGCAATATCAGTGTTCCCTATGCTGGCAAGATTCGCGCCACCGGCCGCAACGTCGAGGATGTGCAGAGCGAAATCGAGGAACGGCTTGCCAACCGCGCCATCGAACCGCAGGTTCTCATCACCAAGATTTCCAGCCGCTCCGCACAGGCCTCCGTGCTGGGCGATGTCAAGGAGCCGACGAAGGTTCAGCTTTCGGAAGCAGGCGATCGGGTTCTAGACGTCATCTCCTATGCAAAGGGCCTCAGCGCCCCGAATATCGAATCCTATGTCACGCTGATCCGCCGCGGCAAGACCGCCCGCGTCAACTATAACCACCTCGTCAGCACGCCGTCCGAAAACATCTATGTGGTTCCGGGCGACACGATCATGGTGGAGCGTGAACGCCGCACCTACCTTGCCTTCGGCGCTTCGGGCCTCAACGGACGTTTCGAGTTCGAGGATGCCGATCTCAAGCTTTCGGATGCACTCGGCAAAGCGGGTGGACTGCTCGATTCCCGTGCCGATCCGGCTCAGGTCTATGTCTATCGTATCGTCAAGCGCGATCTTCTCGTGAAGCTCGGCATCAATACGTCGAAGTTCCCCGGACAGGACGTTCCGGTCATTTTCCGCGCCAATCTGCGCGATCCGTCGACCTTCTTCGCCGCCACGAAGTTCCCGATGCAGGATCGCGACATCATCTATGTCACCAACTCGCAGGCCACCGAACTTTACAAATTCCTGGATCTCGTCGGCTCCGTGCCGGCAACGACCGGCAATGTCGCCGAGGACGTGCTTGCGACCCGCAACGCCATCCGGGCCTTCTAATCGGCGGCTTTTCGCCGTTCATCCCAAAGCCGCCCCGGAAACGAGGCGGCTTTTTCCTTGGCCGGAACCAGCGGCGAAACGGGAACATGGTCAAGCATTGCCTGGAGCATAAACCGAAACCGTCTGCCTCCTGAAAGGGAAGGGATATAGCGACGGTCATTGTCGCCGCCATTACAAAAGTTTAAGGTGATTTCGCAGCGCATTGGGTGTCTTGTGGGGGAAAGCTGCTCCCAAGGCTTACCGCACATGTTCGGGAAACATGTATCGCTCTCATTACGCGGAATCGTCAGATGAAACGTTTCTGGACCGCCCTCAGCGTTCTTGCCATCGCAGCCGCCGGTGCCTGGTATTTCAAGGACCGCCTGCCGCTCGATCAAGTCCCTTATCTCAAGCAATTTGCCAGCGTGTCTCCCAGGGCCGACGCCGAGACGGCGACGCAGCCCTCCCAAAGCGGCCAACCAGCCCGGCAGCAGGGACAAAGACAGGGCGGAGGGCGGCGCAATGGCGGGCCACCCACCGTCAGCACCATCGCCGTCGGCAAGGCGACGCTGCCGATGGATGCAACGGCGACGGGCTGGGCGGTTGCGGCCGACATCACCAATATCGCGCCGCTTCAGGCCGGCCTTGTCATGGAAATCGAGGCGAAGGACGGTCAGCATATCAAGGCGGGCGACCTTATCCTCAAGATGGATGACCGCATCGCCCGCGCCGCTGTCGACAAGGACAAGGCCAATATCGCCGCCGATCAGGCAACGCTGGAGCAGACGGAGGCCGCCTTCCAGCGCGCCGCCAATCTCGTCAAGCAGAGTGCGGAATCCCAGCAGGTGCTGGATCAGGCAAGGGCGGCGCGGGATAGCGCCAGCGCCAAGATCGATGCCGATAAGGCAACGCTTGCCTCCGACCAGGTGACGCTCGAACATATGGAAATCCGCGCCCCCTTCGATGGGCGGCTCGGCGATATCAGCGTCAGCCCCGGCGCCTATCTCAGCGCCGGCGTCAATATCGTGACGATCACCAAATACGATCCGATTTCTGTCAGTTTCCGGCTCTCCCAGCGCTATCTGCCGCAATTGCGCGAAGGCTTGGCGAAGGATACCGCAGTCGATGTCGACCCCGCGGCGACGGGTGGCGAACCGATGAGCGGCATGCTGCGGTTCTACGACAATACGGTGGACCAGACCTCCGGCACCGTGCTGGCCAAGGCGGAATTCAAGAACGATCGTGGTCTTTTATGGCCCGGCCAGTCCGTCAATGTCACGGCGCACTTCGTTTCGGACGATGAAATGATCGTCGTGCCGACGGTCGCCGTACGGCCGGGGCCGAAGGGCAATTTCGTCTATACCGTCGATAGCGAGCATCATGCCCATATGACACCGGTGGAAGTCGCCCGCTCGAATGGCGATCTTACCGCCATCGCAAGCGGTCTCAATGGCGGCGAGCACGTGATTATCGAGGGTCAATCCGAACTTGCCGACGGCCAGTTCGTGGTCGAGCAATTTTCCGACAAGGGCGGCGCGGCCGGCAATCTGGCCGCCAATATTCCGCAGGAAAAGGTTGGCGGCCAATGATCCCGAATTTTTGCATAAACCGGCCTGTCGCCACCACGCTTCTCGCCATCGGCCTGGTGCTGGCCGGACTTGCCGGCTTCCGCCTGCTGCCCGTCGCCGCCCTGCCGAAGGTGGATTTCCCGACGATCAACGTTTCCTCGTCGCTCTCGGGCGCCTCGCCGCAAACCATGGCCACATCGGTCACCACACCGCTGGTCAAGCAGTTCGAGACCATTCCCGGCGTCAGCGAAATCAGCGCCACCAATACGCTCGGCAACAGCTCGATCGTGCTGCAGTTCGATCTCAACCGCGATATCGATGCAGCGGCGGCCGACGTGCAGGCCGCGATTTCGCGCGCGCAGCGGCAATTGCCAAGCAACATGACGACAACGCCGAGCTATCGCAAGACCAACCCGGCCGATGCGCCGGTGCTGCTGCTGGCCGTCAACAGCAAGGAAATGCCAACCAGCAAGGTGGATGAAATCGCCGAGAACATCATTTCTCCGCTTCTTTCCACCATATCGGGCGTCGCGCAGGTGAGCATCTATGGCGCGCAGACCTACGCCGTGCGCATCGGGCTCGATCCGGCCCAGCTTCAGGCAAGAGGGCTTGGCGTCGACACCGTCACCACCGCCATCGCCCAGGCGAATAATCAGGTGCCCGTCGGGGCGTTGCAGAACGACAATCAGCGCCTGACGATCGAGGCCGATACCCAGCGTACCAATGCGGCCGCCTTCCGCTCGCTGGTCGTCTCGACGAACAATGGCGCGCCGATCCATCTCGGCGATATTGCCAATGTCACCGACAGCATCGACAACACCAATGCCGGCAGCTGGTTCGACGGTGAACAGGCCATCGTTCTCGCCGTGCAGCGCCAGCCGGACGCCAATACGGTCGACGTCGTGGACGCCATCAAAGCCAAGCTGCCGGCGCTTCACCAGCAATTGCCGCCTTCGGTCAATATCAACGTCATGAATGACGCCTCGACCGCCATCAAGGACGCGATTTCGGACGTTCAGTTCACGCTGTTTCTCACCATCGGGCTGGTGGTTGCGGTCATCTATCTCTTCACCGGACACCTGACGGCGACCATCATTCCGGGCCTTGCCGTGCCTCTGTCTCTCATCACCGCCTTCGGCATGATGTATGTTCTGGGCTACAGCATCGACAATATCTCGCTGCTCGGCCTCACACTTTCGGTGGGGCTTGTGGTGGACGACGCCATCGTCATGCTGGAAAACATTCTGCGCCTGCATGAAAAAGGCCTGCCCATGCGTGAAGCGGCTCTTCAGGGCGCGGCGGAGGTCAGCAGCACCATTCTCTCCATGTCCGTCTCGCTGGTTGCGGTCTTCATTCCCATCCTGTTGATGGGCGGCGTTATCGGCAGGCTCTTCAACGAGTTCGGCATGGTCGTCACACTCGCGATCATGGCCTCGGCACTGGTCTCGCTGACGGTGACGCCGATGCTCGCTTCGCGCCTCTCCGGCCATTCCTCCAGACCGCCGGCGATCATCCGCTGGTTCGATGCGGGTTTCGAGCGCACGCTTCGTGGTTATGGCCGCGCCGTCGGCTGGTGCCTTTCCCATCGCCGCATCGTTTTGGCATCGTTTCTCGCCTCGGTCGCGGCATCGCTCTATCTCTTCGAAACCCTGCCCTCCAGCTTCTTTCCCCAGGAAGATATCGGCCGTCTTTCGGTCTCCACACAGGCGCGTGAGGATATTTCCTATACGGCGATGCGCGATCTCCAGGCTCAGGTCGCCGATCAGATCCGCAAGAATCCGGCCGTGGTGCATGTCACCTCCATTGTCGGCGGCAATTCACGCAATCCGCTGAACAACGGCTCGATGTTCGTGGAGCTGAAGCCCAAGGAAGAGCGCGCGCCGCTGAGCCAGGTGCTGTCAGAACTGGGGCAGGCCACATCGAAAGTGGCCGGCATCCGCACCTATATCAATCCGCAGCAGAGCCTGCGTTTCGGCGGGCGCAGTTCCGCCAGCCAATACCAGCTCGTCGTTCAGGGTCTGAATGCCGACACGACCAATGAATGGTCGAACAAGCTGATGGAGGCAATGCGCCGCGACCACACCTTCACCTCCGTCACCTCAGATGCCCAGAACGGCGCGATCGCCGCGACGATTTCCGTCGATCCGGAAAAAGCCGCCGCCTTCGGCATCACCAATGACCAGTTGCGCAAGACGCTGGAAATGTCTTTTGGCGGTTATACGGCGGCACAGATCCAGTCGACCGGCGACAGCTACGACGTGATTGTGGAATTCGACAGTTCGAAACCGTGGAATGATGATTTCCTCAGCGATATCAACATTCTTTCGGCGAAATCGGGTGTTCTGGTTCCGCTTTCAAACTTCGCCACCCTCACCCGCACGCAGGCGCCTGTTACTATCAACCAGACGGGCCAGCTCGTCTCCACCACCATCTCCTTCAACCTGCCGGATGGCGTGGCGCTTTCCGATGCCACAAGCCGGATCGACCAGATCAAGAGCACGATAGGCCTGCCGCAGGATGTCTTCACCAGCTATGGCGGCACGGCGGCGATCTTCCAGCAAAGCCAGGGCAATACCGGCATCCTCATTCTGGCGGCGGTGCTGACCATCTATGTGGTTCTCGGCGTGCTTTACGAGAGCTTCATCCACCCGCTGACCATTCTTTCCGGCCTGCCGGCCGCCGCCTTCGGCGCGCTGGTGGCGCTGAAGGTGATGGGCATGGATTTCTCGATCATCGCGCTGATCGGTCTGCTGATGCTGATCGGCATCGTCAAGAAAAACGCGATAATGATGATCGATGTCGCGGTGGAACTGATGCGCGAAAAGGCGGAACCGCCGGCAACCGCCATTCACGAAGCCTGCGTTCGCCGGTTCCGGCCGATCATGATGACGACCTTCTGCGCGCTACTGGGTGCATTGCCCATCGCGCTCGGTTCGGGCGCAAGTTCGGAACTGCGCCAGCCGCTCGGCATCGCCGTGGTCGGCGGCCTCATCGTCTCGCAATTGCTGACGCTGTTCATCACGCCTGTCATCTTCGTGGAAATGGACCGGTTCGGCCGGTTCCTCACCGGGCTGTTTTCCCGCCGGAAAACAGCGGAAAAACACGCCGAACCGCAAAAGCCGGAAGGGACAGGCGAACCGGACTCCGTTGCCGCCTAAGGCATCTCACGTAAACATGTCAAACAAAGAGGTTTTAACGCAGGCTTTCGAGGCGCTTCAGCGCCTCGGCAAAACCCCTTGCCTGCAATTGAAACGACACCGTGCGGCCTTGCAGATCGGGAGCCTCCACCGTCAGGGTCTGCTCCGCCTTCAGCGCCGAAACAAGCTCGATAAATGGCGTAAAAGACACGATGCAGCCAACCGGCAGGCAGGTGCTGACCTGTACCTCCTGCAAGCGGACATTTCCGGATTTCACCGCGAAAAGCTTGGTGACGGCCAGACCGAAAGGCAGGACCATGGTGCCGGAAAGCCTGTCTGGCCTTGCGGCATTGTCCAGCCGAAACTCGACGGAAACGACCAGTTTGCGCGTTTTTTCCTCAAGCTGGACCTGCGCGATGGCGCAGAGGGGCTTCACCTTTTCCGCTATGGACGGCGCGGCCTCGGCGCCGTCTTTTTTGGCGGGTGCGGCGCAGGCAAGCTGCCAGCTTCCGTGAACCTCGTGCAATGGCGCTGGTGTCTTCGCTGCCTCTTGCGCGCCCGCGCCGCCTGCCGCGACGGCGACGCAAAAAAGAACCGCGAGCGCCGCTTTCGCAAAGCGATTTCGAGTGTGTCTCATCAGAAACGAACTCCGAGCTCTGCGACAGCGGTTTGATCCAGCACATCGGCTGCAAAAACCGCGCCATAACGGAATGTCAAGGTAGCCGAGGAATTGAGATCGTAGCTGAGCCCGAGATTCAATATCGCCGCATCGCGCGTCATCGCCGCACTGGCAACGGCAAAGGTGCTGCCGCCCTGATAAGACAAAATACTCTCTACCGCCGGATCGCCATAGGCGTGACGCCAACCGAGGTCGAATGTCGCGCGACCATTCACGCCTTCAACGGAAATATCGCGGCTGACGCGCGCACCGAGCGTCGAATAGAGCTGATTGTGACTTGCGGAACCGGATGAAACGGCCGCAACGCCGTTCTTTTCGCTGAAGGCGTCGGTATGCGTCTGCACGTAGCCGATATTGGCGTAGGGCTCGATGCGGGTGAGATCGACATCGAAACGCCAGCCGGCTTCGGCGAAGACCTGCGTGGTGGAGGCGTCATAGCTCGTGGTCAGTTCTTCCCTCAAGGTTGAAAAGGCAATGCCCCGGCGGGTTTCGATATCCTGAAAGGCATGGATCGCTCCGAAGCGCAGCGATGCCGGGCCAACCGACCCACCGGCATAGGCGGCCATATAGTAGCTGTCCACATCGGCCGTGGCGGCAAGGCCGCCCTGGCGGACTGTATCGCGGCCGAAACCGGCGGCGAGGCCCGTGCGCCAGCCGTTATCCCAACCTCCATCGACGCCGAAAAGTCCGCCGCCGCCCCTGATATCGACCGAAGGACCGCGGCTATCGCCGTCGAGACGACCGCGCGAGCCAAAACCGCTTGACCAGAAGGCAAGCGAACCTTCGTCGATAGTCTGCGTTTCCCTTCCGAGGATCTGGCGCGCATCGATACCGTCGAAAGCGCTGCGCATCCTGTCGAGAATAACGTCGCGCGTCAGCTGGCTGCGGTTTATCAACGCCATTGCAAGCGATGGATGGAGTTCGCCGGTCAGCTGCGAGAAGGCGGATTGAGTTTCACCCTGTTGAAGAAACACCGCTGCCTCATAAAGCGGCGAGGCCTCCCCAAGCGCCTCAACGGCATTGGCTGCACTCGCGCTCTCGGGCGAAGCCCCGCCGGCAAATAGCCCGGGCTCTGGCGAAGCCCGCGTGAAGGAAAGATAAGCCGCCCCGTTGTCGGTGCTCTTCGTCACGCTCACGGTCAAATAGGCGAAGCTTTCGCTTATGGCGGAAAATGCGCCGGAAATGCCATTCGTCGCTGTCAGGATCGTATATTGGGTGCCTAGACTATAGGCCGAATGGCTGGAAAGCGGCGTGACGACGAGACTGACATTGCTGTCGATGGTAACGGCGCCATTGACGGCCAGCCTGTCGGAGTTGCCGTCCGCATCGATTTCAACGGCATAACGCGCACCGCTGAGGAATCTTACATCGCCGGTGGCGGTTAGCGTGCCGATAGAATTACCGGGCGAAAGCGCGCCGCCGGAAGCGACTGTCAGGCCGCCGATGGTGCCGGAACCACCCAGCGTCGCACCGCTGCCGACGGAAACCGGGCTTGCAAGCGAGCCGTTAACGCTGAGTTTGCCCGACGAAACTTCGGTGACGCCGGTATAGGTGCTGTTTCCCGTCAGGACCAGATTGCCGCCCCCGGTCTTTTCGAGGGCGCCAGTACCGCTGACGATGTTCGACAGCGTGCCGGCCCCGTCCAAGACGAGTTGCGCATTGTTGACGATCTCTCCGGGGCCGAAACTTTTTGCGGTTCCCGTCAGCGTGCCGGCAGAAACCGTCGTGCCGCCGGAATAGCTGCTGTCTCCGGTAAGAACCAGATTACCGTTACCCGTCTTTTCAAACGAGCCGGAACCGCTGACAAGATTGGAAAGCGTGCCCGCTCCATCCACGACGAGCTCAGCATTATTGGCGATCTCGCCTGAGCCGAAACTCGTGGCTGTGCCTTTCAACGTCCCGCCCGAAACGATGGTGCCGCCGGAATAACTATTGTGCCCGGAGAGCGTCGTCACCCCGTTTTCGGCGCGGATATGGCCCGTCCCGGAAATATCGGCGGATAATACATAATTCGTCTCGGAATGGTTGAAAACGATGCGACCGTCCCCCGCGCCGAAAACGATCGCCCCAGCCCTGATCTCTCCAGCCGAATAGGCCGACTGCCCGGCAGCGCCGCCGATGTTCAGAACGCCTCTCGAGCCTGCCCGGGAAGCGATGTCGATGGTCGTGGTGGCGAGCGAGGCTCCGCCCGTCACCCCCACGTTGCCGCCGCCGTCATAACCGATGACAAGAGTGTCACCGATCTCGACATGCGATCCCATGCCGTTCACATATAATGCACCGCTTGAGCCTGCCTGCGTGCCTGCATAAAGCCGATAGGCATCCAACGACGCGCCGTCGAACACCGACACGCTGCCGTCTCCCTCATAACCGATATCCATGTAGCCGGAATAGGCGAGATTATTGTCGACCCGAACGCTGACGTTGGAGTCATCGCCATCGACCGTCATTATGCCGGAGGAACCCGCCAGATAGCCTAACCTGATCTGCCCTGCCCGGATGCCGGCGCCGGCGCTGACCGAAACGTCGCCCTCTGCACCGCTCTCGTATCCGACGACCAGGGCTTTGGCCACCGTCCAGGTCGAGCCGCTGCCGTCGACCGTCACGGAAGAAGACGAACCGGTGCGCGTCGCGACATATCCGTTCTCGCTGGTGACAGCGCCGCCCGTATGAACCCTCAGCGAGCCGCCTCCGACATCGCCCACATAGAGATCGCCGGCATTAAAAGCGCTTTCGGAACCGGAAACAGCGATGGAGCCGCTGCTACCGGCATTTCTCGCGATGACCGTGTCGGCGGCATTGACGATCCCGCCGTTCGCCACCGTCAGCGAGCCCCTACCGTCAAGGCCAACATCGAGACCGCCATTGCCGACCGTCCAGACCGAGCCGCTGCCATCCACAGTGACCTCGCCCGTCGCGCCCGCAACGTTGCCGAGACGCGCGGCGGCGCTTTCAACCGTGCCGCCCGTCTTGATTTGAAGCGCGCCAGAAGCCCCACTCCCGGTCGTATCCAACGTTTTGCCGCCGATCTGCAAATGGCCTGTCGTCCATTTGGTGTCGCCATCGGCTACGACGACGATAGCCGCCGAACGGCGGCCGATGATCGCGGCACTGCTGGTGACGGTCGCCGCCGTGCCGACCAGCATGGTTAGGTTCCCCTCATTGCCGACAACCAGTGTTCCTTCGGTTTTAAGCGAGGAACCGGCGCCACCTATCGTGAACCCACTTATACTCGACGACTGCAGATCAGCGATGATCGTATCGCCGCGGCTTGTGACCGTCCCGCCGCCGGCGATGGTGAAAGATGCCGCACCGTCGCGACCGACAACCATGTCTCCGGAAACCGCCAGGCGGCTGCCCTGCCCCTCGACGGACACGGTCCCCATCGAGCCGGCCGTGTCGGCAACGACTAGCCCGCCGGTGTCCAGACGGCTTGCGCCCCGCACCTCCAGAGTGCCCGAACGCCCGCCATCGGACGGGAGCGCGCTAGCGCCATACCCCACAAAAACCGTGCCGGAATTCTCAAGACTGGAAGAATTGTCCAGCACAAACAGGCCATTGGCTGTCTCTTTCTCAGCGACGTAGATATTTCCGCCGGACTTGGCCGAGCTTCCGCTGAGAACAAGTTCGCCCCACCCATTTTTGCCCACCGAAATATCGTGCTCATTCTGCCATTTGCCACCCGAAAAAAAGCGCAGGGTGCCGGTGACATCAGGCTGAGCGCCCAAGTCGGTGTAAAATGTCGACAGGTCGCCATTGACCGACATTGTTCCATCAGTATTGGGGCCGACAGACAGCCGATAAATCTCGGGTTTTGTCCCGGCGGCGATCGCCGGACCTGCGGAATCGATGGTGACATTGTCATCCGGCAGGGGCACGCGACCATAGGAAATCCAGTTGCCTGGGATAAACCAGTTCCCCCCTGCACCACCTCCCCAGACTATCGTATCGGCCAGTACCGACGGGGCGATTGCAAAAGAAAGCACAAGGGCGAAAGGGCTTAAGGAACGTTTTCCCCAGCCCGCGAGCGCGACCGTTGCCCTTGAGCCGGCCCTCCGCGGTTTTGCCCTGTCACGGCAGAAACAACCGGACATTCAACCTCCCCCTACCGGTTTCTCTTTCCACCACGCACGATCGGCGAATCATTTTATGACCAAATCAATTAGCCCATTTTGAGAAAACATTGTCAGTAAAAACAGAATAAATCGTATCTATACTGACGAAAAAAAGAAAAAACGGAGAACGCCGGGCGTTCTCCGTAAAACAATTGAAATATTTAAACAAGAATATGCTTTTTAAGCACCCGATAAAATACTATCGAATTTTCCTATTGCCGCGAAAATCGGCCAAAGGCTCCGCCCGAAAAGCACAGCGGATCCCCGTCGCGATGGGCGGCGCGCAGCACCTCGCCGACGATGATGGTGTGGTCGCCCGCATCGTGGGACGCCGCCTGCCGGCATTCGAAACGGGCAAGCGTGCCGGGAATGACGGGAACGCCCTCGTCATTCATTTCCCAGTCGAGATCGTCGAAAGCGCGGCCGTTGCGGGTGAAGCGGGCGCTCAGCACATCCTGATCGGCGCTCAGCACGTGGATGGCGAAATGGGTGGCGCCGCTGAAAGCCTGATAACGCGACGAGCTTTTGGCCGGCGACCAGAGGACCAGCGGCGGATCGAGCGACACGGACGCAAAACTGTTGACCGTCATGCCAATCGGCCCTTCCGGCGTCGTGGCGGTCACCACCGTTACGCCTGTCGTGAAAGCGCCGAGCGCATTGCGGAAGCTGCGGCTGTTTTCGCCGCCGGGAACGAATACATGCTCATTGGGCATTTTGATCGCCTCTGCCACTGTCATCACGGCACCTCTTTTCCAATCGCAAGGGTGTAGAGTTCGAACCACGTCTGGCGGTCCATCGTCACGCGAAGCGCATCGGCCGCCGTTCTGATACGCTCGATAGTGTTGGTGCCGAGCACCGGCACGATCTTTGCCGGATGGCGCAGCAGCCAGGCGATCGCAACAGCCGTCGCATCAACGCCCTGCTCTTTGCCGATGCGCTGCAGGGCGGCCATTGTGCCGCCATGAGCACCGGAGAACAGCGAGCCGCCGCCGAGCGGCGACCATGCCATCGGAGAAACGCGCTTTTCCTGCAGGAAGGCCAGATCGCCATTGGTAAAACAATCCGTCGCGAGAAGGCTCATCTCGATCTGGTTGGTCACGAGCCTGTTGCTCATCGCCGATTGCAGCAGGGAGAAATCCCACGGGCGGAAGTTGGAGACGCCGACGGCCTTTACCTTGCCGGATGCCACCAGCGCATCGAGCGCCTTGCCGGTTTCTTCCGCATCGATCAACGGATCGGGACGGTGAATGAGCAGCAGGTCGACGTGATCCATACCCATGTCGCGAAGCGACGCCTCGACCGAGGCGTTGATGTGGCCCGCCGTCGTGTCGTAATGTTTGACGCGGGCTGCGGCGTGACGTCCGGCGGGTGCAACTATGCCGCATTTGGTGACGATTTCTATTCTATCGCGCAGTCCGGGCGCGGCTTTCAGGCCGGCCCCCAAAATGGCTTCCGCCGTGTATCCGCCGTAAATATCGGCCTGATCCATGGTCGTGATGCCCTGCGCGAGGCAAGCCTCGATCTTGGCCTGCACATGGGCGGGCGAGGTATCGGCATCGTCACCGATGCGCCACATGCCATAAACGATGCGGCTGAGTTCGAGTTTGTCGGAAAGAGCGATGCGTTCCATCAGTGGCGTTCCCCGTTGCCGAGCGGCGTGGCAGGCGTTTCAGAAGGCACCCGGCCGTAAGCATGCGGCAGGGAGCAGGTTTTCATCTGCGGCAGAACCTTGGTGCCGAAGTGTTCCGCCTCATCAATATGCGGATAGCCTGAAAGAATGAAGGCGCGAATGCCCATCTTCTGGTATTCCTCCAGCGTCGACAGAACCTGATCCGTCGAACCGACGAGAGCCGCACCACAGCCAGAGCGCGCCCGGCCGATGCCGGTCCACAGATTGGGTTCGACATAACCGAACTTGTCAGCCAGTTCGCGGGCACGCGCCTGATGCGACACGCCGAGCGAGCCGCTGTCATGGGCACGGTTGCGGATCAGCTGGCCATATTCGTCATCGAGCTTCGAGACCAGATGTTCGGCGTATTCACGGGCTTCCTGTTCGGTATCGCGCACCACCATGTGGACGCGCAGGCCGTAATCCAGCGTGCGGCCATGGGCGGCTGCACGTTCATTGACGGCGCGCATGCGGTCCGCCAGCTGGTCCTTCGTCTCAGGCCACATCAGATAGACGTCACATTGCGCGCCGCAGAGTTCCAGCGCATCCGGCGAGTAACCACCGAAATAAAGGAGCGGTCCGCCATTCTGCTGATAGGGTCTTGCCGGCTCGGTGGAGACGCCCTTGAACTGGTAGATTTCACCGTCATGGTCGATGGTGTCGCGCGTCCAGGCCTGGCGCAAGATCTCAACGACCTCGTGGCTGCGCTTGTAGCGAAACGCGCTATCGGCCACTTCTCCGGGAAAATCGGAGCTGATGACGTTGAGCGTCAGGCGGCCCTTCAGCATGTGGTCGAGCGTCGCCACCGTACGCGCCAGCATGATCGGCTGCATCTCGCCGCAGCGGATCGCCGCGAGGAAATTGATGCGGTCGCTGATCGGCGCACAGCCTGCAACGAAGCTCAGCGTATCCTGCCCGACCTGATAGGAAGAGGGGCAGAGGATGTTGCGGAAACCAAGTTCCTCGGCCTTTTTGACGATATCGGAGCAATGGTCGAAACTGGAACGCAGGCTGCCGTCCGGCACACCAAGATAGGCGTAGTCATCGGAACACAAAGCGGAAAACCAGGAGACCTCGGCAGTATCGAGATCAGCGGATGTAACGGGTACGACGGTCATGCAATTCCTCCTCAGGGCCGCTCTCGTTTTTCTTGCATAACATCAAGAAATATGTAAATCAATGATGTATCAATTTTTGTTTCGGGGGAGGAAACGGCATATGAAACACACTGGCGGCAGCCTGCCAATGTATATGCAGATCGCGGAAATGCTGGTGCGCGAAGTGGCGGCGGGCCGGCTGATCGATGGCGAGAAGCTCGCGCCGGAGCGCGATATGGCGGCTGATCTCGGCATCGCCGTCGGCACGCTCCGCAAGTCACTCGCCGAATTGCAGGAGCGCGGCCTGCTGGAGCGAGTGCAGGGTTCGGGCAACTACATCCGCGCCGTTAGCGATCCGCAAAGCGTCTACGCGTTCTTCCGGCTTGAACTGATCGAGGGCGGCGGCCTGCCGACGGCGGAGGTTCTGGATGTGGCGCGCCTTGCCAAGCCCGCCGACCTACCCGCCTTCGGCACATCGACCGAAGGACACAGGATTCGTCGCCTGCGGCGCATTGCCGGCAAACCGGCGGCCATCGAAGAAATCTGGCTGGACGGCTCTTACGTCGACACCATCGCCATCGAGAACATGTCGGAATCTCTCTATCTCTATTACCGCACCCGCCTCAAGCTCTGGATATCGAAGGCGGAGGATCGCATCGATCTCGGCGAAGTACCGGAATGGACACCCGAGGTCTTCGGGCAGAAATCAGGCGCGCTGGTGCCGCGGGTGTTGCGTCTCAGCCAGGCGCAGGATGGTGCGGTGGCCGAAGTTTCATGGACCTGGTTCGATCATACCGTTGCGCGATACGTTTCACGCATACGTTGAGACCGCGCAAAATTCGCGTGATCCAGATGGATGGAGAAATTTGACGGGAGGCAAGCAAGCAGCGGCCTGTCCTGCTGGTTGTTTTGCGACTATATTTCTTTAAATCAATGACTTAATAGTTTTTGATTTCTGTCAGAAATAAAATTGATACACTATTGATTTCCTTTTTTTGAAAGGTAATATCACGTCCTCAGGGAGACAGGCGTTTCGCCATCCCACGATATCGCCAGACAATCGGGATCGATTTTCAACGATGCGATGCGTGGAACTTGAAGGTTGATACCGGCAATGGCGTCCATCCGAATTCTGGACGCGCCGGTCGTGAGGAGGAAAATATGGCTTCGGTCAGCCTGCGCAAGCTGGACAAGAGTTACGGTGCGCTTCGCATCGTCAAGGGCATAGATCTTGAAATCAACGATGGCGAATTCGTCGTGTTCGTCGGCCCTTCCGGCTGCGGCAAATCGACGACGCTGCGCATGGTCGCGGGGCTTGAAAGCATTACCGGCGGCGAAGTGAAGATCGGCGACCGCGTCGTCAACCGGCTGCCGCCGCGTGAGCGTGACATCGCCATGGTATTTCAGGACTATGCGCTTTATCCGCACAAGACGGTGCGCGAAAACATGGGTTTCAGCCTGAAGGTTCGCGGTGTCAGCGCATCGCAGGCCAATGCCAGCATCGACGAGGCGGCGAAGATGCTGGGCATCGAGCACCTTCTCGACCGGCGGCCGGGTCAGCTTTCCGGCGGCCAGCGCCAGCGCGTGGCCATGGGCCGCGCCATCGTGCGCCGCCCGCAGGTGTTTCTGTTCGATGAGCCGCTTTCCAACCTCGACGCCAAGCTGCGCGGACAGGTGCGCACGGAAATCAAGCGGCTGCACCAGCAGCTCGGCACGACCATCATCTATGTTACCCATGATCAGGTGGAGGCCATGACGCTGGCAGACCGCATCGTCATCCTGCGTGGCGGCGATATCGAGCAGGTCGGCACGCCGGACGAGGTCTACAACCGGCCGGAAAGCGTGTTCGTCGGCGGTTTCGTCGGCGCTCCGGCGATGAATTTCGCTCGCGCAAAGGTGAGCGGCGACCGGCTGGCATTTTCGGACGGCAATTCTCTGCCGATGGCAGCCATCCGGCCGTCCCGCGAAACGGGGCTCGAAGGGCGTGAAGTCATCGTCGGCATTCGTCCGGAACATTTCGGCCCCGCCGAGGGCTTCGACACGCAGCTTGCGGTCAAGGTGCAGGTGGTGGAGCCGCTGGGCTCGGATACGCTCGTCCATTTCAGCCTTGGCGATGCGGCGCTGACCGCACGCATGCCGCCGCATCTGCGGCCTGCGCCGAATGAGGAACTGAAGATCGGCGTCGATCCGTCCAAGGTCCATCTTTTCGACGCCGCGACGGAACGCTCGATTCACTGATCGCCGGGCGAAAAACGCTGCGGCCAAGGGTTTAATAACGGGAGGAACACATGACATTCAAAGCTATCGGGGGCAAAGCTATCGGGGGCAAAGCTATCGGGGGCAAAGCCCTCATGGGTGCAGCGCTCTGCGCAACAATGCTCACTTTCTCAGGACAGGCCTTTGCCGATGCCGAACTGAAAATCTTCGTTTCCAGCCAGCATCAGCCGGACGTCTGGCGCAAGGCGCTCGATCAATATGAGGCGAAGACGCCGGGCGTGAAGGTTGTCATCGAGACCGGCGGCAACACCTCGGAAATGCAGGCGCAATATCTCAACACCGTGATGTCGGCCAAGGATTCCAGCCTCGACGTGCTGATGCTCGACGTCATCCGTCCCGCGCAATTCGCCACCGCCGGCTGGACCAGCGATTTTTCCGGCAAGGACATGTCCGCCTATCTGCCGACCTATGCCGAAGCCAACACCGTGGACGGCAAGATCGTGGCATTGCCCGCCTTCGCCGACTCCATGTTCCTTTATTACCGCAAGGACCTGCTGGACAAATACGGCATTCAGCCGCCAACCACCTGGGACGAGCTGAAGGAAGCATCCAAGAAGGTGATGGAGGGTGAAAAGAACCCGGAGCTTCAGGGCCTGTCCTTCCAGGGCAAGGCGATCGAAGGCGCGGTCTGCACCTTCCTCCTGCCCTATTGGAGCGAAGGCAAGTCGCTGGTCGAAAACGGCAAGCTGAACTTCGATAATCAGGCGGCCGTGGATTCGCTGAAGCTCTGGAAGAGCTTTGTCGATGAAGGCATTTCCAAGAAGAACATTTCCGAAGTCGCGACCGACGACACCCGCAAGGAATTCCAGGCCGGCAAGGTTCTCTTCGCCGTCAACTGGTCCTACGCTTGGACCCATTTTCAGGGCAAGGAATCGCAGGTGAACGACAAGGTCGGCGTCGCCCGCCTGCCTGCCGTCAAGGGCGGCGAGCAGACAACCTGCCTCGGCGGCTGGGAATTCGGCGTTTCCGCCTATTCCAAGCAGCAGGACGAAGCCAAGAAGCTGGTAGAATATCTCTCCGGTCAGGATGTGTCGAAGTTCATGGCCATCAACGCCACGCTGCTTCCGACCTATGCCGCGCTTTACAAGGATGCCGACGTGACCAAGGCAATCCCGTGGTTCGCCGATGCCCTGCCCGTGGTTGAAACCGCCAAGGCCCGTCCCGTGACGCCACGTTACAACGAGGTCAGCGAGACGATCCGCACCACCGTCAACGGCGTACTTGCGGGCGTTATGACGCCGGAAGACGGCGCAAAGCAGATGGAAAGCCGTCTGCGGCGCGTGTTGCGCTAAGCTTCAGGGCCGGAAAGCGGCGTGGTTTCATGCCCTTTCCGGCTGCTTCGACGGACAGGAATAAACGCGCCCGGGCGGTGCGATAAACGGGCCGGATATGAACCGGTCCGATCGGGAGACGATGACGTGAATCCAGTTGCGGGAGTGGCAGGTGTGACAATGCCGGAAAGAACCATGGTCCGGGTGGACGAAAAGCAGCTGCCGCGCTGGACGCGGTGGCTCGATCTCGGCGACCGGTCGCTTGCCGTGCTTCTGCTGGCGCCTGCCGCCATTCTTCTGTCGCTGATCATCGTCTATCCGGTGGCGCGGCTTGCTTATACCTCGTTTTTCAGCCTGTCGCTGACATCCGGCCTGCCGGCGGAATTCATCGGCTTTGAAAACTACACGGCGATGTTCGATGACCCGATCTTCTGGGAAACGACCTGGAACACGGTTCTGATAACGCTGATTACCGTGCCCGGCGCCCTGTTCATGGGCCTCGGCCTCGCGCTGCTCGCCAACCTGCCCTTTTCCATGCAATGGCCGATGCGCCTGTCACTGCTGATCCCCTGGGCGCTGCCGCTCTCCTTTGCCGGCCTGATCTTTGCGTGGTTCTTCCATTACGAGTATGGCGTGGTCAACGATGTGCTGAACCGGCTGGGCTTTGAAGGCGTCATCTGGTTCAACTCCCCCAACTGGGCGTTTGCGGCCATCTGCCTGACGATCATCTGGAAGACATCCTCTTTCATGGCGCTGATGATCCTTGCCGGCCTGCAGACCATTCCCCGCTCGCTCTACGAGGCGGCGGATGTGGATGGCGCCGGTAAAATCCGGCAGTTCTTCGAAATCACCCTGCCGCTTCTCAAGCCCTCGATCGTCGTCGCCCTCATCTTCCGCACGATCACGGCGCTTCAGACCTTTGATATTCCTTACATGATGACCGGCGGCGGCCCCGGCACATCCACCACGACGCTTGCCATGTACATTCACCAGAACACCGTTTCCTTCCTCGATCTCGGTTACGGTTCGGCGCTCGCTGTCATGATGTTTGCGCTCTCCATGTGCGTCACCGCCGTTTATCTCCGCATCATCAGGACGAAGGACTGATCCCATGAGCACCGTTGCAAATTCCGGTCTGTCCTCGTTCTTTTCCGGCAAGCCTCTGCGCTTCATCGCGGCCTCCATCCTTCTGGTCAACGGCCTGTTTCCGGCAATCTGGATCCTCTTCACCTCGCTGAAGACCGAAGCGGAACTGACGGCGAAGCCGATCACCTGGTTTCCGCATGCGCCGACGCTGGCCAACTACATGCAGGCCTTTTCCGATCAGCCGCTGCACCTCTTCCTGTTCAACAGCTTCATGGTGGCGCTGCTTTCGACCGCACTCACCATCCTGATTTCGGTGCTTGCGGCTTACGCGCTGGCGCGGCTCAACCTCAAATACCGGGCGCTGATCCTCTCGCTCATCATCGCCGTTTCCACCTTTCCGCTGGTGACCCTGCTGGTGCCGCTGTTCGAAATCATGCGGGCGCTGAACCTGCTCAACAGCTGGACGGCGCTTATCCTGCCCTACACGGTGCTTTCGCTGCCGGTCTGTACCTTGATGCTGGTCTCCTTCTTCGAAAGCATCCCGCGTGATCTCGAAAACGCCGCCATGATCGATGGCTGCACCCGCATCGGCGCGCTGTTCAAGGTGGTGGTGCCGCTCTGCGCACCGGGCGTTTTCACCGCCGGCATTCTCGCCTTCGTTAATGCCTGGGATGAATTCCTGCTGGCGCTTTCCTTCAATTCCAATCCGGCCCTCCGCACCCTGCCCGTCGGCATCCAGCTTTATCAGGGTGAATTCGCCTTCCCCTGGCCGGTCATTTCGGCGGCGCTGGTGGTTGGTATCGTGCCGGTCGCGATCCTGATCGTCATCTTCCAGGAGCGGGTCGTCTCGGGTCTCACCGCCGGTGGTCTCAAGGGCTAAAAGGTAAAGTCATGCATTTCGAAACGACCAAAGACGGCTTCGCGCTCACGATCGGCAACCGCACCATACTTTCCCATTCTCCCCAAAACCCGGCCTTCTTCGCCGGTTTCGGCAAGGAGCGAATGGACATGTATCGCGGCAATTTCGATATCGAAGACTATGTCATTGAGCGAACCGCCCTGCGCCACGCCGAGGTCAACGGCGACAGCATCACGCTCTCATCCGCGCCGGGACAGGCACCGCGCCTTCGCCTGACACTCGACGGCAACGCGATGCGGCTAACGGCGCTGGATGACACCGTCAACCGCCTCTGGCTGCGCGTCGTTGCGGAAACGGATGAGCATGTCTGGGGCGGCGGCGAACAGATGTCCTATTTCGACATGCGCGGCCGGCGTTTCCCGCTCTGGACTTCCGAGCCGGGGGTCGGCCGCGACAAGACCACCGAAATCACCTTCAAGTCCGATGTTAGCGGCAAGGCGGGCGGTGATTATTACAATACCAACTATCCGCAGCCGACTTACCTGTCGTCGCGCAGATACGCCCTCCATGTGGAGACAAGCGCCTATTCGGTCTTCGATTTCCGCAACGGCGATTTCCATGAGATCGAAATCTGGGCCATTCCCGAAAAGATCGAATTCTTCGCCGGCGATCATTTTGCCGATATCGTTTCCGCCCTGTCGCTGCGGTTCGGACGTCAGCCAGAACTGCCGGAATGGATCTATGGCGGCGCGATCATCGGGTTAAAGGATGGCGTCAACTCCTTTGCCAGACTGGAGAAAATCCGCGCTGCCGGAACGAAGGTGTCCGGCCTCTGGTGCGAAGACTGGGTGGGTCTTCGCCAGACGTCATTCGGCGCGCGCCTGTTCTGGGACTGGCAGGCGAATGATACGCGTTATCCGCATCTGCGCCAGAAGATCGCCGAGCTTGCCGATCAGGGCATCCGCTTCCTGGGTTATGTAAACCCCTATCTCTGCGTCGATGGCCCGCTTTTCCCGGTTGCCGAAAAAGCCGGTTATTTCGCCACCGACGCCGAGGGCAAGACGGCGCTGGTGGATTTCGGCGAGTTCGATTGCGGCGTGGTCGATTTCACCAATCCGGCCGCCGCCGACTGGTTTGCCGAGGAGATCATCGGCAGGAACATGCTCGATTTCGGCCTCTCCGGCTGGATGGCCGATTTTGGCGAATATCTGCCGATCGATATCAACCTTTCCAACGGCGTCGATGCCAAGCTGATGCACAATGCCTGGCCAACGCTCTGGGCCGAGGTGAACGCCAAGGCCGTCGAAAGCCGTGGCAAGACGGGTGAAGCGCTGTTCTTCATGCGCGCCGGCTTCACCGGCGTGCAGGCCCATTGCCCCCTCATCTGGGGCGGCGACCAATCGGTTGACTTCTCCCGTCACGACGGCCTGGTCACCGTCATCTGCGGGGCGCTCTCCTCCGGCCTCATGGGCAATGCCTATCACCATTCCGATATTGGCGGTTACACCAGCCTGTTCGGCAATGTCAGAACCGCAGAGCTCATCATGCGCTGGACGGAGATGGCCGCTTTCACGCCGGTCATGCGTACCCATGAGGGCAACCGGCCGCGCGACAATCTCCAGATCGATCAGGATGAGGCGGTTCTTGCCCATTTCGCCCGCATGACATCCATCTATGTCGCGCTGGCCCCCTATCTGAAATCGCTCTCGGCGGAAGCGGCCAGGACGGGTCTGCCGGTGCAGCGTCCGCTCCTCCTTCACTACGAGAATGACCGGCAGACCTATGCCATTCAGGACTGCTATCTCTACGGGGCGGACATGCTTGTCGCACCCGTCTGGAAAGCGGGTGAAACACAACGCTCGCTCTATCTTCCGGGCGACGGTGAATGGGTGCACCTGTGGAGCGGCACGCATTATCCCGGCGGACAGGACGTCACCGTCGAAGCGCCGCTCGGCGAGCCGGCGGTGTTCTATCGTGCCGATAGCAGCCATCGTTCGCTGTTTGAACAGCTTCGCACCATTGTTTGAACTAGTGGGTTCGTCCCTGCCATCACCCCGTCAGGCGGGGTGATGTGATGGCCTTTTTGAAAAGGGCGGTCATCGCATCGCTGATGCCCTGTGACGGGCTGACCTCGAAAAACAGGCCCGGCGAAGCGCATTGCTGCATGCGTGCACCGATTTCCGGCTGAAATGGCGCGATCCAGCTATTGTACCAGCCATTGGTCGGCAGCGGCAGATAGGTGGTATAAAGCACGGCGATGCGGAAGCCTTTTTCCTTCAGCTTCGTGCAATATTTAATATCGATCGGCTCCTGACAGCGGCCGCTGGTCGTTTTTTTGGTACAGGAGGATGGCTTGTAGCTGTCGCCGACGCCGTCTGACACGAAGAAGACGATCTTCTCTGGGCTCGCAGAACTCGCACCGGTGCCCGAAGAGCCGATCCTGTCGCCAATCTGGGTCAGTGCCCGGTCAAAATCGGTCTGCTGGTCGTTGTTGAAACCCTGCTTGGGGATCGACATCAGGTCGACTTCAGCGGCTTTCTTCTTCGCGGTCGCCAGATCAGATGTCAACGACACGACTTCGAGCAGCTTCGTATCTTCCGCTTTCTCTCCGAAGGAGTAAACCGCCATACGATATTGATTGCTGCTTTTGCGCATGGACTTCGCCGTATCCATCAGGCTTGCCGTGGCCTGCGCCACCACATTGATGCGCGTTGTGACCCCGAGGCTTTTGGCTTTGTAGTAATAGCTGTTCTTATCCACCACCCCGT
>Ga0209371_1000812_pt1 | contig 25762 bp, 25 predicted proteins | sample AgamicAtAmrz_FD_187165 | JGI IMG/M metagenome (GOLD analysis project Ga0209371, IMG submission 187165) | Agave microbial communities from Guanajuato, Mexico - At.Am.rz (SPAdes) (version 2) | ecosystem: Host-associated > Plants > Roots > Rhizosphere | place: Guanajato, Mexico | collected 2012-06-07
CCAAGGTCATCACCACCGCTGACGAAATGGCTTCGATTGTCAGCAAGAACCTGAAGTAAGAACGGAAAGGCAGGCGAACATGAGGTTTGGCCGGAAACATAGCAGCAGCAGAACGGCGCTCGTCCGTATATGCCTTGCGTCTGCCTTTTCACTGGGCGCTCTGACGCCCGCTCTTGCCCAGGCGCCGATGGCGCTGGTTCCCACCCGCACGATCTATCCGGGCGAGACGATCACGCCCGAACAGGTGAAGCCGGTGGAAGTGACCAATCCCAATATTTCCTCGGGTTATGCGAGCGATATCAGCGAAGTGGAAGGCATGATCTCCAAGCAGACCCTGCTTCCCGGACGCACGATCCCCGTTGCTGCCCTGCGCGAACCCTCGCTGGTGGTGCGCGGCACCAGCGTCAAACTCGTCTTCACCATCGGCAACATGACGCTGATGGCTTCGGGAACGCCGATGACCGACGGCTCGCTCGGCGAAATCGTGCGGGTGCGCAACATCGATTCCGGCGTCATCGTCAACGGCACGGTCATGAAGGACGGAACCATTCAGGTGATGGCGAAATGAGAGTGCTTCGTATCCTGGCCGCGGCCTTTCTCTTTTCGGCCCAGCCCTTCCTTTCCGTTCCGGCAGCGCATGCGGATACATCCCGCATCAAGGATATCGCATCGCTGCAGGCGGGGCGTGACAACCAGCTGATCGGTTACGGTCTCGTGGTCGGCCTGCAGGGCACGGGCGACAGCCTGCGCTCCTCGCCGTTTACGGAGCAATCCATGCGCGCGATGCTGCAAAATCTCGGCATCACCACGCAAGGTGGCCAGTCGAATGCTAAGAACATCGCCGCCGTGATGGTGACGACCAATCTGCCGCCCTTCGCCAGCCCCGGCAGCCGTGTCGACGTGACGGTCAGCTCGCTGGGCGACGCCTCGTCGCTGCGCGGCGGCACGCTCATCATGACCTCGCTTTCCGGCGCGGACGGCCAGATTTACGCGGTCGCCCAGGGCGCGTTGATCGTCAACGGCTTTTCGGCGCAGGGCGATGCCGCGACGCTGACGCAGGGCGTCACCACCTCCGCCCGCGTGCCTAACGGCGCGATCATCGAACGTGAATTGCCGTCCAAATTCAAGGATTCGGTCAATCTGGTCCTTCAGCTGCGCAATCCCGATTTTTCGACGGCGGTGCGCGTCGCCGATGTCGTCAACGCCTTTGCCCGCGCCCGTTATGGCGATCCCATCGCCGAACCGCGCGATTCGCAGGAAATCGCGGTGCAGAAGCCCCGTGTCGCGGATCTCACCCGGCTGATGGCGGAAATCGAAAACCTGACCGTGGAAACGGATACGCCGGCCAAGGTCGTCATCAACGAGCGCACCGGCACGATCGTCATCGGCGCGGATGTGCGCATTTCCCGCGTCGCCGTCAGCTACGGAACGCTGACCGTGCAGGTAACGGAAACGCCGCAGGTCATCCAGCCGGCGCCATTCTCGCGCGGCCAGACGGCCGTGCAGCCGCAGACGGATATCATGGCATTGCAGGAAGGCAGCAAGGTCGCCATCGTCGAAGGGCCTGACCTTCGCACGCTGGTTGCCGGTCTCAACAGCATCGGGCTCAAGGCGGACGGTATCATCGCCATTCTGCAAGGCATCAAATCCGCCGGCGCCCTTCAGGCGGAGCTTGTGCTGCAATGATGGAAACTCGGAAGAACAACGCTTTCCCGAATGGCCTTGTCCGCTTCGCCGCCGTCGCCTCGCTGCTTTTCCTGCTTCCCGCTGCTGGCGCCGAAAGCCAGCAGAATGTGGTTTCGGAACTCAGCACGCAGGATGAAATCCAGAAATTCTGCACCAACATCGCCGATGCGGCCCGCGACCAGCGCTATCTGCTGCAAAAGCAGGAGCTGGAAAAGCTGCAGTCCGACGTCAATGAACGCATTGCCGTGCTGGAAGACCGCAAGGCGGAATATGAGGACTGGCTGGCCCGCCGCGAACACTTCCTCAATCAGGCGAAAAGCAATCTCGTCGATATCTACAAGACGATGAAGGCCGATGCCGCCGCACCCCAACTCGAAAAGATGCATGTGGAAATAGCGGCCGCCATCATCATGCAGCTGCCGCCCCGCCAGTCGGGCCTCATCCTCAGCGAGATGGATGCGCAGAAAGCCGCTGTCGTCGCCGGCATCATGTCGCAGGCAACCGATAAAAACACTTCGAAGGATCCTTCATGAGCACGCGTCGTCTTCCGGCCCTCCTCCTGCCGCTCGCCTTGCTTGCCGGCTGCCAGAACAACCAGACCCTGAAGGAAATCGGCAACGCACCCGCGATGAGCCCGATCGGCAGCGGCCTGCAATTCAGCCAGACGCCGCAAATGGGCATGTATCCAAAGCAGCCGAAGCACATGGCCAGCGGCTATTCGCTGTGGAGCGACAGCCAGGGCGCCCTGTTCAAGGATTTGCGCGCGCTCAACATCGGCGACATCCTGACCGTCAACATCCAGATCAACGACAAGGCCGACTTCGACAACGAGACCGAGCGCAACCGCACCAATTCCAGTGGGCTGAACTGGAAGGCGAAAGCTCAGATTCTGGGATGGACGCCGGATGCGGATTCCAGCATCAATTACGGTTCCGACACCGATACCCAGGCAAAGGGCAAGACCAAGCGTTCTGAAAAACTGACGCTGCTGGTGGCTGCCGTGGTGACCGGCATTCTGGAAAACGGCAACCTCATCATCAGCGGTTCGCAGGAAGTGCGCGTGAACCACGAAATCCGCATCCTCAATGTCGGCGGTATCGTCAGGCCGCAGGATGTGGATGCACAGAACATGATCTCCTACGAACGCATCGCCGAAGCGCGCATCTCCTATGGCGGTCGCGGACGTCTGACGGAAGTGCAGCAGCCCCCGGTCGGGCAGCAGGTCGTCGACCTGTTCTCGCCGCTCTGACCTCGGCATACGGGAACGGGACCTGACCCATGGAAAACGAACAGGCTGAGGGCAAGAAAAAATCCTCCCCTCTGGTCATGACCATCGCAGGCGTTGCGATCCTCACCCTGCTCGGCGCGGGCGGCGGCTGGCTGGTGGGCGGCATGATCGCGCCGAAGATCGCCGGAGCGGAGGCGCATGCCCCGGCTGCGGCCGGCGGACACGGCGAGAAAAAGGAAGAGGGTATCGAGAAAATCTCGGCCGAGGCGAACGGCATCGTCCAGCTCGATCCCATCACCACCAACCTCGCTTACCCCTCGACGAACTGGGTGCGGCTGGAAGTGGCGCTGATGTTCAAGGGGCCGGTCGAGGTGGGTCTGGCGGAAGATATCCACCAGGACATCATGGCCTATGTCCGCACCGTTTCCCTTCAGCAGCTCGAAGGGCCGCGCGGCTTTCAATATCTTAAGGATGACATTCAGGAACGAGTTGACCTGCGCTCTCAAGGGCGCGTATCCAAGGTCATGTTCCGGACCTTTGTCATCGAATGATTCGATTTCTTGTAACCATCGCCGTCCTCCTTGCCTTGCCGGGTCTTGCCAGTGCCCAGCAATTCCCGTCCGATCTGTTCAACACGCAGATAGACGGCTCCGTTGCGGCATGGATCATCCGCACCTTCGGCCTGCTGACGGTTCTGTCGGTCGCGCCGGGCATCCTGATCATGGTCACGAGCTTTCCGCGCTTCGTGATCGCCTTTTCGATCCTCAGGTCCGGCATGGGACTGGCTTCGACACCGTCCAACATGATCCTGCTGTCGATGGCGATGTTCATGACCTTCTATGTCATGTCGCCCACCTTCGACAAAGCCTGGACCGACGGCGTGCAGCCGCTTCTGCAGAACCAGATCAACGAACAGCAGGCCGTGCAGCGCATCGCGGAACCCTTCCGCACCTTCATGAACGCCAATACGCGTGACAAGGATCTGAAGCTTTTCGTCGACATCGCCCGCGAGCGCGGCCAGGACGTGATGACCGACAATGTCGTCGATTACCGCGTGCTCGTTCCGGCCTTCATGCTCTCGGAAATCCGGCGCGGTTTCGAGATCGGTTTTCTCATCATCCTGCCGTTTCTGGTCATCGATCTGATCGTCGCCACCATCACGATGGCGATGGGCATGATGATGCTGCCGCCGACCTCGATTTCCCTGCCGTTCAAGATCCTGTTCTTCGTGCTGATCGACGGCTGGAACCTGCTGGTCGGCAGTCTCGTCAGATCGTTCAACTGACGGCCTTTGTGCCTGATTGACACCCGTTAACCCTGTTTTTTAACCCCGCGTGCCCAGCTACGCGGGTTTTGTGCGTTTTTACGCTTTGGTTACCAGTTTTTCTGGCGACTTGGTAACTATCTTTTTAAATAAAAAAATTACCATTTAACTAAATCAAAAAGTAACTATAAGTATTTTCCAATATTTCTTGGCCCTCAAATTAATAATTGGGCAATTTTTCGCTGCGAGTTTCTTTCTACACGCAGCGGGTTTGGTTTCTGAAACTAAGCATTTCCGAACCGAGTGGCATGAAGCCGAAACGTTGCGACCGGTAATACCAAACCCGGTATGTCCCCACTCCAGTATCTCGTAAAAACAAGGGACACATTTATTATGGCAAGCATTCTCACCAACACCAACGCAATGGCCGCTCTCTCGACCCTGCGTTCCATCGCTTCCGACCTGTCGACCACGCAGGACCGCATTTCTTCCGGCCTGAAGGTTGGTTCGGCTTCGGACAACGCTGCTTACTGGTCGATCGCGACCACCATGCGTTCCGACAACAAGGCTCTCGGTGCAGTATCTGACGCACTGGGCATGGGCGCTGCCAAGGTTGACACCGCATCTGCCGGTATGGAAGCCGCTATCGATGTTGTCACCCAGATCAAGGCCAAGGTCGTTGCCGCAAAGGAAGAAGGCGTCGACAAGACCAAGATTCAGGAAGAAGTTACCCAGCTTCTCGATCAGCTGAAGTCGATCGGCACGGGCGCTTCGTTCAACGGTGAAAACTGGCTCGTTTCCACCGCCAACGCCACCAAGACGGTCGTATCCGGCTTCGTCCGCGACGACAACGGCAATGTCAGCGTCAAGACGACGGACTACGCGCTGGATGCATCGTCCATGCTCTACACCGAAGCGACGCCGGGCACGATCGATGCCAACTCCGGTATCCTGAATGCTACCGGTGCAACCACCACCGTCGGCGCCAAGACCTACACCCAGATTTCCGTTCTCGACCTCAACGTCGGCACCGATGACCTGGACAACGCTCTTTACTCCGTTGAAACGGCCCTGACGAAGATGACCAGCGCCGGCGCCAAGCTCGGTTCGCTGTCTGCACGTATCGACCTGCAGACCGACTTCGCCGACAAGCTGTCCGACTCCATCGAAAAGGGTGTTGGCCGCCTCGTCGACGCCGACATGAACGAAGAGTCCACCAAGCTGAAGGCTCTGCAGACGCAGCAGCAGCTGGCAATCCAGGCTCTGTCGATCGCCAACAGCGACTCGCAGAACATCCTGTCGCTCTTCCGCTAAGAGCTGAACTTCTCATAGCCCTTCGGGGCTGGGGGACCCATTTTCTTCCCACATGCATTCGGGGGCTGACCAAATGCATATCCGGGCAGAAAGCATAAAAGTTCGATAGGCTGAATCGAACCGAATGCACCAGACAGGCCGCATCCCGAATAAGGATGCGGCCTTATCTTTTTTTTAAATATTTCGGGATACGCGCGCGCACGCGCGAGAGTTGTAATTTTGAATTTTCATAATGTTGATTTTCTTTTCCCGCTTATCAATTCATTAACCAAACTGGCGTTACCTAAGCTCATCGAAACGGCGAGCTAACGTTAAAAATCAGCCAGTTAGCAGGCATGATGCTGTGCGCCGTTCCCGGTGAAACCGGAATGTCCCTTCTTTAATCAGCCATTCAAGGGGCACACTACTATGACGAGCATTATTACCAATGTCGCAGCAATGTCTGCACTCCAGACTCTGCGCACCATCGGCCAGAACATGGAATCCACCCAGGCACGCGTTTCCTCCGGCCTCCGCGTTGGCGAAGCTGCTGACAATGCTGCCTACTGGTCGATCGCGACCACCATGCGCTCCGACAACATGGCGCTTTCCTCGGTTTCCGACGCTCTCGGCCTCGGCGCCGCCAAGGTAGACACCGCTTCTGCCGGCATGGAATCGGCAATCGAAGTCGTTAAGGAAATCAAGGCAAAGCTGGTCACGGCAACTGAAGAAGGCGTCGACCGCACCAAGGTTCAGGAAGAAATCGATCAGCTGCAGAACCAGCTCGTATCGATCGCACAGGGCGCATCCTTCTACGGCGAAAACTGGCTCGTAGGACCTTCGACCCTCGGCGCAACAACGCCCGGCACGGACCCGGACAAGTCGGTCGTCGCTGGCTTCGTTCGCTCCACCGGCGGTGCCGTTAGCGTCACGACCACGAAATACGCCCTCGACAACACGGCGACCGGCAACGTTCTTTTCGGCTCGGTCGACGCTGCAGGCGTTCCCGACACCTCCGGCATTCTCGGCACGACCGGAACGTTCACGACCGTCGCCGCCCAGTCCGTCTTTACGCTGGACATCACCCAGTATGCAGCCGCAGACCGCGCCACCAACATGGCCGAAGCGCTGACGCTGGTTGAAAACTCCCTGAAGGCGATGACGAGCGCCGCCGCCAAGCTCGGCTCGCTCTCCATGCGCATCGGCCTGCAGGAAGACTTCGCTTCCAAGCTGTCCGACTCCGTCGAACAGGGCATCGGCCGCCTCGTGGACGCCGACATGAACGAAGAGTCCACCCGCCTCAAGGCCCTGCAGACCCAGCAGCAGCTCGGCGTTCAGGCTCTCTCGATCGCCAACAGCAACTCCGAAAGCATCCTGTCGCTCTTCCGTTAATCGAAGACCGAAAGCGAAAAAATCAACCGCGCCGAAAGGCGCGGTTTTTGTTTGTGCGTTTGACTGCAAAATTCATAAATTTCCCGATTAAGACTTCATTAACCAAATCACCGCTAAATCAAGCCATCGAAACGACTCGTTAACCAAGACGAAAAAGAGGTTAACAGGCATCACGCCGCGTTGTCGTTTCCGGCGATCCCGGAATGTCCCTTCCCATTTAGCCAGCTCAGAGGGGCAATTATGACAAGTATTCTGACAAACACCGCCGCCATGTCGGCGCTTCAGACACTGCGTGCAATCAGCGGCCAGCTCGAAGACACACAATCCAGAGTTTCTTCCGGGCTGCGCGTTAAAACGGCTTCCGACAACGCCGCTTACTGGTCGATCGCGACCACCATGCGTTCGGACAACATGGCCCTTTCCGCGGTTCAGGATGCACTGGGACTGGGTGCGGCGAAGATCGATGTCGCTTATTCCGCAATGGAAAGCGCCGTCGAAGTCGTGAAAGAAATCAAATCGAAAATCGTTGCAGCAACCGAAGAGGGTGTCGACAAGACGAAGATCCAGGAAGAAATCGACCAGCTGAAAAAGCAGCTGGAATCGATTGCGCAGGGCGCGTCTTTCAGCGGCGAAAACTGGTTGCTCGGCACCGGCGACAAGACCGTGGTTTCCGGCTTCGTCCGTGACGGCAGCGGTTCGGTCAGCGTGACGAAAACCGACTATACCCTTGTCGACACGACGACCGCGACGGAAACAGCCAACGTGATCTTCGGCCTGACCGGCGCACCCGCAACGGTCGATACGACGAAGGGCATCATCGGGCAGGTCGGGACGGCCTCGGGCATTTCCGTATGGGACATCGATCTCAAACTTTTCGATAGCGCAACGCCCCCGACCTACACGATCGGCAATCTTCTCACCGATGTCGAAACCGCGTTTCAGTCGCTCAGCAGCGCATCTTCCGCTCTCGGCTCCATCAAGATGCGCATCGGCCTACAGGAAGATTTCATCTCCAAGCTCACCGACTCCATCGACAGCGGCATCGGCCGCCTGGTGGATGCGGACATGAACGAAGAATCAACACGCCTCAAGGCATTGCAGACACAGCAGCAGCTGGGCATCCAGTCGCTTTCCATCGCCAATACCAGCTCCGAAAATATCCTGTCGCTATTCCGTCAGTAAGCGGCGCCCGATGGCTACGGGCGGTTTCGTCCCGCTCTGGCAGCAACAGAATATTCGGATATGGAAACCGCGCTTCGCAAGGGGCGCGGTTTTCCATTTGCCCCAAACTGCGCGGCGCGCGCATGCATCAACCGCCGCAGGCGATCTGTTCAACGACCACGTAAACATTTGAAATTTTGGAGAGAAATGGTGCTGCTAGAGAGATTTGAACTCTCGGCCTCTCCCTTACCAAGGGAGTGCTCTACCCCTGAGCTATAGCAGCATCCGGTGCCGAAGCGTTTGCTTCAGCATCAAGCGTGGCGGCCTATTGCCATAGGTTTTTGACGAGCGCAAGTCGCAAAACGATATTCTTCATCAAGCGGGGCAAAAAAGCGTGCCCCCTGTTGAAAAATACATTTTTCAGATATTGCTGAATCTATGAACGAACATCATGACAAACAGGCAAAGGCAGCGGTTTCCGCCGGCGCTTCCGCGGAAGCATCCGCCCCGGTGGCCGATGGCAAGCCGCAGGCGGGTCCCGGCGAAAAGGCGCGGCAGCGCGAGGCGGAGCGCAAGGCGCGGGCGGCCAAGAAGCTTCGTGAAAATCTTTTAAAGCGCAAACAGCAGGTGCGCGCGCGCCGTGCCGGCGAAGAAGACGAGACGATTGGCCTGCCTGCCGCAAAAACGGACGAATCATCCTCATAGAGAATTCACCAAGCATAAATTGAAACGTTGCGGAAATTCGTCTAAGGACGCGCCTTTCCGCAAGGCACGATAAAGAAAGGCGGGCACAGGCCCGTAGGGACGCATGGATCGCATCAGAATTACGGGTGGCAACAAGCTAAACGGCATCATTCCCATCTCCGGCGCCAAAAACGCCGCCTTGCCGCTGATGATCGCATCGCTTCTGACCAGCGACACGCTGACGCTCGAAAACGTGCCGCATCTGGCGGACGTTGAGCAGCTCATCCGCATTCTCGGCAATCACGGCGTCGATATTTCCGTCAATGGCCGCCGCGAAAGCCAGGGCGAGGCCTATTCCCGCACCGTGCACTTCACCTGCCGCACCATTGTCGATACCACCGCACCTTACGAGCTGGTGTCCAAGATGCGCGCGAGCTTCTGGGTCATCGGCCCGCTTCTGGCGCGTGAGGGCCGCGCCCGCGTTTCCCTGCCCGGCGGCTGCGCCATCGGCACGCGCCCGGTCGACCTGTTCATCGAGGGCCTTGAGGCGCTCGGCGCAACGATGGAGATCGATGGCGGCTACATCAACGCCACCGCACCCAAGGGCGGCCTGATCGGTGCGGTTTACACCTTCCCGAAGGTTTCCGTCGGCGCGACGCATGTGATGCTGATGGCCGCAAGCCTTGCCCGCGGCACTACCGTCATCCACAACGCCGCCCGCGAGCCGGAAGTGGTGGACCTGGCGCAATGCCTGATCGCCATGGGTGCGAAGATCGAAGGCGCCGGCACCTCCACCATCACCATCGAAGGTGTTTCCTCGCTTTCCGGCGCGCGCCACCGCGTTCTGCCGGATCGTATCGAAACCGGCACCTATGCCATGGCAGTGGCAATGACCGGCGGTGATGTGGTGCTGGAAGGCACGCGCGCAGCGCTGCTCGACAACGCGCTCGACACGCTCAGGCTTGCAGGCGCCACGATCAGCGAGACGGAAACCGGCCTTCGCGTCGTGCGCAACGGCAACGGCATCCAGCCGGTCGATATCGTCACCGAGCCCTTCCCTGGCTTCCCCACCGATCTGCAGGCGCAGTTCATGGCGCTGATGACCCGTTCGCAGGGTGTTTCGCATATCACCGAAACCATCTTTGAAAACCGCTTCATGCATGTGCAGGAACTCGCCCGTCTCGGTGCGAAGATTTCGCTTTCCGGCCAGATGGCCCGCATCGAGGGCGTCTCCCGCCTGAAGGGCGCGCCTGTCATGGCGACTGACCTGCGCGCTTCCGTATCGCTGGTCATCGCCGGCCTGGTGGCGGAAGGCGAGACCATGGTTTCGCGCGTCTACCACCTCGATCGCGGCTTCGAACGCCTCGAGGAAAAGCTCACCCGCTGCGGTGCACTGGTCGAACGCGTCAGCGATTGATCCTGTCTTCGCCGCTCATCCGTTTTCTACCCGTTGCAGAGTGGGCCCGGACTGCCTATTTCCAGTGTAAGTCATGGAAATAGCGGTCCACACCGCAGAAGAAGGAAGAAAAAGATGAGCGGCCTGAAATTGCTCGCGCTGGATACTGAAGATCTCTCCGTCATCTCGACGCATATGCAGGACAGTGTCTTCAAGCTGAAGGATGTTGCCTTCGAGCCGAAGCACGGCCAGTTCACGCTTTCCGCCAACCGTTTCGTCTGGGAAAGCACTGACAAAAAGAACCTGCCGCCGGAACGCTGCCGCAGCGTCGTTTTCCTGAAACGCGTCTCCGCGGTCCGCTCGCACGGCATCAACCGCGCAGACAGGGAACAGGTACTGTCGCTTCTTGCCATCCGCTTCGTGCAGAACGGCGAAGGACCAGATGGAGCCGTGGAATTGACGCTTTCGGGCGGCGGCGCCATCGCGCTCGATGTCGAATGCATCGAGGCGCAATTGACCGATGTGAGCGGCGCCTGGGAAACGGCTGCCAAACCGCATCATCCAGACAGCGAATAAGCACACCGCGCCACTGCAACGGTTGCCTTTCGTCACCGTTTCGATTTATGCCACATACCAGAGCCGCAATTTTTCTGCGGTAAGTTCGTGCACCTCGCGGGATCGCCCGCGGGGACAATGAAAGGGTAATGGCGTGGCAATCTGGCTGGAGCAGGCGTCGGCGGATTTCGAACAGAAATTCGCGGCCTTCCTGACAACCAAGAGAGAAGTTTCCGAAGACGTCAACGCAACCGTTCGCGACATCATCAACGATGTCCGACATCGCGGCGATGCGGCCCTTGCCCATTACTCCCAGAAATTCGACGGTATCGATTTCACCAAGGTCTCGATGCGTGTCACGGCGGACGAGATCGACGCGGCCTTTGCCGCCGTCGACAAGAGCGTCATCGAGGCGCTAGAACTTGCTGCCCGGCGTATCGAAAAACACCATGCACGGCAGATGCCGAAGGATGATATTTACGAGGACGATATCGGCGTGGGCCTCGGCTCGCGCTGGACCGCTATCGACGCCGTGGGCCTTTATGTGCCCGGCGGCACGGCGAGCTATCCAAGCTCGGTGCTGATGAACGCCGTTCCTGCCAGGGTCGCCGGTGTGGAGCGCATCGTCATGGTCGTGCCGGCCAATGGCGGCGCGGTCAATCCGGCGGTGCTGGCTGCAGCGCGTATTGCGGGCGTCGAGGAGATCTATCGCATCGGCGGCGCACAGGCCGTCGCCGCACTTGCCTATGGCACGGAAACCATCGCACCGGTCGCCAAGATCGTCGGCCCCGGCAATGCCTATGTGGCGGCCGCCAAGCGCCAGGTCTTCGGCACCGTCGGCATCGACATGATCGCCGGTCCCTCCGAAGTGCTGGTCATTGCCGACAGGGACAATGATCCGGACTGGCTTGCCGCCGATCTTCTGGCGCAGGCGGAGCATGATCGCGGTGCGCAGTCCATCCTCATCACCGACAATGCCGAGCTCGGCAAGGCTGTTGAAGCCGCTGTCGAGCGGCAGTTGAAGCGCCTGACACGCTCCGAGACGGCGGCGGCAAGCTGGGCCGATTTCGGCGCGGTCATTCTGGTCGAAAAGCTCACCGACGCCATTCCGCTCGCCAACCGTATCGCCGCCGAGCATCTGGAACTTGCCGTCGATGACCCGGATGCCCTGATGGCGCATATCCGCAATGCGGGCGCGATCTTCGTCGGACGCCATACGCCGGAGGTGATCGGCGATTATGTCGGCGGCTCCAACCACGTGCTTCCGACGGCGCGTTCTGCGCGCTTCTCCTCGGGCCTCTCGGTGCTGGATTTCGTCAAGCGCACCTCGATCCTGCGGCTTGGACCGGAGCAGTTGCGACAGCTTGCGCCCGCGGCCATCACCCTTGCCCGGTCCGAGGGGCTGGACGCGCATGCGCGTTCCGTCTCCATTCGCCTCAATCCGGAAAGTTAAGCGATGGCTTCAGGCGATTTCCGGCTTTGCGACGTGGTACTGGACGACAGCATCGGCCGGTCCACGCCCGATGTGGAGCATGAACGCGCCGTCGCCATTTTCGACCTCATCGAAGAAAACAGCTTCGAACCCTTCGGCCATGATGGCGGCCCCTATCGGCTGCATATATCGCTGGTCGATGCCAAGCTGGTTTTTTCAATCCGCACCGAAGACGAGAAGGATGTCGCGACCCATATTCTGTCGCTGACGCCGTTCCGCCGCATCATCAAGGATTATTTCCTGATCTGCGAAAGCTATTACGAGGCGATCCGCTCCTCTACGCCGAGCCAGATCGAGGCAATCGACATGGGCCGGCGCGGCATTCACAATGACGGCTCGCAGACGCTGATGGATAGGCTTTCCGGCAAGATAAAGGTGGATTTCGACACGGCGCGCCGCCTCTTCACACTTGTCTGCGTGCTTTATTGGCGGGGTTAGAGATGATCGATCCTGCCGCAGCGCCAAACGAGGGACGAGCGCCCAAATCGGTCCTCTTCATGTGCGGCATGAACTCCATCCGTTCCCCCATGGCCGAGGTCATCGCCAAACGGCTGGTGGCGCCCGGCATTTATATACAGTCCGCCGGCGTCCGTGCGGGAGAGCGCGATCCCTTCGTGGATGCGGTGCTGGAAGAACAGGGTTTTTCGCTCGGCAAGCACAAACCACGCACTCTGGACGAGATCGAGGATGATTTTTTCGATCTGATCATTACATTGACGCCCGAAGCCCATCACGCCGCACTGGAACTGACGCGCTCGAATTCACTGGACGTAGTCTACTGGCCGACCATGGACCCAACGGTGATCACAGGCACGCGCGAGCAAATCCTCGACGCCTATCGCGAGGTGCGGGACCATCTGGCAAAGCTGATCTCGGAACGACTGCCGGGGCGGCAGCAGCCGGTGGCGGATACGCTTTCAAAAGACTGAAAACTGCCTCGGCCTGTTAAAATCAATCGCGATTTTCAAGCCGGTGCTTTAGAGGTTCACAAATGTGCCGGGATTGTGTAGTTTCCGCGCAATTTTCCCGGACTCGATATGTCCGGCACTATCAACAGGAAGAAAACCCTTACATGACAAAAGAAGAAGTCCTTGAATTCCCGGGCATCGTAACCGAATTGCTGCCGAACGCAACATTCCGCGTGAAGCTTGAGAACGACCACGAAATCATCGCCCACACGGCAGGCCGCATGCGCAAGAACCGTATCCGCGTTCTGGCCGGCGACAAGGTGCTGGTCGAAATGACGCCTTACGACCTCACCAAGGGCCGCATCACCTATCGCTTCAAGTAATCCACCTTCCGCATCGGACGCCCGGGCAGCGCAATGACCAATTCAAAACAAAAGCTCGTTCTGGCATCCGGCTCGCCGCGGCGTCTGGAGCTGCTGCATCAGATCGGTATCGAACCGGCACGTCTGATGCCGATGGATATCGACGAGACGCCGGCCAAGCTCGAGCATCCGCGCACGCTCTGCCGCCGTCTGTCATTGCAGAAGGCGGAAGCCGCGCAGGCCGCGCTGAAGAACGAACAGGCGTGGAAAGACGCCTATGTTCTGGGATCCGATACGGTGGTCGCCGTCGGTCGCCGCATCGTTGGCAAGGCCGAATATACGGAAGAGGCCTCGGCGGCGCTGCATCTTCTCTCGGGACGCAGCCATTGGGTCTATACCGGCATCTGCCTCGTGACCCCCGGCGGCAAGATCCGGCAGAAGGTGGCGGAGACCAAGGTGCGCTTCAAGCGCCTCTCCACGCGGGAGATCGAGGCTTACATCGCGTCGGGCCAGTGGCGCGGCAAGGCGGGAGCCTATGGCATCCAGGGCATTGCCGGCGCATTCGTGCAGAAACTGACCGGCTCCTATACCAATGTCGTCGGCCTGCCGCTTTATGAAACCATGTCGCTTCTTTCCGGAGAAGGATTTGAGGTGACTTCGGGCTGGCTCGAAGGATAGGCCATGGCAAAGTCCCCCACTGAAGGCGCTGGAAACGTCACCCCGCTTCGCAAATCCCAGCCATGCCCGGAATGCGGGCGGCCATCGACGCGCGAAGACTACCCTTTCTGTTCGGATCGCTGCCGCTCGCTCGATCTCGCCCGCTGGCTGAACGGCTCCTACGCCATTCCGGTCGCGGACGATGAAAGCAGCGCCGGCGGACAGGACGGCGGCAAGAACAACGCCGAATGAGAACCTGCACTGCCGGAAACTTCGGCGGTGAATTGCATAAGATTTTCAGAGCAACCGCTCGCACCACATATTCACCGGGTTGCCGACAGCCCGAAAAACCATATCAGAACCGGCTGACGCCTTTTTCCGCCAGCCCCTTAAGGTCTTGCGATGGACGCAGGCTTGCAGAAGAGAGTGAGCCATGGCGCGCTGCTGTTTGCGGTGCTGGCCGTTTGCCTTGCCATAGGCGCAACCGTGCTGCTGGCCAATGACAAGAAGCACCTCAAAAGCCTGCTGGCCTATCTCAATCTGGCGCCCGCCATACAGTCCGCCACGCCACCGAAGATGAAGCCTGTCAAACGGCAGAAACTCGCCACCCAAAAAGTCTCTCTGCCGCCGCATCTGCTGAAGTTCGAGCAAATGGGCGACAGAGCATCTTTCGCCCGCGATTTCGTTGTTTCCGGCAAGGAGCTTTGCGAGCGCTTTACCGCCGCTGGTTTCTCCAACCCGCGGGGCTGGCACGCGAGCCCGGTCAACATCCGCAGCTTCGAATGTATGGCCGATTTTGCGGCAGGAAACGCATCAGACCCGGCCGAGCGGGCATCGCTCTTTCTTGAAATCAGGGGGGAAGCCTCCGGAGAAATTCGCTCCATCAGGATGAAGGCGGTTGCGCCCAAGACGCCGGACGGGGCGGCCGTTCTGGCGAAGCTCGATGAAGCGCTCGCCATGATCATCGGACAGACCCGCTGGGCCGATCTGGCGGACATGCTTGAGCCGGCACGCCGGATGCAGCCCTATCAGGCACAACATTTCGGTATTTCGGTTTCCATGAAACCGGAACCGACGGCGCCGCATCGCCTGAACGTGATTTTGCTCGCAAGCGAACAATCGCCGGGATTGAAGCTGACACGCAGTTTCTTCGACCGGAATCGCTGGCTTAGCCCAGCCGCTCCGCAGGATCGGCCGGCGCTCTATGCGTCCGCCAAGAAAGACCGTGTCCGGTGAGGCGAATGCCGCTCAGCCTATTGCAGCCAGCTTGCGCCGCACCGGCGGAATCCTGTCGCTTTGCTGGGCCTGACGTTTGGCCTCCCACTGAAGCGCGGTGCGAACGATCGTCGCCAGATCGTTGAAGCGGGGACGCCAGCCCAGCTCCGACTGGATACGCGACGAATCCGCCACCATGGTCGCAATATCGCCCGCCCGGCGGGGACAATGGATGATCGGAAAATCGCGTTCCGATTCCCGTTGCACGGCCTGCAGGACATCCAGAACCGAATAACCGACGCCATAACCGCAATTGAGCGTGCGGGTGCCGCCACCGGCGCGCAGATGCGCCATGGCCAGCATATGGGCGTCGATCAGGTCGCTGACGTGAATATAGTCGCGGACACCGGTGCCATCGGCGGTCGGGTAATCCGTTCCGTAAACGTCCACTTGGTCGCGGCGACCGGTTGCGGCTTCGCAGGCGACTTTGATGAGGTTTGCCACGCCCGTGGGGGAAGGCCCGGCGCGGCCCTGAGGGTCGGCTCCGGCGACGTTGAAATAACGCAGCGCCACATAGTTGAAATCATGCGCCTGCACGACATCGCGCAGCATGATTTCAGAAGCGAGTTTCGACAGGCCGTAGGGGTTTTCCGGGCTGAGGATCGCGGTTTCAGGAACCGGGCCGTCAAAGGGCTGGTTTCCATAGACGGCGGCTGTCGAGGAGAAGATGAAATTGCGGATGCCATGGGCGACCGCCGCAGCGACGAGGGCGCGGGTCGTGCCCGTATTGTTTTCGTAATATTCGAGCGGCTGGCTGATCGATTCAGGAACGCTGACGGAGCCCGCGAAGTGGAAGATGGTCTCGATCTGGTTTTCTTCGAAAATCTGGTCCAGCAGGGCGCGGTCCGCCGCATCGCCCAGATAAAAACGCGCCGCCGGCGCAACAGCCCAGCGCGACCCCGTCGAAAGCCGGTCGACAACAACGACCTCTTCCCCGGCATCGAGCAAAGCCCACACCATGTGGCTTCCTATATAACCGGCCCCACCCGTGACCAGAACAGCCATGATACTACTTCCCTGTTTGCTTTTCTTGAGCTCATCAAAGCCAATAATTCTTCATCATTGATTACTTGCACAGCGAATACGCGACCAATCCACCGCCCCATTAAAAAGGTGGCTTACGATTGGTTAGCGCAATGAAGTGCTTTTTATTTATTAGTGAAAATGTTCTCATAAATGGAACAAGGAGCGCATATCACAGAAAATGCCCCACGTCGATGGTTGCGCCGTGGGGTTGCAGTTTTAGGTCTTCGCTGTGATTTTGTTGTCGATTTTCCTACCCCAGCGCGATCCCGGCACGGCAGGGGAAACCATTGAACGGAAAGCCGACGCTTACCTGCCGAGGATATAGGATGCCAGCCGCTCGGCAGCGTCTTCTATCTGCCTGGGGTTGCGCAGGAAGCAGGCGCGGAGAAACAGTTCCCCTCCCGGGCCGAAGGCCGTGCCGGGCGCAAGACCGACCCCGGTCTTGTCGACGATATCGAGCGCCGTCGCCCGGCTGTCCGTCACGCCGTCAATCTTGAGGAAGGCGTAAAGGGCGCCGTCGGGTTTCAGGGTCTCCACACGGTTCGTCGCGATGAGCGCATCGCAGAGAATGTCGCGGGATGTCAGAGCGCGTTCGTAATTTTCGCGGACGAATCCATCGCCGTGATCGAGGGCGGCGACAGCGCCGCGCTGCATGAACTGCGCCACGCCTGAGGTGGAATATTGAATGAGATTCTCGATCACCTGACCGATGGCCGGCGGGGCGACAAGCCAGCCGACGCGCCAGCCGGTCATGGACCAGTTCTTTGAGAAGGAATTGGCGAAGACGATCTTGTCGTCCGGCTCCATGACGTCGAGGAAGGACGGCGCACGGCTGCCGGAATAATGATAGAGCGCATAAATCTCGTCGGCGACGATCCACAGATCGTGTTTGCGGGCGAGCATCAGAACGTCGCGGAGATTGTCGAGCGTCGCCGTCCACCCGGTCGGGTTGGAGGGCGTGTTGATGAAAAGCGCCTTCGTCTTATCCGTGATCGCGCTTTCCAGCCTGTTGATATCGAGATCCCAGCGGCCATCGCGGAAATCGATACCGACCGGAACCGCCTTCGCACCCGCCACGCCGATGGCGGCGACGATATTCGGCCATGTCGGAGACAGATAGACCATTTCGTCGCCGGGCGAGGTCAGCGCCTGCACGGCAAGCACGATGGCCTGCATGCCGGAACCGGTCGCATAAAAATGTTCCGGCGGCAGCGATGCTGCGAAATGACGTTGATAATAGCGGCTCAGCGCCTGGCGCAATTCGGGAATGCCGCGCTGCCAGGTATAGAAGGTTTCGCCGTTGTTCAGCCCATCGATGGCGGCCTGATTGATGAAGTCCGGGCTCGGCAGATCGCCTTCGCCGACCCAGAGCGGCAGGAGATTGTCCCGCCCTCGGGCATAATTCACGACTTCAACAATGCCGCTCTCGGGAGCCGCCAGAGAGCGCGCACTCAGACTGTTCAAAATGGACATTAAAGACACTCCGTTTGGCGCCTTCTTATCGCATCGAACAAGCCATGTGCATGATATTCCGTGAGGCGATCATGGATTTTCTTTATGGGTCATCCCCGGCAGGAGATCGCCGGCCTCATGGGCCGGCACATCAGGCCGGGGACGATGGCGACAATCAACGTGTCTTCAGCAGATCGCGGATTTCGGTGAGGAGCTTGACGTCTTCCGGCGGCGGTGCTGCTTCCGGCTTTTCTTCGACCTTCTTGCGCTCAACGGAATCACGAAGCTTGTTGACGCCCTTGACCATCAGGAAAATGATCCAGGCCAGGATTAGGAAGTTGATGAGAACCGTCAGAAAGTTGCCGTAGGCGAAGACGGCGCCCTGCTCGCGCGCGGCGGCGAGCGAGGTGGCGTTGACGTTGGAACTCAACGGCAGGAAGTAGTTCGAGAAGTCGAACCCGCCGAAGATGGCGCCGACAATCGGCATGATGAGATCGTTGACGACGGAGTCGACGATCTTGCTGAAAGCCGCACCGATAATAACACCCACGGCCAGATCCATGACATTGCCACGGGCAATGAAGGTTTTAAATTCGTTAAGCATTCAGATTGTCCCTCTCTCCTGCTTCGCGAGCTGAAGCTATGTGACTGTCCCTACGGGTCGAACCATATAGGGTCCGGGCTTCATTTGGAATCCGCGGGATTGCATTTATTAGCTTTTTTGCACGCTCACCTTGAACTTTATGCTCAGACCGCGCTCATTCTCAACGGCAGAGAATTCGCCTATGCTGATATTCGGGAATTCTTGCATGGGGAGGATGCGTGCTTCCTGGGTGGATCATATTCGGTTCGGCCTTCGCTTATGTCCTGCTGCTGTTTGCGGTTGCAAGCTATGGGGACAGGAAGAGCCGCAAAAGAAACGCTCCGAACAAGGGGCGTCCGTTCGTCTATGCGCTCAGCCTGGCGATCTATTGCACCTCCTGGACCTATTTCGGCGGCGTGGGGCTCGCGGCAGACAGGGGGCTGGAATTTCTCGGCATCTATACCGGCCCGATCCTTGCCTTTACCATCGGCATGCCGATCATCCGCCGCATCGTCGAACTGGCGAAAACGGAAAAGCTGACTTCCGTTGCGGATTTCATTGCCGCCCGTTACGGCAAGAACTCAACCGTCGCGATGATCGTCGCCATCATCGCGCTCGTCGGCGCCATTCCCTATATCGCTCTGCAGCTGAAAGCCGTTTCCAGCTCGGTGGCGACGATGGTCGATCCCGGCGATTACGGCATCGGCAGCGGCAATCTTTACTTCCTCGATCTGCCGCTGGTCGTCACCATCGTCATGGCGGGGTTTGCCGTCATGTTCGGCACCCGCCACACCGATGCCACCGAACATCAGGACGGGCTCATTCTGGCGATCTCGATGGAATCGCTGGTCAAGCTGGTCGCCATGTGCACCGTCGGCTTTTATGTGCTCTTCGTGCTCTTCGACGGTCCCGTGCACCTGTGGCAGCTCGCCTCCGATAACGAACAGGCCATGCGGGCCATATCCTATCACACGCCCGTCAGCCGCTGGATCGTGATGACGCTGCTTTCCGGCTTCGCCATCATCCTGCTGCCGCGCCAGTTTCACGTCACCGTGGTGGAAAACCGCACGCCGCAGGAGCTGCGCATGGCGGGGTTCCTGCTGCCGCTCTACCTTATCGCGATCAACATCTTCGTGCTGCCGATTGCGCTGGCCGGCATTCTGACGCTCGGCGCCAATGGCGATGCCGATCTCTATGTGCTGCAATTGCCGCTCAATCATCAGATGCCGGTCGTGTCGCTGATCACCTTCATCGGCGGATTTTCGGCGGCGACCGCGATGGTGATCGTCGCTTCGGTGGCGCTATCGATCATGATTTCCAACGACATTGTCATGCCGATCTTCCTGCGGCAGAAGCTGCTGAACCGTTCTCCGCACCGGGACGACTTCGCCAAGACGCTGCTCAACATCCGCAGAACGGCAATCTTTGCGGTGCTGCTTCTGGGCTATGGCTATTATCGCGCCGCCGACAGCGCCACGGGCCTTGCCTCCATCGGCCTTCTGGCATTCGCCGCTATCGCCCAGATGGCGCCTGCCTTGTTCGGCGGGCTGTTCTGGCGGCGCGCCAATGCGCGCGGCGCAATCGCCGGCTTAAGTTCCGGTTTTTTCGTCTGGGCCTATCTGCTGTTCCTGCCGAGCTTCGGTGGGCCGGATAATTCCGAGGTCGCGGCGAACATTCTCGGCTTCCTGTTCTCAGGCAGCACGGTGTTCAATGGGCCTGAAGCCGACCCGTTCGTGAATGCGGTCATTCTCAGCCTGCTCGTCAACAGCCTTGCCTTCGTGCTCGGCTCGCTTTCGCGCAATCCGAGGCCGGTGGAGCGCATCCAGTCCGGTATCTTCGTCAAGCGCCACTCGAAATCGCAATTCGCCACACGCGGCTGGAAAACCCGTGTCAGTGTCGGCGACCTCAAAAGCGCGGTCGCCCGCTATCTCGGCGAGGAGCGCATGCTGCGGTCACTCGCGACCTATGAAAAGACAGCGGGCAGGAAGCTCAACGACGACCAGCCGGCGGACATGGCGCTGATCCATTTCTCCGAACAGTTGCTGGGCAGCGCCATCGGCTCCTCCTCCGCCCGTCTGGTGCTTTCGATCATCCTTCAGAAGGCGGAAGACACCAGCGCGGACACGGCATGGCTACTCGACCAGGCGAGCGAGGCCCTGCAATATAATCAGGATATGCTGCAGACCGCCCTCGCCCAGATGGATCAGGGCATTGCGGTTTTTGACAGTTCGCAGCAGCTCACCATCTGGAACCGGCGCTTCCGCACGCTGCTGGATTTACCCGAGCAATTCGGCCAGGTCGGCGTACCGCTCACGGATATCGTTTCGATGCTGCAGGAACGCGGCGACATGCCCGATGGCGACACGAATGAGCTGATTACCAGCTTCCTGACCATGGACCTGCCCTTCTCGCTGGTGCTGGCGGGCGGCGAGCGCATCATCGAAGTGCGCTCCAACACCATGCCGGACAAGGGCATCGTCGCCACCTTCACCGATATCACCCAGCGTGTGGCGAGCGATCAGGCGCTGAAACAAGCAAACGAGACGCTGGAGCAGCGCGTGGCGGAGCGAACCGTGGAGCTTACCCGCGTCAACCGGGAACTGGCGGAAGCGCGAGCATCCGCCGACGAGGCGAATATCGGCAAGACACGGTTTTTCGCCGCCGCCGGCCACGATATTCTCCAGCCGCTGAATGCCGCCCGCCTCTATTCCTCCTCGCTGGTCGAACGGCTTGGCGCATCGGGAGAAAGCGATCTCGTCCACAATATCGATTCGGCGCTGGAATCGGTCGAAACCATTCTCGGCGCGGTTCTCGATATTTCCCGTCTCGACACCGGCTCGATGAAGGCGCGCATGACTTCCGTGCCGCTGAATGAGCTGCTGAAACGCATCGAAACCGATTTCGCGCCGATGGCGCAGGAGAAGAACCTCGACCTCGTGGTCATGCCGACCTCGCTCACGGTCCGCTCCGACCCCAATCTCCTGCGGCGTCTGATACAGAATCTCGTTTCCAACGCCATCAAATACACGCTGAAGGGCAAGGTGGTCGTCGGTGCGCGCCGCCGGGGCGGCGAAGTGGTCATTCAGGTGACGGATTCCGGTATCGGCATTCCCTCATCCAAGTTTCGCACCGTCTTCAAGGAATTCGCCCGATTGGACGAGGGTGCGAAAACGGCATCCGGCCTCGGCCTCGGTCTTTCCATCGTCGACCGGCTGTCGCGCATGCTGCACCATCCGGTACAGCTGATTTCCACCCCCGGAAAAGGCACGACCTTCCGCATCCACCTGCCGCGCGAGGCGGATCGCCTCGTACCAGCCAAAGCCGATGACGGGACAATCAGTCCGGCAGCCAGCGACCGCCTTCAGGGCGTCAGGGTGCTGTGCATCGACAACGAGCCGAAAATCCTCGAGGGCATGACGCTGCTCTTGACGGGATGGGGTTGTGAGGTTTTACCCGCAGGTTCCGTGGCGACGCTGGAGGAACCCTTCCTCACTTTGGCCGCAGCCCCCGACGTCATCGTCGCCGATTACCATCTGGACGATGGCGACGGCATCAGCGCCATCCGCCTCATCAGGACATTTTACGGCAAAACGATCCCTGCCCTGCTGGTGACGGCGGATCGCAGCCCGGAAGTGCGCAGCGATGCCGAAAAATACGGGATTTCGGTTCAGCACAAACCGGTCAAACCGGCGGCGCTGCGGGCCTATATCAACCAGATATCCAGTACGGTGCGGGCAGCGGCCGAATAAAAACTCCCGGACCTTGCGGATCCGGGAGCTTCTTTGACCTTCAAAAAAACAGACCTATCAGGCCGCCTGATTGTAGCGATCCCTACCAGTCGCCGAACCCTGTTCCATCTGGAACCGCTGCACCAGATCGAGCAGCGCTTCCACCTCGCCTGACAGTACCCGGCTGGCCGCGCTCGACTGTTCGGCAAGCGCCGCATTCTGCTGCGTCATCTGGTCCATCTGGTTGACGGAGCTGTTGACGTTATGGAGCGCGGAGGACTGGTCCTGCGTCGCAGTTGCGATGGTTTCGACATGCTGGCTGACGGTAACGATCTGCTGGCTGATGGCGGAAAGAACCGTGCCCGCCTCCTGCACCAGCTTCGAACCGGAGCTGACCTCATGCGTCGACTGGTTGATGAGCTGCTTGATCTCGCGGGCCGCGTCGGCGGAGCGCTGGGCGAGCTCGCGCACTTCCTGTGCCACCACGGCAAAACCCTTACCCGCCTCGCCCGCACGCGCTGCCTCGATGCCGGCATTGAGCGCGAGAAGGTTGGTCTGGAAGGCAATATCGTCGATGACCTCGATGATCTGCTCGATCTTGCGCGAGGCGTCTTCGATGCGGCCCATGGCGTCGACGGCGTTGCTGACGACCGAACCGGAACTGTCGGCGCTCTGCTTGGTGATGCGCACGGCCTCATTGGCCTCCCGCGCCCGTTCAGCCGACGATCTGACCGTGACGGTGATTTCGTCCACCGCGGCGGCGGTCTCTTCCAGCGAGGCGGCCTGGTTTTCGGTGCGCTTCGACAGGTCGACCGACGATTGCTCGATTTCAAAACCGCTATGCTGGATGATCAGCGTGCGCTCGCGGATCTGCCCCAGCGCATCGCGCAGGTTAAGGAGAGATTCGTTGAAATCCGTGCGCAAGCGGTCGAGACGACCGGCGAAAGGCGTCTCGATCGTGCGGCTCAGATCGCCACGCGAGAGCCTGCCGAGGCCGGAAGCAATCTCGCTGACCGCAAATTCGATCTGGCCGTCGAGTTCCTGTTTCTCGGCGTCGTTGCGGTGACGTTCGGACTCGGCTGCGGAGCGTTCCTCGGCGCTTTTGCCCTCAATCGCCAGTTTCTCGATCGCATTCTCGCGGAAAATCACCAGCGCGCGGGCGATATTGCCGAATTCATTGGTGTTGGTGGCGTAGGGGATCGGCGTGTCGAGATTGCCGTCCGAAAAGGACTTCACCGCATCGGTCAGCTTGCCAAGCGGCTGAAGCGTGCGCTTGATGACGAAATAGGCGAGCAATCCAACGCCAAGCATGGCGAGCGCGCCGCAGATCAGCATCATGTCGCGCAGGCTGTATATCTGCGCATCGTAGACATCCATGGGAACGCCTACGAACAGGATGCCGACGGTTGCGCCGGTCTTGTTCGTAACCGGCATATAACCGGTCATGTAGCTGGTGCCGAACAGCGTGGCGGTGCCAAAATAGGCCTCTCCCTTGGAAACTTTCGGGAAAGCGGGATGATCGGTAGCAAGCTTGGTGCCTGCTGCTCTCTCACCCTTTTCGTTCTTCAGATTGGTGGTCAGACGAATGAACTCGCCGGCCTTGGCTTCAAAAACAGTGGAGATACCGCCGTTGCCGGCTGCCGTGCGATCGACGAGATCATTGTCACGCATCGTTCCGATGCTGGCGCGACCGACGCTCTTCAACTCGCCATCCACCATTTCGAGGGCAACGCCGCCGACCTTCATCTCATAGAGGATGGCCATGCCGCGCATTGCGCTGTGCGTATCACGCAGCGCGGTGGTGATGATGTTGTCCTTCAAGCGAATGTAGGTCGAAAAACCAACTGCCGCCACGCTGAGCGTGATCAGGCCGATCGTCAACGCGACGACCTTGCCGGCAACGGACTTAAAGAGCCGGTTGTGCATGAAACAGTTCCCCAAAGCCAAACTTATAAAAGTTCTAGTAGGCAACTGTTAAAAAAACGCGAAGTGTCTATAGCGCCTTTTAGCGGGGCACAAGCCGGGCCGGCGCCTGCCGGCTTATGAGGGACGGGAAAACCCGTCCGCCATCAGTGGATATAGCCGAGCCGGATGGCCTTGGCGATCGCCTGGATGCGGTTGACGGAATCGAGCTTGATCGTCGCCGAACCGAGATAGGCGTTGACGGTGTGCACGGAAAGCCCGAGCTTGACCGCGATTTCTTCGCTGATACGGCCGTCCCCCGCCAGTTGCAGGCAGGCGATTTCCCTCTCGCTCAGCGCCTCGGAAGGCGCCGCCTTGCGCTCGTCCAGCGCCAGCATGTCCACCATGATCTCGCAGCACTTGATGTGCTGTTCGATCACGACCTCATTGTCGAGAACGAGGTTGGTGCCGCAGAAGACGATGTAACCGTTGCCGATGGTGCCGAGCCGCACCGGGAGCGCCAGCCCCGCATAGGGCAATGTGTCATTCTCGATGCGGCGCAGAAGTGCAGGCACATCGGGAAGGTCGGCAAAGCCGCCGGCATTCTTGTTGCGCCAGATGACCGGCAGGAGCGATGTCTCGATATGATCGAGAAGAATGTCGCCAACGGCGCGGATGAACTGCGCGCTCTGCTCTGCGGCATTCATGCCCCAGTTTTCCAGCTCGCAGGTCAGCTTCTTCTTGTTGGGGAAACCGGAAGCGGCAGCCTTCGTCACCACGAAATTGCGCGCGCCGACCAGCTTCTGCATGGCGACGAGCTTCGGAAAAAGATCCGACCGGCTCGTCACGACAGGGCTGCGGTAAAACATGCCCGTCTGACCTGAACCCTCATTGTCTTTCGTCTGTACCATCCGTCCGACCATTATACGAGGTTGTTGCGCACGGCGTAGGCAATTGCCTCCGAGCGGGTTTTCGTCGCGGTTTTACGCATCACGCTTGTAATGTAATTATTGATCGTATTGCGTGAAATGCCAAGGATCATCGCAATTTCATCGCTCGTCTTGCCTTCCGCGATCCAGAACAGGCATTCGAGCTCGCGCTCCGTGAGATCGATATCGCGCACGGTCTTTGCTTCGCTGGCAATGCCGAAGCTGACGCAATAGCCCGTCAGCAGGGCGATTTCGCGCAGCCGTTCCGGCGAAGGCACGGCTTCTTCGGGAAACAGCAGCAGCAGCGAAAGCCGGATGCGGCCCACACAGAAAGACAGCGCCGAATATTGCCGGTCTATGCCGTAGGGAACCGAAACATCGTCGGGAAGGAAGAGCAGCCGCGGCTGCAGAAGCGAAAGGCATTTCTCCATTTCGCTCGATCTGTTCTGGCTGTTGGCCAGTTCGATACCAAGCCTGCGGACCAGATCGAAAGGCCAGTCGGAGGTGACGATGAATTTCAGTCCTGTTTCTTCGAGAAGATCATCCCGCGCCAGCAGATAATGCGAGGCGCCAGCGTAGGTTACGAGCAGATCCAGTGCGCCTGCAACGTTACCGGCAGCAGCCGTGGCTGCGACGTTTCTAGCAAGCTGATCGCGCGGCAAGGGCTTACCCATGCCCTCCATAGGCTTGGCAGACAGCCTGCGGATATCAACATCGACTTTCAATCGCCTACGCCCTCTTGCTCCCAGTGGGAGATTATACCTCGGGATGGAATCATTCCATTCGAGA
>Ga0209371_1000813_pt1 | contig 25716 bp, 30 predicted proteins | sample AgamicAtAmrz_FD_187165 | JGI IMG/M metagenome (GOLD analysis project Ga0209371, IMG submission 187165) | Agave microbial communities from Guanajuato, Mexico - At.Am.rz (SPAdes) (version 2) | ecosystem: Host-associated > Plants > Roots > Rhizosphere | place: Guanajato, Mexico | collected 2012-06-07
CCTGTTATCATTTACTTCCCGCCGCGCCGCTGCTGGCGCAACCTTCCTGCCGCAGCTAAACTGAAAAGCTCTTTCCCGCTGGCAGGAGCGTTGCCGTGTGAAGCTGGCCCATTCCCATCCTGAGGCGGTTATTCATGTCTGTTTTCTGCTGGTCTTTCTTTTCTCCTCGGTACTGACCTGGCGAGAAGGCAGCGTGTTAAAAGCAACCTATGAGCTTAGCCAGCGCGCCAGCCTGAAAGATATTGCCGACGATCTCGATCGCCAGTTTCAGTTCAGCCTTGACCAGCTGTTGTTCTGCCGCAATATGCTGCAACAGGTTATGCGCGCGCCTGCCGAAAACAGCCAGATGCGGCGACAGCTGGACTATTTTTCGCTGCTGCGTAGCCAGCCGGTCTGGCATCTCTACGCCAGCATGACCCACAGCCTGCCGCTATCCGGTATTGCCGACGACGCGGTTGCCGCCTATCCGCTGCTCAGGCGCGACGACGCCAGGCTAAAGCCGGAGCTGGCGGCAACGCTGATGATGAGCCTGATTTTGCAGCTTAACGACGCCAACAGAGATTTTCATTCGCGGCTCTGGTACCTCTCGCGGGCGGGATTCTGGCTCAGCTCCACGCCGTTGCCGCAGGGCGAGGATACGCTGCGCTATCTTACCCGCGTGGTGAACGCGCCCTGGTTTACCGCTATGCGGCCTGAAAGCAATCTGTCCAGGCAGCCGCGCTGGAGCGGCCCGGACGCGACTGCCGCAGGCCGCAGCGCGTTGACGCTCAGTCTGCCTGTCGATCTGGACGGCTACTGGTATGGCGTGCTGGCAATGGATTTTTCGGCCGCCAACATTCGCCAACAGCTTCTGCTGTCGCTGCCTGAACGGCCAATGGGCAGCATACTTTTTTATGATATCAACCTGAGGCCGCTGGCCAGCGCCGTAGACGGGCCAGCGACCGCACATTTTACCGCTGAGCAGATCGCCCGGCTGCAACGGGCCATCGCCCACAGCGATCGCGGCGCGTTGCGGCTTGATACGCGCTATATCAGCTGGGTCAAAACCCGTTATGCCCGAGGCGTATTGATTAATGTGGATACGCTGCGGCAGAGTCTGACTGGCAGCACCGGTCAGGTAGCGCTGGCGTTGCTGGGGATGTGGCTGCTGTTTACGCTGGCGCTGCTGCTGTCGCACCAGCTCATTATTCGTCTGGTCAGGCGCCTGCTGGCGATGCAGGAAAAACTCCGCTGGCGCGCCAGCCATGACGGGCTGACGAAGATGCTGAACCGCAGCGCGTTTTTCGAACGGGCTAACGCGCTGGCGTACGAGAGCCAGCTCAGGCAGAGGCCTTTTTCGGTGATCCAGCTGGATCTCGACCGCTTTAAACAGGTAAACGACGGCTATGGTCATGAGGCAGGCGATCGCGTGCTGGCCTATGCCGCCGCCGTGATAGATGACACCATTGACCCGTCGGCGATCGCCGGGCGCGTTGGCGGTGAAGAGTTTTGCATTGCGCTGGCCGTTACTGCCGCCCAGGCCGTGGCAATAGCGGAGAAAGTTCGTGTCGCGCTGGCGCAAAAGCAGGTGTTTGCCGGGAATTCAGCATGGCTGAGGGTAACGGCCTCGCTGGGAGTCGCCTCCAGCGAGGCGTCGGGCGACTACCATTTTGAAAGCCTGCGCTCGATTGCCGACCGCAGGCTCTATATAGCCAAAACGTCAGGACGCAATCGCGTCTGCGACCGGGACTAAACGTTGCCCTTGTTATCCTCTTCCACCGCCTGATAGATACGCTGCATAATGTCAGGGAAAGCGGACTGCACGCGGCTCCAGCTTGGAATAAACGGTTTTTCGTTCGGCCGCTCGATAAAGGACTGTCCGGCTTCCAGAATCGACTGAGTAAACATTTCCACCGCCGCCTCTTCCGCGTGCTGATCGAACTTCAGCCCGTTCATCGCCGCTTCATGGCTGTAAATCTCCATCATATCCAGCGCGTTGCGGTAATAGGTCGCTTTCAACACGCGGAACGAGTCGCTGGTCAAATCCACGCCCATTGTCGCCATCTTGCGCAGCAAAGACTGGACGATATCGTTACTCATCCGACGCAGGCCGCCGGTGCCGTCCTCTTCCGACAGCGGCTGGTGTTTGTGATCGTAATTATGCGCGATCTCAACCTGGCAGCTCTGGCGCGTGGTGTAGTTGCGATAGATTTCAGACAGCACGCCGATTTCCAGCCCCCAGTCGCCGGGGATTTTTATATTGTTCAGCACGTGCGTGCGCATTGCGAACTCGCCGGAAAGCGGATAGCGGAAGCTGGTCAGATAGTCCAGGTATTCCGAATGGCCGTACACTTTCTGCAGCGAACGCAGCAGCGGCCCAACCAGCAGTCGGCCAACGCGACCGTTCAGCTTGTTGTCGGCCACGCGGGCGTAAAAACCCTTACAGAACTCATACTGAAAAGACGGGTTCGCCAGCGGATAGAGCAGCCTTGCCAGCATGCCGCGTTCATACGTTACGATATCGCAGTCGTGCAGCGCCACGCAGCTGGTACTTTCCGAAGAGAGCGTATAGCCGGTACAGAACCAGACATTACGACCCTTGCCCGGTTGAGAAGGGGAAAGCCCTTCTTTATCCAGCTCGGCATCAATCGCCTTCAGGCGCGGCCCGTCGTTCCACAAAATACGATGGCGCTGCGGCAGGCGGGAAAAAAAGTCGCGGGCGTAAAGAAACTGCTCGCGATCGGCGCGATCCAGGCCGATAACTATCTCTTCGAGATAGGGCACCTTAGCCAGCTCGTCAACGATATGGCCGAGCGCCGGGCCTTCCAGTTCGGAAAAAAGCGAAGGCAGGATCAGTCCCATCTTGCGCCGCGTGGCGAACTGCACCAGCTCCTGCTCCAGTTCCTCAACTGGACGTGCGGTGAGATTATGAAAGTTGGTGATAACGCCGTTCTGGAAAAAATCACTCATCGCGTGTTCCTTAAGCCGGGCCCGTAGTTGGGCTGCATGGGAAATCTGTTATCAGGTAATGTAGTGCGTCAGGCCCTCGCTCCAGCCCTCCGGGCCAAAGCCTGCGCTGTAAAAAACATGTTGCTGACGCTTCAGCGTCACGCCGGTTTTGCTATAGCCTTTGATCACGACGGCATAATCTACTTTCTCCAGCATGGGCGCATCGTTGGGACCGTCGCCCAGACCGATAGTGATCCAGCGGCCGCTGCCGGGAGGCGGGTAGTGCGTCAGCAGCCAGTCAAGCGCCGCGCCCTTACCGCGTCCCTGATTCATGACGTGCCAGAAACGCCCGCCCTGAACCAGCTCCAGCTGTTGCGCCGCCAGCGCCTGTTGGAAAGCGGTAAACTGCTCGCTGGTATCTCGCCAGATCAAACTTTCCGACCCTTCCCGCGTTTTCGCCAGGGCGGCGTCGCGCGGCGTCAGGCCTGTCCAGTCCGCCACCTCTTTTTCCGTCACGTCGGCGAACCCGGTAAATTTAAAGCCATCCTGCTCACGCAATTGCCGCAGCGTCTTGCAGATCGCCGCATAATCTTTTGCGGAAGGCCGATCGGCAGCGGCAGGCGTTTGCTGCTGCCATTTCACGATGGCCCCGTTTTCCGCAATAAAAGGCGCGCCGACAATATCCAGCGCCCGCTGCAAAGGCTCGATTTCCGCCGCCGTCTTGCTTGAACAGATCACGATGGGAATATCGGCCGCCTTCAGACGCGCCAGCCAGGCCTCGGCAGCCTCCCAGCTGTAGGTATGATGATCCAGCAGGGAACCATCTAAATCCGTAACTATCATCAGGGGATCATGCAGCGCCGGCATCGTTGTTTCTCCATAGCCTGAGGCAAGTGACTCAAGTATAGCGGTATCCATCGAAGGCGCAGAAAAGGCAGGCAAACAAACGAAGCGGTTCGCCCAGGAATTCTCTTAAAAAACAGCAATAACTCACGTAAGTAACTACTTACAGGCGAGCAGGCGAGGCGACAGGGCTTCAGACAAAAAAGGTGGATAAATTCACAGGAAAAAAAATAATGTGCTATGAAGTTAAGAAAATTCTTAATAAGGCCAATCGGTAGGCTACGCGGGTCAGAGATTTTTCTCTGTAGCGAATTTTAATTTTTTCCCGGCCGCTGGCCGGGTTTTTTTTGCGCATAACCGACGCAATGCCTGAAAAAAAGGCAAAAAAAAGCCCGCGCTGCGCGGGCAAAAATCCTTGTTACTTTTTAGGTTGACTGCGCCTTTGGGGTTGGTGCAGTGGGAACAGTGTATGCCGGGCCGTTGTCAGAAGTCTCACCGTAAAACGTTAAAAAAGTGAAAAATATACGTTCATTACGTTGTTTTACATGCGGCGGCAGGCGCAACGGCAGATTCGGGCTATACTGAACAAACGATTACAAAACAAGCTGTTATCCGCGCTATGGAGGCGACATGGATCTTTTACGTATTATTATTGCTATTCTTCTGCCCCCGCTGGGTGTTTTTATGCAGGTCGGTTTTGGCGGCGCCTTCTGGCTGAATATCCTGCTGACGCTCTGCGGCTACATTCCGGGTATTGTGCACGCCGTTTGGGTCATTGCGCGTCGTTAAGCGCGCCGGTTTCCGGGTAAGATGCGCTATCTTATTTGTAGCGCACCTACCAGGAGAAAAAAATGAAGGTAAACGATCGGGTCACGGTAAAGACCGACGGCGGGCCGCGCCGCGCCGGCACGGTACTGGCGGTAGAGGACTTTAGCGAAGGCACCATGTATCTGGTCTCGCTGGAGGATTATCCGCAGGGGATCTGGTTTTTTAACGAGCTGGGGCAGCGGGACGGCATTTTTGTAGAACCGCATACCGAATAGCCGCGCAGGATGAAAAAGGGCGAAGCAATTCGCCCTTTTTTACGCCCGTTCTAAAATTTTTCCCAGTTATCGCCGTCCGCCAGCGCCGGACGCAATGGTGCCGCTTTGGTTTTCAGCACTGGCGCAGTCGGCTGCGGCGTGCCGCTAAGATTAAAGGCCGCTACGGCCTGCGTCAGACGTGAGGCCTGCTCTTCCAGCGATGAGGCGGCGGCGGAGGCCTGTTCCACCAGCGAGGCGTTCTGCTGGGTAACGTTATCCATTTCCGATACGGCCTGGCTCACCTGCTGGATGCCCCGGCTTTGTTCATCAGAAGCAGAAGCAATCTCGGCCATAATCTCCGTAACGCTGTGTACGGCCTGGACGATATCCGTCATTCTCTCGCCTGCATGGCTGACCTGAGTCGATCCCCGATCGATCAGGCTGACCGATTCGGCAATCAACCCTTCAATTTCCTTCGCCGCGCCCGCACTGCGCTGCGCCAGATTCCGCACCTCGCTGGCCACCACGGCGAAACCGCGACCCTGTTCGCCCGCCCGCGCCGCTTCAACGGCGGCATTCAGCGCCAGAATATTGGTCTGGAATGCGATGCTGTTGATAACCGTGGTAATTTCAGCAATTTTCTTTGAGCTGGCGGAAATATTATTCATGGTGCCGATCACGCCGGAAACGATATCCCCGCCCTGGCGGGCTTTCCCGGAGGCGTCGCCCGCCAGCTGGCTGGCATGGTGCGCATTTTCCGCATTCTGCTTCACGGTTGCGGTCAGCTGTTCCATGCTGGCCGCCGTTTCTTCCAGCGCCGCCGCCTGCTGCTCGGTACGGGAGGATAGATCGGTATTGCCCGCCGAAATTTCGGTCGAGCCCTGATAGATAGCTACCGCACCTTCACGCACCGTGCCGACCGTTTTCACCAGCGCCTGCTGCATCGTTTGCAGATTGCTGCCCAACGCGCCGATTTCACTGCGGCCCCAGGCCTGCGGCGGCGCGGTCAGATCGCCATGCGAAATACGCTCAATTCGCTGCACCGCCTGGCGTAGCGGGGCAATGATCACGCGACGCAGGAAGATAAAGGTAGCCAGCGTCAGCAGCAGCGCGGCGGCGAAAGCGCCGGCCATCATAATAAAGCCCATGCGGGTTTGCGCCTCCGCGCCCGCGTTAATGGCGGTGGCGCGCTGGGTACGAATGGCGATGGCTTTCAGCAGTACGGCGTTATAGTCATTATCCAGGCCGCGCGTGAAATCTGTTTCTCGCGTTATCACATTTTCAAAGCTGCCGTCTTTGGCGCTTTTTACCATTGGCAGCAGGCTCTCGCTGACATAGGCCGTAAAGCGGGTGGTCAATTCACCATCCAGCGCTTCGTCCGCCGGGGTTTTAATGCGCCGTTGCGTGTAGGCTTTAAAATTCTCGCCAGCCAGCTGAATACGCTTTTCCGCCTGTTTAAGATTCTCGTTAAACAGATCCATATCGCCAATGCGCACCGCCGCGCCCGCGTGAATAATATTCAGCCGGGCCGTACGCAGGTGATTGGAGCTGTTAGAGATAGCCATACGTACCTGGATCTCTTCGGTAACGTCCTTGAGCGACTGATTACTCTGGATCAGATAATAGCTCGCCAGGCCGATGCACAGGGCGAACAGAAACAGGATGGCACCGAGAATAGTGGTGAACAGGGGAACGAGGCGCAGATGCTGCCAGAAACTTAAGTGAGAAGAACCTTCGGGTTGGGGGAGTGGTGTCATGTCCTTGTGCTCTCTGTCTGGGTAAACGAAGCGACAGGCTTCGCTTTGTTTACAACTCATCGGCAGAGAGAAGCGAAAGGTTAACGGAAAAGTGTGATCCTGTTAACATTAGTGGATAAAATAAAGCCGGCATAAGCCGGCTTCTTTAACGCTTAGCGTACGTTGACGTAGATACCGCTGGTGACGTTATCAGTCAGGCGCACCACATGATAGATGACCTGTTTATTATGAGTCTTAATCTTGCGTTTAATATTGCCTTTATGCGAAGAAACCGTTTTGGCTTTAATTTGCATTTTGTCCGAGATCTGAATGGTATCGTGACCGGACATCCACATTTTAAGCATGTTCGACTCGGTTTGGCTTAGCGTCAATGGATGAACATCGAAGCCAGCGGAATAGCGAGGCGACACGTTGAGTTTCTTCTGGAAATAGGACAGAAGTAAGTTATCGAGTGTAGCAGGCTTAATCGATTTTGACGTAATAATCAGGTTCTTACGAACGTAGAGGTATTCCTCAAAATGGATGTTAGAGATAGCCATAAAGATGAAAAACAGCGTGTCAGGATGCTGCGTAATAATGTCTCTTATACGCTGGCTGGCATCTGCTTCATAAATAAAACAATCTTCGTTAATAAATACAACGCCCGGTTGGAGCTGCTGGCATTTAATTTGAAGCTGATCGATGTCGGTAACGGAAGTTATGTTTTTCTTTTTAACTCCCTTGACGGACATATAATCAGTAAGACCTAAGCGTGTGTAGCTGCATGAATCCATTATAATTGTTGGCATAACTGCGACCCTCACCAAATTGTTATTCGTTTAAACTAACGATGAATTACGCGTTGTGTAAGTTACGAGAGTAATATGTTCTGTTTTCAATTTTATTATTTGTACTCAGCATTAAGTCTGTTAGCGGACGCTGAACAAACCTGTCCATGCTCGATGTAACCGTTTAGTTTAGGCAAACCACCCACTACCAACGCGGTAAAACATCCGTAGACAGATGGAGGATCTGACAGAAGTTTGCCGCACTGCTTTGTGAACTTCGCCACTATCGCGCAGAACGCAGAGAAATCTGATAGGACGAATCCTAAAAAACATTCATCACGCGAATGTGTGCCGCTGTATAGGGCACTAAACCTGCTGTGAAATACGATTTGCTACAAGAATAACGGCAAAAAATAAAATTTCCAGTAAAAACAGACGTTTTTATTCACTCCGATGCTTAACATTTAAGCAACATTGCATCCGTTTCGTTAAACAAAATACGCTAACTGGCATTTAATAAGAATAATTTTCATTGGGTGAAGCGATTAATCAGATTTTCCTTAAGAATTTTCTGGTGTCGGTGGTTTGAAAAATGTGCAAAAACATTCTACACGCTTAACAATGCACCCAGGGCCTCTCTTAAGGTGGTTCTGAATACTTAAGTTTATTTGGCAGGAAGTTCGCTAAGGATCTGTGAGAGTAAATCAAATACTTCGCTGAATAAATGCTCACAAAACGGGGCCAGGAGCGGCATCATCAGGCTCAGGAAGATAAGACCGATTGATAAGGTGATAGGAAAGCCGATGGCAAAAACCGACAGCTGAGGTGAAACACGGTTTAACAAACCCAGTGCCAGGTTAATGATGAGCAGCAGCGTTATCAGGGGTAACGCTAATCGCATTCCATTAAGGAAAATCAGACTGGCTGCTTTCGTTAACGCCAGAAACGCGTTGCCGTTAATCAGCTCTCCGCCAACAGGCAGCGTATGAAAGCTGTCGGCGACCATAGAAATTAACCACAGGTGACCGTTAAAAGATAAAAACAGCAGCATGGCCAGCATATCCATAAAGCGGGCCAGCACCGGCATATTCAGTCGGCTGGAAGGATCGAAAAAGGTGGCAAAAGAGATACCCATCTGCAAACCAATGACTTCACCTGCGGTTCTGACCGCCGCAAAGGCAAATTGCATCGTAAAACCGATAGCCACGCCAATCAGAATCTGCTGAATCAGCAGCCAGAAGCCGCCAATTGAGAATAAGGTCACATTAACCGGCGGCAGCGTGGGGATCAAAACCCAGGTAATCATCAGGCCTAAGCCGAGCTTAACCTTTTTGCTAATCGATTTTTCACTGAGGATCGGGGCGGTCATGATTAACGCCAGCACGCGGGCGAGGGGCCAAAAAAGTTGCCCCATCCATAACATCAGCTGGCTGCTGTCGAAGTTAATCATTTAACCGATCATATTAGGCAGGTTGGTAAACAGGGTGCGCATATAGTCCAGCACCAGGCTCAGCATCCACGGGCCAGCCACGACGATGGTCGCAACGACGGCGAGGATTTTTGGAATAAAAGAGAGCGTTTGTTCGTTGATTTGCGTCGCCGCCTGCAGCAGGCTAATCAGTAGACCGCTGACCAGCGCCGCCAGCAGCAGAGGTGCAGCCAGGATCAGCCCAACGTGCAGCGCATCATGACCAATTGACATAACCGATTCTGGTGTCATCACGACTCCGGGAAAATTGAGGGCCTATATCGTCGCGACAGGCAGCGCCGCGATTTTTGCCGGGCGACGTCGTCGCCCGATTATTATGAATAGAAGCTTTGCGCCAGCGAGCTAATCAGCAGCTGCCAGCCGTCTACCAGCACGAACAGCATCAGCTTAAAGGGCAGCGCGATGGTCGCGGGCGGCACCATCATCATCCCCAGCGCCATCAGCACGCTGGCGACGACAAGGTCGATAATCAGAAACGGGATAAACACGGTAAAGCCAATCTGGAACGCCGTTTTCAGCTCGCTGGTCACGTAGGCCGGCAGCAGAATGCGCATCGGCACCGCTTCCGGGCCTTGCAAAGGCGGGGAGTTGGCCAGGCGAGCAAACAGGGCCAGATCCGCTTCGCGAGTCTGCCGCAGCATAAATTCACGCAGCGGCTGCGCGCCTTTATCCAGCGCGTCCTGCATACTGATCTTGTCTTCGCTGAACGGCAGATAGGCGTTCTGATAAATCTTGTCCAATACCGGACTCATAATAAAGAAGGTCAGAAACAGCGCCAGGCCGAGCAGCACCTGGTTTGGCGGCGCGGACGGCGTGCCCAGCGCGTTACGCAGCAGGCCGAAAACAATGATGATGCGCGTAAAGCTGGTCATCATCAGCAAAATAGCGGGCAGGAAAGTCAGCGAGGTGATAAACACCAGCGTCTGCACCGGCAGCGACCAGCTCTGACCGCCGTTAGCCGTCGGACGGCTGACCAGGCCCGGCAACTGGGCGTGAACTTCAGGCGCCAGCAGCAGCAGCAGCGCTAAGAAAGGAAGAATGCGTTTCATTTTGGTTTTCCGGCGCGTTTAATAAGCTCTAACACCTGACGGAAATCGCCAGCGGGCTGCGGCTCTTCCGGATTTTCCTGCACCGGTGAGGGCGGCAGGGTATGCAGATGGGTGATCTGCTGTGCGGTCACGCCCAGCACCAGCCGGGCATCCTGCACGTCAACGATAACCACGCGCTCGCGCTGCCCAACCTGGCAGCTGGCGCTGATCGAGATATCCCGCTGGCCGCGCTTGCCCGTTTTGGGCGCGAAGCCAAATCGTTTCGCCAGCCAGGCGCAGGCCAGAATCAACAGAATAATCACGGCCAACACGCTGCTGACCTGCGTCAACACTGAACCGGTGGAAGCGGCCGGCTGGCCTGGCGGCTGTTGCGTTTGTCCGACGTTGACCGGCGAATGCGCCGCCGGTTGCTGCTGGCCCGTGCTCATTGGCGCTTGCTCCTGCTGCGTTTGGCTGGCGGTCGTCATTAACGGCTCAGTCGACGCATACGTTCAGATGGCGTAATGATGTCGGTGATGCGCACGCCGTATTTATCGGCAACCACCACGACTTCGCCCTGGGCAATCAGATAACCGTTGATCAGAATATCCAGCGGCTCGCCGGCCAGGCCTTCCAGCGCCACCACGGAACCCTGCGTCAGACGCAGCAGCTCTTTAATGGTCATCTTGGTGCGGCCCAGTTCCACGGTCAGCTTGACCGGGATATCCATAATCAGGTCGATATCCTGGAGCGAACCGGCGATATCATTACTTTCCAGAGATTTAAACACCCCTTCGGACGCGGTGCTGGTTGAGTTTGACTGCTCGTTCAGCGCGTCAGCCCAAAGGTCGTCCGCAGAGAGGTCGTCAACGGACGGCTTATTGGTGTCACTCATGGGGCTGTTCCTCATTCATCGAGTTCAAAATCGGGTTAATCAGATGTTCCACACGCAGCGCGTACTGCCCATTCAGGGTGCCGTACTGGCTGGTTAAGACCGGCACGCCATCGACATGAGCGATAATGCGATCCGGTTTTTCTATCGGTAATACATCGCCGGGCTTCAGGGCCAGCAGGCGTGAAATCCGCATCGAGACGTCGGCAAAGTTCGCAATCAGCTCCAGTTCGGAGTGCTGAACCTGCTTCACCAGCGTCTCGCGCCAGTTGTGATCTTCCTGACGCGAGTTCTCCAGCGGCGGGTTGACCAGGGTTTCACGCAGCGGTTCAATCATGCTGAACGGAATGCAGATATTGAACTCGCCAATCAGGTTGCCAATCTCCACCTGGAACGGCGTGGTAATCACGATATCGTTAGGTGAAGTAGTAATATTAGTAAACTTTACCTGCATTTCGGAGCGAACATACTCCACGTCCAGCGGATAAATCGGTTTCCACGCTTCGCTGTAGCCTTCCAGCGCCAGTTTTAGCATCTTGCGAATGACGCGCTGTTCGGTTGCCGTAAACTCGCGTCCTTCTACTTTAGTAGGGAAGCGACCGTCTCCGCCAAACAGGTTATCCACGGCGATAAACACCAGGCTTGGCGAAAACACCACCAGCGCCGTACCGCGCAGCGGCTTCAGGTGGATCAGGTTCAGGTTCGTCGGCACCGGCAGGTTGCGAGCAAATTCATGATACGGCTGAATTTTAATCGCGCCTACCGTGATATCCGGGCTACGACGCAGCAGGTTAAACAGCGCCATCCTGTATGAACGCGCAAAGCGTTCGTTAATGATCTCCAGCGCCTGCAGACGTTCGCGAACCATGCGACGCTGGGTATTGGGATCGTAAGGACGAATATCACTGTCGCCCGCGCTGCTGACGTTTTCTTCCGCCGCGCTGTCGCTGTCGCCGTTAAGCAGCGCGTCAATTTCCGCTTGTGAGAGAATGCTGTCGGCCATTTTGCCCTACCTCAGGATAAAGGCGGTGAACAGAACGTCCGTCACCTTTTGCGGAGGTTGTCCCGGCACCAGCGGCGGCGCAAGCGTGGCTTTAATCTGTTTGACCAGCTCTTGCTTGCCCTGTTCGTTGCCCAGCGACGCGGCGTTCTGGTTAGAGAGCAGCAGCAGCAGGCGGCTGCGAACTTCCGGCAGATAATCATTTACGCGCTGCAGCGTTTCCTGATCGGGCAGACGCAGCGTGAAGCCAACGTAAAGCACGCGATCGGGATCGTTATCCGGGTTGATCAGGTTAACGGTAAACGTATCCAGCGCCAGGAATACCGGTGCAGGCGGCGGCGCAGGCTTTTCAGCTTTTGCCGTGTCGGCAGACCCGTGCATTTTATGCCAGACCAGATAGCCTCCTGCGCCACAAGCGGCCAGAACCACCAGCGCTATCAGGATAATCAAGAGTTTACGTTTGCCGCTTTTGGCTTTCTTCTCAGTCATACGGGCGATAATTCCTGTGAGTATGTTCAAGAGCCGGGAGTGCCTGCTCTCTGACGACGTTATGGGCAGATTATCCCGCATCGCTCGCTAAACAATAGGGCGAAAAGACGCGGGTTTTGCCGTTAGCTTTGGCGTTTGTGATCGTCAGGCGAAGATATCAACGGCATTACTGCCCGAAGCGCGCGCCTGGAGGGAGGCAGGAACGGCGATAGGGGTGATCTCGCTGTCGGCGTCGGCAGCAAGACTAAAGGTGTTGCCACGGCTGTTATTACGCTGCTCCTGCTGGCCGCTAAAGCTCTGGCTCTGCGCCTGGGCGTCGCTGCTGACGTTGGTCTGCCCAAGGTTGATGCCGCTCTGCGCCAGCGCTTCCTTCAGCTGCGGCATGGCGGCCTCCAGCGCGGCGCGCACCTGGCTGTGGTTCGACACCATGCTCAGCTGCGCCTGATCGCTGTCCAGCTTCAGGCTAATCTGGATGCTGCCCAGATCCAGCGGATGCAGATGCAGCTCGGCGGTCTGCTGACCGTTGCGGCTGAACATCACAATCTGCTGGCCCAGCGCCTGCTGCCATTCCGGGCTGCCCAGCTGAGAGCTCAGCTGCGGCGTAGCCGGTGCGCTAACCAGCGAGGTTGTAGCTGGCGTCACGGCGGCGGAAGCAGCGCTGATAACACCAGGTGTAATCGTTGTCTGGCTGGCGGCACTGTCTTTATCGCTGTCTTTAGTCACCTGGCCCAGCACCTGCTGGAAGGCGCTGTTCAGCGTAGCGATATCGCCTTTCTGCGTGCCGGCCGCTGCGCTCAGGGTGTTAGTGCTGCTCAGCGGCATGCTGCTGTCGCTGTCTTTTGCGGTTTCATCGCCGTCGACGGCTGTCGTCTTAGCTCCGCCCGCGCTGGCTAACAGCGAGGCAAGGGTAGCGTTAGCGTTGCTGCCTTTGATATTGCCTTCGGTCAGGCTATCGCCGCCTTTGGCAAGGGCTGCGGTCGGCTGCTGCTGCGCCTGCGGCAGCATGGCGAACAGCGCCTGAAGCGCCTGCATATCGCTGCTGCTCAGGGGCGTCGCGGCGGCGGCGGTTTCGCTGTCGTCCTGGCTTTTAGTCAGCGCGATCGCGTTGTCTTCCAACGGCGTTTTCGCGGGCTGTAGCAGCGAGTTCAGCGTTTCCGGTTTATCCAGCGCGGCCAGCAGCGCGTTCAGTTTCGCCTTCGGCGAGGCGGCATTTTTATCGTCGGCAGCGGCAACGGCCGCCGTCGCCGAGGCGGGCAGGGCTGTTTGCCCCTGCTGCGCCAGCGTCAGCAGCTTATTGCCAAGCAGCGACAGAAAGCCCGCGTTGCCGGTTTGCGCGCCGTCGGCCGTAGCCGCACCGCCAATATCCGTGCCGATATCGGTAGCATCCGCCGCCGCGCCGTTAGTGGAAGCGGTCGCGGTTTTCGCCGCCATGTTAACCAGTGGCAAAGTCATCATTCGCCTTTCCTCAATGATGCCCGTTGGGCAAATTCATCCATCCGTTTCTGATCGAGACGGTTTTCCTGTAATAGTGCGGTTGCTGCCGCGCGAGCCTGTAGGGTTTCATAAGCATGAAGCCGCTGCTGCTTGTCGCGCCACAGGCGCAATGCGTTTTCTACCCGGCCGTTCCAGTTCGCCAGCTGCTGGCGATGCTGTTCGATCGCTTTTTCCAGCGTCTCGATAAACTGGTGGTAGTTGTACCAGCGGGTGCTGTTAATCCCTTCCGCCATGGTGGTGTTCAGCGTTTTGCGATATTCGTCCTGATAGTTCAGCAGCATATGTAGCTGCTCATCAGCCTGTTTCTGACCGCGACGAACGTCGCCCAGCTGGATGGCGGCCTTTTCCAGATCTTTCTGCGCCAGGCCGCACAAGGTTTCAATTGGCGATGCGTGTTTTGCCATCAGTCAGCCCTTAACCAAAAATTGCCTGCAGATGCAGACAGGCGTCGTCAAACGTACTGCGCTCAAACATGCCCTGCTGTAAGAAGGTTTCCAGCTCCGGATAGAGCTTGATCGCTTTATCCAGCGTCGGATCGCTGCCGGCGGCATAGGCGCCTACGCTTACCAGATCGCGGTTGCGCTGATAGCTGGAAAGCAGCTGTTTGAACTGGCGAACCCGCGCATAGTGCGTATCGTCGATCAGATGCGACATCACGCGGCTGATCGACGCTTCAATATCAATGGCCGGATAGTGGCCCGACTCCGCCAGGCGACGCGACAGCACGATGTGACCGTCAAGAATGGCGCGCGCGGAGTCCGCAATGGGATCCTGCTGGTCATCGCCTTCGGTCAGCACCGTATAAAAAGCGGTGATGGAGCCGCCGCCGTCAATGCCGTTACCGGCACGTTCCACCAGCGCGGGCAGCTTGGCGAAAACGGAAGGCGGATAGCCTTTGGTGGCAGGCGGCTCACCGATAGCCAGGGCGATTTCACGCTGGGCCATGGCGTAACGAGTCAGGGAATCCATAATCAACAGCACGTGCTGGCCGCGATCGCGAAAATCTTCCGCGATGCGCGTGGCGTAGGCCGCGCCCTGCATACGCAGCAGCGGAGAAACATCCGCTGGCGCCGCGATCACTACCGAGCGCGCGCGGCCCTCGGCGCCCAGAATATTTTCAATAAAGTCTTTTACTTCACGGCCACGCTCGCCAATCAGCCCAACCACAATTACGTCGGCTTTGGTGTAACGCGCCATCATGCCCAGCAGCACGCTTTTACCCACGCCGGATCCGGCGAACAGGCCCATACGCTGGCCGCGACCCACGGTCAGCAGGGCGTTAATGGCCCGCACGCCGGTGTCCAGCACGTCGGTAATCGGCGTACGCTGCAGCGGGTTAAACGGCGGCGTAATCAAGGGCGCGCGATAGCCGGTTTCCGGCGAAGGCAGCCCGTCCAGCGGCCGACCGCTGCCATCGAGTACGCGCCCCAGCAGCTCCGGGCCGAGCATCAGCTGTTTGCCGCTGTGCTGGCTGTCGCCGGCCACGCGGGCATACACGCGCGCGCCGGGCAAAATGCCTTCTACTTCTTCCAGCGGCATCAAAAACAGCCTCTGGCCGTTAAAACCGACGACTTCGCTCTCGACTTCGCTGACGCCGTTGCCGTCCATGCGCTCGATCACGCAGGTCGCGCCCAGCGGCAGCTGCAGGCCGGTCGCTTCCAGCACCAGGCCGGTGGCGCGGGTCAGGCGACCATAGCGGCGAACGTCCGGCACATTGGCCAGACGCTGTTCGAAAGAGTCAAGCGCGCCAAGCCAGCGCGACAGGCGAGAGGTGGTCATTACAGTTCTCCCGGCGCGGCAAGGCGGCAGAGTTCGTGCCAGCGGGTAGCGATGCTGGCGTCAAGGTCGCCATCTTCGGCGCTGACTTTACAGCCGCCGGGATGGATAGTGCTGTCCGCCATCAGGCGCCAGCCGTGCAGGCTGAGCGTGGCGCCCAGCGACTGCTCAATACGCTGTAAATCATCCGGATGCACGCGCAGCGTGGGTTTACCGCTGAACATCGGCTCCTGCTGGATCATGCCCTGGATTTGACGAAGCAGGGCGGTGCCGTCGACGTGCGGCGCCTGGCCAATCACCTGGCGAGCGGCCTCCAGCGCCAGCTGCATCAGACGGGCGGCGATCACGCTGTCCAACGCTTCCAGCGTGTGGGAAAACTCAGAGACCAGCTGCTGCATACGGGCCTGAAGCGGCGCCTGCTGCTGCTGCGCCTCGGCCAGCCCCTGCTGAAAGCCGGCTTCATAGCCTGCTTTCTGTCCTTCACTGAACCCCTGCTGATGCCCTTCGGCATAGCCCTGGCCCTGCGCTTCGCTGCGCGCCTGGTTTTGCATCTGCTCCAGCTCAGACTGCTGCTGGCTGAACGGATCGTCTGTCAGATCCGCCAGCGGCGCTTCCGGCTCGTCGAACGAGGCCATCAGCGGCTTATTCGGCTGCCCAAGATCGTTGGGCTGCCAGCGCTGCCAGGGAAGTGAAGATTTATCAGACATACTGTTCCTCGCCGCCGCCAATCACCATCTCGCCGCTTTCCGCCAGACGACGAACGATAAGCAGGATGGCTTTCTGTTCGCTTTCCACTGCCGACATACGCATCGGGCCACGGTTCGCCAGGTCGTCGCGCAGAATATCTGCCGCACGCTGCGACATGTTGCGCAGGAACTTCTCGCGCAGCGGCTGTTCGGAGCCTTTCAGCGCCACCAGCAGCGATTCCGATTCCACTTCCTGCAACAGACGCTGGATGCTGCGGTCGTCGACCTCCACCAGGTTTTCGAACAGGAACATTTCGTCGATAATTTTCTGCGCCAGTTCGCCGTCGAAGTCGCGTACCGCTTCGATAACCGCTTCTTCCTGCTGCGTCTTCATCAGGTTGATGATTTCCGCTGCGGTTCTCACGCCGCCCATCTTCGCACGCTTGAGGTTCTGACCATCGAGCAGGCCGTTCAGTACCTCGGTCAGCTCGGCCAGCGCCGCTGGCTGCACGCCGCCGAAGGTGGCGATACGCAGCATCACGTCGTGACGCAGACGCTCGTCGAACTGGGCCAGGATATCGGCCGCCTGCGAACGCTTCAGGTGTACCATAATGGTAGCAATGATCTGCGGATGCTCGTCGCGGATCAGGTCTGCCGCCGCCTGTGGCTCCATAAAGTTGAGCGTTTCCATGCCCGTAGTGGTTTCGCGGGTTTCCAGAATATCTTCCAGCAGGCTGGCTGCGCGCTCTTCGCCCAGCGCTTTAGTCAGTACGGAGCGCAGGTAGTCGTTAGAGTTAACGCTCAGCGCCGCAAACTGTTCGGCATCGTTTTCAAACTCATGCAGTACTTCGGTCAGCTGCTTGTGAGAAACCTGACGCATGTTAGAGATCGCGGCGCTCAGGTGCTGCACCTCGCGGGCGCCAAGGTGTTTGAACACCTCGGCCGCGCGGTCTTCGCCAATCGTCATCATCAGAATGGCGCTTTTTTCGGTACCGGTGAGACTCATAGTTCGTCCTTCATCCACTGGCGAATGACCAGAGCCACCACGCGTGGGTCGTTTTCCGACATCTCACGAATACGCTGGCTCATTACCTCAGCACTCATGCGGTGCTGAGACTTACGTTCTTGATCAAGCTCGTCTTTCGACAGCTTCACGGAGACGGCATCGTCATCGCTGCCCGCTCTTGCCTGGGTCGCGGCATCCACCATCGCTTTCTCCTGAAGCGCTTTACGCTGCAGCTGTGGACGAACCAGCTTGCGGTAAAGGATCCAGGCCACAATCAGTACCAGCAACCAGCGTCCGGCTTCCATTATCTGGTCGATAAAGGACTGCTGCTGCCAGAATGGCAGGTCGCCACCGATTTCCTGCGTATCGTTGAACTGGGAGTTCACCACGTTCAGCGTATCGCCGCGCTGCTCTGAATAGCCCATCGCTTCACGCGTCAGGTTGTCAATCTGCTTCAGCTGCGCATCGGTCAGCGCTATCGGCTTGCCGGCCGCGTCGGTTTTGTAGTTCACCACTACGGCTACAGAAAGACGCTGTACTTCACCTACATTCATCTTGGTATGCAGGATGGTGCGGTCTACTTCGTAGTTCGTGGTGTCATCATTACGGCTACTTAACGGCCCGGTTTTTGTCGTGCTGCTGTTCTGGTTTGCCGTGGCGTTGTTCGCCGTGGTGCTGTTTGCACCGTTCGCACCGTTCGCACCGTTTGCGCCATTAGCTGGCGTCGTCACCGGCGCGCTGTTGGCAGGCGCAGGCTGGTTAGAGAGTGCGCCGGGCACGCCGCCGGACTGACCGCCGGACTGCTCGCTGTTGCTGCTCTGCCGTGAGCGGATCGCCTGTTTAGAAGGATCGGTGTTGGGCTGATACTTCTCGTCGGTCTGCTCACGAGCATTAAAATCAATCTGCGCCGTTACCTGAGCGTGTACGTTGCCGTTACCCAAAATCGGGTTCAGGATCGCTTCGATACGCTGCTGGTAGCGGGTTTCCACATCGCTGGCGTATTTCAGCTGCGCGTCATTCAGATCGCGGTCGGCATTATCGGACTGCGTCAGCAGATGACCGGCCTGGTCGACCACGGTCACGTTGCCCGGCGGCAGGCCGGCAACGCTGCTGGATACCATATGCACGATGGCGCTGATTTGACCCTGGTCCAGCGCACGGCCGGGCTGCAGCGTCAGGGTAACCGATGCGGTTGGCGCTTTCTGTTCACGCACAAACAGCGACGGTTTTGGCATGGCAAGATGTACGCGTACGTTCTTGACCGGGCCTAACGTTTCGATAGTACGGGACAGTTCGCCTTCCAGCGCGCGCTGGTAGTTAACCTGCTCGCTAAACTGGCTGATGCCGAACTTTTCCTGATCCAGCAGCTCGAAGCCGACCGCGCCGCCTTTCGGCAGGCCCTGTTGGGCCAGGCGCAGACGCAGCTCGTGCACTTTCTCAGCGGGCACCATCAGCGCGCCGCCCTTATCATCGAACTGATAAGGAATGTTCATCTGGGTCAGCTGAGTGACGATGGCGCCGCCATCTTCATCGCTGAGGTTGTTGTAAAGCACACGGTACTCAGGCTGTTTGGCCCAAAGCACCATGGCGATTACAATGGCAACGGCAGCCGCCGCAGCGATGATAATCGGGATGCGAGGATTTGCCTTTAAACGAGCAAAAAGGTCGTTCAAACCTTTCTTCTCTGGTTGATCCTGCGTGACAGTTGCATTCATGACTCTTTCCCGCCTGACAGTTGACCGGACTGTTTCGTGTAGTGTCGTAACAAATCTGACTCCCTGATGTGCTGGCTAAACAAATTAATCCACCTCTTATGGGGTGCCATTATTTTCTGAAATGAAAAATTCGATGGCTGGATAAGCTATGACTTTTGCTCTTATTTACGGGCTTTGTCTTATTGACATTGTGGTAAGTTTTCACACAGCAAAAATCTTCTCCCTTTTCTAACCGAGGTAAGTCATGGCAATTCAGGGTATTGAGAGCGTAATGCAGCAGCTGCAGACCGCAGCGATTCAGGCAAGCGGTAAGCAGACCGATGCGGTCAGCCACGCAGATTTCGCAGACGCGATGAAAGTTGCGCTGAACAAAATCAGCGATACGCAAACTGAAGCACGTACGCAGGCGCAGGATTTTGAGTTGGGTAAACCCGGCGTGAACCTGAATGACGTTATGATCGATATGCAGAAGGCATCGCTTTCTATGCAGATGGGCATTCAGGTGCGCAACAAGCTGGTCAATGCCTACTCCGAAGTGATGAATATGCAGGTATAGTCCGCCAGCCTTCTGGTTTAAAACCGCTTATTACCGCCGTATTTCGCGCCAGGGCCATACGCAGGCCTGGGCGCCAACGTTTCTGGGGTAGGGCCATCGCGCCATTGCGCATCTGGCTGGCCTACGGATGCCAGTAGCAGTTTTGCCGGGCGAATGCCGTGGCCTGCCGGCTTAAGGACTGAAGTAGTGAATAAAAGCGGGTATAAGCTGCACCAGAAAAATGGCACTTACCACCCATAAAATAATGCTTTGTTTCGCTTCGCTGACGTCTGCCCGTGTGGCATAGCTGGCCTTGATGACCGCCACGTCTGTCCGGACGATGTACATATCTTCTTCCAGTTTTTTGATTCGGTTAAGCATCCTTTCTTCTCCGCTGATCTGGCCGTCATGAGGCTGGTTTAACGCCGGGAACGGCAAGCTGACTGTTTTCTTTACTTGCCTTCGCATAAGTTACGCTCCCTTGCCATACTGCTTTTGGCATCCGTTGTAACGGTCTGTCCTGACTTTTCTCTGACTTCGTTTTGTATCCTAAGCCTGTTGCCGAAAGGCTGTCACCGACAACTTCTTTCAGATCTGACGTTTATTCCAAAAAATAAAATCTCTTACAGCCGACTTGCAGAAGAATGCATAACCCTTCGCAAAACGGGAGCAAAAAATCGTTATAGCGGCGTCAGATAGCGCTTACCAGAAGGGCAGAACAGGACATTTATGCAGCATGTTGGCAAAGCGTTTAGCGGCGTCGGGCAAAAATAGGGACTTCATCAAATCATTAAGGCAGGCTTTTAATGGAAACGTTGATTGGCTCAGCTCTGATTTTTTTTACCCTGCTTCTGGTTACGTACGGTAGCCGGAAACGGGTCGCAAAAAACACCACGGTAAAATCCCCCGCAAAGAATTGATAAACAAGATTTGACTGTTTCTGAGTGTGAAAGGCGTAAGGCTTGACAAGGGGGTGGTACGACTACGCTATCCGGATTATGTCTACCGGGGTAAATGCCTCTTGAGTTTAGTCTTAATGTCGGCAAAAGGCCTTAAAGGCCGTGAATATATCAAGGATCCGCAGGATCCGGGCTGCTATGACGGCAGCCCGCTTCAGAGCCGCTGTCGAGCGACTGACACCGTTACGGCACGCTACCAGGGTGACAGGACGTTAATGGATAAAAATGCTGTGACAGCGCTGTGATGGCGTTTTAGCAGGCGTATCCATATCAGAAGCGGCTTTAAGAACTTCACCAACGTCAACGAAGCAGTTTGACGGAATAAATAATCGCATTTATTGATGTGGAACGGGTGTTAGATTCGACAGAGACGGCAGGGAGTGTTAGGCTGGAGCTTCAATTTCGTAAAACTAAGGCTACTTATTCCTCCTATCAAATTCAGATGTCCGACATGCCACGGATGTCAGTACCGCTTCTCGCTCCACAGTATCACGCCTAAAAATCCTCACGGCGCTAACTGCATCTTCTGCAAAGCCACCATGACGGTTAGCTACAAAGCTTTCGCCAGCTAGTCTATCGCCCCAAAAAAGTTTTTTTCCGGCCTGTCACGCTGCTAACGCCGATCGGGCCTGATTTTCCGTCGGCCTGCGCGCATTTTACTGCGCAGACCTGCACTGTTGCGCCCTGCGACAGTACGGGGGAACGGTGGGAAGGGGAGAACGACCTTTAAAACCGTACCAGCCGCTATGAAAAAAACTTGCCTGCCCGGTAAAAGAAATAATACTGCATATAAAACCAGTATAAATTACAGGAGCAGGCCATTGTGTCACTTGTGTACCGCCTTCAGCACCCTCAAACTGCAGCCCGCCAACGTTCGCGTTATCCGCCGGGCAAGCTGTTCTTCCTGCGCCAACACCTTCTGCATCTCGGCACGTCTGGCCTTATAACGGCTCTTGCTGGTGCCGGCAGGACGGGACTTTTTCCAGATGATAATGGTCATAAACAACCCTCCGGTTACGGGCAAATTAGTCGATTTCCCAGCGACTTAAACAAGGCGATGAGGAATGTTAAGTGGGGGGAATTTGTCCACCTTAAAAAACAATAGCCATAGTTATTATTAATATCAATAGGTATTGCAAGTATAACTTTTGTTATTGGCTTAAGTTGTTGTTTTTGTTTGCTTAATTATTTTCTTAACGCTTTTTTTACGTATTATTCTGGCGATGTTATTAAAAGCTTTACTAATCTATTCAGTTGAATCAATGCGCCAAAGCCTCTGCGCAGATTAACTGTTACAGAGGATGGGTTTTCGCGAGGATAAGCTGATGATATCTGTGCTGCACAGAGTGTCTGGGGGGCGTTACAAAGAAACCATTCTGCCAGGGCAGGATGTCAGTAACTATCGCCTTAAATCACGGATTAGAAAGATCGCTACGCCAATCAGTTCTGACTCATCGGAGAGTTCTACGGCGGGCAATCGGGGATCGTCCACGGTTAAAAAACCATTGGAGGGGCCTTCCAGATAGCGATAAACCGAGATGCGTGAACTCACCCTGGCCATGACCAAATCTCCAGATTCGGGTGGTACGTCGGTATCGACAATAACGATGCTGCCGGTAGTGGCTTCCGCGCAGCCACTGTTCCTGTCAAGAATGTAGGCGCGCCAGGTCTTCTTCGCCTTTACTCCATTGGGCGAAGAGACTATTTCCCCTGTTTTCCCTTCCGGTCCCCAGACCGGAATCGTCGATCCACTTTTTACTTTATCAATAGCGCTCAGCCCAGCGTTGCCGCGCATCTCTCCTTCGCCGCTGGCCAGCCATTGCACATTAACATCCAGCGCTCTGGCAATATCGACCAGTTTGCGCGACCCTTCGGCCTCTCCCTTGGTCAGACGCCAGATCGTAGGTTGTGATACGCCCGATGCTTTAGCTAAAGCACCCTGGGTGATCCCCATCATGGTCATAGCCATGTTCAGTCGGTAGGCGAGTGTATTCGGTTTCATATACCAGAATTTATAGCGACGCGTATTTTTCGTCAAACACGCTTTGCTATTGGCAGGTTTAATAACCTATGCTATTAATTAAGGTGTGTTGATACTTAAGCGGATAAAAGTTCTTCCTTCAGGCTATCAGTTTCAGCACGCCCGCTCTTTGACAATCAGGCCGTCCAGCCTAACCGCTGGCAACCCATTTGACCCAGGGAAAACAAGCGAAGCGGCAGCGCCGCACGCAAAAAAACAGTACCGTTTTGAAATTAGCAGGTGTTAAGAGAAAGTGTGGGAAACTTCATTTTTTCTTCTGCTTTACTCACTCTGAGGGGGTCAAGATGCGAGACATGAAACGCTTGCTGGAAAAATGGGGAGGCTGGGCGGCGACGGAACAGAGCGGCGTCAGCTATTCACACATCGCCGCCGGATTCCGCGGATTGATTACCGCCGCGCCTTCCGATCGTCCTACCTGTAGTGATAACGACGGCATGATCCTTGATAGCTGCATCAGCAGACTGAAAATTAATCATCCTGACGAACATGCGCTGCTGGTGGCGCACTATCACTATCGGATCTCACTGCGCTCTATTGCGCGCCGTCGTCGCTGTGCGGACGGCACCATTCGTAAACAGCTGCAAACCGCCGAGGGCTTTGTTGAAGGCGTGCTGAGCGCGCTGGAGGTAGAGCTGGAGTGCGAAAAATAATTTTCGCCTCGTTACGGGCCTAAATATTTTATTTCCTTTAAAAAATTCCTTTAACTTTAAATATCTTTTCCTATAGCTTGAAAATTTTTTTAAGAAAAATTGGTTGCGTACGCAATTTCGGTTCTAGTGTGTTAGAAAGGCAATTTAAACCGCCTGCATAAATATAAAATTCATTTTCACCGGGGAAAGGTCCTTATCCATTCCGCTACGGCGGCTTATTCGATGAAGGGGTGAAAAATGAGTAAGATAATTCAAATTTTGGCCTATGAAGAAGGCTATAAAGAGAAGCCATATATCGATACTGAAGGCTACCCAACGGTGGGGTGCGGTATTCTCATTGGCCCCAAAGAGGCGCCGCTGAAATATTATTCATTCACCGTTCCGCGTGAGGTCGGCGATGTATGGATGCAAAAAATAATTAACGACAAAATAAAGGAAATGAATAACAGACCGGTATTAGTAGCCGCGCTCAAAGAGTGCAACGAAGCTCGCGCTGATGTGCTTTACAGTATGGCTTATCAGCTTGGCATCGACGGGCTGGCCGCGTTTAAAAATACGCTGGTCATGATTTCCAATAAAAACTTTTCAGGCGCGGCGGAAGGAATGCTGAGCAGCCTCTGGGCAAAACAGACGCCTGCCCGAGCGAAGCGTCATGCAGAGGCTATGCGCAGCGGAACTTATGATGCGTGGCAGGGGGCGTTATGAAATTTATCCTCTTTATTCTTATTGTGATGGCGATCGGGTTTATCGTCTGGTGGAGCAGTAAACACGGCAACATCCAGCTGGTAGCCCACGCTAAGCTCCTGTTCAAAACCTGGTCTGTCTGGCTGGCCTCCGCCGGCTCGGCCATCGGCGCCTGGGTGCAGTCCTTCCCGGATTCCGCTTCCAGCGCGTGGAACGGCCTGCCTGAGGATGTAAAAACGGTTATTCCGCAGCATTTTCTGGGCTTCCTGGCCTCTTTTATGGTCGCGATGGCGGTAATCGCCCAGTTTATCCGACAGAAAAAATTAGCGGCGGAAAAAGGGCAGCTGGCCGCCGGGCCAACGGCGGAAATAAGGCCAATTCGGGTGCCGGTCGCTAACCCGCTAACCGCGGTTACGGCGCCGGCTATGGCTTCCGGCTCGGTGATGCCAGAGATATTAGCAATGCCAATGGCAGCAGCAGCGGGGATGGGATCCTCCTCGGCCATGATGTCGGTCGTGACGTCAGAGCAAACCCCCGTGCCCGGCAGGCCGGTTACGCCGGAAACGACGACGCCGCCTGACGCAACGACGCCGTCTGACGCAGCACCTGCGGCATCTGATTCAACGCCTGCGGCACCGGTATCAACGCCCGTGGCACCTGAGGTGTCAGTCGTGACATCAGAGCAAACTCCGGTGCCCGGCAGGCCGGTTACGCCGGAAACGACGCAGCCTGACGCAATGACGCCGTCTGACGCAGCACCTGCGGAATCTGATTCAACGCCTGCGGCACCGGTATCAACGCCCGTGGCGCCTGAGGTTTCAGTCGTGACATCGGAGCAAACCCCGGTGCCCGGCAGGCCGGTTACGCCGGAAACGACGCAGCCTGACGCAACGACGCAGCCTGACGCAACGACGCCGCCTGACGCAGCGCCTGCGGACTCTGATTCAGCGCCCGCCGCGCCGATATCAACGCCCGTGGCACCTGAGGTTTCAGTCGTGACATCGGAGCAAACTCCGGTGCCCGGCAGACCGGTTACGCCGGAAACGACAACGACGCCTGACGCAGCACCTGCGGAACCTGGCGCAGCACCTGCGGAATCTGACTCAACGCCCGCAGCGCCGATATCAACGCCCGTGGCGCCTGAGGTGTCAGTCGTGACGTCGGAGCAAACCGCGGTACCCGGCAGGCCGGTCACGCCGGAAACGACGGCACCTGACGCAACGACGCCATCTGACCCGGCACCTGCGGACTCTGACGCAACGACGCCATCTGACCCGGCACCTGCGGACTCTGACGCAACGCCCGTAGCGCCGGTATCAACGCCCGTAGCGCCTGAAGTTTCGGTAGTAACGTCGGATCAAACTGCCGTAGCCGGCAGGCCAGGCGGTTCGCATACGGCGGCAGCACCTGCTTCAGCCCCTGTGGCACCGGAAACGCAGCCTAAACCGGGAGAGAAATCATGACAAGTTTCCTCGCCTTATTTAACGGGAGCTGGCATGTCCTTGCCGGGATCGGCGTAGTAATCGCGGCAGTCGTGGCCAGCTGGTTCGGCGGTAAAAAAACCGGCAAGGTGCAGGAGAAAGCGAAAGCGGACGTTCAGGCCGCAAAGGTTGAAAGCGCGCAAATTTCCGCCGTTGCTGAAAAGCAGGCAAAAAATAGCGAGGAAGCCAAAAATGTTCAGGCCGCTAATAATGCTCTTAATGACGACGACGCTCGTCGCAAGCTGCGCGAGTCGCAATACAACGACAAACAGCTCTAGGCTAATTGTGGATTCATCCTGTACGTTTTTCTCACCTATTAAAACATACGGGGAAGACTGGAAACTCATGGACATCAGGACAGTGAAGGAAATAAATGTGCACAATGATATGTGGAATAAACTCTGCACAAATAAAACGGACACTAATCGTCCTCCAGGGGAAGGAGCAGGCGGGAAATAATAAAGGCTAAATCTG
>Ga0209371_1000816_pt1 | contig 25683 bp, 27 predicted proteins | sample AgamicAtAmrz_FD_187165 | JGI IMG/M metagenome (GOLD analysis project Ga0209371, IMG submission 187165) | Agave microbial communities from Guanajuato, Mexico - At.Am.rz (SPAdes) (version 2) | ecosystem: Host-associated > Plants > Roots > Rhizosphere | place: Guanajato, Mexico | collected 2012-06-07
AGAGTACTCGGCTACGAACCGAGCGGTCGGAGGTTCGAATCCTCCCGGATGCACCATCTTCATCAGTGTTGCGGCATGATGAGCGACAGTGATTCAGTAGTACAGCAGTAAATCCCAATGCATCCGTAGCTCAGCTGGATAGAGTACTCGGCTACGAACCGAGCGGTCGGAGGTTCGAATCCTCCCGGATGCACCATATTTCGCTTAAGTGTCAGCAATGATGATTAAGCAAATAGCGCGGCAGCAATCGCGAACACCTGGAAGGATAACACTGCGCAGCAGTGGCCCGCAGGGTGAGGCGCCAGCCGAATCATCCTCCCGGATGCACCATATCTCGCTTAGCTATCAGCAATGACGTTTACCCGAAGCACCATTTAATGTCAGGCCCGCAGTAAACAACCCCTCTGGCTTCAGCCAGTTTTTTTAAAGCCTTGATTAGTTACAACATACTTAATACAGCGCTAATACCCTTGCGTTCTGCGCCTGTTTTCTGCTTTTCAACATCCCATTAGCAAACTTGCAACCGTGACGCGGATCACGTTTAATAGCGGCGCCCATTCTTATCTGACCTGACCTATGATCGTACGCCCACAACAACACTGGCTGGCCCTGATTTTTGTCTGGCACGGCTCGGTACTGTCGAAGATTTTTACCCGTTTACTGCTTAACTTCCTCCTGTCGGTCACCGTGGTAATGATGTTGCCCTGGTATGCCTCGCTGGGGATCAAACTCACCGTTGCGCCCTTCAGCATTCTCGGCGTGGCTATCGCGATATTTCTCGGCTTTCGCAATAACGCCTGCTATGCGCGCTATGTGGAAGCACGTCAGCTGTGGGGCCAGTTAATGATTGCGGCGCGCTCCCTGCTGCGTGAAGTAAAAAATACGCTGCCGGACGATCCGGCCATTGGCGAGTTCGTCAGGCTACAGATTGCGTTTGCCCACTGTCTGCGCATGACGCTGCGTCGTCAGCCGCTGGCCGGGAAGCTGGATCGCTATCTCACCGCAGAAGACCAGCAGGCCGTTATCAGCGCCAATTCCCCTGCTAACCGCATTCTGCTGCTGATGGGTAACTGGCTGGCGGTACGGCGTCGGGAAGGACAGCTCTCGGATATCCTGTTCCACAGCCTGAATAATCGTCTTAACGATATGTCGGTTGTGCTGGCTGGCTGCGAGCGCATAGCCAACACGCCGGTGCCGTTCGCCTATACGCTCATCCTTCACCGCACGGTTTATCTGTTCTGCATCCTGCTGCCGTTTGCGCTGGTAGTCGATCTGCATTACATGACGCCGTTCATCTCGGTATTGGTTTCCTATACCTTTATTGCCCTGGATGCGCTTGCTGAAGAGCTGGAAGATCCGTTCGGCACGGAAAACAACGATCTTCCTCTGGATGCCATCTGCAACAATATGGAGATCGATCTGCTGCAGATGAATGATGAAGCGGATGTTCCCGCGCGCATCCTGCCGGATAAGCGCTACCAGCTCACCTGAACACCAGCCCGGTTGTCGCTATTTCGTCCTGCCTTTATTGCTTCCCGCGCCAGAATGCGACAACTGGCGCGCTTTACGCTACATTAGCAGTCCGAAACATTGCGGGTGAGGACACGATGTACGATCGATACGATGGACTGATTTTCGACATGGACGGCACGATTCTGGATACCGAGCCGACCCATCGCAAAGCATGGCATCAGGTGCTGACAAAGTACGGGATGCGCTTTGATGAACAGGCAATGGTGGCGCTCAACGGCTCGCCGACGTGGCGTATCGCCCAGACCGTTATTGAACTCAATAACGCCACCCTTGACCCTCACCAGCTGGCCGCGGAAAAAACCGCAGCGGTACGCGCCATGTTGCTGGATGACGTGCGTCCTTTACCCCTGATTGAGGTGGTGAAAACGTGGTATGGCCGTCGTCCGATGGCTGTAGGCACCGGTAGCGAAAGCGCACTGGCGGACGCGCTGCTCAATCATCTTGGTATTCGCCACTATTTCGACGCGGTGGTGGCTGCCGATCACGTCACGCATCATAAACCTGCTCCAGATACTTTCCTGCGCTGTGCTGAACTGATGGGCGTGGCGCCAGAGAAGTGCGTGGTGTTTGAAGATGCTGACTTTGGCCTGCAGGCAGCCCGGCTGGCAGGGATGGACGCTGTAGATGTGCGCTTGCTGTGAGCGATGCGCTAAGCCTGCTTTCCCTCTTCGCCAGCAGCTTTCTCAGCGCCACGCTGCTACCGGGTAGCTCCGAAGCGGTGCTGGTTGCGCTACTGGTCGCGGGAAAGAGTCAGCCCTTGATGCTGGTATTAATAGCAACAATGGGTAATAGCCTTGGAGGGCTAACTAACGTTATTCTTGGGCGGTTTTTCCCACTGCGTGAACGTTCACCCAGACAGGAAAAGCTGGCCCGCTGGCTCAGACGGTTCGGGCCGGTAACACTTCTCCTTAGCTGGATGCCAGTTATTGGAGATTTGCTGTGTCTGCTGGCCGGCTGGCTGCGTCAGCCCTGGGGACCAGTGATTTTTTTCTTATGCCTTGGCAAGGCGTTACGTTATGTCGTAGTCACGTATGTAACGCTTCAGGGGATGACGTGGTGGCACTAATTGGTTGTTTGAACAAGGAACAGCGAATGCCGGTAATACGCACGCTGATCATACGATTAAAGACGACGTTCTTAATCATCAACCATTACAATTATGCTTAATAAAAATATTTCGACAGGCGGGAGGTCAATTTGATCCCGGACGTATCACAGGCGCTGGCCTGGCTGGAAGCACACCCTCAGGCAGTTGAGGGTATCCGTCGTGGGCTGGAGCGCGAAACGCTGCGCGTCACCCCGGAAGGAAGCCTTGCGACAACAGGGCATCCGGAAGCCCTGGGCGCAGCACTGACCCATAGCTGGATCACTACCGACTTCGCAGAAGCACTGCTGGAATTCATCACGCCGGTTGATGGCGACATCGACCATATGCTGACGGTGATGCGCGATATTCATCGTTATGCCGCGCGTAATATCGGCGACGAGCGTCTGTGGCCGCTCAGCATGCCTTGCTATGTGGAAGAGGGGCATAACATCGAGCTGGCGCAGTACGGCAGCTCGAATATTGGCCGTCTGAAGACGCTGTACCGTGAAGGGCTGAAGAACCGCTATGGCGCGCTGATGCAGACCATTTCCGGCGTGCATTTTAATTTCTCGCTGCCGCTGGCTTTCTGGCAGGCGAAATGTGATGTGCAGGATGAACAGAGCGGTAAAGAAGCGATCTCGGCCGGTTATTTCCGTCTGATCCGTAACTACTACCGTTTTGGCTGGGTAATTCCTTACCTGTTCGGTGCCTCTCCTGCGATCTGCGCTTCTTTCTTACAGGGTAAGCCGACCACGCTGCCGTTTGAGAAGACCGAATGCGGCATGTACTACCTGCCGTACGCCACCTCGCTGCGCCTGAGCGACCTGGGTTATACCAATAAGTCGCAAAGCAATCTCGGAATTACGTTTAACGATCTGCACACCTATGTGGCAGGATTGAAGCGCGCGATCAAAACGCCGTCGGAAGAGTACGCGGCGCTGGGGCTGGAAAAAGACGGTAAACTGCTGCAGATCAACACCAACATTCTGCAGATTGAAAACGAACTCTACGCCCCGATCCGTCCTAAGCGCGTTACGCGCAGCGGTGAAACGCCGTCTGATGCGCTGATGCGTGGCGGGATTGAATACATCGAAGTGCGTTCCCTCGACATCAACCCGTTCTCGGCAACGGGCGTGGACGAGCAACAGGTGCGCTTCCTCGATCTGTTCCTGATCTGGTGTGTGCTGGCGGATGCGCCGGAGATGAGCAGCGATGAGTTGCTGTGTACCCGTACTAACTGGAATCGCGTGATTCTGGAAGGCCGCAAACCTGGCCTGACGCTGGGTGTGGGCTGTGAAACCGCCCAGCACCCGCTGCCGGAGGTGGGTAAAAATCTGTTCCGCGATCTGAAGCGCGTGGCGCAGACGCTTGATGGTATCGCCGGCGGCGACGCGTATCAGACGGTATGCGACAACCTGGTGGCGAGCTTTGACGATCCGGAGCTGACCTTCTCGGCGCGTATTCTGCGTTCGATGATTGATGAAGGGATTAGCGGGACCGGCCGGGCGCTGGCCGAGCAGTATCGCGCCGAGCTGCGCGAAGAGCCGCTGGAGATCCTGAAAGAGGACGATTTCTCTCGCGAGCGTGATGCATCGCTGGTGCGTCAGCAGGAGATTGAAGCGTCGGACAGCGAGCCGTTTGAACGTTTCCTGCAGCGTAACGCCTGACAGAAAAGAAAAAGGCCACAATAATGTGGCCAAACTGTCATCTCTGAACTCAGGGATGATGATGATAACAAATGCGCGTCTTTCATATACTGAGAGTCGGCCAGAACGAATTAGTTCAGTTAATTTTAAAAAAAATCACTATCGGAGGTGACAGATGCCATTGTTGGATAGCTTCACAGTTGACCATACCCGTATGGAAGCGCCTGCTGTACGTGTGGCAAAGACCATGAACACCCCGCACGGTGACACTATCACCGTATTCGATCTGCGTTTTTGCATCCCGAATAAAGAAGTAATGCCGGAAAAGGGCATTCACACGCTTGAGCACCTGTTTGCCGGCTTTATGCGCGATCACCTGAACGGCAACGGTGTCGAAATTATCGACATCTCTCCGATGGGCTGCCGTACCGGTTTCTACATGAGCCTGATTGGTCAGCCGGACGAGCAACGCGTTGCCGATGCCTGGAAAGCGGCAATGGCTGACGTGCTGAAGGTAAAAGAGCAGAACCAGATCCCGGAACTGAACGTTTACCAGTGCGGTACTTACCAGATGCACTCGCTGCAGGAAGCGCAGGATATCGCGCGCCACATTCTGGAGCACGACGTTCGCGTCAACAGCAATGACGAGCTGGCGCTACCGAAAGAGAAGCTGCAGGAGCTGCACATCTAGCGGCACGTTGAGTGATAAAAAAACCACCCTGCGGGGTGGTTTTTTTTGTCTGCAATCCAGCGTCAGGATGCTGACGGGAAGCAAACGTTTTTGATCAGAGGTAGCTTGCCGGGTAATGAAGATAACCAAATGAAAACGTAGTCGCGTTTCTTTTTTATAACTATCAATTAACCACAACAGTAAACAGCACTATCGCGCACAGGACAATAGATGCCAGCAGACCTGCCATAAAATAGATGGCGCCTGGGGAGTACTTCATTCGTTCTGAACCTTGACGTGTAATAGCGGATATATCCTATACCAGGAATAATCCTAAGTACAGTGAGTGTGCAGGTTAAAGGCGTTGATTTATATAGAATAAATTTTAAAGCCCTGAAGCTATAGCATGCAGCGCCGCGATTATACGTGACGCAGAAATAAAAAGAATCTACCGCTTTTGGTGGGATATGGCGCTGGCAGGCTGCGTATTATGAAAAATGCGTTGTTTCTTAATACAAATATGCCGCCGATTAATTCGGTTCCGAATATTACTTCACCACGATTTCAGAAAACGTTAAGCGCAGGGTATGATGCGCGAAAAAAAAGCGCCATTGCTGGCGCTTTTTTCAGTGTGCTCCACCGCTGCCGCTTCCGGCGCCAAACGGCGGTCTGGCAAACCAGACCAGCGTTAACAGCAGGAGGAACACCCCGGCTGACACCCAGAAGATCTCGTTTGCGGAGATGATCAGCCCCTGATTGGTGATCTGCTGGGCAATATAGCCCGACGCCTGCTGCTGCGTCATGCCCATCCCTTCCAGCTGGCTGTACATCTGCTGCGCGTTCGGATTGAACGCATTCACCGACTCGCTCAGCTGCGCATGGTGCATTGACTCGCGGTTGGTCCACAGCGTGGTGGTAATCGAGGTGCCTATCGATCCCGCCAGGGTACGGGTAAAGTTCGACAGGCTCGATGCCGCCGCCAGCCGCTCCGGCGGTAAACCGGACAGGGTAATGGTGGTAAGCGGCATAAAGAAGCACGCCACGGCAAAGCCCTGAATAAACTGCGGCCAGGCCGACGCCCCGAAATCCATACCCGGCTCGAAGGTGTACGCGCGCCAGTAGAAGCAGACGGCGTACATAATAAAGCTGAAGGTCACGAGGCGGCGCATATCGAGGCGATGCGCGAAACGCCCGATGATCGGCGACAGCAGTACCGGTATGATCCCGACCGGCGCAGACGCCAGCCCGGCCCAGGTGGCGGTATAGCCATACACCTCCTGAAGCAGCTGCGGTAGCAGCACAATCGACCCGAAGTAGAGCATGTACGCCAGGCTGATACACAGACAGCCGATGGTAAAGTTGCGCGATTTAAACAGCGAGAGATCGACTATCGGGTTTTCGTCGGTCAGCTCCCAGACAATCAGGAAGCTAAGCGCCACCACCGCCACAATGGTCAGCACGATGATTTCGGTCGAGGCGAACCAGTCCAGCTCTTTGCCCTGGTCAAGCATCACCTGCAGGCTACCAATTCCCACCACCAGCAGCGCCAGCCCCACGGCATCAATACGCCGCTGCTCGGTCCGGGTTTCCCGGTTGCGCAGCGTCTGCAGCGTCAGCAGCACCACCAGCGCGCCGATCGGCACGTTGATAAAGAAGATCCAGCCCCAGTGGTAGTTGTCGCTGATCCAGCCGCCAAGAATCGGCCCGAAGATCGGCGCAACGATCACCGTCATCGACCAGAGCGCCAGCGCCACCGAGCGTTTCGCCGGCGGGTAGTTGCTCAGCAGCAGACTCTGGGACAGCGGGATCAGCGGCCCAGCAACAATCCCCTGCAACACGCGGAAGAAGATCAGCATGTTCAGGCTGGTCGACATGCCACACGCCCAGGAGGCGATCACAAAGGCGATGGTCGACCACAGGAACAGCTTTACTTCCCCGAAGCGCTTTGCCAGCCAGCCGGTGAGCGGAATCGAGATGGCGTTCGCCACCCCGAAAGAGGTGATAACCCAGGTCCCCTGGCTCATGGAAGAGCCAAGGTTACCGGCGATGGTGGGGATCGCCACGTTCGCGATGGTGGAGTCCAGCACCTGCATAAACGTCGCAAGCGATAGCGCGATGGTCATAATGACCAGCTGCGCGCCTTCCAGCGGTTTTCGCTGTGGCTGTTGCATGACTTCCTCCGCCGCTTAGCCCGCGTTCGCCTGCACGATGTCGTTGATGAGCTTGTTGACCGGCTCAAGTTTGATTTCGCGCGCGTTGCTCTCGTAGGCCGGCGCAGCGCGGGTCTGGGTCGCCAGCATCGCACCGTCGCGGGCGGTGGTGTCTACCGTCACCAGCGTGGAAAGCCCGATACGCAGCGGATGATCGGTCAGCTGCTGTTGATCCAACTCGATACGCACCGGCAGACGCTGAACCACTTTGATCCAGTTCCCGGTCGCGTTTTGGGCGGGGAGCAGCGAGAAGGCGCTGCCGGTGCCCATATCCAGGCCCACCACTTTGCCGGTGTACTTCACGTCATCGCCGTAGATGTCGCTCACTACGGTAGCCGGCTGGCCGATACGCATGTGCGCCAGCTGGGTCTCTTTGAAGTTAGCATCCACCCACAGATGGGTTGCGGGCACCACCGCCATCAGCGGCGTGGTCGGGCTGATCTGCGCCCCCGGCTGGACCGCGCGACGCGAAACGTAGCCGGTGATTGGGCTGACGATTTTCGTACGCTGCAGGGCAAGCCAGGCATTACGCACTTCGGTAGCGGCGTCTTTCACTGCCGGCTGATCTTCCAGCGTGGTGTTCAGCACCATCGCCTGGTTGGCATTGTACTGCTGGATTGCCACATCGAGCTGGGCCTGGGCGCTGGCAACGGCGTCACGCGCGTGCTGCAGCTCCTCACGACCAATCAGGTTGGCGCTGCCGAGCGGCACGCGGCGGTTGAAGTCGCTCTGCGCCTGCGCGAGCGCAGTCTTCTGCACTTCAATGCTGGCCTGCAGCTGCTTGCTGTTGATCATCAGCTGACGGGTCTGGCGCACGCTTGAAGCCAGCGCGGTCTGCGCTTTTTCAAACGCCTGCTGGGCATCGGTCGGATCGAGGGTGACCAGCACATCGCCCTGCTTCACGAAGTCGGTATTCTCAGCCCAGACTTTGGTTACGCTGCCGGACACCTGGGACATGATCTGTACCTGGTTACCCGCCACGTAAGCGTCGTCGGTCTCTTCGGCATAACGCAGCACCAGAAACCAGTAAATACCCCATGCCAAAGCAATAACAATAAAGAGCAGGGTCAAAATCAACAGCACGCGCTTACGCTTGCCGGATTTATTCACCGCTTGCTGCGGGGTGGTGTTCTCCGCATTTGCGCTCATGTTTTTCTCCACGATCTACTTTTTTTGTCATCGGCTGAGCCGACCTGTTTTATCAGAAAGGCCAGCAGTAAACTGCTGGCCTGTCAGTGTATCTCGTACAAAGCGAACGGACGTTTGCGAAACGAGCCGCTATCGTTACTTCGCGGTGGCGGCGATGAGGGTTTGATCCTCATCCATCTGGTCGAGACGGGTAAGTAACTTGCGCGTGATGTGCTCCAGCTGCTCTTTTTCCGCCACGCTCAGGGCAGCCCAGAGGTGGTGCAGGCAGTTGTGCTGAGGGGGAAGCACCTGGCGCAGAAACTCATGACCTTTATCCGTCAGATGCAGGTGCAGGCAGCGGCGGTCATTATCGCTTTCACGGCGCTCAATCCAGCCACGCTTTTCCAGTTCGTCTGCGATACGCGTAGCGTTAGTACGGGATGAGCCAAGTGCACAGCTCAGCTCGGAAGGCTGAATGCTGTGATTCTCCTGAGACTCAAGCGTAATCAACGCCATAAACAGCGTCTCGTTAATCCCCTGAGCTTTCAGCATCTTATTGCGGTTTTCCAGCAGCTTACCCTGCATATGCATACAGAGACGCGTCAGAAGGATCTCCTGGTACGGGAAATCTTCGTAGCGACTGGCGCGAAATTTTAGCATTTGTTCAATGGGCGTAAACGAACTATCCATCAGGTGTGACCTCATTAATTGCAGCCGATATAGTAACGACGGTAACAAATAAAGTAAATGTAATATTTGTCTGCGTTATGCTTCATACATTGCGTTACCGTCAGGGGTTGCGCATCAATCCATCATGCGCAACAGAAGCAGCGGTACGCTGCTGGCGTGATGTTTCCCTTCGCGGCCAGATGCCTGCGCGCCGGACGCAGCGCGGCCTGCCAACATCGCGTCAGGCATCGAACGTTCGCACGGTTGGCGGGCGCAGCGGCGGGAAAGGAGAGATCGAGTATCTTAACGCCTGTTACACAGGCGCTTAATGCGAGAGGGAAGGCAGGTGGCGCGCCGCGGCGTAAGTCGGGCCGGGCATCAAGTGTACCTTCTGGTAGTCGTACCGTCGGGCCGTAAGTGGCTGGCGGACGCATCGCAGAAATATCCATGTCAGATGTAATAAATCACCAACGTTAAAATCACTCGATTCAATAACACCCCTTAACCTTATCAGACTGTTTACGCCCTTAACACCCTGAAAGGGCGGTTAAGAGCGTAAAGAGGGCTGTACGCTATCAGTGGATCTCGCTCTGGCGGTGATATCCTCGCCACCACACTACCAGATTTAGCAGGGCCACCACCGCACCGGCGATACACACCCCGTTCCATCCGGCATGCTGATACGCCGATGCCGAGATCAGCGACCCGGCGGCACCACCAATAAAGTAGCTGGTCATATAGCCCGCAGTAAGACGGTTACGCGCATCGGGTTGCACCCGGTAGATCACGCTCTGATTGGTGATGTGTACTCCCTGGACCATCAGATCGAGCACCAGGATGCCGACGATCAGCGCCAGCACCGAGTACTGCCCGGCCACCAGCGCAATCCATGACAGCAGCAGCAGCACTAATCCCCAGGTGGTGGTGTGATGCGCTTTGCCTTTATCCACCAGCCCGCCGACCGGTCGTGCGCCCAGCGCGCCGGCGGCACCCGCCAGCCCGAACAGGCCGATGGTGCCGTCGGAAAAGTTGAACGGCGGCGCGGCCAGCAGAAACGCCATCGAAGTCCAGAGGATGCTGAAGTTAGCGAACGTCAGGCAGCCCAGCAGCGCCCGGGTACGCAGCAGCTTATTGCGGGTAAACAGGCTGAATACCGAGCCGAGCAGTTGCGGATAGTTAAGGTGAGTTTCTGATTTCATTTTCGGCAGGCCGCGCCACAGCGCGAACGCCATTACCACCATCAACCCCGACGCGACCCAGAATACGGTGCGCCAGCCGCCGAGGCTGGCGAGCAGCCCGGAGACGGTGCGGGCCAGCAGAATGCCGAGCAGCAGGCCGCTCATGATGGTGCCGACCACTTTACCCCGCGTCTCCGGCGTGGCGAGCGTCGCCGCCAGCGGGACGAGGATCTGTGCCACCACGCTGAACAGGCCGGTGAGGGCCGTGCCGAGGATCATCATTCCCAGCGACTGACTGGAGGCGGTGATCAGCAACCCGCCGGCGGCCAGCAGCGTCATCACCACAATCAGCCTGCGGCGCTCAAACATATCGCCGAGCGGCACCAGCAGCAGCAGGCCTGCCGCATAGCCGAGCTGAGCGGCGGTAACGATAAAGCCCGCCTGGTTTGCACTGAGGGAGAATGCGCGCGCGATGGTATCGAGCAGCGGTTGCGCGTAATAGTTACTGGCGACAGCAAGGCCAGTGGCGACAGACATCAGCGCGATAAGCGCCGGGCTAAGCCCTTGATCGTGTTTATTCATTTATATGAGTTATGTTTCCTTTGACAGGAGGACATCATAACCAATTGCGCGGCAGAGGTGAGGACGGGAAGGTGTTGGTTTGTGCGCTTTGCGGCTGGCGGCGGCGCGCCTCTGTTGTGTTGCACGCGCCTGCCCATAAAAAAGCCCCTCGCCGTGAGGGGAGGGGCTGAAGAGAAGGTTAACGCACGGTTACTTCTGGGCGGCCAGCGCCTCTTTGATCCAGCCGTCGAATTGCTGCTGGTGCGCTTTGATCCAGCCGTCAACGTGACCCTGCACGTCCGCTTCTGACGATTTCCCTGCGCGCATCATCGCATTCTGGGCGTTGATGTCGGTGATCGGCAGCTTCATCACGGCAAACAGCTTCGCCGCCGCCGGGTTTTTCTCAGCCCAGGCCTTGTTCGCCACGATGTGCATGGTGTTCACCGGGAAGCCGTAGTTAGCGCCGTTCGGCAGTTTGGTATCAATGTCTTTCTGCTCACCCGGCAGGGAAGAGAACGGCACCTGCAGCCAGACCACATCTTTACCCGGCTTCAGCACGTCGCTTACCCAGTACGGCGTCCAGGTGTAATACAGCACCGGTTTGCCCTCTTTGAAGCGGGTGATGGTATCCGCCATCATAGCGGCATAGTTACCCTGGTTATGCACCACGGTATCTTTCAGGCCGTAAGCATCCATCTGATGATTAATCACCGCTTCGCAGCCCCAGCCAGGCGTGCAGCCGGTCATATCCGCTTTACCGTCGCCGTTGGTATCAAACAGCTTCGCGATTTTCGGATCTTTAAGCTGCTCAACGTTGGTGATTTTGTATTGCTCGGCGGTTTTACGGTCGATGAGATAACCCTGCGCTGCGCCGGTCACGAATACACCCTCGCGATAAAACTTCTTATCACCGCCTGCTGCCGCGTACATGTCGTCATGCAGTGGCTGCCAGTTCACGGCGGTAAACGTGGCATCGCCAGCAGCCAATGAGGTGTACCCGACGTTGTAATCCACTTCGCTGGTGGCGTTCACGGTATAGCCGAGTTTCTCCAGCGCGCGGCTGACCAGCAGCGTCTGGAACGACTCTTCAGTGATGGTGCTCTGCACCGGCTGCACGGTAATGCCTTTACCCGGCAGGTCGGCGGCGAAAGTGCTGGTGGAAACAAGGGTGGCAAGGGCCGTAGCAAGAATTACGCTATGTCGCATCGTTGTTCCTTATTGTGATGTTCAGAGTGGTGCTGTGCCGGTGGGAAAACCACCGCGGATAACGCATCGCGCCCGGCAGGATAGCGCCGGGCGCAGAGGCGATTATTTAATGAAAGGACGCGTGACCAGACCAATCGGGCCGGAGGTGTACCAGCGGCGGTTGCCGCGCGAACGGGAATCACGCCCCATCGCCTGGGTCAGACGGTCAAGGATGATGGCGAGGATGACGATCCCCACACCGCCCACGGTAGCAAGACCCATATCGAGTCGGCCAATACCGCGCAGTACCATCTGGCCCAGACCGCCCACGGCAATCATCGAGGCGATAACCACCATCGACAGCGCCAGCATCAGCGTCTGGTTGATGCCTGCCATAATGGTCGGCATTGCCAGCGGGAGTTGCACTTTAAACAGCATCTGACGCGGGCTGGCACCGAACGAGCGTGAGGCTTCAATCAGGTCAGCCGGCACCTGGTTGATACCAAGAATGGTCAGGCGCACTACCGGCGGCAGGGCAAAGATAATGGTCACCACCACGCCCGGCACGTTGCCGATACCGAACAGCATCACGATCGGCACCAGATAAACAAACGCCGGGGTGGTCTGCATCGCATCCAGCATGGGTCGAATGATCTTCGCCGCCCGTTCGCTGCGCGCCAGCCATATGCCGAGCGGCAGGCCGATGACAATACAGAACAGCAGCGCCGTCAGGACCAGCGCCAGGGTGATCATCGCCTGCGACCAGGCACCAATGGCACCGATGGCAATCAGCGACACCAGAGTAGCCACGCCCATGCCGACGCTGGAGATCTGCCAGGCAATCAGCGCGAACAGGATAATCGCCACCGGGGCCGGCATGCCGAGCAGCAGCTGCTGGAACGCGCTGAGGATGTAATCCACCGGCACGCGGATGCCCTGGAACACCGGGCGGAAGTGCAGCACGATCCAGTCGATGGCCTCGGTAACCCAGCTGTCGAGCGGGATCAGGGTCTTATGGAACGGGTCCATGATGTTAAAATGCTCTGGCGCCGGTGCCGGTGCGCTGGTCAGCCAGTCGGTTGCGCCATCGGTAGGCGTCGGCGTCGGGCTACCCCAGGCATCGGCGCTGCCGCTGGCGGCATCCTGTGCCGGTGCGGCTGCATTGCCCCACGCGTCTGCACCGCTGGCAGCATCCTGAGTTGCGGCCTGATTTGCGGCATCCTGGGTCTGCGCCCCGGTCTCCCACGGATTAGTGGTTTGCTTACTCATTGTTTGCCCCCTCGCGATCTAAAGCCTTCAGCAGCATCCCTTTCGAGATGATGCCCAGATACTGCTGCTCTGCGTCCACCACCGGCACGGCGCAAGGCGCGATACCAACGGGCGTGAGCAGTTCGCTCAGCGGGGTGTCGGCCTCAACGGCTGACGGCGTATCAAGCAGCGCCGCATCCAGCCCCTGGCCGGCAGCGAGGGCGGCTTTCAGGGAATCGATAGACACGGTGCCAACAAACCTGTTGCCGCGCTCAATCACGTACCCGAAGTCGCGATCTTCATCCTGAAGTAGTTTCAGCGCGGAACGCGGACCGAAGCCCGGGGTTTTGCGCAGCAGCCCCACCGGCGTACGGCGGGCAATATCTTTGGCGCTGAACACCTGGCTAATATCGACGCCGCGGAAGAAGGTGCGCACATAATCGTTGGCCGGATTATTGAGAATTTCATCCGGCGTACCGACCTGCACCACTTCGCCATTTTGCATAATGGCAATGCGGTCGCCGATGCGCATGGCTTCGTCGAGATCGTGGGAAATAAACACAATGGTGCGCTGATGTCTGGACTGTAATTTCACCAGCTCATCCTGCATTTCGCTGCGAATTAATGGATCGAGCGCCGAGAAGGCTTCGTCCATCAATAAAATATCCGGATTAATTGCCAGCGCGCGCGCCAGACCGACACGCTGACGCATGCCCCCGGAGAGTTCATCCGGATAAGAGTGAGCATAATTTTCCAGCCCAACCTGACGCAGGGCGTCAATGGCTTTTTCCTGACGCTCTTTCACCGGCACGCCGGCTAATTCCATACCGAACGCGGTATTATCCACCACGGTCATATGGGGCATCAGGGCGAAGGACTGGAATACCATCGCTATCTTTTTCCTGCGCACCTCGCGGAGCTCGGCGTCTGATATTCTGGCGATGTCGGTGCCATCAATCAAAACCTGTCCACGGGTAGGTTCAATCAGGCGATTGAGAAGGCGAACCATGGTGGATTTCCCGGAGCCGGATAATCCCATGATGACGAATATCTCGCCTTCTTCAATGGCCAGACTGGCATCAATGACGCCAAGTGACAGCCCGGTTTTCTCTAATATCTCGTTTTTCGAAAGCCCTTTGTCGATATATTTAAATGCCCGATCGGGGTGCTCGCCGAATATTTTATAAAGGTTTCTAACTTCTAATTTAATTGCCATGCAATAACATTATTCCTGTTATATATCGATAGTATTACCATTTGTGTGTGAAATAAAAACTGGCTATACCCTAACATACTCAGATTCTGAGACAACCCTCAAATGATTTGTGGCATGGAATTTGCCAAAGGCTGGTGGCGCGGGTTTCCCATGATATAAGGGCTGAGCGGTGATTGTTACAGGCAGATATTTTTGCAATTCTGGCGGGTAATTTCGGGTGAAACTGTTCGGATTCTTACGAAATTAATGTAAATATCAGTGGCAATACCAGGGAAAATAGCGGGTAAAAAAATAGATGGTGAATAAAAAATAATGGGGCGAATAAATCGCCCCATGCGGAAATGAAATTGCCTGAATTCGCCGTCAGAAATTCCAGTCTTCATCTTCGGTTTCCACCGCTTTCCCCATCACATACGAGGAGCCGGACCCGGAGAAGAAATCGTGGTTTTCATCGGCGTTGGGCGACAGTGCGGCGAGGATCGCCGGGTTAACTTCCGCCATCTCAGCCGGGAACAGCGCCTCGTAACCGAGGTTCATCAGCGCTTTGTTGGCGTTGTAGCACAGGAAGGCGTTGACCTCATCGGCCCAGCCCACGTCCGCATACAGCGCCTCCGTGTAGGCCAGCTCGTTATCATAGAGATCCATCAGCAGGTCGAGGGCAAAGGATTTCAGCGCCTCGCGCTCGCCTTCGCTCACTTTCTCCAGCCCTTTTTGATACTTGTAGCCAATGTAATAGCCGTGCACCGCTTCGTCGCGAATGATCAGGCGAATAAGATCGGCGGTGTTCGTCAGCTTGCCGCGGCTGGACCAGTACATCGGCAGCCAGAAGCCGGAGTAAAACAGGAACGACTCCAGGAACACGCTGGCAATCTTCTTCTTCAGCGGATCGTCGCTGGCGTACTGCGCCATAATCAGGTCGGCTTTGCGCTGCAGCGGGGCGTTCTCTTCGCTCCAGGCATAGGCGGCATCCACCTCTTTGGTCTGACAGAGCGTGGAAAAAATCGAGCTGTAGGAGCGGGCGTGCACGGCTTCCATAAAGCTGACGTTCGACAGCACCGCCTCTTCATGCGGCGTGATGGCATCCTGCATTAACGTCGGTGCGCCGACGCTGTTCTGGATGGTGTCGAGCAGCGTCAGGCCGGTGAAGACGCGGATTGTCAGGCGCTGCTCCGCCTGGCTCAGGGTTTGCCAGGCCGGAATGTCGTTAGACAGCGGCACCTTCTCCGGCAACCAGAAGTTGCTGGTCAGGCGGTTCCAGACTTCAAGATCCTTGTCGTCCTGAATGCTGTTCCAGTTGATTGCCGACAGGCGCGTTAAACGGGTCATCTTCTCTCCTTACAGCGCGCAGGACACGCAGCCTTCGATCTCAGTGCCTTCCAGCGCCAGCTGACGCAGGCGAATGTAATACAGCGTCTTGATGCCTTTCTTCCAGGCATAAATCTGCGCCCGGTTGATATCGCGGGTGGTGGCGGTATCCGGGAAGAACAGCGTCAGCGACAGCCCCTGATCGACGTGGCGCGTGGCCTCGGCGTAGGTGTCGATGATCTTCTCCGGCCCGATCTCGTAGGCATCCTGCCAGAAGGCGAGGTTGTCGTTAGTCATAAAGGGGGCGGGGTAGTAGACGCGCCCGGTTTTTCCCTCTTTACGGATTTCAATACGCGACACAATCGGGTGAATACTGGAAGTGGCGTGATTGATATAGGAGATAGAGCCGGTCGGCGGCACCGCCTGAAGATTCTGGTTGTAAATGCCGTAGCGCATCACGTCGTCGCGCAGCTGCTGCCACATCTCGCGGGTGGGAAGCTCAATCCCGGCGCGCTCAAACAGGGCGCGTACCGCTGCGGTTTTCGGCTCCCAGCGCTGCTCAAGATATTGAGTAAAGTAGTCGCCGCTGGCATAGCGCGACTGTTCAAAGCCCGCGAAGCGCTGGCCGCGCTCTTTCGCCAGCAGCATTGAGGTGTGCAGGGCGTGCCAGGTGATGGTGTAGAAGTAGAGGTTGGTGAAATCCAGCCCCTCCGGCGAACCATAGGCAATGCCTTCCCGCGCCAGATAGCCGTGCAGGTTCATCTGCCCCAGCCCGATGGCGTGCGACGCCGCGTTACCCGCCTCAACAGACGGCACTGAACGGATATGGCTCATGTCGGATACCGCCGTCAGGCCGCGCACCGCGATCTCAACGGTGCGGCCAAAGTCGGGGGAGTCCATAGTATGCGCGATGTTCAGCGAGCCGAGATTACAGGAGATATCCTTTCCGGTATCCGCGTAATCGAGGTTTTCGTCATAGGTCGAGGCGGTGTTGACCTGCAGGATCTCCGAGCACAGGTTGCTCATGTTGATGCGCCCGGCAATCGGATTAGCGCGGTTCACGGTATCTTCGTACATGATGTAGGGATAGCCGGATTCAAACTGGATCTCCGCCACGCGCTGGAAGAAGTCGCGGGCGTTAATCCAGGTTTTGCGCACCTGCGGGTTCTCCACCAGCTGGTGGTACAGCGCAGAGATCGCCACATCGCCAAAAGGTTTATCGTACAGGCGCTCAATATCATAGGGCGAGAACAGCGCCATTTCGGCGTTCTCTTTGGCAAGCTGGAAGGTGATGTCCGGGATCACCACGCCCAGTGACAGCGTCTTGATGCGGATCTTCTCGTCGGCGTTTTCGCGCTTGGTATCAAGAAAACGTAGAATATCCGGGTGGTGCGCGTGCAGATAGACCGCCCCGGCACCCTGACGCGCCCCAAGCTGGTTGGCATAGGAAAACGCATCCTCCAGCATTTTCATTACCGGGATCACCCCCGAAGACTGGTTTTCGATGCGCTTGATTGGTGCTCCGGCCTCGCGCAGGTTGGAGAGCAGAAACGCCACGCCGCCACCGCGTTTGGAGAGCTGCAGCGCCGAGTTCACCGCGCGGCCAATGGACTCCATATTATCTTCAATACGCAGCAGGAAGCAGGAGACCAGCTCGCCGCGCTGGCTTTTGCCACAGTTAAGGAAGGTCGGGGTGGCGGGCTGGAAGCGCCCGGCAAGGATCTCATCCACCAGCGCCTGCGCCAGCGCGGTATCGCCCTGCGCCAGCGTCAACGCCACCATCACCACGCGGTCCGGGAAGTGCTCCAGATAGCGTTTGCCATCGAAGGTTTTCAGGGTGTAGCTGGTGTAGTACTTCCACGCGCCCAGGAAGGTCTGGAACTGGAAACCGCTGCTGGCAGCGCGTTCAAACAGCGAAATAACAAAGGGGCGCGCGTAGCGGGCGAGCACACGGTTGTCGTAATAGCCCTCCGTCACCAGCCAGTCGAGGCGCGCTTGCTGGTCCGGGAACGCCACGGTGTTGGGCAGCACGTGCTGGCTGAAGAATGCCTCCACGGCCTCTCTGTCTTTCTCAAACTGAATGCGGCCCTGCTTATCATAGAGATTCAGCATGGCGTTCAGCGCATGGTAATCGGGCGCGGCGGCGATCACGCGCTCTGCGGTTGTCGTTGCCAAAATTCGGTTACTCCCTTACGCACATTTTCAATGTCTTGCGGGGTGCCCATCAGCTCGAAGCGATAGAGGTAAGGCACCTGGCACTTAGCGGCAATGACATCCCCGGCGCGACAGAATGCCTCGCCAAAATTACGGTTGCCCGCGGCGATCACGCCGCGCAGCAGGGCGCGGTTATGGTCGTTATTTAAAAAGCGGATCGCCTGACGCGGTACGGCACCCGCCGTGCCACCGCCACCGTAGGAGGGCACTACCAGGATGTAGGGCTGATCCACCTCAATCCGCTCACGCTCGTTAACCGGAATACGCACCGCCGGCAGGCCCAGCCGCTCAATAAAACGGTGCGTGTTCTCCGAGGTGCTGGAGAAGTAGACCAGCAGGCTCATGCGCTGGCCGCGATGTCGTTGCGCAGGCGGTTAATCATGTCCGGGCGGAAGCCGCTCCAGCTTTCATGGTCAGTGACCACCACCGGCAACTGGCGGAACCCCTGCGCGCGCAGGTCGTCGATGGCCTCCGGCTGCTCGTCGAGATTGATCAGTTCGAAAGCGAAACCGCGGCTCTCCATCGCGCGTTTGGTGGCGTGGCACTGAACACAGTCATTTCGAGTGTAAATAGTAATGCGCATGATTCGTATTTCCGTTTAGAATGCCAGCGCGCCGCGAGAATTCGCGGTGCTTCTGGGGTTGCCTGATGAAATAAATACTAGATGTAGTTAAAAATAAATTCAACCACGCAAGATATGGTGCTTCTCATGAAAAAGAGGCTGGCTGAGCGCCAGGGCGCATCACGCCTGGGATCGGGCGAAAAAGAGAAAGTCGCGTGAAAGAAACAGGCATAAAAAAACCCCGCAGCGCAGGCGACGGGGTAAAAAAGGCATAGCTAATGAGGGTCGAGCAGGGAGTTAGCGGCGGGTCAGCAGCGCTCCGAGGAAGATACCTGCGGCAGCCGCTGCACCTACGCTGTACCAGGGCTTGTCGCGCACGAAGGTATCGGCGCAGCCGGCAGCATCGCGTGCCGCCTGGGTAACGCGGCCACGGCCATTCATACGGGCGCGGGTTTCACGCAGCAGGGATTCTGCTTTACGACGCGCGGTATCCGCTTCGCCTTTGACATCGCTGCCCAGGGATTTCAGCACGTCTTCCAGCGAGTCGGCCAGTTTGCTGACGTCACTGTTAATATCATCAACGGCATAATCGACTTCGTTTTGGCTTGGTCGTCTAAACATTCGTTTTCTCCTTTGGGTTCAACGTGTTTAAAAGTGTAGCCTGGATTTTTGGCCTCTGAAGCGAATCGGCAACAATGCACGCCTTTCTGGACTTTTCCGAAAGCCCCGCTAATGCTCCTTACTGTAAGGTTGCGAAGCAGTACAGCTATGACGAGGAAAAGCTATGTATTTACGACCCGACGAGGTGGCACGCGTTCTGGAGAAAGCCGGATTTACCATGGATGCCGTGACGCCAAAAACCTATGGTTACCGCCGCGGTGAAGATTATGTGTATGTGAATCGCGAGGCACGTCTGGGCCGCACGGCGCTGGTCATTCATCCAACGTTAAAAGAGCGCAGCCAGTCGCTGGCCGACCCGGCCTCTGACATCAAGACCTGCGATCACTATCAGGAGTTTCCGCTCTATCTGGGTGGGGAAGCGGAAGCGCATTACGGCATCCCGCACGGTTTCAGCTCACGCATTGCGCTGGAACGTTACCTGAGCGGCCTGTTTGGCGACCCGCAGTAACACGGCGACGGGAGCGTCCCGTCGCACATCATAAGCTACAGCAGGGCACCAGGCTGCTGCGCCACGCGAAACAGGCGGCGGCAGTACTCCAGAAAATAGCCGTACGCGGCACCCATCATCATCGACACCACAATATTTGAACTGACGGCAGTGACAATCTGCTGCGCGTCTGCCCCCACGCTCCAGAGGATCACCGCATACACCGGAGACTGGAACGTCACATAAGCCAGCACATCCGCCACGGTCTTAATCCAGCCCGAACCGCCGAGACGGCGTGCGGCGCGCATGGCGCTGTCGCGGTAGAGCCCGTAAGGCCAGGCAATGACCATATTGATGGGGATCGCCACCAGGCGGGAAGAGAGCGATTGCTCAAAGCTCATGCCGGAGATAAATATCTCAATCATCATGTTAACGACGGAGCAATATACCACCATGGCAAAAATGTCAGCCGCCGCGTGGCGCAGGCGAGAGTGCGCAGAGAACATCGCAATGCTCCGGAAATGAAAAAAGAGTTAACAAACAGAAGGACAGAATGGCCTTTTACGATGGCGACAGAGTATATGGCTGGATATAACAAGGCAATTAGCGTTTAATTTTTATTTATTGGCCTTTTGTCTACAACATTCTCTGTGGTGCGATGAAATCAGGTTACGATCGCGATCTTTGGCGGTGATGCAATATAAGTTCATTAAATTCAATGGGTTATTTTTTTATTCATTATCTGGCAAAGGGCATAATCGCGCGACGTAGTCTGTAATATAAGGCTGGCAGCAACACTAACGCGGAATGAGTGATTTTATTTTGCATACTGCGAAAAGGCAGTGAAAAACTCTGTTAAAGCGGAGTGAGTACTTATTCATTTTAACGCGTAGTTATGCGTATTCAGGGGAGGACGGGCCTCCCCGGGCAGGTCAGCAGACGCCGAAATCGCCATCTTCTTTATACAGCGCCAGATCGGCCGCTTTAACGGTAACCTTGTCGCCCTGTTCATTGTCAGCGCGCACGGCGACCACCTGGTCATCGTTAACTTCCAGGACTTTCAGCTTCGGGCCGCCCATACGCGGCTGTACGTAATCACCAGGGTTAAACATTGCGTCTCTCCTTTTATGAGGTTGTTAACAGTAACCATAGCTCAACTGAATACTACGGTATAGCGATGCGTCGCGCTTTTACTTCTTAAAGTATTGGTCTAATTACATGATATGCCATCGTTTTCCTGAACTTCTGCGCTGAACTGAAGCAGAACCTGAGCGGCAATAAACAGCATTTACCGCGCCAGTGACGGCACTCATAATCCAGGGAAATGTGAGCCGGGGTAAAGTAGTGTCGGCACGGTGGACGTTTCAGCGAAGCGAGCTACACTTAATTGTTAGCATTTACAATAACCTGGAAGACGTAACACAGGAGTAGCTATGGGTTTCTGGAGAGTCGTTCTAACTATCATTCTGCCGCCGCTGGGCGTGCTGCTGGGTAAGGGCTTCGGCTGGGCGTTTATTATTAACATTATCCTGACGCTCCTCGGCTACATCCCCGGCCTCATTCACGCGTTCTGGGTACAGACGCGCAACTAAGTTTGCTAAAGCCACCGCCGGTGGCTTTTTTTACGCCTGCTTTCTGCATCTTAGTGTCCATTCAAACCAGTAACGCGTAACCTGTGCTGCCTGCTCATCATAAAAGGACATTAATCATGGCAGATACGCTCTACTGGAACCGCATGGTGCCGGAACTCACCGTCAGCGATTTTACCGCCTCGCTGCATTTTTACGTTGAGATCGTGGGTTTTACCGTCATGATCCGCCGCGAGCAGCCTGACTTCGTCTACCTTAATCTCGGTGAAGCGCAGCTGATGCTGGAGGCATATCACGACGGGGGATGGAACACCGACGAGCTGGTTCACCCCTTTGGCCGCGGCGTAAATTTCCAGATAGAAGTGGATGATGTCACCCCCGTGCTGGAGCGCCTGCAGCAGGCTGGCGTCGCGCTTTACCGTCCGCTACGTGAAAATCGCTACCCCACCGCCGACGGCATCGCCTGTCAGCGCGAATTTCTGGTGCAGGATCCCGACGGTTATCTGCTGCGTTTTAGCCAGTACCTTGAAGCATTATCAGAAGAGTAACCCGCAGCGGATAAATTATAAGCGCCGCTGTATATATAAAAATAACGAACCCTTGCACGGTATCACTCCCGGCGTATTATCCGCAGCCAATTCAGGACGCGACTCGCAGCGGAGGCAATATGTCGGCAGTTATCTTCCCCAAAATTATATTTAAAACCCGGCGCTGGATGGATGACTATAGTTCCGATGATATGCGCTATGGTGATTTAAGCGAAAGCCAGCTCAGGAACGACTTCCGGCTAACGGATATTTCCGCGCATGTGGACCCCTGGCGACTCACCACATTTCGCGCCTCCCCGCAGCGGCAATCCTTATTTTATTCGCCCTCCGTAATACAGGAAAAAATAACGCCAGCGCGGTGCGCCAGCCTGCTGTTTGACGAGTTCAGGCAGCTGGCGCGCATGTTTTCATTTTACGGCCCGTACCAGCACGTGATCGGCGAGATGATCACTCATATGCAGAAAAACAGCGGGATGCCGTTTCGCAGCAGCAGCCTTGATGCTGCGCTGCGGGAGCAGATAATGAGTGATAGTAGAAAAAATAATTCGTACAACACCATAAAAGATGTTCTGAGGAAAAACATTGACTGGCAATCTGGAGATCTCAAAACAAAATTTATTTATGAGCTTGAAAATGCTATTAAATACACTGCTTTGCCAAAATTTATACGTTGTAAAGATGTCATTGATGGCCTGGGTATTACCGTGCATGACACCTGCGCCACACATATCACCATTGATTATTTAGCAATAAATAATAACCGCTACCGGGCAATAGTGACTTATAACGTGCAGGATCATTTTGGCCTCGATAAACACGATATACGCAGTAAGGTATTTTATCAGTTCCGCCTGTTTCGCCTGTGGTTTTACCTCCAGCGCTCGCAGCAGTTTGGCTTCAGGCCTTTCATGACTAACATGCAGGCAACGGTTGAAATCACAGGCGGGCGTGATGAAGAAATCTAAGCTGCTGGTAATGCTTATTTTACTGGTTGCGGGGTTATGGCTTGGCAAACTCGCTTTAAGCCCTACCCAGATTATAGCTGTTCACCATAGCGGTTATGCCGCGCGTATCATACTGAAAAATCCACCGTTAACACGGCGCACAAAACTTTTATGGTGGAAGCAAAACCGTAAGCTGCTGGAAGAAAAATATAACCTGCCGCGCGTCAATGCCCGAGGTGAATATTACGTCAGCATCTGGGATTATGCTGATGGGTATAAAGAGGAAGAAGATGAAGACCGTCTTTGCTTCGAAGACAAGGCACCTCCCAAAAACTGCATTGATAAAAACTGGGTGATGACGGTAGAGCAGTCGCTCAGTAGTAAAAGGGTAATTTACTCCATTGGAGAAGACACATTTGAAACACTCCCCGACGGCAAAATAGTGAAGCACCATTTCACCTTTACGGTACGTTAATAAGGATACGCATAATGAAAAAACGCACCGCGTTTACAGGCGGGATTATTTTAACCGCCCTGATTCTATTGATATGGATTACCCTGAAAACGCCTGAAATAAAAGCAGTCCATCGTGAGGGACATGCAGCACGCATCTTACTGATAAACCCACCCCTTACCGCTCGCGGTGCGCTGACATGGTGGCGGGAGAATCAGGCAATGCTGAAAGCGCAATACCATATTCCTCAGGAGGACAGCGACCGGGTGTTTTATCTCAGCGTCTGGGATTTCGCTGACGGATATAAAGAGGAAGAAGATAAAGACCGGCTCTGCTTCGATGATATGCCCGCTTCGCGCAACTGCATCGATAAAAACTGGATAATGACCGTCTCACGCGCCAGAAACAGCAAACGGATTTACGTGCAGGCGGGCACCCACACCTGGGTACAAAGTGACGGCGGGGAATATATCAGCGTGGCGGATGATGAATAGCTGCATGAAACAACTTTTCATGCATCGCTTTCTGCCAGCGCTACGCGCGATGAAAAAATGTAAGGCAATGCTCTTAATTTCAGCAGTGCTCATCGTAATCTGGCTTATGTATTTAGCGTTGAGTCCGACAAAGATTATCGCTGTCCATATTAGTGATGGTGCCGCAAGGATTTTACTCGAAAACCCTCCGCTAACACGGCGCACTAAGATCCTCTGGTGGAAGCAAAATGCTGAGATGCTGCGACAGCAGTATAACATCCCGATTATTCATACGGATGGCTATTTCTATGTCAGCGTCTGGGATTTTGCTGACGGTTATAAAGAGGGGGAGGATAGAGATCGGCTCTGTTTCGAGGATATGCCCGAACCCCGAAACTGCATCGAAAAAGAGTGGGTGATGACGGTGCAGCGCTTAGTAAGTACTAAACGTATTACTTTCGATATTGGTAATGATAGCTATGAAATGCTGCCTGATGGGCGTCTTCGCAAGCAGCATTTCACATGGACAGTACGTTAGCAGGCAATAAGGATACGCGTAATGAAAAAGCGCACCGCGTTCGCAGGGATTATTATTTTAACCGCCCTGATTTTATTGGTATGGATTACCCTGAGAACGCCTGAAATAAAGGCCGTTCATCGTGAATCATATTTCACCAGCGTGCTGATTGAAAATCCACCCCTTACCGCTCGCGGCGCGCTGACATGGTGGCGGGAGAATCAGGCAATGCTGAAAGCGCAATACCATATTCCTCAAGAGGACAGCGACCGCGTGTTTTATCTCAGCGTCTGGGATTTCGCTGACGGATATAAAGAGGAAGAAGATAAAGATCGGCTCTGCTTCGATGATATGCCCGCTCCGCGCAACTGCATCGATAAAAACTGGATAATGACCGTCTCACGCGCCAGAAACAATAAACGGATTTACGTACAGGCGGGCACCCACACCTGGGTACAGCGTGACGGCGGGGAATATATCAGCGTGGCGGATGAGGAGTAGCCACGCGGTTATTTTTTCCTGCCCGCGCTGCGCACGCCGAAAAAATAGCAGGCGATACTCTTAATTTCAGCGCGGGTTACAGTAATCCGGCTTATGTATCTGGCTCTGCATGGGATAACGATCGACGCAGTGCCCCGAGCGTATACTTGCGACCAATCAACCCTCCCCCACACCGCCCTGAATTAATGCGGAAAACGACTGCGCCGCGTCCTTCTCGCTGCACTGACCGTTAATCATCAGCATCGACAGCGCATCTCCCGCGCCGATAAGGCCTGCGCAGCGGCGATACAGCTCGTCTTCGGCCAGGGTACTCCAGGGTTTGAGCGTAGCGGCGAACAGCCGGACGTACTCCTCAATAAGCTCTTTATGGACGGCGACCATCTCTTCGCTGCCACCCAGCGCGGAACCAATGGCATGCCACTCCCCGCTGGAGTCTGCCGAGCAGTGGACCCAGGCGCTGGCCAGCACGTCGGCGGTGGCCTGCAGGCTTTTCGGCGCTTTGCTCAGCGCGTCGCGCAGCACGACAGAGTGCTGTTCATCGAGCGCACGGTACATGGCGGTTAACAGCCCGGAACGTGTCCCGAAGTGCTCATAGGCGACCGGCTTCGACACGCCCGCGCGCGCGGCCAGATAACCCAGCGTCAGGCGGTCGGCACGCGTGCGTAGCGGCGGCAGCTGAAAGACAGCGCCATTGAGGCGATAGAGCAGGTCCTCGCGAAACAATCCGGCGGCGACCCGCGCCTGGAGGTCGCGGTGGGTAGCGCAGACCAGCCGCACATCGACCCGCCGCGCCTGGGCGCTGCCCACCGGCAGCACCTCGCCCTCGGCCAGCACCCGCAGCAGCCGGGTCTGCAGCGCCAGGGGCATGTCGCCGATCTCGTCGAGAAACAGGGTGCCGCCATCGGCCGCCACGATCAGGCCATCGCGGCCGTGGCGCTGGGCGCCGGTAAAGGCCCCCGCGGCATGGCCGAACAATTCGCTCTCGATCAGGCTTTCCGGCAGCGCCGCGCAATTGAGGGCGACGAAGGGCCGCCCGGCACGATCGCCACCCTGGTGCAGGCCGCGGGCAAAGACCTCCTTGCCGGTGCCGGTCTCGCCGGTCACCAGGATCGGCAGGCCATGGCGATAGAGCCGCAG
>Ga0209371_1000817_pt1 | contig 25662 bp, 23 predicted proteins | sample AgamicAtAmrz_FD_187165 | JGI IMG/M metagenome (GOLD analysis project Ga0209371, IMG submission 187165) | Agave microbial communities from Guanajuato, Mexico - At.Am.rz (SPAdes) (version 2) | ecosystem: Host-associated > Plants > Roots > Rhizosphere | place: Guanajato, Mexico | collected 2012-06-07
GATCTGCATCTGCTGCCCGCAGAGCAGGCGCTACGGCTACAGGAAGCGTACCTGTTTTTACGCCGCCTGGAGAATCTGCTGCAAAGCATCAATGACGAACAGACGCAAACGCTGCCCTCGGACGATCTTAATCGTGCACGGCTGGCGTGGGCGATGGGCACCACGGGCTGGCTGGAGCTGTACGGCCAGCTGGAACAGCATATGGCCGCCGTACGGGCCATTTTCGACGAGCTGATCGGCGATGACGCGCCGGAAGCTGGCGACAGCAAAGACACGGACGACTACGGCATCCTGTGGCAGGATCGCCTGGAGGAACCGGAACTGGCGGCGCTGGTGCCTCATCTTACTGCCGAAGCGCAGCAGCGGCTGCTGCGCGCGATCGGCGATTTTCGCCAGGACGTGGATAAACGCACCATTGGTCCGCGCGGTCGCCAGGCGCTGGATCTGCTGATGCCGGGCCTGCTGGCCGAGGTTTGCCCGCGTGAAGATGCCGACGTCACGCTCGGTCGTCTGACGCCGCTGCTGCTGGGCATAGTGACGCGCACTACCTACCTGGAGCTGCTGACGGAATATCCGGGCGCGCTTAAGCATCTGATCCGGCTCTGTGCGGCCTCGCCAAGGGTGGCCGATCAGCTGGCGCGCTATCCGCTGCTGCTGGACGAGCTGTTGGATCCCGCCACGCTTTACCAGCCTACGGCCACGGATGCCTATCGTGACGAGCTGCGGCAGTATCTGCTACGCATCCCGGAAGAGGACGAAGAGCAGCAGCTGGAAGCGCTGCGTCAGTTCAAGCAGGCGCAGCATTTGCGCATTGCCGCGGCCGATATTGCGGGCACGCTGCCGGTTATGAAGGTCAGCGATCATCTTACCTGGCTGGCGGAAGCCATTGTGGAGCAGGTGGTGCAGCAGGCCTGGCAGATGATGGTGCAGCGCTACGGGCGGCCTTCGCACCTTAACGAGCCGCAGGCGCGCGGTTTCGCGGTTATCGGCTACGGCAAGCTGGGCGGCTGGGAGCTGGGTTACAGTTCGGATCTCGACCTGGTGTTCCTGCACGACTGTCCGGCAGAAGCGGTGACGGACGGCGAGCGCAGCATTGATGGCCGCCAGTTTTATCTGCGGCTTGCGCAGCGCATCATGCACCTGTTCAGCACCCGCACGTCGTCCGGCATTTTATACGAGGTGGACGCACGGCTGCGCCCTTCCGGCGCGGCGGGCATGCTGGTCAGCACCTTCGCGGCTTTTGATGATTATCAGCGTCATGAAGCCTGGACCTGGGAACATCAGGCGCTGGTACGGGCGCGCATCGTTTTTGGTGACGCGGCGTTAAGCCAGCGCTTTACCGGGATCCGCCGGGGCATTCTGTGTTTACCGCGCGAGCCGGAAAAGCTGAAAACGGAAGTCCGGGAAATGCGCGAGAAGATGCGCGCGCATCTGGGCAACCGACAAAAAGGGCGTTGGGATATCAAAGCGGATCGCGGCGGCATTACCGATATTGAATTCATTACGCAATATCTGGTCTTACGCTATGCCTCGACGGAGCCAGAGCTGACGAGCTGGTCGGATAACGTACGCATCCTGGTGCTGCTGGCGCGTCACGACAGAATGAGCGAGGAAGAGGCGCATTCGCTGACCCACGCTTACGTTACGCTGCGTAACGAGCTGCACAGGCTGGCGCTCCAGGCTTTACCGGGCCAGCTTGCGCCGGAGGCGTTCAGCGCGGAGCAATCCGTGGTCAACGCCAGCTGGCAGCGCTGGCTGGAGGCGTGATCGTGGCGCAATGGGCGCGATTGACGGCATGTGCTATCATCGCGCGCACTATTTTTTGACTGACTGCAGCCTGGAGTATCTGGAATGAAAATGACGCTGCCCGATTTTAACCGTGCGGGTGTTCTGGTTGTTGGCGACGTGATGCTGGATCGCTACTGGTATGGCCCAACCAGCCGTATTTCCCCTGAAGCGCCGGTGCCGGTGGTTAAGGTGGACAACGTGGAGGAGCGTCCCGGCGGGGCGGCCAACGTGGCGATGAATATCGCTTCGCTCGGCGCCAGTTCCCGTCTGGTCGGCCTGACTGGCGTGGATGATGCGGCGCGCGCGCTGAACGACGCGCTCACCGGCGTTAACGTGCAGTGTGATTTTGTTACCGTCGCCACGCATCCTACCATCACCAAGCTGCGCGTGCTGTCGCGCAACCAGCAGCTGATCCGTCTGGATTTTGAAGAAGGTTTTGGGGGGATCGACGTTGAGCCGCTGCATCAGCGGATCCGCGAGGCGCTGCCGTCCGCAGGCGCGCTGGTGCTTTCCGATTACGCCAAAGGCGCGCTGGACAGCGTGGAAAGCATTATTGCCATCGCCCGCGAGGCGAAGGTACCGGTGCTGGTCGATCCGAAAGGGACCGATTTCGAGCGCTATCGCGGTGCGACCATCCTGACGCCAAACCTTTCCGAATTTGAAGCCGTCGTCGGCAAGTGCAAAGACGAAGCGGAGATTGTCGAGCGCGGCATGGCGCTGATGCAGCAGTTCGAGCTGTCGGCGCTGCTGGTGACGCGTTCTGAAAACGGCATGACGCTGTTGCAGCCGGGCAAAGAGCCGGTGCATCTGCCAACCCAGGCGCAGGAAGTCTATGACGTGACCGGCGCGGGCGATACGGTGATCGGCGTACTGGCCGCCGCGCTGGCCGCAGGCAATACGCTGGAAGAGAGCTGCTTCCTGGCTAACGCCGCCGCAGGCGTGGTGGTGGGCAAGCTGGGAACGTCAACGGTTTCGCCAGTCGAGCTGGAAAACGCCATTCGCGCACGGCCCGAGGCCGGTTTCGGCGTGATGAGCGAGGCGCAGCTGAAAGAGGCGGTGGCGCTGGCGCGTCGTCGCGGCGAGAAAGTGGTGATGACCAACGGCTGCTTCGATATTCTTCATGCCGGCCACGTCTCCTATCTGGCCAACGCGCGCAAGCTTGGCGATCGCCTGATTGTCGCGGTCAACAGCGATGCATCCACCAAACGGCTGAAAGGCGAGAGTCGTCCGGTCAATCCGCTGGAAAACCGGATGATCGTGCTGGGCGCGCTGGAAGCGGTCGACTGGGTGGTGGCCTTTGAAGAAGATACGCCGCAGCGGGTTATTGCCGATATCCTGCCTGATCTGCTGGTAAAAGGCGGCGATTACAAGCCGGAAGAGATCGCGGGCAGCAAAGAGGTGTGGGCAAACGGCGGCGAAGTGCGCGTGCTGAACTTTGAAGATGGGATCTCCACCAGCAATATCATCAAGGCCATTCAGGCGAAAAGCTGATGAGGACGCGGGCAAAAAAGGCCCGCCCTTAAACGACAAAAGGCGCCGGTTGAACACGGCGCCTTTTTTTAAACGGTTTCGCCTTCGGCGTTACTGCATATCTTCCGTTTTCAGCACTTCTTTCGGCATATCCGCTTTCGGCGCATCCACGCCACGGCTTTCCAGCTCGGCGATACGGGCTTCCAGCGCGGCCAGCTTTTCACGGGTACGCAGCAGCACCTGCGTCTGCACGTCAAATTCTTCGCGGTTAACCAGGTCCAGCCGGGTCAGCTGTGACTGCAGGGTCTGGCGGATTTTCTTTTCGACATCATCGCCAAACTCACGGATCCCTTTTGGCATAGAGTCATGAACCTGACGAGCAAGTTGTTCAATTTTTTTCGGGTCAATCATGGCGGCTTCCTGATAGCGGCAAAGTTTCGTTAAGTGTAATGCCATAACCACAAAGGTTAAACCCAAAAACGTGAAAGCGGCAAAATGGCTAACGATTTGCTTATTTTGTTCGTTGCCCTGCTTTTTTTTCGGCGCTATAGTAATCAGGCTTATTCTCAGGGCGGGGCGAAATTCCCCACCGGCGGTAAATCGGCTACGGCTGAAAGCCCGCGAGCGCTTCAGATCTTCCTGGTCTGAAGGTCAGCAGATCCGGTGTAATTCCGGGGCCGACGGTTAAAGTCCGGATGGGAGAGAGTAACGTATCCTGTCGGGTCTACGCCCGCCACGCCGTTATTTTTTGTCGCTGCAAGACACTCCTAAGCTCGCCCTGGTTCTGGTAACCCATATTACACAAAGGATTATTTACCATGAATCAGACGCTTCTTTCTGAATTTGGCACGCCTGAACAGCGTGTGGAACGCGCTATCGACGCGCTGCGCAATGGCCGTGGCGTCATGGTGCTGGATGATGAAGATCGTGAAAACGAAGGCGATATGATTTTCGCCGCAGAAACCATGACCGTCGAACAAATGGCGCTGACCATTCGTCACGGCAGCGGCATTGTCTGCCTGTGCCTGAACGAAGAACGTCTCCGCCAGCTGGAACTGCCGATGATGGTAGAGAACAATACCAGCTCTTTTGGCACCGGCTTTACCGTTACCATTGAGGCGGCGGAAGGCGTGACCACCGGTGTTTCCGCTGCGGATCGCATCACCACCATTCGTGCGGCCGTGGCCGATAATGCTAAACCGAGCGATCTGCACCGTCCGGGCCACGTGTTTCCTCTGCGCGCTCGTGAAGGCGGCGTGCTGACGCGCGGCGGCCATACCGAAGCCTCTATTGATTTAGTGACGCTGGCCGGTTTCAAACCTGCAGGCGTACTGTGCGAGCTGACCAACGACGACGGCACGATGGCCCATGCGCCTGAAGCCATCGCCTTTGCGAAACAGCACGCGATGCCGGTGGTGACCATTGAAGATCTGGTCGCTTACCGCCGCAGCCGTGAAACGCGTCAGGCAAGCTAAGCGCATTGCCGCGCTTCTGTACGCATAGCTAACGTCGTGCAGGCGCGCGGCGCGAGAGTTTTCGCGCTGCGGTTTTTTGCGCATCAGCTTCTCCGTTCCACTGGCCTGACAGCGCCCGCCTGGCCCGATAGCGTCTGCTTTTGGCATAACAGGCCCAATGGGCGCTGGTTTCCACGTGAGGCAAAATTTGCCTCACCGTTCGTCTTTAGCTCAGGCCGGCGCTTTCCAACAGCGTCAGGCTCAGCCCCATTACCGTCATACCGCAGAGTACGCCATAGCTGGGATTCACATCCGGCGCGATATCGCGCGCCAGCGGCATCAGTTCGTCAACGGACAGCGCCACCATGATCCCGGCGACGGCGGCCATAACCGCGCCCATTACCAGCGGTGACAGCCATGGCCCCATCAGCATGAAAGCTATAAGGCCGCCGGCGATCTCCGCCATGCCGGAAATCCCTGCCCAGAACAGCGCCTTCTTTTTCGATCCTGTTGCGGCGTACATCGGCCCGGCGACGGCCAGCCCTTCGGGAATATTATGAATGGCTACCGCCAGCGCAATGCCCATCCCCAGCTCCAGATCGCTGCTGGCGGTCACAAAGGTTGCGATACCTTCCGGGAAATTGTGCAGGCTGATGCCAAGCGTCAGCAGCAGCGCGGTACGACGTAGATTCTGCGGCGATTTACCGCCCATCAGATCCTGGGGATGGTGGTGCGGCAACAGCTTGTCCAGCGCAAAATAACCGAGCAGGCCGACGATAAACATGCCATAGCCCAACAGCGGCGACATCCCCTCCGCCTTCAGCGCGGCGGGCAGCATCTCCATCAGCGAAATCAACAGCATAATACCGGCGGCAAAGCCCAGCGCAAAAGCCAGCGCTCGCGCCGACGGCTTTTGGCCGATAACGCCCAGGAAGGCCCCGATAAAAGTGGCGCCGCCGGCCAGCAGAGTCAGCAGTAAAGGTATGGACACAAACGTCTCTCCTGTTCCCGAAAAAGTATAGCCTTTGCTATACATTAGCAGAGAAAAAGTACGCGTAACGTCAGGAAATGTCATTTCCGATCCATCAAAATTCCTGACGATCTTCATCATGCTTATCCGGCTTTCCCGGCGCTAAAAAGAGCGTAACGTATTCGTTATCGCTTTAATGTCCGGAGAGAGTTATGAAATCACTGATGCCCGCGCTTTTTCTGGGCCACGGCAGCCCGATGAACGTGCTGGAAGAAAATGCCTATACGCAAAGCTGGCGCGAGCTGGGGCAGAACTTGCCGCGTCCGAAGGGAATTATTGCTGTCTCCGCCCATTGGTATACGCGCGGAACGGCAGTGACCGCGATGGAAAAGCCGCGCACCATCCACGATTTTGGCGGTTTCCCGCAGGCGCTGTTTGATACCCGTTACCCTGCGCCCGGTTCGCCTGCGCTGGCGAAAGAAATAGCGGACGTGCTGGCACCGGTCGAGGTGGTGCAGGATCAGGCGTGGGGGCTGGATCACGGCGCCTGGGGCGTGCTGATAAAAATGTATCCGCAGGCCGATATCCCGGTGGTGCAGCTTAGCGTAGACGGCACCAAACCCGCCGCTTACCACTTTGCGCTGGGCCGCAGGCTGACCGCGCTGCGCGAACGCGGCTATATGATTGTCGCCAGCGGCAACGTGGTGCATAACCTGCGGATGGCAAGCCGGGACGACAGTGCGAAACCGCACGGCTGGGCTGTCTCATTTAATCACTACGTGCGTGAGCATCTGGCGTGGGAAGGGCCAGTGGAAGATCATCCACTGGTTAATTTTATGCAGCATGAGGGCGCGGCGCTTGCTAACCCAACGCCGGAGCATTATCTGCCGCTGCTTTACGTTCTGGGCGCGCGGGAGCCGGGCGAAACCATTTCCGTGCCCGCAGACGGGCTGGAAATGGCAGCAATCAGTATGCTTTCGGTACGGGTAGGATAAGATCCGCCAGAACCTATTCGATAAAGGTATGCGGGTAGAATCGGGAGAGATCCTGGGTGATCAGGTCACGATCTTCGCGCAGGCCAATACCGGCTGGCCGATCGTCAATCAGCCAGCTGCCGATCAGCGTATAGCTGTCGCCAAACTTCGGCAGCGGATGGAACTGCTGCACGATCATGCCTTCTTCGCCATAAGGGCCGTCCACGCGGGCAATCTCTTTGCCGTTTTCCACGATGCGGATGTTAGCGCCCTCGCGTGAAAACAGCGGTTTGACCACATATTTATCCATCGCCGGCACGTTATCTTCTGCAAAATAAGCGGGCAGCAGATTAGGATGATTGGGAAACATTTTCCACAGCATCGGCAGCAGCGCCTTATTGGAAATAATGCTTTTCCACGCCGGCTCCAGCCAGCGCACGCCGGCATCGGCCAGCTTGGTGGAAAACGTCTCGCGCAGCATGAACTCCCAGGGATAAAGCTTGAAAAGGTTGCCGATTACCTGGTCATGCACGTCGGTAAACTGGCCTTTTTCGCCCAGGCCGATTTCGTCGATATAGAGGAACTCGCTTGGTAGCCCTGCCTCCGTCGCGCAATCCTGAAGATACTGCACGGTGCCGCGATCTTCATCCGTATCGCGGCAGCAGGCAAAGTGCAGCCAGCTAAAGCCGTGCTGCTGATGCAGCGCCGCAAAGCGGTCGATCAGCTTCTCCTGCAGGCTGTTGAACTGATCGCTACCGGCCGGCAGATTGCCAGCGCTAAGCTGATCTTCCAGCCAGATCCACTGAAAGAAAGCGGCTTCGTACAAGGAGGTCGGCGTGTCGGCGTTGTTTTCCAGCAGTTTGGCATCCGTCTGCCCATCCCAGGCCAGATCCAGCCGGGAGTAGAGCGAAGGCTGGCTGGTCTTCCACGAGGTGCGAACAAAATCCCAGGTATGTTTCGGGATGCGGAATTTCGCCAGCAGCTCCTCGCTGTTGACCACTTTGTCCACCACCTGCAGGCACATCTGATGCAGCTCGCCGGTTACCGCCTCCAGCTTCTCGATTTGTGCCAGCGTAAACTGATAATAAGCGTCCTCGCACCAGTAAGGCTCGCCGTGCATGGTGTGGAAGCGAAAGCCATATTCGGTGGCTTTTTCACGCCAGTTGGGACGTTCTGCAATCGCCAGACGCTGCACGCTTAACCTCCGAAAGACCGGCTGGAGCCGGACGTTGCGCTGCTGCGCTGCATAGTGGACTGCTTCGCCACGCTTTCGCCAAAGCCGCCGCGCGTCACGGTGCTGGTGGTGGCCGGTTTCGGCGCCAGCGCGGTTTTCGGCACGGTCATGGTGCGGCCCGGCGTCGCGGTGCCAAAGCTTTTTCCGCTGGCGTCAACAAACTGGCCTCTGGCCGGGCTGTTTGGCGAGCGCGAGGTAAACAGCGGCTGCTGGGCAAAGCCTGCGCCCCCGCCCATCAGGCGACCCATCATATAACCGGCCATCAGCGGCATCCAGAAGCTGCCGCTCTGCTGGGATTCGGCGTTGGTGGTGCCGACGCCAGCCTGCGCGGGCGCCTGCTGGCACTGGCCTTCGCCAAACTCCGCCACGCAGTCTTCACGAGTCGCGTATTTCGGCGCGGTTTTTTCCGCCTCTTTTTTGGCGTTGTTGTAGGCCGTGGTGCACTGTTCGCTTTTGCCAGGATTGGCGCTGGAGCAGTCGTCCGCATTTTGATAAAGCGAGACGGTTTCGTCCGATTGTTCGCAACCGGCCAGCATAAATACGGCGGTTACCGCCAGCGCTACCGGAGTGAGGTGGCGTGCGCTCCAGCTTTTGCGAAAGGAGGCATGATTAATTTTTTTTGTCCGTTTCATGACATTCTGTCCTGAGCCCAAAGGTAATGCTTAGAATAGGGGAACGGCGGTGGAAATTGAAGCAACGAGCGGCAATGTGAAGGGGATCTTTACTTAGCTATACGTTTGAAAGTAAAAGGGGCAGCCAGGCTGCCCCAAAATGCTTAATGGCGGAACGGATTACCGCTGGCTGGCGCGGAAGCCTGAGCCGCCGCCGGTGCCGCAGCACGCTGCACGGCAGGCGAGGCCGCCGTTTGCGCGCCGTTTGCCGCTGCATCCTGCTGGGTGTTTTCCGGCGCTACCGCTTCTGGTGAAGTTGGGACTTCTTTACCCAGGCGGCTGTTCAGCATCTGCAGATCCTGCTCGTTCAGCGTACCCAGAGCCGATTTAATATTCAGCTCGTTGATCATGTAGCTGTAGCGCGCGTTGGAAAGCTGCTGCTTGGCGTTATATAATGTGGTGGTCGCATCCAGCACGTCAACGATGGTGCGCGTACCTACCTGATAACCCGCTTCCATTGCATCCAGCGAGCTTTGCGCCGAAACCACGGCCTGCTTGTAAGCATTGATGCTGCTGATGGACGCATTCACGTTGTTAAAGGATGAACGCACGGTCTGTACCGCGGTACGGTGTGCGCTTTCGAGCTGCTCGCTGGCGGAAACAAAAGCGTACTGCGACTGTTTCACCTGCGAGGTGACCGAGCCGCCGCTATACAACGGCAGCGTGAAGCTCAGGCCCACCTGGTTGTTGCCGCTGATGCTGTCCTGATAGGCTGCGCTGTTGGCGCGGCTGCCGCCATATTTGTTGTTCGACAGGCCGCTTTGCGCAGTCAGATCCAGCGTTGGCATATGGCCGGTTTCCGACAGGCGGATCTGCTCGCGCGCCAGATCCTGGTTCAGACGAGCGGAAAGCAGGCTAAGGTTGCGGCTTTCGGCTTCCTTCAGCAGCGCGTTGACCGGCTGCGGTTTTTCCGTCTGGAAGCTGTCGACGTTCAGCGAAGCCAGGCTCAGATAGTAGTTGCCCGTGACCTGACGCAGCGTTTCCAGATTATTATCCAGATTGTTGCGGGCCGTCACTTCGTTGGCCAGCACGCTGTCGTACTGCGCACGGGCGTTTTGCACATCCGTAATCGCCACCAGGCCGACGTTAAAACGCTGCGTGGTTTGATCCAGCTGACGGTAGATCGACTGTTTCTGCGCTTCGGTATAAGAAAGCGTGTCGATGGCGTTTAATACGTTAAAATAAGCGGTAGCGGTGTTGAGGATCAGATTCTGCTGTGCGACCTGGTAGGTAACATCCTGTACGCCTGCCGTTTTTTCCTGCAGCGTCAGCGCGCGCCATTTCGACATATCGAAAATGGTTTGCGTCAGCTGCAGCGTGCCGCTGGTCGTGGTGCTGTGCAGACCGCTGCTGTCGCGATAGCCGTTGCTGTAGGTATAATCCGCACCCAAACCTAACTGAGGCAGTAAAGGGCTGCGCGCTTCGTTGATTTTCTCAAACGCGGCATCGCGATCGGCTGCAGAACTGCGAAGATCGGGGTTAGACAACCGGGCCTGCTGGTAGATCTGCAACAGGTTTTCCGCCTGGCTGGCGACGCTGAAGCCGCCCAGGCCCAGGCCGATAAGTAAAGGGAGCAGTTTCTTCATTTGCATTCCTTGTTATGCAGCAATATTGCTATGGTAGCGCTGTCGTAAGCCAAAAAAATTATCGCCGATTCTACCAGAGTAAATGAAAGAGATAAGTTGGCTGAAAGTGCCATGTTGCCACAATTTACTCAATTTAATCATTAAGAACTACACTCTGGGCGGATTTCAGCACTCTTTTCCCGCTTTCGCCACCACCCTTACAGGAGCGTAAACCGTGAGCAGCGACAAAAAATACCCGGTGACTTTCACAAAAAACGATGTAGAAATTATTGCACGTGAGCCGTGTTATAAAGGTTTTTTTTCACTCACTCGTTATCGCTTTCGCCATCGGCTGTTTAACGGCGGCATGAGTAAAGAAGTCACCAGAGAGGTTTTTGAGCGCGGCCATGCCGCCGTCCTGCTGCCTTACGATCCGGTGAGCGATCGGGTGGTATTGATTGAACAAATCCGCATTCCCGCTTTTGACAGCAGCCCGACGCCCTGGCTGTTAGAATTGGTGGCCGGTATTATAGAGCCGGGCGAAACGCCGGAAGACGTTGTCCGGCGCGAAGCGGTAGAAGAAGCCGGGATCAAACCCGCCCGCGTGAAGCCGGTGCTCAGCTACTTAGCCAGCCCCGGCGGCACCAGCGAGCGGCTGGAGATTCTGGTAGGCGAAGTGGATGCCAGCGTGGCGCAGGGAAACCACGGTCTGGAGGAAGAGAATGAGGATATTCTTGTGCATGTGGTCAGCCGCGAACAGGCTTACCGCTGGGTGGAAGAGGGGAAAATAGACAACGCGGCCTCCGTCATCGCTTTGCAATGGCTGGAGCTGCATCATAAAAAACTAAGAGACGAGTGGAAAAACGAATGATAAAGCGCTACGTGCCTGATTTCCCTGAAATGATGCGGCTGTGCGAGACCAATTTCGCGCAGCTGCGTCGGCTGCTGCCGAAAGAAGATCGGGCGGGCGAGTCAGTCACCTGGCAGGTCAACGATGCAAGTTATACGGTGACTATCCAGGAATCGACGCGTTACACTACGCTGGTGGAAATCAAACAGACCGCGCCCGCCGTCAGCTACTGGAGCCTGCCCGCCATGTCCGTGCGGCTCTACCATGACGCAATGGTGGCGGAAGTGTGTTCGACACAGCAGATCTATCGCTTCAAAGCGCGCTATGATTATCCGAATAAAAAGCTGCATCAGCGTGACGAAAAGCATCAGATAAACCAGTTTCTTGCAGACTGGCTGCGCTACTGTTTAGCGCATGGCGCAATGGCCGTTCCGGTGTGGTGAGCCTCTGCCGCGACGGCATTAACCCTAAGGATTGTGATTGGATAGCCTGTTAAAACTTCCTGTGGCGAATGGTCGGGCAAGGGTATTACAGATAACGGACACCCATCTTTTCGCCGGTAAACATGAAACGCTGCTGGGCGTGAACACCTGGGCCAGTTTCGATGCGGTGCTGCAGGCGATTTCCGCCTGTGAAGAGCCGTTCGATCTGATCGTCGCGACCGGCGATCTGGCGCAGGATCACAGCGTGGAAGCCTATCAGCATTTCGCTGAGGGCATCGCGCGTCTGCCCGCGCCGTGCGTCTGGCTGCCGGGCAACCACGATTTTCAGCCTGCGATGTTCAACACGCTGGCCGAAGCGAAAATCGCTGACGAAAAGCATGTACTGCTGGGCGAGGAGTGGCAGATCGTGTTGCTGGACAGCCAGGTTTTCGGCGTGCCGCACGGCGAGCTGAGCGACTATCAGCTGGAATGGCTGGACAAAGCGCTGGCGAAGGCGCCGGAGCGCCATACGCTGGTGCTGCTGCATCACCATCCGCTGCCGTCGGGCTGCACCTGGCTCGATCAGCACAGCCTGCGCAATTCGCATATGCTGGAGGCCGTGCTGCAGCGCTATCCACTGGCGTCGACGCTGCTCTGCGGGCATATTCATCAGGATCTGGATTTGAACTGGAACGGACGCCGCCTGCTGGCGACGCCGTCGACCTGCGTGCAGTTCCGACCGCACTGCACCAACTTTACTATCGATTCCGAAGCGCCGGGCTGGCGCTGGCTGGATCTGTATGCGGATGGCCGGGTGGAAACCCGCGTTGAGCGCCTGACGACGCGCGCCTTCAGCCCCGATCCCGACTCCGAAGGATACTGAGATGGCCACGCTGATCTACCTGCACGGTTTCAACAGCTCGCCGCAGTCGGCTAAAGCGACGCAGTTCCGGCAGTGGCTGGCCACGCGGCATCCGGAAATCCAGGTTATTGTGCCGCAGCTGCCGCCTTACCCGGCGGACGCGGCGCTGATGCTGGAAAGCCTGATCATGGGATTATCGGGCGAAGCCGTGGGGATCGTCGGCTCGTCGCTGGGCGGCTACTATGCGACGTGGCTCTCGCAATGCTTCATGCTGCCAGCGGTGGTGGTCAATCCTGCGGTGCGGCCTTTTGAGCTGTTGGTGGATTATTTGGGTCTGAATCAGAACCCGTACACCGGGCAGCAATATGTGTTAGAGTCACGCCACATTTACGATCTGAAAGTGATGCAGATTGACCCGTTAGAGTCGCCGGATTTGCTCTGGCTGCTGCAGCAAACGGGCGATGAAGTGCTCGATTACCGCCAGGCTGTAGGCTACTACAGCGCCTGCCGTCAGACGGTTGAAGAGGGCGGAAATCATGCTTTTATCGGATTCGAACGCCATTTCTCCCCGATCCTGGACTTTTTAGGCCTCGCTGCCTGAAGCGGGACGTGGGGCTCACTCATTTACAGCCATCAAGATTGATACAATGACTCAGTCCAGCTATAACGCTGATTCCATTGAGGTACTCAGCGGCCTTGAACCCGTTCGCCGCCGTCCGGGCATGTATACCGATACGTCGCGTCCTAACCATTTAGGTCAGGAAGTGATCGACAACAGCGTGGATGAAGCGCTGGCGGGCCATGCCAAACGCGTCGAAGTGATCCTGCACGCCGATCAGTCGCTGGAAGTGATTGACGACGGTCGCGGTATGCCGGTCGATATCCATCCCGAAGAAGGCGTACCGGCCGTTGAACTGATCTTCTGTCGCCTGCATGCGGGCGGCAAATTTTCTAACAAGAACTACCAGTTTTCCGGCGGCCTGCACGGCGTGGGCATCTCGGTGGTAAACGCGCTGTCGACGCGCGTGGAAGTCACCGTGCGCCGTAATGCCGAAGTGTATGAAATGGCGTTTGAAAACGGCGACAAAGTGCAGGATCTGCACGTCACCGGCACGGTCGGCAAACGCAACACCGGTACGCGCGTACGCTTCTGGCCGGACCCGTCGTTCTTCGACAGCCCGCGCTTTTCGGTATCGCGCCTCAGCCATCTGCTGAAGGCGAAAGCGGTGCTTTGTCCGGGCGTGGAAATCGTCTTTAAAGACAAAGTGAACAATACCGAGCAAAGTTGGTGCTACGCCGACGGCCTGACGGACTATCTGGCGGAAGCGGTTAACGGCCTGCCGACGCTGCCGGAAAAACCTTTTGTCGGCTCTTTTGCCGGCGATATCGAAGCGGTGGACTGGGCGCTGCTGTGGCTGCCGGAAGGCGGCGAGCTGCTGACGGAAAGCTACGTCAACCTGATCCCGACCATGCAGGGCGGCACGCACGTCAACGGCCTGCGTCAGGGCCTGCTGGATGCGATGCGCGAGTTCTGCGAATACCGCAATATTCTGCCGCGCGGCGTGAAGCTGTCGGCGGAAGATATCTGGGATCGCTGCGCCTACGTGCTGTCGGTGAAAATGCAGGATCCGCAGTTTGCCGGTCAGACCAAAGAGCGACTCTCTTCCCGCCAGTGCGCGGCCTTCGTCTCTGGCGTGGTGAAAGATGCCTTCAGCCTGTGGCTGAACCAGAACGTGCAGGCGGCGGAAATGCTGGCCGAGCTGGCGATTTCCAGCGCCCAGCGCCGGATGCGTGCGGCGAAAAAGGTGGTGCGTAAAAAGCTCACCAGCGGCCCGGCGCTGCCCGGCAAGCTGGCGGACTGTAGCGCGCAGGATCTGAACCGCACGGAACTCTTCCTGGTGGAAGGGGACTCCGCAGGCGGATCGGCCAAGCAGGCGCGCGATCGTGAATACCAGGCGATCATGCCGCTGAAAGGCAAGATCCTCAACACCTGGGAAGTCTCTTCGGACGAGGTGCTGGCATCGCAGGAAGTACATGATATTTCCGTCGCTATCGGTATCGATCCCGACAGCGAAGATATGAGCCAGCTGCGCTACGGCAAAGTCTGTATCCTGGCCGATGCGGACTCCGACGGTCTGCATATCGCTACGCTGCTTTGTGCGCTTTTCGTGAAGCACTTCCGCACGCTGGTGAAAAACGGGCACGTCTACGTGGCGATGCCGCCGCTTTACCGCATCGATTTGGGTAAAGAGGTTTACTACGCGCTGGATGAGGAAGAGAAAGCGGGCATTCTGGATCAGCTGAAGCGTAAAAAGGGCAAGCCGGGCGTGCAGCGCTTTAAAGGCCTGGGCGAGATGAACCCGCTACAGCTGCGTGAAACCACGCTGGATCCCAACACCCGTCGCCTGGTGCAGCTGACCATTGACGACGACGACGTGGAACAGACGCTGGCGGTGATGGATATGCTGCTGGCGAAGAAACGCTCGGAAGATCGCCGCAACTGGCTGCAGGAAAAAGGCCATATGGCGGAAATCGAGGTTTAATCCTGCCTGAACTCGGCCCCGAAGCGCAACGCTTCGGGGCTTTCCGTTACCCTTCCAGCCAGCTTGTAATCTGCGTAACCATCGCCGCCGTCGAAATACCGTAGCGATCGTGCAGCGTCGGCAGCGCGCCCGCCGCAAGAAAAGCGTCCGGCAGGGCAATCTGTCTGAATTGCGGCGTCACGCCGTGCCGCATCAGCGTCGCCGCTATCGCTTCGCCCAGCCCGCCGGTAATGGAGTGGTTTTCCGCCGTGATCATCAGCCGGTTCTCGTTCACCGCTTCGCCCGCCTCGCGCAGGATGGTGGCCTCGTCCAGCGGCTTGATCATCGGCGAATGCACCACGCCAACCTCGATGCCTCTTTTCTCCAGCGCTTCTGCGGCTTCCAGCGCGCGCATGGTCATCAGCCCGCTGCTGATAATCACCGCATGTTTGCCGCTGCGCAGCCGTTGCGCCTTGCCGTGGCGATACTGATAGCCATATTTATCCAGCACCAGCGGCACTTTGCCGCGCAGCAGGCGCATATAGACCGGGCCGCTATGCTCGGCTATGGCGGGCACCGCCTGGCTGATTTCCAGCGCGTCGCAGGGATCGATAATGGTCAGATTCGGCATCCCGCGAAAAATAGCCAAATCCTCGGTCGCCTGATGGCTCGGCCCGTAGCCGGTGGTCAGGCCAGGCAGCGCGCAGGCGATTTTGACGTTCAGGTTCTCTTCCGCTATCGCCATACAGATAAAATCGTAGGCGCGGCGCGAGGCAAACACCGCATAGGTGGTGACAAAAGGCGTAAAGCCTTCCCGCGCCATGCCCGCTGCGGCGCTCATCAACAGCTGCTCCGCCATGCCCATCTGAAAAAAGCGTTCCGGGAAGGCTTCGGCAAACAGATGCAGATCGGTGTATTTGCTCAGATCGGCCGTTAAGCCAACGATATCAGTGCGCTGGCGCGCCAGCTCTACCAGCGCATGGCCGAAAGGGGCCGACTGCACGGGCTGACCTTCTGCGGCGATGGAGGCGATCATAGCGGACGTGGTCAGGCGTTTCTTTGTTGCGGTAGTCATGTTATTCCCCTTGCTCAAGCGCGGTGAGGGCTTTGTCCCATTCGTCGGCATCCACGCGGATAAAGTGCGTTTTTTCGCGCGTTTCCAGGAAAGGCACGCCTTTACCCATTTTGGTATCGCAGATAATTACGCGCGGCTGCGGTTCAGCCCAGGCGCGCGCGGCGTCAAAGGCGGCGGTCAGCGCGGCGATATCGTTGCCGTCCACGCGCTGCACGTGCCAGCCAAAGGCCCGCCAGCGATCGACAATCGGCTCGAACGCCAGAATTTCCGAACTGTGGCCGTCGGCCTGTTGATTGTTGACGTCGATCAGGGCGATCAGGTTATCCAGCCGCCAGTGCGAGGCCGACATCGCCGCTTCCCAGGTCGAGCCTTCATTCAGCTCGCCGTCGGAAAGCAGGTTATAAACAAAGGAAGCGGAGCCTTTGCTTTTCAGCCCCAGGCACGCGCCAACCGCAATGCCTAAGCCGTGCCCAAGCGAGCCGCCGGTGATCTCCATACCGGGCGTATAAGCGGCCATGCCGGACATCGGCAGGCGGCTCTCGTCGCTGCCATAGGTTTCGCGCTCGGCCTCGGGCAGCACGCCCGCTTCCAGCAGCGCGGCGTACAGCGCAATAGCGTAGTGGCCGATAGAAAGGTAAAAACGGTCGCGCGCTTCCCATTCCGGCTCCTCTGGACGAAAATTGAGCGCGTGAAAATAGCTGACGGCCAGCAAATCGGCGGCGCCTAACGCCTGGCCGATATAGCCCTGACCCTGAACCTGTCCCATTAACAGCGCATGACGACGGATATTGTTTGCGCGCTGTTTGAGCGTAAGTGTGGCAGAAATGCTGTTCATCTTATCTCCTGATTAACGGTTAACGTCTGCTGCGCGAATACGCAGCACGCAGAGCGCGCCGAGCAGCAGAACAGCAGCAATAAAGTAGATGCCCGAAGCGGGCGAACCGGTGGCGGTGGTGATAGAACCGATCAGCCACGGTGAAAAGAAGCCCGCCAGATTCGCGATACAGTTCACCGCGGCGATGCCTGCCGCCGCCGAGACGCCGCCGAGCAGGTTGGTCGGCAGCATCCAGAACAGGGAAGAGGCGGAAAGGATGCCGGCGGCGGCCACGCAGAGGAAAAACAGCGAGGCCGGTACGCTGTGACCCAGCGACGTCGCCAGCGTCAGCCCGACCACGCCGATCGCCATGGGCACGATCAGATGCCAGCGCCGCTCGCGATGCCGGTCGCCGCTGCGGCCCGCCATCAGCATAAAAACGATGGCGCAGAGATAGGGCAGGCTGGTCAGCAGGCCAATATGCAGCGGCTCGCGGATGCCGGAGTTTCTGACCAGCGTCGGCAGCCAGAAGGTCAGCGCATACTGGCCCATCACCACGCAAAAGTAGATCAGCGCCAGCAGCCACAGCCGCCTGTCGGCCACAAAAGCTTTCACCGTGCCGTGATGCGCTTTTTGCTGATTATCCTCATCCAAATCGGCACGCACCATGCGCTTTTCGCTCTCGTCCAGCCAGGGCGCCTGCTCAACGCGATCCTTGAGCACCATCAGCACCACAAAGCCCATCAGCATGGTGGGAATCGCTTCCAGTACGAACATCCACTGCCAGCCTGCCCAGCCGTGAAAACCGGCGAAGGCTTCCATAATCCAGCCGGAAAGCGGGCCGCCGATCATGCCGGAAAGCGGGATCGCCACAAACCACAGCACCGTCATGCGGGCGCGGCGATGCGAGGGGAACCAGTAGGTGAGATAAAGCAGCAGGCCGGGCGCCAGACCGGCTTCGGCCACGCCGAGAAAAAAGCGCAGCAGATAAAACTGCCAGGCCGTTTCCACAAAGGCGAACAGGCCGGAAATCAGCCCCTAGGTAATCATGATGCGGGCAATCCAGCGGCGTGCGCCGACGCGATGCAGGATGAGATTGCTGGGCACTTCAAAAAAGAAGTAGCCGATAAAGAAAATACCCGCCCCCAGGCCGTACACCGTTTCGCTCAGGGCCAGATCGTCCATCATTTGCAGCTTGGCGAAGCCGACGTTAACCCGGTCGAGATAGGCGCAAAGATAGCAAAGCATTAAAAACGGCATCAGCCGCCAGGCGATTTTGCGATAGGTCGCATCGCGCGCGACGGTCGTCGCGCTGAGATTAAGCGTTGTCATACTCTTCACTCCCGGAGTGAAAGAAGCCTGCTGGAAGGAGCCGATCAGTGGATCAACATGCCGCCGTTAACGTCCAGCGTGATGCCGGTCAGGTAGCTGGCGAGATCGCTGGCAAGGAACAGCGCGGCGTTAGCCACGTCGTCTGCCGCGCCCAGGCGGCCAAGCGGGATGCCGTCGATAATGGCGTGACGCCGCTCGTCCTGCAGCAGGCCGCCGGTAATATCGGTCTGGATCAGGCCCGGCGTCAGCGCGTTGACGCGGATCTGGTCCGGGCCAAACTCGCGCGCCATCGCTTTGGTTAAGCCCAGCACGCCCGCTTTCGCCGCGCTGTAGTGCGGGCCGCCGAAAATGCCGCCGCCGCGCTGGGCGGAAACGGAAGAGAGGCAAACAATACTGCCGCCGCCTTGCTGCTGCATGGTTGGGATCACCGCCTGTGACATCAGCAGCGTGCCGCGCAGATTGACGTCCAGGATACGGTTATAGTCTTCGATGCTGATTTCCAGCGTTTTTACCGGCTGCGTAATGCCTGCGTTATTTACCAGCACGTCGATGCGGCCAAACTCGCTGACCACGCGGGAAACGGCCTGGCGCACCGCAGCGGGATCGGTGACGTTGGCCGCCAGGCCCAGATGACCGGCACCCAGCTCTTCAGCCGCATGTCGCGCCGCGTTCTCATCCAGATCCAGAATCACCACCTGCGCGCCGTGACGGGCGAAACAGGCGGCGGTGGCACGGCCAATACCGCGTTGAGAGGCGGCGCCCGTAATAATCGCAACTTTATTTTTCAGCAACATAATCCACTCCGTAATAATCTTTTTTAGTGGTTCGGTATCGCTACCGGCAGGGTCACATTCAGAATTGGAAATTACGGCTAAACTGGCAATGCAAAAAAATTCATTCGATGCTGAATAGAAAGATGGATTTGATGCAGTTAACATTTCTCGCGGAAAAAAGCGGGCATCTGTCACAAAATTCATTTAAGGAGCCGCATGGAAAAACACGCAGATTTTTGCCCTTCGATAAAATCGCTCAGGATTTTTGAAGAAGTTGCGCATTACGGCAATGTGGCGCGTGCGGCAGAAGAAGTGAATATTACCGCCTCTGCTGCCAGCCATCAGCTGGCAAAACTGGAAAAAGAGCTGGGCTGCCTGCTGTTTAACCGCTCGCCCAAAGGCATGACGTTAACGCTGGCCGGTGAAAACTATCTGAAAGAAATCAGCCCGTTGCTGCTGGGGCTGACCCAGGCCAGCACCCGTCTCGGTAATGAGAAAGCGCGCAGCGCGCTGCGCATTCACTGCGCGCCCAGTTTTGGTTTGCTCTGGCTGCTGCCGCGCCTGCATAAATTCCGCGAGCGCTATCCTGCAATACAGGTCACGCTTTCCTGTTCCTACGAAAATTTATCTTTCAGCCGTGACAATATTGATATTGCGGTGCGCCACGGCTTTCCCGACTGGAAATCACTGGAAGTTAAAACCATCCGCCATGAAAAAATGTCGGTATTAGCATCGTCCGATTATTTGATAAAGCATCCGGTCGCGACGCCGGCGGAATTAATTAATCATGCGCTAATCCTTTCCGAGTCGCCTTTAATTCAGTGGCCGCAGTGGTTTGCCGCGATGCAATTAGCGCAGCCGACCAAAGACTGGCTGTTTCGCTTCGATCGTTCTTATATGAGCCTGGAGGCGGCAAGGCTGGGGCACGGTGTGGTGTTTGAAAGCGAGCTGCTGGCGGCAGAATATTTGCGTAGCGGCACGCTGGTCAGGGTGTTTGGCGACGAATGCAGCCTGCCGGTGAACGCGCATCATCTGGTTTGGCCGCGCGGCTTTGCCCGCTTTCCCCGCGTAAGCCATTTCCTGCAGTGGAGCAGCGAGCAGCTGGAAGCATCGCCACCGGCGTGACCTTGCCGGGCAGCCCCCGAACGGTATCGATAATAGAGCGGACGGCGCGGCTATCGCTATGACGGCAAGCCACAAAAAAAGGGGGCGAACCCGGTTCGTCCCTTCAGACTGCAGACAAAGCCAGCGGGTTCGTGCGGACTGAATTTTTTTACAGCGAAACGGCAGCTTCGCAGCAGCAGTGGCTGAGCGGATAAGCGGACCGTTTTCGCGCATGGACGCGCGAAACGAGCCCCCACGGATGGGTTTACGGCGTGTCCGTGTTCCGATCTGCCTCTGCTGCTTTCCACCGACCCGCACGCGACTTGATGACAGTGGATGAGTTTGTCAGCAACCTCAAGGGACGAACCCGGTTCGTCCCTTCTTACTCTTTACGCCGGTTCCAGCACGAAAATCCTCACGTCCAGCACGTCATCTTTAATGCGGCCGCGGTGCTGCTCCATATGCGCGGCCTGCTGATGCCGTTCCAGATGCCGTAAGGAATCCCACTGCTCGACCATAAACACCGAGTCGGGCGAGTTCTGTTTCCACGGCACCTGCGCCTGGTGATCCACCAGCATCCGGTAGCTGCCGCAGCCTTCTTCCTCTAACACCGTCGGGATTACTTGTTCAATCGCCTGCATGACCGCACGACGGCGGCCGGGCCTGACACAAATTTCAGCAATCACGGTGAGCATGGTCTTTCCTTTTAAGAGAACGGTCTTAACAGTTAAGCAAAGATCTGGCCCAGATGTGTCCGATAACGCTCGATATCGCGTGGGACATCCGGCTGCTTGATCACATCGTTGCAGATAAAGGTCGGCAGCGCTTCCATTCCCAGGAACTGATTCGCCTTGTGGAAGTGCAGGTAAAGCCCGTCCACGCCCACGCCTTCAAAAAACTGGTCGGGATCGGTAAAGGCTTCCAGCGGCGCGTTCCACGTCAGGGAAAGCATATATTTTTTACCCTGAACCAGCCCGCCGGAACCATACTTCTTCGAGGCGTCGGAGCGCGTGCGGCCGTCGCTGGCGTACAGGGTGCCGTGGCCTTCGGTAAAGACCTCATCGATATATTTTTTCAGGATCCACGGTTCGCCCATCCACCAGCCCGGCATCTGATAGATAACCGTGTCGGCGGCCAGATATTTTTGGATCTCGTCGGCCACCACGTAGCCGTTGTCCACCACGGTAACGTCAACCTGATGACCGGCTTCGCGCAGGTAAGTCGCGGCCACGTCGGTCAGCGTATGGTTCAGCTCGCCTTTGGAATGGGCAAAGGTTTTTCCGGCGTCAATAATAAAAATGCGCATCTTCTTCTCCAGTATTCAAAACTGGTCTCAGTGTACGCGCGAAGGCAGGGGTTAAAAATGAGTTTTTGATCACAATACTTTTGCGCTGCGAGCAATAATCACGCCACGCAGGAAAGCGTATGCCGTCACGGTTATCTGTGACAGAAGCGGCCCGGATAAGGTACTATTCCCGCCAAACGGCCCCGATGTGGCGTGCCCGTGACGCCATGATGTGAGGAACAAAAAGTAATGAGCGATTTGACTCAGGATGGGGCAGAGCGTCGCGCTCTGCATAAGTTTACGGAAGAGGCCTATCTCAACTATTCCATGTACGTCATCATGGATCGTGCGCTTCCGTATATCGGCGATGGCCTGAAGCCGGTGCAGCGCCGTATCGTCTACGCGATGTCGGAGCTGGGCCTGAACAACAGCGCCAAGTTTAAAAAATCGGCCCGTACCGTGGGCGACGTGCTGGGTAAATATCATCCGCACGGCGACAGCGCCTGTTATGAGGCGATGGTGCTGATGGCGCAGCCTTTCTCTTACCGCTATCCGCTGGTGGACGGTCAGGGAAACTGGGGCGCGCCGGACGATCCGAAATCCTTTGCGGCGATGCGTTACACCGAGTCACGCCTGTCAAAATATGCCGAGCTGCTGTTAGGCGAGCTGGGCCAGGGCACCGTGGATTACGTGCCGAACTTTGACGGCACCATGCAGGAGCCGGCAATGCTGCCCGCGCGCCTGCCGAATATCCTGCTTAACGGCACCACGGGGATTGCGGTGGGGATGGCGACGGATATTCCGCCGCACAACCTGCGCGAAGTCGCCAACGCGGCCATCAAGCTAATCGATGCGCCGAAAACCACGCTCGATGAGCTGCTGGATATCGTGCAGGGGCCGGACTATCCGACCGAAGCGGAAATCATCACGCCGCGCGCCGAGATCCGCAAAATCTATCAGAACGGCCGTGGCTCCGTGCGTATGCGCGCGGTGTGGAAGAAAGAAGAGGGCGACGTGGTTATTACCGCGCTGCCGCACCAGGTTTCCGGCGCGCGCGTGCTGGAGCAGATAGCCGCGCAGATGCGCAATAAAAAGCTGCCGATGGTGGAAGACTTGCGCGATGAGTCCGATCACGAAAGCCCGACGCGTCTGGTGATTGTGCCGCGCTCCAACCGGGTGGATATGGAACAGGTAATGAACCATCTGTTCGCCACCACCGATTTGGAAAAAAGCTATCGCATCAACCTGAATATGATCGGGCTGGATAACCGTCCGGCGGTAAAAAACCTGCTTGAAATCATCAGCGAATGGCTGGTTTATCGCCGCGACACCGTGCGTCGCCGCCTGAATTTCCGGCTGGAAAAAGTGCTGAAGCGCCTGCATATTCTGGAAGGCCTGCTGGTCGCCTTCCTCAATATCGATGAGGTGATCCACATTATCCGCAGCGAAGACGAGCCGAAGCAGGTGCTGGTTTCGCGCTTCGGCATCAGCGAAACCCAGGCGGAAGCGATCCTGGAACTGAAGCTGCGTCATCTTGCCAAACTGGAAGAGATGAAGATCCGCGGCGAGCAGGACGAGCTGGGCAAAGAGCGCGACCGTTTACAGGGCATTCTGGCTTCAGAACGTAAAATGAATACGCTGCTGAAAAAAGAGCTACAGGCCGACAGCGAAGCCTATGGCGACGATCGTCGTTCGCCGCTGCGCGAGCGCGAAGAGGCCAAAGCGATCAGCGAAAACGAGCTGGTGCCGTCCGAGCCGGTGACTATTGTGCTGTCGCAGATGGGCTGGGTGCGCAGCGCCAAGGGACACGATATCGATCCGGGCGGCCTGAGCTATAAGGCGGGCGACAGCTATCGCGCGGCGGCGCGCGGCAAGAGCAACCAGCCGGTGGCCTTTATCGACTCCACCGGTCGTAGCTATACGCTCGATCCGGTGACGCTGCCTTCCGCGCGCGGGCAGGGCGAGCCGTTGACCGGCAAGCTGACGCCGCCGCCGGGCGCGGTGGTGGAGCAGGTACTGATGGAGGCGGACGATCAGAAGCTGCTGCTGGCGTCGGATGCGGGCTACGGCTTCGTCTGCACCTTCAGCGATCTGGTGTCGCGCAACCGTGCCGGTAAAGCGCTGCTGACGCTACCGCAGAATGCCAAAGTGATGACGCCGCAGGCGATCCATCACGAGGACGACCTGCTGCTGGCGATCACCGCCGCAGGCAGGATGCTGATGTTCCCGGTGGCCGATCTGCCGCAGCTGTCCAAAGGCAAGGGCAACAAGATTGTCTCAATCCCGGCGGCGGAAGCGGCGGCGGGCGACGACAAGCTGGCCTGGCTGCTGCTGCTGACGCCGCAAACCGCCATCACGCTGCACGTCGGCAAACGCAAGCTGACGCTGCGACCGGAAGACCTGCAGAAGTTCCGTGCCGAGCGCGGCCGTCGCGGCACGCTGCTGCCGCGTGGCCTGCAGCGTATCGATCGGGTAGAGGTGGACGGGCCTGCACGGCCTGAGGCCAGTGAAAGCGAAGAGTGATCCGGGCCGCGCCGCGCGGTGAAAAGCAGCATAGCCTGCTGATTTCAGGATATACTTCACCCGGCGCGCCCGATAAGGCGTAATGCCGGAGCGCCTGCCTTAAGGCGTCTCCGGCCCGGCAATAATGAGGATGTGATGCTGTCAATTTTTCGGATCGTCGTGACGATCGTTTATTCAATCCTGGTGTGCATTTTCGGCTGCATCTGGTGTTTGTTCAGTCCCCGTAATCCCCGCCACGTGGCGACGTTTGGCCATCTGTTCGGTCGCCTGTCGCCGCTGTTTGGTCTGAAGGTGGAAATCCGCAAGCCGGCAGGGGCGGAAAACTATCCTAATGCGATCTACATCGCCAACCATCAGAACAACTACGATATGATCACGGCGGCAAAAGTCGTACAGCCAACCACGGTGACGGTAGGCAAAAAAACGCTGCTGTGGGTGCCGTTCTTTGGCCTGCTTTACTGGCTGACCGGCAACCTGTTGATCGACCGTGACAACCGCAACAAAGCGCACGGCACCATTAACCAGCTGATCGACCAGTTTAAAAAGAAGAAGATCTCCTTCTGGATGTTCCCGGAAGGGACGCGCAGCCGTGGACGCGGGCTGTTGCCGTTTAAAACCGGCGCGTTTCACGCCGCTATGGCCGCAGGCGTACCTATTATTCCTATCGTGGTCAGCAATACGCACGATAAAATCAAGCTGAACCGGCTGCATAACGGTCTGGTGATCATTGAGATGCTGCCGCCGATCGATACCGCCGCCTTCGCCGACCAATCCGTGCGCAAGCTGGCGACCCATTGCCGCGAGCTGATGATGGAGAAGCTGGCTGAACTCAACGCGGAAGTCGCCGCGCGGGAAGCCGCAGGCGAAAAGTAAACCGATCGCCTCGCGGTCGGCACACGGCAAACAATCATAAAAAATGGATAGCGGCCCGCCGGGCCGCATTTTGGGTTACGGAGTTTTTATGTCCTTCAGTCGACGTCAGTTTATTCAGGCATCGGGCATAGCGCTGTGCGCCAGTGCGCTGCCTGCACGCGTACACGCCGCAGGGCCGGGTAATCCTTTGCCGGTGCCGCCGCTTATCGAATCCCGCCGTGGACAGCCTATCTTTTTGACGCTGCAACGCAGCCACTGGTCGTTTACCAGCGGCAGCAAGGCGCAGGTGTGGGGCTTTAACGGGCTCTACCTGGGGCCGACGGTCAGGGTCTGGAGCGGCGATGACGTCAAGCTCATCTACAGCAACCGGCTGAACGAAGCGGTGGCGATGACCGTTGGCGGGCTTCAGGTGCCGGGCGCGCTCGCCGGCGGCGCGGCGCGCATGATGTCGCCTGGCGTCGACTGGGCGCCGGTGATCCCGGTGCGTCAGGCCGCCGCGACCTGCTGGTATCACGCCAACACGCCTGGTCATATGGCGGAGCACGTTTACAACGGCCTGGCGGGTATGTGGCTGGTAGAAGACGAGGTCAGCAAAACGCTGCCGCTGCCGAACCACTACGGCGTGGATGATTTTCCGCTGATTATTCAGGACAAGCGTATCGATAACTTCGGTTCGCCGGACTACAGCCCGCCAGCTAACGGCGGTTTTGTGGGCGATACCCTGCTGGTGAACGGCACGCAGAATCCCTATGTGGAAGTCTCTCGCGGCTGGGTACGCCTGCGGTTGCTTAACGCTTCAAACTCGCGTCGCTACCAGCTCGCCATGAGCGACAAGCGGCCTTTTAACGTCATCGCCAGCGATCAGGGCTTTTTGCCCGCGCCTGTGGCGGTGCAGCAGCTTTCTCTGGCGCCGGGCGAGCGCCGGGAAATCCTGGTAGATATGAGCCAGGGCGACGAGGTATCGATCACGGCGGGTCAGGCGGCAGGCATTGTCGACAGGCTGCGCGGGCTGTTCGAGCCGTCGAGCATTCTGACCTCGACGCTGGTGCTGACGCTGCGTCCGACCGGCCTGCTGCCGCTGGTGACAGACACGCTGCCGAT